>Ga0214917_10002445_pt1 | contig 22545 bp, 19 predicted proteins | sample LL_1208_BB_MetaG_FD_177983 | JGI IMG/M metagenome (GOLD analysis project Ga0214917, IMG submission 177983) | Freshwater microbial communities from Lake Lanier, Atlanta, Georgia, United States - LL_1208_BB | ecosystem: Environmental > Aquatic > Freshwater > Lake | place: USA: Georgia | collected...
CAGTTGGCAGATCAGTTTTTTGGCCAGTTCCAAATGTGGATTCAGCACTAGTTAGATTTGATCGACATAAGCCAATTGGAAGTGAAGTGGAAAGAGTTAATACCTTTAAAGTAATTGATCACGCATTTGCCAAACGGCGCAAAATGATGCGAAGTGCAATCAGTGAAATATTTGGTGGTTCAGCTGCAGCCGAAGCGGCATTAATTCGCGCAGGTATCGATCCAACAATTAGAGGTGAAGCCTTAACGGTTGCGCAATTTGCTCAAATTGCCCAGCAATTAAGTTAAGAAAGCAATACGCTTTCGTAATATGAAATCCCATGGCGTAGTTACCAGAGTTCCCGCAAAGGTTAATTTACAACTTTCAGTTGGCCCGCTTGGTAACGATGGATTTCACGAGGTCTCAACGGTTTTTCAAGCAATATCTTTATTTGATGACGTAACCATTACTGAAGGAAAATCTGGTTCTGGTACAACAATTTTAGTGAGTGGACAAACTGCAAATGGTGTTCCAGAAGATGCCAGCAACTTAGCGATCAGAGCTGCACAATTAATGATGAAAGAGTTTGATCTTTCAACAGATTTAGAGATCAAATTAAAAAAAGAGATTCCAGTTGCTGGTGGCATGGCAGGTGGAAGTGCAGATGCTGCAGGTGTAATTGTTGGACTTGATTCACTTTATGAATTGGGACTTGCAAAAGATGAGATGGAAAAGATTGCATCGCAAATTGGAAGCGACGTACCATTTTCAATCTATGGTGGAGTAGCAATTGGTACTGGACGTGGCGATCAAATCACAACTGCACTTTCCAAAGGAAGTTATACCTGGGTACTTGCATTATCTAGTCAAGGATTATCTACACCAGCGGTTTATCAAGAGTGCGACAGGTTGCGTGAAGGATTATCAATTGCATCTCCACAAATTAGCGAACCATTAATGCAAGCATTGCGCGCAGGAGATGCAAAGGCGCTTGGTAAATCCTTACTTAATGATTTACAAGCAGCCGCTTGCTCATTAAGACCTGCACTTAGATTGGTGTTAGATGTTGGAATTGATTACGGCGCACTCGGCGGAATTGTTTCTGGATCAGGTCCAACTGTTGCATTTCTCGTTTCAGATGAGGAGCATGCCATGGATTTAACTGTGGCATTGAGTGCAAGTGGAGTTGTTTCATCAATTGCAAGAGCGATTGGCCCCGCTCATGGCGCACGAATTATTGAGAGTTTTTAAATTAGCTATTTATGAGGGATAATTCAGGTTCCGCCATTGTGTAGTGGCTAGCACATGAGCCTTTGAAGCTCAGGGTCCAGGATCGATACCTGGTGGCGGAGCCACCAAAGTAACCAAGTTATCAACTTAGCAAGGTTAGGAGATCAAAGTGGGCAACCTAGAGCTTGCGATCGTCCTAGCAGCGGGCGAAGGCACCCGAATGAAATCAAGTACTGCAAAGGTTTTACACTCATTTGCGGGTAGAACAATTATTGAACATGTACTTAAAACTGTAGAACCATTAAATGCAAAATCATTATCCGTAGTAGTTGGTGCTCATCGTGAAGAGGTTGAAGCGCATCTTTCCGAAATTTCACCTAATGCAAAAGCAATTTTTCAAGCCACTAGAAATGGAACTGGTGGCGCAGTGCAACTTGCGCTCGCAGATCATAAAGGCGATGGCACCGCCTTGATCTTGGCTGGTGATACTCCACTACTTACAACCCGTACGCTTTCTGAGTTTATTGGCGCGCATACTTCCAGTAAAAATAAAGCATCAGTACTAACAGCCTTATTGCCAGATCCAACTGGATATGGCCGGGTACTTAGAGGTGAAAACAACACAATTTCAAAAATAATGGAACAAAAGGATGCCAATGAGATTGAGCAGGAAATTGATGAGATTAACACCGGCGTTTATCTCTTTGAGCTAGCAGCCCTGCGCGAGGTAATTTCAAAGCTACAAACAAATAATTCGCAAAAAGAGCTTTACTTAACTGATGTAATCGGCTTAATGACTAGCGCCGGTAATTCAGTCACTGCAGTTTTATCCAATGATTACAGCGAAACCTTAGGTATTAATGATCGTTACCAATTAGCAGAGTGTGCGGCATTCATGAGGGATAGAATTAACCACGAGCATATGCTCAACGGGGTAACAATTATTGATCCAACAACAACCTGGATTGATTCAGATGTGAAGATTGAAAAAGATGTCACAATCCTTCCAGCGACTGCCATTTCTGGTAACACTACAATTGCAACTGGTTCAGTAATTGGACCTCGTACCACCTTGGTTAATTGCCAGGTTGCTAGCAATGCATCAGTAATCGAAAGCTTTGCAACCGATTCAAAGATTGGTTCTGCGGCAAAGGTTGGTCCTTATTCTTATCTAAGAGCCGGAACTTTATTGTCAGATGAAGCCAAAATTGGTGCTTATGTAGAAACTAAAAATTCAACAATTGGTAAAGGCTCAAAGGTGCCACATCTTTCATATGTTGGAGATGCCGAAATTGGTGAAGGATCCAATATTGGCGCAGCTACAATTTTTGTAAATTATGATGGCGAGAATAAGCATCAAACTAAGGTAGGAAACCAAGTTCGTATTGGCAGCGACACAATGTTGGTTGCACCAGTTTCAGTTGGCGATGGTGCATATACAGCTGCTGGCTCTGTGATCAATGAAGATGTACCGGCAGGTGCCATTGGAATTGGTCGCGCCCGCCAGATAAATATTTTGGGATGGGTACTTCGGAAACGTAAGGGTAGTAAATCAGCAGATGCGGCTAAAAATGCTGGTGCTAGTGAATAATCACCAACTAGTAGAGTTTGCTCAATAACTAAAGGTAAGGGGAGAGCATATGAATGAAATTCGCTTATCCTCTGAAAAACGACTTCGTATTTTTACCGGTCGTGCATATCCTGAATTAGCTGATGAAGTTGCCGCTGAACTTGGAATTCCCATCACCCCAACATCTGCATTTGACTTCGCAAATGGTGAAATTTTTGTTCGATTTGAAGAAAGTGTTCGTGGTAGTGATGCATTTGTAATTCAAAGCCATAGTGCTCCAGTCAATAAACAAATAATGGAACAGTTGATTATGGTCGATGCATTAAAGCGGGCATCTGCCAAACGAATTACTGTAGTTGTTCCTTTCTATGGTTACGCCCGCCAGGATAAAAAACATCGGGGCCGCGAGCCAATTTCTGCACGTTTGATGGCAGATTTATTTAAGACAGCTGGCGCAGATCGATTGATGTGTGTTGATTTACATACATCGCAGATCCAAGGATTTTTTGATGGTCCAGTAGATCATTTATTTGCACTTCCACTTTTAACAAATTATGTTGGCAGCAAGGTAGATCGCAAGAATTTAGTAATTGTCTCGCCTGACTCTGGTCGGGTGCGTGTTGCAGAGCGCTGGAGTGAAATGCTGGGTGGCGCATCAATCGCCTTCATTCATAAAACACGTGACCCACGTATTCCAAATGAATCAAGTACTGGCAAAGTAGTTGGTGATGTAAAGGGTATGACTTGTGTTGTTATTGATGACATGATCGATACTGCTGGCACAATCACCAAGGCAGTTGATGCATTAATTGAAGCTGGCGCCAAAGATGTCATTATCGCCGCAACACATGCAGTTTTATCTGGTCCGGCGATTGATCGGTTAAAGAAATCTAAGGTCTCAGAAGTAGTTGTTACCAATACCTTGCCAATTGCAGAAGAAAATCGTTTTGATAATTTAACAGTCCTATCAATTGCACCATTACTTGCGCGGGCGATTAAAGAAGTATTTGAAGATGGCTCAGTTACCAGCCTCTTTGATGGTCATAGCTAAACCAAACCACCCTGGATTTGTCCTTTTCTACTATCTCCCGCTAACCTACGGGCTCAAAGTTCCGCGAGGGATAAAACCGTTATCGAGGGAGAAGTAAATGGCTGAAATTTCAATTAAGGGCGCACGCCGAACTGAATTTGGTAAAGGCGCATCGCGCAGAGCTCGCCGTGATGGATTTATTCCGGCGGTAATTTACGGCCATGGTGAGAAGCCACAACATGTGCAGCTTCCTTCTCGCGATCTTGGTGTCGCACTAAAAACCTCAAACGTATTGATCGATGTTGTACTTGATGATCACACTGAGTTAACTCTTCCAAAATCTGTATCTCGTGATCCACTAACTGGATTACTAGAGCACATTGATTTAGTAATTGTTCGACGTGATGAAAAAGTTGTTGTTTCAGTACCAGTACATACTGAAGGTAAGTTTGATCAAGATGGTATTTTGGAGCATGTTCATACATCTATCGAAGTAAAGGCAGATGTAACAAACATTCCTAGCTTCCTTGTTTTAAACATGGAAGGATTGGCAGCTGGCGAATCACTTTCTGCAGATAAGGTAATCCTTCCTGCCGGAGTAACATTAGTTAGCGATCCAAAGATGACAGTTGTTCACTTATCTGTACGTTCTGCTGAAGTTGAAGAAACTCCAGTTGCCGCAGCTCCTATTGAAGGTGCTGAAGGCGCAGCCGCCCCAGCTCCTGCTGAAGGTGAAGCAGCAAAGGATGATAAGAAGTAAGCAACCGTTAGCCTTAACTTATGGCAGCTCGTTGGTTAGTAATTGGTCTTGGTAATCCAGGCCTTGAGTATGAAAAAACCAGACACAATATTGGACAGCTTTTGCTTGCCGAATTATCTGACGGTAATAAATTTTTGGCGCATAAATCTCGCATGGAGATATGTGAAGTAAAAAGTGATAGCGATACTCTAGTTCTAGCGAAGTCACGTGGGTATATGAATGAAACAGGTGGGCCTGTTAAATCATTAGCTGATTTTTATAAAATATCCTTAGATCACATAATTGTGGCGCATGATGAATTAGATCTGCCATTTAATTCATTGCGATTGAAATTAGGTGGCGGCGATAATGGTCACAATGGATTAAAATCATTGACATCATCTCTAGGAAGTGCAGATTACTACCGAATTCGAATGGGTATAGGTAGACCACAAGGTCAACAAGATCCAGCAGATTTTGTCTTGAAGCAATTTGCCAGCGCTGAGAAAAAGGCGTTACCAGTTTTTATTTCACGGTGCGCTGATGCAGCTAAAGCCTTAGTCGCAGATGGCTTAGATAAAGCACAAACCAACTTCAATAATTAAATCAACCAGTATTTCTCAGTCCTGCTGCAACACCATTAATAGTTAGCAGCAAGGCTCTAGTCAGCAGTGGATCGGGATTACTTTTACTGCGCACCTGTTTTAATAATGAAACTTGTAAGAGTTGAAGTGGTGCAAGATAGGTATCTCTAACTGCTAGGGTGCGAGCTAAAATAGGTTGATTACCTAAGATTTCGCTCTTGCTGGTTAAGGCTAGTAATTCTCCAACGGTTAACTCAAACTCTGCCTTAATCTGATCAAATATTTTATTTAATTTAGGATCAACTAAGTTGTCAACATACTTTTTAGCAATATCTAAATCAGTTTTTGCAATCGTCATTTCCACATTGCTAATAAAGGTGCGGAAGAAGTGCCAATTTTTCAATAACTCTTTTAATAATTCACTCTTGCCAGCTTCCCGCGCAGCTTTTAATCCAGATCCAACTCCATACCATCCCGGCACAATCTGTCGAGATTGGGTCCAACCAAAAACCCAAGGAATTGCACGAAGTGAAGATAGATCGGCATTTGCATCTGGTCTGCGTGATGGCCTAGAACCTAAAAATAAATTTCCCAATTGTTCAACTGGGGTTGATTGGTAGAAATAAGTTGGCAGCTCTGGTTGATCAACCAATTGACGGTAAGTCTTATATGCACTGTCACTTATTAAATCCATACATTCATCCCACGAATTCAGTGCAGAGGAGCTTTGTCTAGGTTTTCTATTTAGCACGGTCGCTTCAAGAGATGCAGCAAGAGTTAACTCAAGATTTTCTTTAGCAAGTGCCGGCAGACCATACTTATCAGAGATAACCTCACCTTGTTCTGTCATCTTTATTTGGCCATCGATTGAACCCCATGGCAATGCAATTAATGCATCATATGTAGGTCCACCGCCTCTACCAACCGACCCACCTCTACCGTGGAATAAGCGCAACTTAACTCCATGTTTAATTGCAACATCTCTTAATTTGCGTTGCGCTTTGTGAATCTCCCACTGGCTAGTTGTAATTCCGGCATCCTTATTTGAATCTGAGTAGCCAAGCATTACCTCTTGGATGTTTCCGCGCAGTTTTACAATTTCACGATACTGCGGATTACTTAGTAAATTCTCCAGAATCTGGTCAGCTGATCTAAGTTCAGCCACAGTTTCAAGTAACGGTGCGAAGCCAATTTGCGCAAACTTATTTTTAGGTTCTAGCGAAATTAAGCCCGCGTACTTAGCGATCAATGCTGCCGCTAAAACATCATCAGCTGATTTAGTCATCGAAATTATGTAGGTTTCAATTACCTCAGGTCCAAACCTTTTTATTAATTCATTGATCGCAACAAAGGTAGCAAAGGTTTTTTTGCCTGCTTCATCCAAAGTTTTTAAATCTGGATTAGTTGCGGCCTGAAGAGACTCATTTATTGTTTTACCATCAAAATTACCAATAATCTGTTTTAATAATTTTCGATGCGCATCAGAGTGTTCACGAATATCCATCGTGGCGTGAGTTAATCCAAATGCAGTGATTGCTCTGGTTAATCGCTCAAGTAAACCACCGGCAATTAATTGCCCATTATTTTTTAAAAGTGAATCCCGCATAATCGTAAAATCAGCCAACAACTCATTGGTATTTTTGTAATCACGCCCAGGTGCGTGAGGAAGTGCGCCACGATGTCTGGCTTGAGTAATTAATAATTTATGTCTGATTGCGGTTGCCTTTAACCGGTATGGCTCCTCTAGATTAATTCTGCGAAAGCGCTCTTCTATTTCAGGTAATAACTCTAAATCTTGGGCAACTGAATCTAATAACTCTTGCGTTACGCCAGCTAATTTAGTTGAAATCGAAAGTGCCTGCCGTAATTCATCAAGCAAATGGATAATAGTTCGAGTGAAATGAGCATTTTGTAAGAGAATGGCAGACTTTGTTACTTCGGCGGTGATAAATGGATTGCCATCTCGATCTCCACCAATCCAGGTACCAAAACTTAAGGGCCGAGATGTAATAGGAATTTCAACACCGATTCGTTTTAACTCCTTGCTGAATTGATCCAAGATTTCTGGAACCGTAAATTCAAAAAGTTCATCTAAATAATAGAGAGAGTTAATCGCCTCATCTAACGGTTCTGGTTGACCAAGACGAAGTTCATCGGTTTGCCAAAGTAAATCAATCGCTTCAGCTAACCTGGTATTTCTAATTTCACTTTCTGATTGATCAAGTAATACCGAGATGGTTGTCAATTTGCTCAAAACTGATCTGCGAGCTGCCTCTGTTGGGTGAGCAGTAAAAACTGGCTTTACTGAAAAATTACTTAACCAGCTCTGCAAATCAGATAGGGAAAAATCCTGGTTATTTAATGCTGCTTCAATATTTGAAACTGCTTTACCAATCCAAGTCCCACGTGAATCTTTCGCTTGCGCTAATATCTTTACTCGATCAACCTGCTCTGCCACATTTGCTAAATTAAAATAAGTACTAAAAGCTCTAACGAGAGATGCAATTTTTTCTACCGATAAATCAGTAAGTGCTTGTTCAGCTTTACCTTCACGAACGGCAAGTCGAACCTTTTCAACTAAATTTAAGAGTTCGGCTCCTTCTTGTCGGACCAAAGTCTCGCCCAATAAATCACCTAACTTGCGAACATCATTTCGCAGCGCAGTGTTGTCGGAATTCATGGCTCAATCATTACAGGTATTAGGCGGTGCCGGCTGCAATTTATCTGATCTAGAATTGTGCCATTCACCCCCCTTCTTTTAGAAGTGGGGGTAAGTGTCGTTTATTGGGAAGGAGGATGAAATGATTGAGCAGTTAATTGAATTAATTGATCCGATTAAGCAGTACCTAACTGAACAAGAAAATTACATCGCTCCTGCCGCCACACATTCTTTGCTGGCTGCAGTTGCAGCAAACGAAACACCGTTATTACTAGTAACTACTTCAACTCGCAGCGCCGATGAATTAGCTATGGAATTACAGCAATATTTAGGAGATTCAGTTTGTAACTTTCCACCTTGGGAAACATTGCCTCATGAGAGATTAAGTCCCAAGAGCGACACCATTACAGCAAGATTTAAAGCGTTAGATTCAATTAATAAATTACACAAAAAGGTGGTTGTCACCTCAATTAGAGCGCTAATCCAACCCATAATTGAAAATGATCAGTCTAAAGCAAAAATAAATATTTCAGTCGGTTTAGATTATGAATTAAGTAAATTGGTTGGGCAGCTATCAAAGTTTGGATTTAATCGAGTTGATTTAGTAGAGCGCCGAGGAGATTTCGCAGTGCGTGGCGGCATTGTTGATATTTTTCCCGCAGATCAAGAGCATCCGATTCGGATTGATTATTTTGCTGATCAGATTGAGGAAATTGCTTACTTTTCTATTGCAGACCAAAGAAGTATTTCTAAAATTGAAAATCTAATGATTTATCCATGCCGTGAGCTGATAATCGATGATCAAATTAAAACAAAAGCGTTAGAGATTGGAGAGCGAAATCCACAACTCAAAGAGTTAACTGAAAAGATTTCTCAAGGAATTTACTTTGAAGGAATTGAGTCTATGTCGGCCTTATTGATTGAAAATTACTGCTCATTAATTGATTATCTTCCAGCTAGTACCGAACTTTGGTTTATTGATAAGCCAAGAATTATTTCCCGAAGCGTGGATTTAATCGAAACAAATCAGGAATTTTTAGAGGCAGCTTGGTCAAACTTGGCTTGGAGTAATCAAGCATCTCTATCCTTTCCACTTAATTTAACTGCCGAGTTTGAACGTGGCAGTTTTTACAACTTTGATCAAATTTTAGAAATCTGTCAAAAGTTAAATATTACGACTAAATATTTAAACCTGTACGCGGGCGATACTGATGAGATTGAAATTGAGTTTTTAGATGCAATTGAATCCTTTGGAAATAATTTTGATGCTGCGGTCAATCAAATCGGTAGATGGTTCAATAGTGGTTACAAAGTAATTTTCAGCGCACTTGGCGCAGGTACTCTTAAACGATTTGCAGAGTTATTAACAAATACAGATCTACCATTTCAATTTGGTCAAAGTGAAGTCAAGGCGAGAGTTATATCCCTTCAGCAAGCATCGATTGCACGCGGATTCATAAGTGAAAAATATAAAATAGTTTTAATTACCGAAAAAGATATTTCTGGTCAACGTTCTCTTGATAAAGATCTGGCACGTATGCCATCTAGGCGTAAAAAAGCGATTGATCCACTCTCTTTGGTGGCTGGCGATTATGTTGTGCATGAGCAGCATGGAGTTGGCAGATATTTAGAGTTAATTTATCGAACAATTAATGGAGTATCTAGAGAGTATCTAGTTTTAGAGTATGCATCATCTAAACGTGGCCAACCAACTGATAAATTATTTGTACCAACTGACACATTGGAACAAGTTACTAAATATGTTGGTGGTGAAACACCATCACTTCATCGAATTGGTGGCGCAGATTGGCAAACTTCAAAACGCAAGGCTCGCAAAGCGGTTAAGCAGATTGCAGCGGAACTAATAAAGCTTTATGCCGCCCGAATGAGTTCACCTGGCTTTGCATTTTCACCAGATACACCTTGGCAAAAGGAGTTAGAAGCATCCTTTCCATTTGTTGAAACAATTGATCAGCAATCAACTATCGATGAAGTAAAACAGGATATGGAACAAGCCCATCCAATGGATCGCATTGTTTGCGGAGATGTGGGGTATGGCAAAACAGAGATTGCAGTGCGAGCAGCATTTAAAGCTGTACAAGATGGTAAACAAGTTGCCATCCTGGTTCCAACAACCCTATTGGTTCAGCAACACCTCAATACATTTTCTACACGCTACTCAGGCTTTCCAATCAAAATTGCTGCACTTTCCAGATTTAACTCAGCAAGTGAAAGCAAATCAATTGTTTCTGGATTAGCGACAGGTGAAATTGATGTAGTTATTGGTACCCACAGATTGCTTTCAAAGGATATTGTTTTTAGAGATCTTGGCCTATTAATTGTTGATGAAGAGCAAAGATTTGGTGTGGAACATAAAGAAGAGTTAAAAAAAGCGCGAACCAATGTCGATGTTCTTGCAATGTCTGCAACTCCAATTCCTCGCACATTAGAAATGGCAATAACTGGAATTAGAGAGATGTCTAATATAACAACGCCTCCAGAAGAGCGCCATCCAGTTTTAACCTATGTAGGCGCTTATGATGAAAAACAGGTAACTGCAGCGATTCACCGTGAACTCTTACGTGATGGCCAAATATTTTATATTCATAATCGAGTAGAAAGTATTGAAGCGGTTGCTGAGCGCTTAAAGAAGTTGGTGCCAGAACTCCGAATTGGCATTGCTCATGGCCAGATGAATGAACGAGTATTAGAGGAGGTAATTTTAAGTTTTTGGAATCGAGAGTTTGATTTACTACTTTGCACAACAATCATTGAAAGTGGCATAGATATTCCAAATGCAAACACCTTAATTGTGGATGGCGCTGATGTATTTGGTCTTTCACAATTACATCAATTGCGTGGCCGAGTTGGCCGAAGTCGTGAGCGCGCTTACGCATACTTTTTATATCCAACTGATAAATCTATTACTGAACTTGCTCATGATCGCCTCACCACAATTGCCACAAATACTGATTTGGGTGCCGGCATGCAGGTAGCACTTAAAGATTTAGAAATTCGTGGCGCTGGAAATTTATTAGGTGGTGAACAATCTGGACATATTGCAGAGGTTGGTTTTGATTTGTATATGCGGATGGTGGCTGATGCAGTTGATGAGTTTAAGAGCGGCTACTTTGAAGAGGCGTCAAAGAAATTAGATTGCAAGGTGGAGTTACCAATCAATGCTCATATTCCAGTTGAATATGTTGAAGCTGAAAGATTGCGTCTGGATTTGTATCGCAGAATTGCAGATGCCGGAAATGATGAAATATTGGATGAAATTAAATCTGAATTGATTGACCGGTTTGGCGAATTACCCACTGCAGTTTCTGAATTAATTGCAGTTGCTTCACTTCGAATCTTTGCCCGCAGCTTAGGAGTAACTGAGATCGCTGTATCAGGAAAAAATATACGAATCGCACCAGTCGATTTACCAGAATCTGCGCAGATTAAATTGAATCGCCTTTATCCAGGATCTATATATAAAAATGCTACGCAAACAGTCTTGGTAGCGAGGCCACAGAGCCCAAATTGGATTCAAGCGGGTCAAGTAGGAGATACTTCTACCCTTGCTTGGGTCGAATCAATTCTTAAGAATTTAATTAAACCACTTACCAGAGATTAAGGATGCAATTGCTTATGAAGCTGAATAATTTGAAGAAGATATCTGCTGGATTAGTAATTGTATTTTTATTAAGCGCCTGTGGTTCAACTGGTTCTGGCGTATCAATTGGAAATACTGAGATTAGTGCATCACAAATTCAGAAGTCTGTTGATGAAATTTTAAGTGAGCGCGCAAAGGTTGATACCTCACAAATGAATTTGGATTCAGGTGCCTCGTTATTAAGATCTCAAGCACAATTTCAAATAATCTCAGTCGTGTTAGATCAAATTATTTCTGATAAGAAAATTTCTGTTACTCCTGCCGATGTCGCAGCTCGTCGAGCAGATATCCTGACTCAAGTTGGCGGAGAAGCCGAGCTACCAAAGGCTTTGGTATCAGCCGGACTTCCACCTTCTAATTTAGATAAGTATCTTAAAATTATTTTAATATCTGAGAAATTAAATGCACTAGTTGTTTCAGAAGGCGCAACTACACAAACTGCAGGTGAGGCGGTTACTAAATTAGTAACTGAAGCCGCTAAGAAATTAGGCGTGAAGGTTAATTCGCGTTATGGAAAGTGGAATGAAGCCACTGCCACAATTGAAGCTGCTGATAACACCGGTGGTGCAGTAACTCCTATCCCTTAACTAGGATTAATTTTGGGTTCACAGTTAATTCGCTTACGCGAGGTGATGGATAAACTCCGATCACCTGGCGGATGCCCGTGGGATGCCGAACAAGATCATCAAACTTTGCTCAAATATTTATTGGAAGAGTCATATGAATTTATCGAAGCGGTTGAAGAAAATGATCGAACCGATATGCAGGAAGAGCTGGGAGATTTACTTCTGCAAGTATTTTTTCACTCCAGAATTGCTGAAGAGGATAAGGATCAACCCTTTGATATTGAAGACGTGGCAAGAACAATTGCGGATAAATTAGAGCGACGCCATCCACATGTTTTCGGTGAAACCTCCGTAAAAGATAGCAACGAAGTCCTAGAAAATTGGGAGAAGCAAAAGGCAATAGAAAAAGGAAGAAATTCAGCAATTGATGGCGTACCAACTGCTCAGCCAGCCCTACCTTTAATTGCAAAATTACTTTATCGGGTAGATAAATTTGATTATAAATTAGATATTAAAAGAGATTTTCAATTAACGGAAGGTATTGATTCAGATTCTTTTGGTGAATTAATGGTGGGAATAATTGCCCAAGCCGTTGAACTTGGAATTGATCCGGAGGCATCACTTCGAAATGCCGCTAACGCGTTAATTAGAGATATTCAGGTGCATGAGCAAGGTAGAATTGGTTTATAACCTCAATTATTAATTAGGAGATACACGTGGCAATTATCGGAACAATCCATGCCCGAGAAATTCTGGACTCCCGCGGAAATCCTACTGTTGAGGTTGAAGTTGTTTTAGATGATGGCAGCACTGCTCGTGCCGCAGTTCCAAGTGGTGCATCCACCGGCGCATTTGAGGCCGCCGAACTTCGCGATGAAGCAAAGCGCTACCTTGGTAAAGGTGTTGAAAATGCAGTTAAAAATGTAAATGAAAAGATTGCACCAATTATTTGTGGCTTTGATGCCCAAGATCAACGATTAATTGATGATGAAATGATCGCATTAGATGGCACTAAAAATAAATCTAAGTTAGGTGCAAATGCTATTTTAGGAGTTTCGTTAGCAAGTGCACGGGCTGCTGCAGAAAGTAGTGATTTATCATTTTTTAAATATATCGGTGGACCTACAGCGCACACATTGCCTGTGCCAATGATGAATATTTTAAATGGCGGTGCACATGCCGACACCAATGTTGATATTCAAGAGTTTATGGTGGCACCTATTGGCGCAACTACATTTAAAGAATCACTTCGCTGGGGTGCAGAGACTTACCACAGCTTAAAATCGGTATTAAAGAAACGAGGGCTTGCTACAAGTATTGGTGATGAAGGTGGCTTTGCACCTAATTTAGCGAGCAATCGTGCTGCTCTGGATTTAATTCTAGAGGCAGTTGAAAAGGCAGGCTTTAAATCAGGTAAAGAAATTGCACTTGCGATGGATGTTGCGGCAACTGAGTTTCATGAGAAAGGTAAGTACAACTTTGAGGGTAAGCAGTTGACCTCTGATGAAATGATCGCTTATTACACCGATTTGGTTAATTCATACCCACTAGTTTCAATTGAAGATCCATTAGATGAGGATGATTGGTCTGGTTGGAAAATAATGACTGCGCAACTTGGTTCAAAAATTCAAATTGTGGGTGATGATCTATTTGTGACTAATCCAGAGCGTTTATCTAGAGGTATTGAAAATCAAACTGCAAATGCGTTGTTAGTTAAAGTAAATCAAATTGGAACACTGACTGAAACTATGGATGCGGTTGCACTTGCTCATCGAAGCGGTTATCGCTCAATGATGAGCCATCGTTCAGGTGAAACTGAAGATACAACTATTGCTGATTTAGCTGTTGCCCTTGAGTGTGGTCAAATTAAAACCGGTGCTCCAGCTCGATCAGAGCGAGTTGCAAAATACAATCAATTGCTAAGAATTGAGGAAGAGTTAGCCGATGTGGCAATTTATGCCGGTCGTAATGCATTCCCAAGATTCCAAGGATAACTTTGGCAAAGAAATTTATAGCCGCTGAGTTAATTTCAAGTGGCCGTAAGCAGATTCAAGGCACACTGAAAAGAAAAGGTCTTTCAAATCGTGCCTTGATATTAGGTGTAATCTTATTTGTATTAGCAGTTACATTGGCACCGCCACTTCAACATTACTTTAATCAAAGGGCGCAAATTAATTCATTAAAGGCACAACTTCTAGATAACCAAGCAATGTTGCAAACTGCTGCTAAAGAGCTAGCACTTTGGAATGACCCAGAGTATGTAGCAGCGCAGGCAAGATCTAGGCTGCACTTTGTGTTTCCAGGTGAACGGCAATACATTGTGTTAGATCAAAACTCTGGTGAGGTCACACCTGATGCCACAAAGGTTTCGGAGCAATTTCCAGTAGGAATTCCTTGGTATTCAAGGTTAATCTCATCAATCACAAGTACAAATGTGAATCCGTAAGTGGAAAAAGCTACTGAGCAAGATTTACAAATTGTCGAAGCACAATTGCAACGAACTCCCCGTGATGTTTATGCAGTTGGACATAGATGTCCATGTGGCGCGATAGATGTCGTCGAAACACCACCTCGCCTTGCTGATGGGACTCCATTTCCAACCTTTTACTATGCCACTTGTCCTAAATTAACGGCAGTTATTTCAACTTTAGAAAGCTCAGGCCTCATGAATGATATGAATGAGCGATTAACAAGTGATGCAGATTTGATGGGACGCTATCAAGCAGCTCATGTTGATTATGAAACTGCGCGTGATGTTGTGGCAAAAGAGTTGAATTTGGATGTACCAGAGGTCAAAGGAACTACCGCTGGTGGAATGCCAGATCGCGTTAAGTGCTTGCACTCATTAATTGCGCATTCACTCGCAGCAGGAAAAGGTGTTAATCCATTGGGAGATGAAGCATTAGCAAAATTACCTAACTGGTGGAGCAATAAGCCATGCAGTCAGATTTCAAATTTATTGGATAAGAAATGAGCAGAGTAGCTGCCATAGATTGTGGAACAAATTCGATTCGATTACTGATTGCGGATATCTCAAATGGAAATTTGCGCGAAGTGGTTAGAGATATGGAGATTGTACGGCTTGGCCAAGGAGTAGATCAAACAAATAGATTTCATCCAGATGCGATCGCTAGAACCTTGTCGGCGACAGAGAAATTTACTTTGCAGATTAAAAGTAAAGGTGTTGAAAAAATTAGATTTTGTGCAACCTCTGCAACCAGAGATGCAACTAACCGAAATATTTTCATAGATGGCGTCCGAGAATTACTTGGCGTGGATGTTGAGGTAATTCCTGGCGAAGAGGAAGCGGCGCTATCTTTTATGGGTGCGACTAAAGAGTTAAAACAAAGTGAGGCCCCATTTCTCGTTGTGGATATTGGTGGTGGTTCAACTGAGTTTGTAATTGGAGGCACAGAGGTGAGTGCGGCAAAGAGTGTAAATATCGGTTGTGTTCGCATGAGTGAGCGTCATTTAAATCAGCAACCACCATCAGCTGCACAGATTCAGGCAGCGATTACAGATATTGATTTAGCTATTGCAGAGGCGGCAAATGTTGTTCAAATTACCATGGCTCAGACTTTGATTGCAGTTGCCGGTACAGCCACGACTGTGGCAGCAGCTGCACTTGAACTTTCTACGTATGATCGACATGCAATTCATTTATCAAGAATCTCTGCGGATAAAGTTCATAAAGTTGCTGCAATGTTTCAACAATTAACTAAGGATGAGATTGCAAAATTAGGTTATATGCATCCTGGTCGAGTAGATGTAATTACTGCAGGTGCACTTGTTTTGTCTCGAGTTATGGCTGCCACTGGCGCTACTGAGTTTGTTGCATCTGAATCAGATATCCTCGATGGTATTGCCTGGAAATTGGCTGGCGAATAGAGCAATAAAAGACGGGTAGATTTACCCCCTGAAGATTCGCCCCTGTAGCCCAATGGCAGAGGCATGCGACTTAAAATCGCACAAGTGTGGGTTCGACCCCCACCGGGGGCACGCTCATCTTCAGTAGGGTCTAAGAAAAGTCTAAGCAATAACTAGTCAGTAGACCCCACCACTGGAATTGTTAGAGGTTAATATTTGTTTCAACAATAACCACCTTTAATAGGTGATTAAAACAAGGAGAAAAATGCAAAGTTCCAACCCTGTACTTGGTAAAGCTTTTAATCAACCAAATACTTATGCAAATCAAGATTCATTTCAACAATTAGAGCAAAGCTATCAAGCACCTGCCGCTTCCGCTATGCGCACGGGAAGAATGACAATTGAAGATGTTGTTGCGAAAACTGGATTTCTATTTGGAATCTTGGTTGTTGTTGGCGCTGTAGCATGGAGCGCAAACCTTGGTATGGGTGCAGCTATGCTGGGCTTCTTAGGTGCATTTGGTATTGCTATCGCACTATCTTTTTCAAAATCAGTTAAGCCTGGATTAGTAATTGCATATGCGGCACTAGAAGGATTAGCACTTGGCACAATTTCACATGCATATGAATCAATTAATCCTGGCATTGTAAGCCAAGCAATAATTGGCACAATCGCAGCATTTGCTGGCGTGTTATTTATGTACCGTAGTGGTCGACTACGTGCTACACCACAATTTACACGTGCGGTTATGGGAGCAGCGATTGGTTACTTCATCCTTGGATTTGTCTCAATGATTGCCTCATTTTTTGGTGTGGGTAAGGGATATGGCTTCTATGGTGTATCTGGTTTAGGTCTACTACTTGCAGTTGCTGGTGTAGCACTTGCTAGCTTCTTCTTAGTACTTGATTTTGATCAAATTGAAAAAGGCGTTCGCTCAGGAGTTCCAGAAAAAGAGTCATGGCGCGCTGGCTTTGGTTTGATGGTAACTGTTGTTTGGTTATACCTAGAGGTATTACGTCTGCTATCTATTTTGCGTAACGATCGTTAATTAAGTAAATCTTACTTAACAGGAGCTGTGAGAGATCATAGCTCCTGTTTATTTTTATCTGGGATTAATTCATCTCCCAGTTTAGATTGTCTAGTTTCTGGCAAGATTAATGACAAAAATATTGCGCTGGTAAAAACCGCTGCTGATGTTAAAAATGCGGTTTGGTAAGAAAATGTATCGGTTAAATATCCAACCAGGATTGGTCCAACGATCATGCCCGCATCTCCTGCCATCTGCCATGCGGCAATTACTTGGCCACCGCGACCGCGGATAATGTCACCAACCACGCTGCCAGGCGCAGTTCCTACGTATGCTCCGCCCAAACCAAGAAGTGCCATGGATATAAAGTAAAACGCAATATTTGGAGTGAAGGCGAGGGAAAGTATTCCCGCCAAAACAATAGTTGAGCCAATTAATAATGCAGCTTTGCGGCCACTTTGATCAGAAAATTTTCCAGCTCTAAGTAAGAAAATTCCCTGCATGAGGGCGCCAATAGTTATTCCGAGTCCGGCAATTGATGCCGTTGATTTTAATTGTTCAGTAACAAAAAGTGGCAGGATTGATGAGCGCAAACCAAATAAAATCCAGTTATTCACAAATGCTAAAACAAGTGCAATTTGGTATGGCTTTAATTTAAAAGCCTCTTTGAGTGAAGTAGTTTCAATTTGATTGCTGGGTACATCAACCTTTTTGCCCAATCTTTTTTCACTTAATGAAAAGAGTGCCACCGTGCCAGCCATTGCTAATGTAATTGAATAAACAAAAAATGGTGCCCTGAGTGAAATTCCAGAAAGTAATCCACCAAATGCAGGTCCGACTACTCCGCCAACCAAGAATCCACCATTGTATAAAGATTGTGCTCTGGCACGAACATCATCACTTACAGATCTCATTAAAAGTGATCCAGCTGAAACAGAGAACATAGATGAGCCAAGTCCACCTAAGGTTCTGAAAATAAGAAGTTGTGAATAGCTTTGCGAGAGTGCGGTTAACAAGGTAAAGAATGAGACCATAAATAAACCAAAGCCAAGTACTGCTCGTTCGCCAAATTTATCCACTAATTTCCCGGAAACAAGCCCGGATGAAAATCTCATTACAGCAAAGGCGGAGACAATTAAGCCAATTGCAGTTTTACTAACTCCAAATGATGAGGCAAAAATTGGGATTGCCGGAATGATTAAACCAAAGCCGATTGCAACTAGAAATGAAACAGTTGAGAGAATTGCAACCTCTCGAGGGAGAGCCCGAAATGGGTTCTCCCTCTTCAATTTAAGCTTTATTTAACCTACCGCCTCACCAGCTGCTTCAGATCTGGCAGCGTGATGAGCCGCGCTACTTTGTAAAGGTTTTTCCTTTAGCAAGAATGCAAGTAAGAAGCCAATAAAGGTAACTGGAGCTGCTGCCAAAAATACTAAGTGGAAGGTTTGCACAAATCCATGAAGAACTGTTTCCTTAATTGGCGATGGCAGTTTGGATATTCCAGTTGTATTTGTAGTCAGTTGAGACAATTTACTTTTATCAAATCCAGCAACTGCAGTTGGATTAGATACAGCTAATTTACTTAAACCATCTTGCAAGAAGTAAGCCACCCGGTTGCTAAAAATAGTTCCAAAGATTGCGGTACCAAAGGCACCACCTAGAGATCTAAAGAATGTATTTGAGCTTGTAGCAACACCCATGTCAGCAAAATCAACTGAGTTTTGCAGCGCAATAACAATGGTTTGCATTGATAAACCAAGGCCGGCTCCTACTAAAACTGCGAAACCGGAAAGAACCCAAAATGAAGTGCTTTCATTCAATGTGGTCATTAACAGCAAGCCGATTGTCATAATTGCCGCACCAATAATTGGGTAAATTTTGTATCTTCCACTTTTCGTAATCTGCTTGCCGCTGAAAATAGACATTGAAACAATTCCCAGCATTAATGGAATTAATTTCAAACCAGCTTGAGTAGCAGAGTCACCTTTAACAACTTGCAAATAAAGCGGCAACATAACAATTGCACCAAACATGCCAGCACCGATAATGAAGGCAAGTGCTGAAGTTAAAGAAAAGGTTTGGTTCTTAAATAAGCGCAGTGGCAAAATTGGCTCTATAGCTAAAGTTTCTTGCCACAAGAAAAGTAATGTCAATGCAATGCCAAGACCTGCAGTACTTAATGTCTTTGAATCTGTCCAACCTTTTTCGGGTCCGTATACTGAAATTGCCACCAAAATAGCTGATACTGCTGAGATCATTAAAAGTGCACCAAGGTAATCAATCTTGTGTTCGCGCTTCACCTTTGGAATGTGTAGTACCGCTGAGGTGATTACCATAGCCAAAATACCAAATGGCAGATTTATGTAAAAAATCCAGCGCCAGCCTGTTACACCTAAAATGGTTGTGTGATCTGAGAAGAAACCACCTAGAAGTGGCCCAGCAACTGAAGATAATCCCCAAACCGCGCCGAAGTATCCCTGATACTTTCCGCGCTCACGAGGTGAAACTATGTCGCCGATAATTACAAAGGTAAGTGCCATCAATCCACCAGCACCTAATCCTTGTAGTGCGCGAGTAAAGATTAACTGTGTCATATTTTGGGAAGCGCCAGCTAAAAATGATCCGAGCAAAAATGTAACAATTGCAAATTGAAATACTGGGCGACGTCCATAAAGATCAGATATTTTTCCATATAGCGGAGTTGAAGCAGTTGAGGTTAGAAGGTAAGCAGTTACTACCCATGTGTAATGGTTTAAGCCATTGAAATCTTCAACAATATTTTTTAAGGCAGTAGAGACGATGGTTTGGTCTAGTGCTGCAAGCAACATTCCCATCATCAATCCGCTTAGGACTACCATGATCTCTTTATGTGTAAGCGGTCCATCTTTTACTTTTGACATTTTTTTTATACCTTCTATCTCAGTTTTCTAAGTTTGGTTAAGAGCCAAAATATTCAAAGCTCCAGAGGTTCCAGAGTTATTGTGCTTGAGGTGGATACTTTACCGCCCTTGCGATTAAGATTCATGTTATGAAGGCGGTATCAGCTGAGAACTTAGTAAAAACCTATGATGGTGGGCGAGTTCGGGCTTTAGATGGTTTATCTCTAGATGTTGAAGAGGGAACGGTCCTTGGCGTACTTGGTCCAAATGGTGCGGGTAAAACAACTACTGTCAGAGTTTTGGCAACCTTATTAAAACCTGATTCCGGATCTGCGCAAGTAGCCGGAATTGATGTTTTGAAAAATCCAGATGAGGTCAGAAAAGTTATTGGCTTATCTGGACAGTATGCAGCAGTAGATGAAACTTTAACTGGCTGGGATAACTTAATTATGTTTGGCCGGCTTTATCACTTATCAAATAAGCAAGCACAACAACGAGCTAATGAATTATTAGAACAATTCTCGTTGACTGATCGTGCTAAAAGTCCAATCCGTACTTACTCTGGCGGAATGCGTCGCAGATTGGATTTAGCCGCATCCTTAGTCGTTAAACCCAAGGTTTTGTTCTTAGATGAACCTACTACCGGTTTAGATCCACGTGGACGTCAAGATATGTGGGGCGTAATTGATGAGCTTGTAAAGGGTGGTGTAACACTTTTATTAACTACTCAATATTTAGAAGAGGCTGATCAATTGGCTGATGAAATCGCAGTAATTGATCGAGGAAAGGTAATTGCCCGTGGCACCTCTGACTCATTAAAGAAACAGGTTGGCGGCGAAAAACTTGAAATAATTGTAGAAAACCAACATATGAATGCGGTTAAAGAGATTGTAGCCAAAGTGAGCGCATCTGCTGTAGCCGTTGATGAGAGTATGCGAAGAGTCAGTGCGCCAGTTGCCACTGGAAGTAAGGCATTAATTGAAGCCGCTAAATTGTTGGATGATCAAGGAATTCACCCATTGGATATTGGGCTTAAGCGACCATCACTTGATGATGTCTTTTTATCTTTAACTGGACATGTCGCGGAGGAAGTAAACAACAATGAGGAGCTTGATAAAAAAGGAAAGCGAAGAAGAGGTAAGAAGCGTGAGTAAATTAGCAAATTCAGTATCTGATTCTTTTGTAATTACTAAGCGACAACTGCTGCAATTATCAAGAGTTCCAGAGGTGTTAATTTTCTCAACCATCCAACCAGTTATGTTTGTACTTCTATTTAGATATGTATTTGGGGGCTCAATCTCTACGGGTCAGCCTGGTGGATATGTTCAATTATTAATGCCAGGTATCTTCGTGCAAACTGTGGCATTTACTTTAGCGGGAACTGCAGTTGGCCTCTCTGCTGATATGCAAAAAGGTTTGATTGATCGATTTAGATCACTCCCAATTGCCAGATCTGCCGTTGTGTTTGGCCGTACATTAGGAGATGCTGCACTAAATATTGTCGTGCTCTTAGTAATGGGTATCGCTGGATTTTTAGTTGGTTGGCGTCCTAGTTCTGGACTATTAAAAGTTTCACTTGGATTTATATTTTTATTTGTTTTTGGTTATGCCATGTCTTGGGTTGGCGTATTAATCGGGTTGTCTGTACGAGAGGAAAGAGTGGCGCAAAACGTAACCTTTATCGCCGTATTCCCACTAACCTTTTTATCAAATGCATTTGCACCAACTACTGGCATGCCAAAAGTTCTGCAGTACTTTGCAGAGTGGAATCCGGTATCAACTATGGTTGCAGGTTGTCGAGAATTGTTCGGCTTAAAAAATCAATTTGGGGCAACCGCGGGCTCTTTTCCAAGTGAGCATCCACTAGCAATGTCAATTATTTATATGGTTATTATTATGTTGATATTTATTCCACTGAGCATCAAGAAGTACAACAACACCTCCAAATAAACTAAAATTTAAATTCAGAAATTAATTAATAAGGTTGGGCCTCTAAAATTGCTACCTGAATGGATTTTCCATTTGGTGCAACATAAGTAACTGTTTCGCCGACCTTTGCACCAAGAACTGCAGATCCAAGTGGAGATTTTTCGGAGTAAACATCAAATTCACCGCTAGCTATTTCGCGAGATCCAAGCAAAAATTTAAGTTCATCTCCGGCAATATCGACCGTGATTAACATACCTTGGCCAACAACTCCAGATTCACTCGCTGGTGGAGTACCAATATGTGCATGCTCCAACATATGTTTTAGTTGGCGGATTCTTCCTTCAATCTTTCCTTGCTCTTCCCGTGCTGCGTGATAGCCACCATTTTCTTTTAGATCACCTTCTGCACGAGCAGTTTCTATTTTCTTAATAATCTCTGCGCGCAGCGGTCCTTCTAGTTCAGCAAGCTCTGCTGCCAAACGATCTGCCGCTTCCTGGGTAAGCCAGGTCTGAGTTGGTTCGCTCATAAGAGGTAGAAGATTACTGGCAACTAGAAATTCCCGCATTTACCGCAGGAGTTCTAGTGGAAATAAGGATTGTGCGTTGATTTTTTCCAGCAATAAGTTGACCAGCTGGTATTTGATCAGAAATTTCGCCAACCACATTTTTATCAATGTCGCGCGCTACTAAACCACAAGTATGAACCTTGTTGAGATCTTTAACTTGCAATGTGTATGTAATTGAAATACTTTGATTATCAACAATTTTAAAAGAAATTACTTGTGATCGAATTTGCGGATTTGCAATTTTGCTACCGCTCCAAATA
>Ga0214917_10002446_pt1 | contig 22544 bp, 21 predicted proteins | sample LL_1208_BB_MetaG_FD_177983 | JGI IMG/M metagenome (GOLD analysis project Ga0214917, IMG submission 177983) | Freshwater microbial communities from Lake Lanier, Atlanta, Georgia, United States - LL_1208_BB | ecosystem: Environmental > Aquatic > Freshwater > Lake | place: USA: Georgia | collected...
GAGATGCCATGGCCGCAGGGCGCGACAGTTCGGGAGAATCGGTTGGCCAAATATCCTCCAGCGGATTTTGATCATATTCTCCTGTCCCCGGGGTGGATCAAAAGCTTCGGGAGGAATGGGGAGGATATCCGCGTATTTCGGGATAAAGATATCCCGAGTGATCACTTCCCCCTTTGGATGAAAGTGAAATAGGGGTTAAGGGACAACTTCGACAGGGACACCAGGTCTTACCGAATTGACCAGTTTGGTGGCATTCCAATTGGCAAGCCGGAAACACCCGTGCGACCCGGTTCGGGATATGTCCTCAGGTTCCGGGGTGCCGTGAATTCCGTAGCCTTGGAGAGAAAGTCCTATCCAGGCCGTCCCGACAGGGTTATTGGGGCCGGGGGGAAGGACCAATTTGTTGGTGATGCCTTCCTTGGTCGCCACATCGATCAAGACTTTCGGATCGAATGTGTAGTCTGGATTCGGTGCGATATTAACGACCGTAAGAGGCTGGTTGGGCACCTTGTTCTTGTTCGCTGCAATGGAACAAGGAAAGCAGGCGACGACTCGATTGCTCGAATCGAAGGCCAAAAGAGTGGTCTCTGACAGGAGGATCACGATCCTCGAAACGGGAGGTAGCTTGCGAGTGCCTTCCAGATTCGGAAGGGTAAGTTGAGTTCCGGCAGTCATGTTCGTTGCTTTGGGGTTGAGTTCCTTGAGAAAGGAGGGAGTGGAATGGGTTTTTTCCGCGAGCATTTCCCAAGGATCGTTATAATCGAGAATCGGAACCTTGCTCATGGCCAGAAAGCCCTTGGGCTTGGGAATGACATGGAGAAGATCCTCCTGTGTCAGGGTATAATCCGTATAGGCATCCCCGGGTTTGCCGAGGTTGAGACGGGTTTCGATGTCCAACTCCCCGGTGGTCGCCAGGGCACGATTGATCTGAAATTGGGAAATGGCCCGCCGGCTTCGTTTGGCGAAGTGGCCGTCAATCGTCCCGCATGAAAAGTTCAGTCGATCGAGGAGAGTCTGCCACCCGGCCATCTCGATCGTATCCCGGGGTTTGTCTGTTGGGACGGGTTCCGCCCGCCGGACTTCCTTTCCCATGGGAGGCTTGGGAGGCCCGACCCAAACCGGTTTTTCCGGAGGTTTTTCCTGGGTAGGGGGGGGAGCTACTACGGACGGGGGGACTTCACTTTTTTTTTATCTGCTTCGGGATTGGATTCGGGGCCGGAAAAGACTTCGGCGCTGGGGTATTTCTTGGCTAGATCCTCTGCCCTCTGGGCGGGAGGTTTGGGTTGCGGTTGCGGAAGGTGGAGCATCCCGCGGTCGCGAAGGTAAAGGGCCGTTCCCACAAGAATCAGACCGGAGACCACAAGGCCGATGAAAAGATTCCCGGATTTCTGGCGTCGGGCCATCACAGCTTAATAGACATCCTTGAGGTAGCGCTTTTCTGTTTTGGCGAAAGTGACGGTCAGCCACTCTTCGGCCTGTTCGGCTGTTTTTCCGCCATGCTTTGCGACAATTTCCAAAAGGGCGGCGTGCACATCCTTCGCCATCCGCTTGGCGTCTCCGCAGACATAGAAGTAGGCTCCGTTTTCCAACCACCGCCAGAGTTCGGCGCCTTCTTCCTGCATCCGGTGCTGCACGTAAATCTTTTCGGCCTGATCCCGGGAAAAAGCGGTGGAAAGCCTGTGGAGGCTTCCGTTTTTTTGGGCCGCAGCGAATTCATCCCCATAGAGGAAGTCGCTTTGGGCGTGTTGGTCGCCGAAAAAGAGCCAATTCTTTCCAGCATGACCGTGCTTCTGGCGGTGTTGTAAAAAGGCACGAAAGGGGGCGATACCGGTCCCGGGCCCGACCATAATGATGTCACGATCAGGAGGAGGAAGGTGAAAGTGTCGGGTGGGTTGAACATACACGGGGACGGAGGCTTGGTCAGCCAGATGGGCGAGGTAACCCGACGCAAGGCCCTGTTTGCTGCGCCCATGGGAGGTGTACTGAACCACAGCAACGGTCAAGTGAACTTCGCCGGGACGGTGATCGGGAGAAGAGGCAATCGAGTAGAGACGGGGGGCAATCTTGTTGAGTAGACCGGGAATTTCTGCGGGCTCAAGATGGACTCCGGGTGCATCGTGCAGGACGTCGACCACGTCCCGGTCGAAAACGTATTCCTCCAGTTTTTTCTCGTCGGCACAGATTGCCTGCAGTTTATCCCGGGCCGAACCGGCGGCTTTTTCGGCGACCGCTTTGACGAATTTTTTCCCGACCCGGTTGAGGATGGCGGAGGTTGCAAGGGTTTCGTGTAGGGTAGCATCGTCATGCAGCCCCAATTTTTGGGTGAATTCACGAACCAGGGATTCGGGATTCCGCGGGAGGACGCCGAGGGAGTCGCCACATTGATAGGTAGGGCCGGAAGAGCCCAATTGGATGACAATGTGGCGTGTGTCTTTGCTCGAACCCTTTTGATTGAGACGGCGATTTTCCAGGAGTTGGGAGGCAAAAGGGTTGTTTCGACCGAAGGCAGGGGGAGCGCTAGGGACGGGAGTCGTGGACATGGTCAATTATCGTTTCCGATCGATCCAGTGGGGCAGATGTCGAGCGCGCGTTGGGCGGAGTCCAACTCTTCCAGTGTCCCGGGCTGTTTGAAGAAATAAACGTAGGTTTGATCCTCATTATATTTCAAAAGCTTCGGAGCTTCTTCGAGGCATACGTGGCACGGAGTGCAGCTGTCGTCTACGTACCATTTGCCGGGAACGTTCTCTTTGAGGATGCGGGTCTTGTCAGCCATTGGGGTAGGAAAATACACACGTCATCGGGTGGGGCAACATCGGAACGCCCCCGTTCGGTGAAAAAATGTGCCCGGGGCGGGGGTCGAACCCGCACGGGGATTTCTCCCCAAGGGATTTTAAGTCCCTTGTGTCTGCCATTCCACCACCCGGGCGTGATCAAACTCTAGAATGGGAGAGTTTCTTGGGCGAGAAGAGGATGGGGGGAATCAAAAAACAAAAGAGGAGGAATTAAGGGGTTTGTGCAAACAGGGGAACAGGCTGTCCCGGCGGGGGTTGGATGATTTCCATCCCTGGACGATTTTGGGTGAATTGCTGGGCAAACCAGGCCTGGGCTTCTGGATCCCCATGGACCAGCATGACCCGCTTGGGTTGGACCTCCTGGCAGGTCCACTGGAGAAGATCCTCCCGGGTGGCGTGAGCAGTGAGATCAAAGTACCGAACTTCGCACCGGATGGGGATCTCCCGGTTGTCGCCCCAGTCGATCAGACTTCCCTGCCCGGCCTCACGAAGAATTCCCGCTGGGGAGGAGGGCTCCGTGTAGCCGACAAAAAATATGGAATCGTGTTCGCGGGGGAAAAAGAGGCGGGCGATAGTGTGGCTGGTCGTGTGGGGGGTCATCATTCCCGAACTCAGAAGATAGATATGGCCTGCCCGCAAGCGTAGTTGCGGGAGACGGCGGGGATCAAAGGTTTCCGGTTGGGCCTCCGGGATCAGACGGAGGTTGGCGTGTTGACGGGGATTGAGGGAACGTTGCCGGTCGTAAACTTCGGTCATAACCCGACCGAGGCCCCCGATGTAAATCGGGGCTTTTGGGATTTTTCCCTCCAAACGCGCATGGTGAAGCAAGGCGAGAACCTCTTGTGTTTTTCCCATGGCGAAAACGGGGAGCAGGACGGCCCCACCTCTCTCGAAGGTGTTCCGGATGCCGGCCAGAAGGGACTCTTCGAAAAAAGCCCGGTCCTGGCCGGGAATTGCGGGCTGTGCGCCACGTGTGGTTTCCATGATCAGGGTGTCAAAGGACCCCGGACGCTGACATGGAAGCATGAGGGTTTGCCGCTGAAGATTCAGATCGCCGGTGTAAAGGGCCCTCCGTCCCTCCGCGCGAATCTCCGTCATGACCGAACCGAGGACATGTCCGGCGTCATGAAAGACGAATTCCCATGGGGCATCTTCCACACGAAAAGGGCGGTTCAAGTTGGCGATTTCCCAAGTCACGGCGCTGTCATCAACTCCACGGTGGGTGTAGAGGGGGTAATCGGTTCGCCCCAGTTCCCGGCGCTGGCGCGTCATCACGTTGACCGAATTATGAAGAAGGGGTTCGGTGAGGGCGGCTGTCCCGGACGTCATGAGGACCTTGGCCCCAAGGTGGGCGGCTGTGACCAAAGGAAGGGATCCGATATGATCATGGTGGGCGTGTGAGACAAGAATAGCTCCAAGATCTTTGGGGATTTGATCCATCAGGGGGGTGGCTTCCCAGCCATCGAGCCTTGGATGCATTCCGGCATCCAGCAGAACGGAATGTTCACCGGATCGGAGAAGGTAGGAGTTCGCGCCGATTTCCGGCGCACGAGTCAGATTGGTAAAGGTAACCATGAACGGCGGACCGAGGGAGCGGACCGCCGAATCAGAGGGAGCCTCGAATCTGCATCAGGACTTGCGAGGGTAGCTTATTTTCGGGAAGAGAGGCGCGCCCCGTGATCCAGTCGCGGATCAGTTCGCTACGGCGTTGATTGAGGATCTGGGCGGAAATTTTCGGCAGGGTTGAGGCCGTTGTTTCGGCGGAGGCAGGATCCCTTTTCACCAAGTAGACGGCGAGAAGTCCATCTTCCACCTGGATTGGATTACTGACCCGGCCGGGTTCCATCTGGCTGACGGCTTGGCGGATGCGGTCGGCATCCTTGAAGGGAAGAGGCTTGTCATCGGCCGGACTGAAGACAGGGAGCTTGATTGGGACAAGGGAGGCAACTTTTGAGAGATCCTCCCACTTCTGTCCGGAAGCCAAGGCAGTGTTCGCAGCCTGGGTGAAGGACTGGGCCTGTTGGGCGGCCATTTGGATGCGAGCTTGTTCAAGCCAGCGGGCACGGACCTCCGGAGTGACCTCGGAAAGAGGCCGATTTCTTGCAGGCTGGGCCTCGCGAAGGTGGAGGACAAGGTAGCCATTTTTCGATGGGAGATAGTCACTGACCGGGTCTTCCGGTGTGAGGGCAAAGGCAGCGGCCGTGAGTTTTGGATCCGATTCGCCGGGAAAAGGGGATTCGGAAGGCGTAAAAGGTCCGTAGGTTCGGACGGCCAACTTGGCTTGACCTGCGGCGGTGGAAAAGTCGGGGCGATTTTTTCCTTCCGGAAGATTAAAAAATTGAGAGGTAAAGGCAAAGGCGGCCTCCCCGGTTTTACGGCGGGCTTCTTCCGTGGCTCCCTGGTTGAGAAATTCGATCACATCCACCGTTCGGCGGGCGGGGAGGGCAAAAACCGCTTCGTTGGCTTTGTGGAAGGATTCCAAATCCTGGGGTTTGGGTTCCGGTGGGGTCACTTTCGAGGAATCCCAGCGGACGACCTGAACTTCTGCCGGACCAAAAAGGCGTTGGAGACGATCTTCCGCTTGGTTGGGAAAAAGAACGGCAGTCGAGGCCAGAGCCTCCAAAAGATGGTTCGTCCGAACTTGGTCCAACACGGCTTGATTGAAGCGCTCGCCGCTGAATCCTTGCGGAGAAAGAAAGTTCGCCGAAAACCTTTGAAAAATTTCGGGGTCGTATTTCTTGTCCTTTTGAAAGAGGGGGTTCTTTTTTGTGGCTTCGACCAGTTGTTCGGGGCGGGCATCCAGACCGGCAAGATCGGCCGCTTGAATTTCAAGCAGGCGGATCCACGTCTGAAAATTGAGAAACTCGTTTTGTTCCGCGGAAGGAATCCGGCCCGTCTGAAGGGTGATTTCCAGAAGTGCCTGGCGTTGGGCTGCGGCGAATTCATTCAAGGAGAGGCTACGGCCTCCGATTTTGCCCATGATCTGGGATGCCGGATCGACACCCCCCTTCGGGGTCCAGTTTCCAAAGAAAATGAAAGAGATGCCGACTACGGCAAGGAGCAGCAGGAGGAGTCCTTTGAATTTGTCATGAAGGAAGGTGATCATGTCTCTTTTTGGCTTGTCAGGGGGGGCGGAGGGAAGCGCAAAATCAAGCGTATGCGACAAACTTGGTTTTGTTTTTTTCTTCTGTGGGCTTGCTTTTCTGACCTTGGCGTCTGCCAGGATCAGATTCGTCTGAAAAGCGGGGAAGTGATCCAGGGGACGGCCGTCAAATTCGACGAAACCTCGATGACCCTAACATTCAGATTTTCGAAAGGGACCTTGGGGTATAGTCAAACCGACCTGGCGGAGGTGAATCTGGCCGAGCGTCCGGGGGTAACCGAGGGGCGGAAGGCTTTGTCCGCCGGGCAGTGGGATCAGGTCGTGGAAAAATGGAAAACGGCTGTCGATGAACTGATGGGGGTCGATAGTCCGTGGGTTTTGGAGTGTGCCGGGGGCCTTGGCCAGGCGTATTTGGCTCAGGGAAAGGTGGCGGATGCCGAGTCCTTATATGGAAAAATGAAGAGGTTTTATCCCAGTGGTCCGGCGGCCTTGCGGGCGGATGTGGGGTTGGCCGAGGCAACGGCGGGAAAAGACACGGATGGCCTGTTGAAAAAACTTCAGCTTTTGGAGGGGCAGCTCCAGGAGGGATTGCGGCCTGTCCGGGCTGATCGGGAGGCATTGGCAGAGTATTATTTTGCGCGTGGCAAGGCTTATGAAAAAAAGGAGGAGTGGAAAAAGGCCCTCGAAGATTATCTCCGGGTGAGCGCGCTTTATCCTGACCCCCCCTCGATCGGTCAGCGGGCGGAACAGCGGGCCCAAGCCCTTCGGCAGTCGAGAAAAGACCTCGTCACGGACTAGGGGCTTCCGTTAATTTGCATTTATGCAAAAATTCCCAAGCAGGTTTTTTACTTTTTCCTTCTCACTTCTCTTGATGACATCCTGGTTATGTGCGGCAGAGGGTGAGGCGGGATCCAAGGGCAAAAGTGTTTGGAATATCTTTCACGAAGGCGGGCTCGTAATGTGGATTCTTTTGATCGCCTCCATTCTGATTTTGGCTTTCACGATTGAAGCTTTTATCAAAATCCGCGTCGCGAGGCTGGCTCCTCCGGCTGTTCTGGCTCAGCTCAAGGATGCCATTGTCTCGGGAAACTATCCTTTGGCCTATCAGGTTTGTGCGGCAAACCCCTGTTACCTGGCCCGGATTGTTCAAGCTGGAATCGAGAGGTTGGGGCGGGGAAGGGAAGCCGTTGAAAAGGCAACGGGAGACACCACCGCGAAGGAGTTGAATGAAATCAAGGCGAACATTCAGTATCTCTCCGTCATCGGGGTGGTCAGTCCCATGGTGGGTTTGACGGGAACTGTTTTGGGGATGATCAAGGCTTTTCAGACACTGGGTTCCTCCGGCGCTGCCGATCCAAGCAAACTGGCCGGCAACATTTCCGAAGTATTGGTGGCCACGGGGGCGGGTCTGTTCGTCGCGATTCCCGGATTTATCCTCTACTATGTTTTTAGAAACCGGATTCAGACGGTTTCCGTTGCGGTTGATTCGGAGGTGAATCTTCTCCTCGAAGACATCCCTTTTGAACAGCTCACGGGATACCGGGTAAGCGATTATCTCGGGGGTGCGTCGCAAACCCCGGGTGGCGTGGCCTAAGGCGGGAGGTGCGTGCCATGTCTAGGCACGGAAAAAAATTCAGCGTCCACACGGCAGGAGGGGATGAGGATCCTGAATTTCAGGTCGCCCCGATGGTGGACGTCCTTCTTGTGCTCCTCATGTTTTTTACGGCCACCACCACAACGGAAATCAAGAGTCAGATCGCCGACCTCACATTGCCAGAGGCACAGGACGCCAAGGACCGGGAAAAAGGGGAGGGGCAATTTATGGTCAACATCAACCGATTCGGCGGAGTGGAGGCTGCGGGGAAAACGGGTCTTCAAGAGGAGGCCCTTGCTCAACTCATCAAAAACGATTTTCAAAGCGTGAAGAAGTTGAATCCAAATGCCAACTATCGCGTGCTGGTAAGGGCCGATAAGGATCTGGGTTGGGATAAAACGAAAGTTGTTTTAAAGGCCGCAGCTGCGGCTGGCGTGGCGAATGTGGTCTTTGCCTCGACCAAGGGCGGTAAGGGGTAACGTATGGCTGGTGGTGGAGGTGGAGGAGACGGGGATTATGGGCTGCAAATCGCCCCGATGTTGGATGTTATGTTTGTCCTTCTTTTGTTTTTCATGGTGATGGCGGGAAAGCAGGTTAAGGAGGCGGAACTAGGGGTTCAGGTCCCGGGCGCTTCCCAGGCCTCCAGCACGGCAAAAACACCCGTCACAATCCGAGTGGGCCCGGAAGGTGTGGTGACTTTTAACGATAGCCCGGTGGACGGGCGGGAGGATCATGAAATGCCCAAGCTCCGGGGCCGACTGAAGGCACTTATCGATGCCTCGGCGGATCAGTCTGTAATCATTCGCCCGAACGACAAGGCGCCCTATCAAAGGGTGATCGATGTGCTGAATGCCTGTGCGTCAGAGCGGGTCAAAAATCTTACCTTTGGAGGGTAGAAGCGGACGGCCTTACGCCCGTCCCATGTATTTCCGCTCCCGCGTGTCGACCTTGATCAATTCGCCCTCTTTGATGAAGAGGGGAACCTGCAGGGTCAACCCAGTTTCCAGTTTGGCGACTTTCATGACATTGTTGGCGGAATCCCCCCGGATTCCTTCCGGGGATTCGATCACCTTGAGAGTCACGCTTGCGGGGGGTTCGACTGAAACGGCCTTGCCTTCGACGAAAAGGATTTCGCAAGACATGTTTTCTGAAAGGAATTCCTTCACATCCTCGACCAACTCGGGTGTGAGGGTCAGGTTTTCATAATTTTCGGGATTCATGAACGTGTATCCCGTATTGTCGCTATAACTAAACTCCCACTTGTCACGGGAAACACTCACTGTCTCGAGTCGCTCATCCGAAGCCAGACGGTGATCCGAGGACAGGCCAGATCGGAGCGAACGGAACATCGCTTGGACAAAGGCCCGTTTATTTCCCGGAGTGCGATGGGTGATTCCCATCACGATAAAGATGTCCCCGTCCTTGCGGACAGCCATACCCTTCTTCAGATCGTTCGCAATGACGGCCATAGTCGTAGTCTCCTTCTTTGTTTTCCGTTTTAAAGAAATCTGAAACGGGTCAGATCTTGAGAATCCACCAACCCCACGGGACGGCGAGCGGCATCCACCACTACCAGATCTTCGATCCGATGGGTCTCAAATATATGCAAAGCTTTTGCTGCCAAGCTGTCAACGGGGATCGTGACCGGGTTTTTGGTCATGACGGATTTCATCGGGCGATGCCGGATTTCCCGGTCTTTTTGGAAACCGCGGGCGAAATCGCCGTGGGTATAGATCCCTGCCACCTTGCCCCGTTTATCCAGGACTATCGCAGCGCCGCAGCGCTTGGCGGTGATTTCCGCCAGGGCCTTGGACACCAGCGTTTCCGTTGTGCAAAGGGGGATGGCCGAACGTGGGCGCATGATCTCGCTTACCTTGAGCAGGAGATCGCGCCCGATCGCCCCTGCGGGATGAAGCCGGGCAAAGTCTTCCCTTCGAAATCCGCGGCTTTCAAGGAGCACCATGGCCAGGGCATCGCCCATTGCCAACATGGCGGTGGTGCTTGAAGTGGGCGCCAGATTCAGAGGGCAGGCTTCCTGTTCGACCGAAACATCCAGCACAATGTCCGACTGAAGGGCCAGATGGGAGCGAAGGTTGCCGGTCATCACCACAATCGGAGTGCCCAATTTCTTCAATAAAGGGACCACCCGGATCAGTTCGTCCGTGCTTCCGCTGTAACTCAAAACAAGAACGAGATCCTTTTTGGAGACAACTCCGAGGTCGCCGTGGGCCGCATCGACCGGATCGAGGGTGACGGAGGTGGTTCCGGTGCTGGCCAGGGTGGAAGCGATTTTGTGGCCAATATGACCCGATTTTCCGATTCCGGTGACGATGATTTTTCCGCCATTTTCGAGCCTTTGGCGCATCAGGGCGACTGCTTTTAAAAAGGAGGGACCGATCCGCCGGCGAACTCTGCGGAGGGCCGCGATTTCAATATCCAAAACCCGCCTAGCCTTATGGAGTTGATGGAGGTTTGCCATAAAGATGAAAGGTTATGGGATACGGACTTTCTGGGCAACCCGCATGAAGGCTTGAGGGAACACCCCGATGGATGCACGTTAGGGGGGTGAAATCCTGGCCCGAGCTCTTTCTTGCCCTTCGATTTCTCCGTCCGCGCCGCACCTTTGTTTCGATCATCACAGTTCTGAGCTGGCTGGGGGTGGTGGCTGGGGTTCTTGTGTTGATTGTGGTTCAGTCGGTGATGCGGGGATTTGAAGATGAGCTGACAAGAAAGGTGATCGGCTTCCAATCCCATCTCACGGTTGCGGGGCAGGCCCCTTTGAAGGATCCGCAGCATTTGATCGACCTGATTCGGCAGGAACCCGGGGTGCTCGGGGCAACGGGTGCCGTGCTCGGGCCTGTTCTGGCAGAAACCCATAACCGGATTTCGACGCCCCGGATCAAGGGATGGGATGCAGCGACAGCTCCTTCGGTTCTCCCCTTGGCCGATTTTCTTGTATCCGGCACATGGACTCCCGGCCCGGACCAATTGGTCGTCGGGTCGGAATGGGCTGAGGCGAATCATGTGGAATTGGGGGCGGAAGTGAATCTGTTGGCTCCGCAGCAATTCAAGGATGTGATCAGTCCCAAGGGCGCTGGAAATCAGGCGAAAAAAATTCCGCTTCCACGGGCGTTTCGTGTGGCAGGAATCTTCACCACGGGCATGTATGATTACGACTCCGAATACTTGATCACCGATCTGACGACCGCCCAGGAACTGTACGCGGTGCCGAATGAGGTTCACGGAATCGCCATCCGGTTGCAGGATCCCGATCAGGCGATCCGGGTGGCCCAAAGTTTGAAGAACCGTCTGGGAGAAGGGGTTCGGGTCATGACTTGGATGGACCATAATCAACGGCTTTTCGCCGCCGTGGCAGTCGAGCGTCGGGTGATGAGTTTCCTTCTGTTTTTTATCATGGTTGTCGCGGCTTTGGGACTCAGCGGCACCTTGATTACAGTGACCGTTCAGAGAGCCAAATCGATCGGTACTCTGGCCGCTCTTGGGGCAACTCCCCGGCAGATCGCCACGATTTTCACCATGTACGGCGTGGTGGTGGGGGTTCTGGGGGCGTGCACGGGGGGGATTGGGGCTTGGTTGGTTCTGGTCAACCGGAACAGCCTGAGCCAGGCGATCGGACGGATCACGGGGCAGGATCTCTTCCCAGCGGAGATTTACCACTTTTCCGGACTTCCCGTCCGGTATGATGTTGGGGTTTTTTTTGGAGTGGCTTTCGCCGGGATGGCGTTGAGCGTGCTGGCCGCTCTGGTGCCGGCTTGGGTGGCCTCGCATGCGGAACCGTCTGCGAACCTGAGGCGAACATGACGACTCCGCTTCTGGAAGTTCGGGATTTGCGGAAAGGCTACCGGCTGGAGGGCAGGCCCCCTTTGGAAATTCTCCACGGAATTGGTTTTCAGCTTGCGCCCGGGGAATGTCGTCCGGTTTGCGGGCCTTCCGGAGCCGGGAAATCCACCTTGCTCAGTCTTCTGGGAGGGTTGGAGGAGGCGGATGGCGGGGAGATCTTTTGGAAGGGGGAAAAGATCTCGGGGCAGAGTCGAGGACAATGGGCCAACTGGAGGAGAGGGGCTATCGGTTTTATTTTTCAGTCCTACCACCTCCTGCCCGAGCTGACGGTGGAAGAGAATGTGCGACTGCCCGCCATGCTCGCTGGGGTGCATGTCGGGGAACGTTGGGAAGACTTGCTCGATCAGGTGGGGATGACCCTCCGCCGTGATCATTTGCCCGGGGAACTTTCGGGAGGTGAACAACAGAGGGTGGCGGTGGCGCGGGCCCTGATCCTCGAGCCTGATTTGATTTTGGCGGATGAACCGACCGGAAATCTGGACGGAACTTCCGCTTCGGCGGTGCTTGATTTGCTTGTTCGAATGGTCCGGGAGAGGCAAAAATCCCTCTTGCTCGTCACCCATGACGAATCCGTGGCCGCCAAGGTGGGGACCCCCCTTCGGCTTCTGGACGGCAGGTTGGCGTAAAAGGAATTATGATCATCTATATTGACGGGAAATTTTATCCGGAAGAAGAAGCGAAGATTTCGGTTTTTGACCATGGGTTGCTTTATGGCGACGGGGTGTTCGAAGGCATTCGGGCCTATGAGGGAAGAGTCTTCAAGTTGGAGGAGCATCTGGCACGGTTGGAGGACTCCGCCAAAGCCATTTTGCTGAAACTACCGTGGAGCCGGGAAGAGATCCGCAAAGCGGTCCTGGAGACCTGCCAAAGGAACAAGATTCAGTCCGGCTATCTGCGTCTTGTGGTGACCCGTGGAAAGGGCTACCTCGGCCTTTCTCCGGATCGTTGTAAAAAACCGACCCTCATCATCATTACAACCGACTTGGAACTCTATCCCGAGAGGTACTACCGGGAAGGGCTGAAGGTCGTGACGGGGGCCACCTGGCGTCAATCTCCTGCCGCCTTGGATCCCGGAATCAAATCCCTGAATTATCTGAACAACATCCTCGCCAAGATTGAGGGTCAGCAGGCTGGAGCCCAGGAGGTGATTCTGTTGAATTCCCAAGGGTTGGTTTCCGAGTGTTCGGGTGACAATATCTTTTTCCTTCGGAACGGGGTGTTGGTCACTCCCAAGCTTTCTTCCGGAGTGCTCAACGGGATTACCCGGACCACCGTGCTGGAAATCGCCCGGGAAGCCGGTTGGGAAACGCGGGAAGATGATGTCCGTCGTTATGACCTTTTCACCTGTGAAGAGATGTTTCTGACCGGAACAGGGGCGGAGATTGTCCCCGTGGTTGAAGTCGATGGACGGATCGTGGGGGACGGGAAACCCGGCAAGAAAACTTCCGATTTGATGAAACGTTACCGCAAGCTCGTCACCACAACGGGAACAAAAATCCCCGCCTGATTCCTGCATCCGTGGACTGCCAGAAATGCGCCTGTAAACCTGCCACGGTCTTTATGACCACCGTGGTGGAGGGGGATTTGAAACGCGTGGATCTATGCGAGGAATGCGCGCGCCAAGCGGGAACCATCGACCCCTCCGGGTTTCTGGTTGAGGAAATTCTCCAACCCGCTCGATCACCCCGGACAAGCATCGGAACGATGGTGTGTCCTGCCTGTGATTATCCCATTGAAAGCCTGCAAAAGACGGGGCGGCTTGGGTGTGCGGTCTGTTACGAGAAATTTCGAGAAACTCTCGAGAGTGCCTTGCGGGAGTCGCAGAAGGGGGTGGTTCACCGGGGAAAGCGCCCAGCACGGAAAAAAGCCCCGCGGGAGGAGTGGGAGGCAGAAATGCGTCATTTGATCGCCGTAGAGGATTTTGAAGGCGCCGCCCGTTTGCGGGATCAAATGGCTCAATCAAAACCCCGCGGGAAAAAGAGGTTGGGTTCCTCGTGAAGATACCTCTCGACTGGTTGGGAGAGTGGTGTGACTGGAGTGAATCTCCGGAGTTGTTGGGCGAGCGACTGACGCGGAGTGGGACCGAGGTCATTTCCATTCATTCGACCGGGAGCAAGGTCAAGGGAGTCGTTACAGCGAAAATTCTTGAAAAAAAACAGCATCCCAATGCGGATCGTTTGACTGTCTGCGTCGTGGACGATGGAAGCGGGCCCCGTCAGGTGGTCTGCGGAGCCAAGAATCACAATGCGGGTGACATTGTTCCCTTGGCCAAACCGGGGACAACTTTTCCGGATGGGATGACCATCAAATCAGCCAAACTAAGGGGGGAATCCTCGGAAGGGATGCTTTGTTCGGCCAAAGAGCTCGGTTTGGCGGAAGATGCAGATGGATTACTTCTTTTGCCGCCCGAAACAAAGCTGGGGCTTCCTCTGGAGGAGATTTTCCCGGGCGAAACCATCTTTGAAGTGGAGATTACCTCCAACCGGCCTGATTTGGCCTCGGTCGAAGGTGTGGCTCGTGAACTTTCCGCCCTGGGAATCAATAGGAAGAATCGGGCGGCTATCACAAAAACTCCGGGAAAGGCCTTGTCCGGCTGGAAGGTTCGTGTGACGGATGACAAAGATTGTCCTCATTACACCCTCACGGCGATGGACGTTCGACCGGATTTGGATTCTCCGGATTGGATGAAAAAAAGGCTGGCCGGCTGTGGGGTAAAAAGCCGGGGACTGTTAGTGGATTCGACAAATTATGTGATGCTGGAAATCGGGCAACCCCTGCATGCGTTCGATGCGGAACGGCTCCATGGAAAAACAATCGAAGTTCGCCGAGCCAAAGAGGGGGAGAGGTTGTCTGGACTCGATGGGGGGGCTCATCTGCTGACCCCCGAAGATCTGGTGATTGCGGACGAGAAGGGGCCGGTTGCCTTGGCCGGAGTGGTGGGTGGGAAGCCCTCCTCTGTGCAAAAAGGGACCCGGAAGATCCTGTTGGAATCCGGCAGTTTTCAGGCGGGGAGGATTCGCAAAACCGCGCGTAGGCTTTCTTTGGCGACCGATTCGGCCCGCTGTTTGGGAAGGGGAGGTTTGGATCCTTCTTTGGTTGAGCGGGGCAGGGATCGATTTGTTCAACTGCTCACAGAATGTGGGGCGATCGAAAAACATGAAGGAACTGTGGTGGTCGGATCCGCTCCTGCCGTTACGATGCAGGCCATCCCCCTTCGGGTCGAACGGATGCAGAAGATCCTTGGTTTAAAAATGGATCCAAATACTCTCACGAAAAAACTTACGGCTCTTGGTTTTCGGGAAGAAAAGGAGCGGTGGTTGCCACCGTCGTGGCGGGCGGATGTTCGGGAGGAAATCGATCTGATTGAGGAGCTCATCCGGGTTGAGGATTTGGAAAAAGTTCCTGTGATGTTGGATGGTTTGGCCGAAGGGCAGGCAAACGAGGACAGGGCCGATTGTCAGCGCAGGCAAATCCGGGCCTTTCTTGTGGAGCGTGGGTTCTTTGAAGTGCTATCGGGCAGTCTGGTGCGGTTGGAAGAAGGACAATCAGTACGACTCAATATCGCAGCCAGTCCGGATGCTTCAGTTTACCGGGAGTCCCTCGTGCCAAATTTATTGCGGATTGCCGCACGGAATATTTCCCGTGGGCAAGGGGATCTGAAGCTTTTTGAGGTCGGTCGGGTCATTGGCAAAGGTGGCAAGGAAGAGGTTCGGTTGGCTGTGCTGATTGCGGGTCGCGAACGGCCGGTTCATTGGGAGGAGGGTGAGTCGAAGGCGGATCTTTTTAGCCTCAAAGGCCTCTGGCAGGAATTGCGGGAAAGATTCGACGGGTTGGTCGAATCCGGTGCTCCAAGGGAGACAGATCCGGCAGAGAAAAAGTCGGCAGGCCTCAAAGTCGCCACGTGGGTTTTAGAATGCGTTTTAGGAACGAAGGAAAGGCACCCCTCCGAATACAGGGAGGTAAGTAGTTTTCCGGGGGTCCAGCGGGACTTGGCCTTGATTCTGCCGCAGGAAGTGGCTTTTGCGGACGTGGAGAAGGCCATCCGATCGGCTGCTCCGGCTGAAATGGAGGGGCTTAGCGTATTTGACCGGTTCCGGGACGCCTCGGGGGTCAAGGTGCCCAAGGGATTTTTGTCACTAGGCTGTCGCTTGCAATTTCGCTCCACCGCGCGCACATTGACGGAACAAGAGGTCACGGGATGGGAGAAGAAGATTCTCGAATCCTTGGCCACCCGTTGCCAAGCCCGGCTACGGGGTGTTCTTTGAGCGAATGTTTGGCTCGTCGCGCCCTGCCTGGAGCGTGTGACGGAACAATTTTTTTCAACCGATAAAATTACAAAACGAGGCCCAACCCCAATTCGAATACGTCATGCCTTTCTAGGAAGGCGGACGCGGACGCGGGAGTCTCAATTTCTGGAGCATTCCAGGGTCGAAAAAAGTTCTCCTAGCGCCCAGGTGGGGCGTGTTTTTTTTTGGGGGCGGTGGGGTCAACCCAAGCGGGCGGCCAACTCCTTAACCTTGGGCAGGTTGGCGAGAAGATCCGCAATGGCGTCGTAGCGCCCCGAAAGCAATCCCTGTTGGGCACTGGCCTTCATGGTGACCGGAAAGGAGAGTTTGGCCGCTTTGACCTGAAGCTTTTCCAAGTCTATTTCCAACTCGGTATTGGGCTCGGAGGAGATGAGTTGGGTAAGGGCCTGAAGATCTTCTTTTTTAGCCGCCACACATGGGAGGCCGAGCGTTGTGCTGTTTCCAAAAAAGATTTCCGCGAAGTTTCCGGCGATGACCGCCTTGAAGCCTGCCCGGACGATCGCTTGCGGAGCGTGTTCGCGAGAACTGCCGCACCCGAAATTCATTCCGGAAACGAGGATTGTCGATCCTTTGAACTTGGCCTGGTCGATGGGGTGGTTTGTGGACTTTCCATCGGAGCCCCGGCGGATGTCGCGAAAGAGAAATTCGCCCAAGCCGTCAAAGGTCACGCAACGCATATAGCGGGCGGGAATAATCCGGTCGGTATCGATGTCGTCTCCCTCCACGGGAACGGCACGACCCGTGATTCTTTTGATCGGGGAGAGAGACATATCAGGCCTTGGCAAAAACCTTCCGGGCATCGGCGACCTCGCCAGTGACTGCCGCGGCCGCGACCATCACAGGACTCATAAGCAGGGTACGGCCTGTCGGGCTACCCTGACGGCCCTTAAAATTCCTGTTGGAGGAGGAGGCGCAGATCTCGTCCCCCACCAGCTGATCCGGATTCATGCCGAGGCACATGGAGCAACCGGCTTCCCGCCAATCAAAACCGGCTTCCCGGAAAATCTTGTCGATGCCCATTTCAGCGCAAATTTTACTGACTCCCTGTGAACCGGGAACGGCAATGGCCCGGATTCCGGCAGCGACTTTGCGTCCTTTGAGAAATTTGGAGGCCTCAACAAAGTCAGAGACACGGGCGTTGGTACAGGAGCCGAAAAAGGCGACCTGGATCTTTTGCCCAGCGAGTTTTTGTCCGGCCTTGAACTTCATGAATTCCAGGGCTTCCTTGGCAGAGGAGCGGTCAGCCTCGGGCAGTTCTTCCGGGGAGGGGATGGCCTCATCAATGAAGATACCCTGACCAGGATTGATGCCCCAAGTGACGGTGGGGCGGATTTCAGATGCTTCAAAGACCTTCACGTCGTCGTATACGGCATCGGGATCCGAGGCGACTTTCCGCCATTCGGCCACAGCGGCGTCCCAGTCCTTCCCCTTGGGGCAATATGGCCGTCCCTTCAGGTATTCGAAGGTCTTTTCGTCCGGGTTGACGTAACCAACCCGGGCACCGCCTTCAATCGACATGTTGCAAATCGTCATTCGCTCCTCGATCGAGAGGCCCTCAATCGTCGGACCCGCATATTCATAAGCGAACCCAGTTCCGCCGTTGACCCCGAGGGTGCGAATGATGTGGAGGATGATGTCCTTTGCATAGACGCCTGGGCCAAGTTTTCCCCGTACCTCGATCTTCCGTACTTTGAGGGGAGAGAGAGCCATGGTCTGCGTCGCGAGGACGTCCCGCACTTGGCTGGTGCCGATACCAAAAGCCACGGCCCCGAAAGCCCCGTGGGTGGAGGTGTGGGAATCGCCACATGCGATCGTCGTGCCGGGTTGCGTGATGCCCTGTTCCGGACCGACAATATGGACGATGCCCTGCTTGCCTGAGGGAATATCGAAGAAGGTGACCCCGAATTCGGAGCAGTTTTTCCGAAGCTCTTTGATCATGGCATCGGCCAGGGTGTCCTTGAAGGGTTCAACCCGTTGGTCTGTCGGGACGATATGATCGACAGTCGCAAAAGTGCGTTTGGGGAAAGCGACCTTCAGTCCGAGATCCCGGAGCATTCCGAAGGCCTGGGGGCTGGTGACCTCGTGAATGAGGTGGGTGCCGATAAAAAGCTGGGTCGAACCATCGGGAAGTTTTCCGACAGCGTGGCGATCCCAAACTTTATGGAAAAGAGTCTTACCCATCAGAATTTACAATAGCGGAATTCTGGATTTCACGCAAACCAACCTGTCTAAAGGCGTTGCCAGATGGTGGCATCGGCAAAGGTGAATTGAAACTTGCGACGATGTTCACGAAGAAGAAAGGGGAGATCTTGACGATGAAGAAGACGAAAAGAGGAACGAAGCTCCATGCGAATCGTTAAAAATGAATCCTTAAGCCATCGGGAACGCGGGGTGAACTCGGAGGACCAGGTGTACGGGGAGGTGAGCAGAACGATCCCGCCAGGTTTGACAAGACTCGGCAAAATCTTTTTTAGAAATCTTTTGGGGTCGGGAAGGCGATCGATCAGGTTGGCTGCCAAGACAAGATCAAAGGAACCGATGCCATGAGGCAGGTCGAGTGCGTTACCTGTCCGGAAAGTTGTGTGCTTCCGTGGTGCGCCGGGATGGAAATTGGCCAAGCAGCTTCGGGTGATCGTTCTTTCTTCCAAAAGGTTGAATCGAAGCTGCCCTTGTTCCTGAATTTTCTTTGCCGCCCGAATAAAGGACTTCGATAAGTCGATCCCGATCACTTCGGGAATCCTCCGCGCGATTTCAAAAGAAGAACGTCCTACTGCACAGCCAAGATCCAGAGCCCGTGAGGCCTGCTTGGGGGCATGGCGGAGCAGAAGGCGGGCACACGCGGATGGGAAATTGTCGATCGATCGGAGCAGGGGAGCGCCGGGGGGAAGAAGTTGGGACGGTTCGAGGTAGTGAAAGGCCAGGTATTCCGCCAGAACGGCGGGCTTTTCGTAGGTCGAGGCTTTCAGGCGAGAAGTTTTTTCAGGTAAGGGGCGGGCTGATAGCCTTCGATGACGACTTCTGTTTTTCCATCCCGATGCATCCGGACCTGCTTCAATTTGATCTCGGGCGTTTTGTGCGGGGCGTAAAGGATATCATCGTGGGTGGCGTTGATCTTCTCCGCAAACTTATCGGGGGTGAGATGACCTCCCAGGTGGTCAGAACGACCAGTGGCGACATGGATTGTTCCAAGAATCTTTTCGTCCTGAATGTCCCGACCGCTGAAGGGAAGGAGTTGGGTGCCGAAGCCAAGTTCGCCCAACTCTCCGACGACGGGATCGCGTTGGAGCTTGGCGATATGATGATCGAAGGTTTTGGCGTTCCCCGAGAGGAAGGTTCCACCCACCTGGCGGCCTTTTTGGACGTCGAGGATGGCCAGTGTGCCGTCCTCAAACTTCATGGGCATCTGGCCGTGGGCATCGGTCGGAACGAAGTAAACTTCTCCGGCTGGGAGATTGGCGACATCGGGGGTTTTCCCGCGACAGAGGCCATGGGATTTCTGGGCTTCCTGTTTCCCTAGGTCGAGGTGGAGGGTACAGACCTTTCCGGCGACTTCGTAGTCGATCTCGACCCAGTCGGATTGGGTCAGTCCAAGTCGAAGCTTTTCCGCCTGTTTGCTGACTTCGTTGTAATCCACCGAGAGACCGGTTTTCAGGATGATTTCGTTGAGACCGTGAAGGGTGGCTCCGCGGAATCCATGTTTCTTGGCCGAAGCGGTCAGCGGCGCGGTGGCCGAGTAGGTGGAGATGCAGAGGATAATGTCGTATTTCGGATAGATGTCTTTTTCGAGGGATAGACGATTTCCCTTCGTATCTACCGCCAGGTCGTCCATGTCGAGATTGCTTCCGCCGGTTTTCCTGTAGGCGTAGAGGTCTCCACCCGTTAATCCGAGGGTTTGACCGGCTCCGTTATTGATTCCCTGATAAAAAATGTCGTGGGCATATTTCTGAACGGTCAGGGAGGGGTTTTTCAGGAAGGCAAAATCCTTCACTTGAGCGGGGTCATCCAGATCAATGAGGACACAGGTTTTTTCGCCCTTGGCTGGCTCAAAAACGGTCTGGAGAAGCCGGACGAGGTCGAAAGGAGGAAAGGCCTTTGGGATTTCTAGATTTGGCGAAGACATAGGTTATCCTTAGCGGGATTTTCACGTCCCGCAAATGGATTGAAGGGGTGTTCCGCGGGACTGGCGCAGTTGGGGGGTTTAGGGGCAAAATCAACCGATGGCCTTATCTGAACAGAGAAAATCGGAGTACTTCGAATTTTTGAGGTTTCCGACCGTTTCGGCCGATCCGACCCGGGCCAAGACGATGCAGGAATGTGCGGATTGGCTGGGTAAAAAGTTCGGGGAAATGGGCATGGAAGCCGAAATTGTACCCACGGCGGGGGCTCCGGTCGTTTTGGCCAAGTGGAAGAAATCCGGAGTTGGGAAACGGAGGACGGTTCTCATTTATGGGCACTATGACGTCCAACCTGCTGAAATTGGGGATGGTTGGACGGGGGATCCGTTTGAGCCGAGGGTCATTAACGGGATGGTGGTGGCGAGGGGGTCGACTGACAATAAAGGCCAGATTTTTTCCCACATGATGGGGGTGGCCGAGAGAATTCGCTCAGGCGGACCTGATACGGATGTGATTTTTGTTGTTGAGGGAGAGGAGGAGGTCGGGAGTGACAATTTGGAAGGTGTTCTGCGGGCGAGAAAAGGGGAGTTGGCTTGTGATGTGGCGGTGATTTCAGACACAAACATGGCGGGACCCGACAAGCCGACTCTGACCTATGGTTTGCGTGGAATTGCGGCATTGGAGGTTGAACTGACGGGGCCGTCTCATGATTTGCATTCGGGGGTTTATGGTGGGGCTGTGGTCAATCCCATTACTGTTCTGACCCGTCTGTTGGCCGGACTGCACGATGACAATGGGAGGGTCACGGTTCCTGGTTTTTATAAAAAAGTGCGGAAGGTCGCGGCCTGGGAAAGAAAGGCGGCCAAAGATCTTGGAGTTTCGGATGCGGAGGTTCGTCGTCAGGCGGGAAGTCCGGCTCTCGCCGGGGAACCCGGATTTTCAGCGATCGAAAGAATTGGCATGCGGCCCACCGCCGAGATCAACGGAATCACCGGAGGCTATCAAGGTCCGGGACCCAAAACGGTTCTGCCCAGCAAAGCCTCGGCCAAGCTGACCTTTCGGCTTGTGCCCCATCAGGATCCGAAAGAAATTGCCGATTGGGTTGAGAAGGATCTGAAAAAACGGTGTCCAAAAACCGTGAAGATCAAGGTGGTTCGCCATCATGGAGGATTTCCCTATTTCTGTGATCCGACGCAGGGGTTTGGCCCTGCGGCGTTTCGGGCTTTGCGGGAGGCATGGGACGGGAAAAAGATTCAGTATTTGCTCGAAGGGGGCACTATTCCGATCGTAAGCGTGATCAAGAAGGTTCTGGGCGTAGAGACATTGCTGGTGGGGCTGAGTCTGCCGGATTGCCGTGCGCACGGTCCGGATGAAACCTTTCCGATCGAATATCTGGAGCGGGGAGCCAAGATGAATCAGGCTCTCCTGCGAGAAATATCCAAAGTTTGAGGCTTGGTACGGACGCGTGTCCCCACGCGTCCTAGGGCGGCTGAGAGAGCCGTCCGTACCTTTTTCAGATTAAACCTTTACCATCCGTTTTAATTTTTCGTACAAGTCGTTCAGGTGGGGCATCGAGACGCCTGCGGTTGTGCCTTGTCGGAGGGCTTCGCCCCAGATCGATTCAAGCTCGACGGGTTTTTCGGCGAGATAATCCAAGAGACTGGAGGGTTGGTATTTTCCCATTTTCTGTGTGCGAAGGATTTCTTTTTCGGGGTGGTCCGGGCTCTGGATAAAACCAAGAGCGGCGGAGGCGTTCATGACTTCCTGCATCAGGGCGAGAGCTTCGGCGTGGAGTTTCGGATCTGAAAGAATCTGGGCGGTGTCGATCCCGCCTGCCGCAATCGCGAGGCCGTTAAAGGGGACGTTCCAGACCAATTTGTACCACCGGGCAGAGCCGACCGAAGGGGCGACGGAGCAGCGGAGACCCGCCTTTTCAAAAAGTTGTGCGATGGAACGGGCTCGGGGGGTTTCTCCTCCTGAAAGATCGGAAAAGCGGATATTCCCCCCCGACATATTGAGCGCCACACCCGGAGAGGGGCGGGAGACGCAGACATGACAAACTCCGCAGAGAATCCTTTCCGGGCCAACGATCGACGACAGAAATTCCTCGTTCCCAAGTCCGTTTTGGAGGGTGCAGACAATGGTTTGGGGAGTTAGGAGGGGTGGAAGAAGTTGCTTAAGGGATGGGTTAGCCGTGGTTTTGATTGCCACCAAAATCAGGTCGGCCGGGCTGATTTCTTCGGGTCGGCCACTTGCCGATACCTTGGGGAGGTCAAAATCCCCTTCGGTGCATCGGATTTGCAGTCCGTGGGTCTGCAAGTGGACAAGGTCCCGCCGTGCGAGGAAAGAAACCTGTAAACCGATCCGTGCCAGTTTGGCACCGTAGTAGGTGCCCAGTGCGCCCGATCCGACGATGACGATCCGGGGATGGTCGGGAAGGGGGATTTGGGGACCGGGACTCATCCGCTTAGAATAACGTATTCATCCGTGCGCCCAAGCCCAGGCCAGTCAGCACCTGAAAACGCTGGGTTGAGTTTCCCTGCAGGAGATGGAAGATGGGTTCGTCGGGTCCATAGCTCAACGGTTAGAGCAGGGGACTCATAATCCCTTGGTTCCTGGTTCAAATCCAGGTGGACCCATTTTTGTGTGGGATCTGTGTTTAATGAACATAAAAAAGCATTCACCGGTTGTGGACAAGAAAGTTAGGCAAGGAAAAGTTTTCCGGGGCAAAGCGGATTCCAGGGGTGTGAAATAGTCGGATGATTCTGGGTT
>Ga0214917_10002447_pt1 | contig 22542 bp, 20 predicted proteins | sample LL_1208_BB_MetaG_FD_177983 | JGI IMG/M metagenome (GOLD analysis project Ga0214917, IMG submission 177983) | Freshwater microbial communities from Lake Lanier, Atlanta, Georgia, United States - LL_1208_BB | ecosystem: Environmental > Aquatic > Freshwater > Lake | place: USA: Georgia | collected...
AAATATGGAGTAGGTAGTAAAGATGATTTGATTGCTAATGCTAAAAGACCTAAGAGATATTATGAGGTTACTATAGATGGAATTGTTTATACAGTACCTGAAGATAAGTTTGATGAATTTATAAAATCTAAAATATAATAATAATGGAAAAGAACTCATTATGGAAAAATATTAGAAATAAAGCAGCAGAAAATAAAAGAACTGGAGCTACACCTAAGAAACCTACAGCTGAAATGTTAAAGCAAGAAAGAAAGATTAAAGCTAATAGTAAAATGATGGGTGGTATGTTACCTGATGTTAATAAAATGAAATATGGTGGTAAAATGAAAAACTGCTAGTATGAAAAATAAATTATTACCTGATATTAATATGTTACCTAAAATGGCTGATGGTGGTAAAACTCCTAGAGATGGTGCTACTAAAAGGTCTGATAATAAAGGTAAAAAGATGGCTGTATATATGGGAGGTAAATGGCATCACTTTGGTGATTCTTCTATGCAAGACTATAGACAACATAAATCAGAGAAAAGAAAAGATGCTTTTTATTCAAGACATGCTAAGAATTTAAAAGGTAATGACAGTAGGTCAAAAGCTTTTAGAGTATATGCTAGAAAAACATGGTAATATGAAAAATAATTTAATACCTAATATACAGAAGATAGGAAATTATTCATTTGACTCTAATTTACTATATCCAGCTTCAGATATAATTCAAAAAAAAGTTAATCCTCAAGGTGGTAGCAAAATATTTATGACAGATGATTATAGAATGGTTTCAAGAAATTCTGATGGAAGTTATAAATTTCATAATACACCATCTGTTGATGAGCAATTAAAAAGTAATAGTAGTAATACTAAATCACCTAATATACAAAAAGTTGGAGATATTACTTTTGATTCTGATAAGTTACAAGAAATGCCTAAATCTTATATGGAAACATATCTTCCTTATTATAAAGGTAAAGATAAAATATTATCATCTGAAGAATTAATGCAAAAAACTAAATTTCGTAGAGAAAAAGGAGTATATGAAGGAATGGTTGTTCGTAATGAAGATGGTAGTTATAAAAAGTTTAATATTATAGATTATTTACCAGATGCTCCTGTAACATCTAAATCTAAACAAGAAACTCCACAATGGATGAAAGATAGAGCTACAAAAAAGACAGACGTTGTAAATTTCTATGAAACATTAAATTATAAAAATTGGGGATTAAAAGATTATTCTGATTATACTACTCGTGGGTCTGCTTTTAGAAATGCTAGAGCTAATGGAGAAAAAGAGTTTATGTATAAAGGTATAAGATATAATACTAATTATGCAGGAACACCTGAACAACAATTAAAAGAAACAGGTCTTACTAATGAACAAATACAAGATAGAAGTAAAATAAACAAAAGTCTTGGTAAAAATTTATTACCTGTAAGTTATGAAAATTTACCATTAAGATATATGTTAAGTAGTAAATTTAATGTAAAAGAATCAAATAGACAATTTATAGATAATCTTTTGAATGATAAAATGACTACAGAAGATAGAAAACAATTTAATGATTTAATTAAAACTTCTGGTCTTAGTTCTGATGAACTTAAAAAAAGATATGCAAATAGAATGGATGCTTATAATTTATATCTAGGAATACCTCAAAAAAATAATACACTTGAAGTATCTAATCAAGTACCAAGCAAATCTACAGAGAAAAATAAGACATATTATAAATATAATGATGAAGCTAAAAATAAACTTGCAAAAGAATTAATAGATTGGGCTAATACTAATTCAGAAGAAAAAGGTGTTCTTACAGACCTTAAACAATTTGTAATGGGTGATTATACAGCATCAAAAGGAAAAGATAAAAGAGGTGATTATATTTCATATTATGATAAATGGGATTTAGACCCTATTGGTTCACAAGTAAAATCATTAGATTATGGTAAACCTTTTGAAATGTATGACAAAATATATGTAAAGAAACAAGGAGATAAGTATGTAAAAATGAATTACACAGATGATGAACTTTTTAAATTAAATCCTAATAGTAAAAATTTTGATGTTAAAGCATTACAAGAAGAATTAAATACTAGAGGTTATGATATGTGGAGTTCTCGTAATAAAACTGGATTTGATGGTATATATGGTAATGATACTAAAAGTGCATTAGAAGCATACCAAAGTGGTATTCCAGCATTTGAATATAATGCTTTTAAATATGAAAAAGAAAATAAAAAAATGTATGGTGGAAAATTATTACCTTCACTAAATAAATTCTAATTATGGAAATAATGAAATACGGACTAGGAATAGTCATTGGATTAATATTAGGAACAATTTACTTTACTGTATTCGATAACAAAGGATTAGGTATTGAATTTGTTACTGATACTAAAATAAAAAAAGAATACGTTACAGTGTTTAAAGATACTTGTGCTGTAGTACAAAATAAAGTATCTGTTACAAATAGTTATAGACCTGGAAAAGTAATAGGTACTGAAGTAACTGTAGATAGCGTAATAGAAGATAATGATACTACTATTGTAGTAGATGATAGATTAAGAACTTATTTATTAAGTAGTAGAAATGGTTCTGTATCTATATATGATACACTCAATGTAAGAGGTTATTACATGGGAACTAAAAGAGGTGTTAAATTAGATACTTTAGAGATACAAAGTATGTTTACTAATACTGTTGTAGTAAATCCTGAAAGAACTGTAGAGTATTTACCTGTAGAAACTAAATACAATACAGTAATGTTAACAGGTACTATTTATAATAACAGAGATTATGGTTTAGGATTAATGTATAAAACAAAAGGTAATTATACATTAAATGCTCAATATAATATAATAAGTAAAACAATATCGTTAACAGTAGGAACACCAATAATAAAATGGAAGTAAATTTGCTAACTGGAAAAGTTGGAGAACAAGCACTAGTTGCACAAGCAGTAAGTAAGATGAATTTTTGGGAAACTTATTTTAAATTGCTTAGTCTTAGAAAGAATTTTAAGTTTGGAGATAGAGCATTAGAAACAATATCTTATATAATGTCTAAAGACCCAACTAAGAATTTCTTTGCTAAACCTCACTCTGTAGATATAATGATGGACTTAAGAATGAAAGCACCAAGACTTACTCAAGTTAAGAAAGAATTAATGTCATTAAATTTAATAGATAATTATGGATTTTTATCTGATAAATTAATAAAGTTTCATACCTTTGTAATTAATCAGGAAAATGTACAATTTATATTCTCATTTCATATAAATAGTTATGCTTCCAAGTAGTAAGAGTGATATATATTCAATGGTAGCTAATGATTGTGGAAAGAGTAAAGCTTTAGTAAAATTTGTTATTCAAGACTTTGAACAAAAGTTAAAACATATACTACGAAATCCACTAGAGAATACTAAATATGTATTATTAGAATGGTTAGGTAAGTTTAACTTAAAAGATAGAAAATTACTAGCTAAACGTAAAAAGCTAGAAATACATAGACCAGAAAGTAAAGAACTAGAATATATTAATAACATTATAAAAAAGTATTATGACAAAGAAGAGGTATGATAAACCTGCAATGAGTGTAAATGTTGCAGAATTTGCAGCAGCTAATTTTCCAGACCCTAATAGAAAGATTCTATTTACTGGAATGAGTGGTGAATCAACAGAAGTTGGTAAAGAAAACTTTGATATAGCTAAAGTAAATGACCATTGGGATAAGACTGAAGAATTAATTAAGAATTATAATGCTAATCTTACAATATTAGATGAAGATTATAAATCTGTAACTCCAGTACATATTGCTATAGTAAGAGCTTATCATATTGAAGCTACAAGAACACAATCAGGATTAATTATTGCACCTAAAATACCAATGAAAGAAATGACACAGAATGGTATTGGTATTAGACAAACAATTGATTCACCGTGGGCATTCTCAAGAAAATGTGTAGTAGTATCAGTTCCTGAACATGTTACTCATGTAAAAGCTGGAGATATTGTAGAAATAAATAGACGATGTGTATTAGCTGAAAAACCTTCAGTAGATAGTCCAGCACATTTAGCTCATGGTTTTACGTTATCAGATTGGTATGATTTTGAATCACCAACAGATATTAATAATAAACATTTTGGTTATTTAGCGGTAGACCCTATAAACGATATTACGTTAATCATTAAAAAATCATAATTATGGCTAAATTTGTAAAGAAAGCAGGTTGTCACACAGTTAATGTGGGAGAATTTATGGAAGAACTTGGTGATAAGTACATTGACACCAACGGTAAAATAGTTCTTAACTATTCAACAGCAGTAAAACTTATTCAGTTTGTTTACAATAAAGCAAACGAAAGTTTTGTTGAATGTGAAGGTAAAGAATTACAAATTGGTTTACCTACTGGAATGTTTGGAATGATTCTTAAAATGGTACTAAAAACTATTGGTCTTGAAATTAAGTTTACTGAGAAAGTATCTAATTAAGCATCCTAAAGAATTAATAAGAGGTTTGGTTTTCATAATGAAAGCCAAACTCTCTCTTTGGTTGATGACTGAAACACATCCATTGGAAAAAGCAAGAAGATGTAAAGAATGCTTTGAAAATGGTTACTGTATTGTATGTGGTTGTGATTTTGATGAAATGGTATTAACTAATAAAAAATGTCCTAATGGAAAATTTTAGTAAAATAGTAGCAACAATAGTTCAGAGTTTAATATATGCTAAGTATAAACATTGGACTATCAGAAGATTAGGAACTCATGAAGCGTTATCTGATTATTATAGTGAAATAGAACCTTTAGTAGATACACTAGTAGAAATATATATGATGGATACGTTTAATATTGTACAACCTAAATCTTTAGATATTCCTCCATCAGATGATGTAATTACTTATTTCAGAGGTTTAAATAATATGATTAAATCTGCAATAAGTTCAGAAAAAGATGAAGCTATTAAGAATGTAATGAGTGAAATATCTTCAAGTGTAAAACGTTGTTTATTCAGATTAAAATTAGACGAAATATATGTTGGAAATTAATTTAGGTGAACACAAAGAGAATAGTGTAGCCACAACAACATTAACTATTGATGAACCTATTGAACATACAGAAGTATCTTGTGGATGTTTATCAACTAGTTTTAAAGATAATACTGTAACACTAAATATGAGTGTTGGTAAAGTAAAGAATCCTGATAATAATTTTTTTGATAGATTTGTACTATTAAAAGTTAATACTAAGGAATATATTGTTAAAGCAAGAGTAATAAGATGATTAAAATAAATTATAGATTATTAGACCAAGCTACTAACTTTTGGGAGATTAATCCACAGTTTAAGATATATCCACCATTTCATCTGTTGTATGAAAAAGATAAATCTAAAGATAAAGATTTCTCATCAAGACAAATGTGGACTATATTTTTTATGTGTGACCCTGATGAACACGATAATATATTTTATAGAATGGCTTATGGTGAAAGAAAGAAAGTATTATCAGAAACTTTTGTTAAAGACTTAGATTGGGATGATGCTAATTTTGTTAAATGTTTAGAAGCATATCCACTAGAGTGTATGACTGCTGTACAAAGAGCTTATGCAGAAGAAAAGAATCAATTACAAAAGAGAGCTAAATTAATTGCTGATACAGAATTAACATTAGATACTACAGAGTTTCTTGGAGATAAAGTAGTTGTTGTAAAGGGTACTGCTACACAAATTAATATGTTACAAAAAGATTCTTTATCTATATATCAGAAGTATCAAAAGATAGAAGAAGAATTTATTAAAGATAAACAATCTATTAGAGCTAAAGGTGGTTCTAAATTAACTAAATCAGAAAAAGGAGATTTATGGTAGATATACAAGTAAAACTAGTAAACAATAATAGACCTGGAAGAAAACTTAAAGAGTTAAAAGGTATTATTGTACATTGGACTGCTAATGTAAAACCTACAGCTGGAGCTGAAGCACATCTTAAATATTTTAGTAATACTACAGTACAAGCTAGTTGTCATTATGTAGTAGATGATAAAAATATTATACAGATGATTCCTGATAATGAAGTAGCATGGCATGTAGGTGATAAACCTAGAAGAGCTAATCTACCTATTAGAAGAACTTTAGTTCCTGCTGGAGATAGTGCTAATAATTATTTTATTGGTATAGAAATGTGTGTTAATACTAATAGTAAGTATGAAGATACTTTAAGAAATGTTAAGTATCTGATTAATGTATTATTAGCAAGACATAAGTTAACTATAGATAATGTTTACAGACACTATGATATAACAGCTAAAGATTGTCCAATCATGTATCAACCTAATTATGTTGAAATGCAATACTTTGATTGGTCTTGGATAACATTTAAAGAATATGTCAGAAGTAGCTAATGTAAGTACATGTATTGATGAATGGGATTTTAAATGGATTCAGATTGAAGATTTAGAAGGAATACTTAATGAGTTTAAACCTCAACTATATCATCCTGATGACCCTAGATATAATTCTTTTTGGCAACTAATTCGTTCTAAATGTATTGAAGGTATTTGGTATCCTCAATTTGGACAGTATAGATATGTTCCTGGTAGAATAGGATTCTATGGGAACTACTGTACTATTGTAGAAACTGATAAGAAAACAAAAGCTAGATTAAAACTAAAACCTAATATCAGAGATATAGAATGGCATTTAGCTTATTATTATCTTGAAGCACAAGGATTTTCAGGATTTGAAGATGATGATGAATATACTTGTAATTGGAAAGTATTAAATCCTGATGCTTTCTATATGACACTAGAAGAAAAAGTTACTATATTTAATAAAAAAGGATTCTTAAAAGAATTTATACATCCTAGAGATTATTTGTTTAAACTCCATGATAAACCATTAGGAAGACCATTATATTATAATGATGCTAAAAACTTTGTTATACTTGGTTCTCGAGGTGGTGGTAAATCATATACTGCTGCACTAATGTGTATGTTGTTTGAATTAATATTTGATGGAGAGAAGTATTATAAACCTGGAGATGTAAGAAGAGAATTAAAAGCAGAAATAGATTTAGGTTCAGGAAGAAAAGATAAATCTAGTGAGTTAGCTGAAAAGATAGAAGCATCACTAAATGAATTAGCACTTAATCAAGAGTTTGGAGTATGGGGAAAACCTGGAGATGATGATTATGAACCATGTCCATTTTGGAAAAGAATGACAGGACATATTAGTGCTAATAACAAAGATAATCCGTGGCGAAATACTACTCCAGTAAAGATTAAAAATGAATGGAAAGAAATAGGAACTGGTTCTACACTATATCATAATGTTTATTCTACTAATAAAAGAGATGGTGGACAATCAGGAGCTGGTGGTAGAAGAAATCTTATAGTCTATGAAGAAATAGGATTAATGGAGTTATTTATAGAAGCATGGTTATCAAATGATGCTGTAGTTAAAACAGATGGTGAACAGTTTGGCATACAATGGGGAATTGGTACATCAGGTAATATAGAAACTATTCATGATGCTATGAAAATATTTACGCATCCTGATGATTATAATTGTTTAAAGTTTAGATATGGAGACCAAGACCAATGTTTGTTTCTACCAGCATATATAACAGATAAAAGATTTAAAGATAAAAATGGTAATACTGATATTCCTAAAGCATTATCATTTTATCAAGAAGAAGTAAAGAAAGCATCTAAATCTTCAGACCCTAAAGTATTAGTAAGACAAAAGATGAACTTCCCACTACGCATAACTGATATGTGGTTATCAGAAGGTGGTTCATTATTACCAGTAAAAGAAGCTGAAGAAAGAGAAAGAGAATTAGTTAGAGATAACTTATATGAAACACTAGGTACTGCTATTGATATGTATTGGGATAGTGCTGCACAATATGGTGTTAATTATCAGATTAAAACAAATCCTAAACCTATCTATAACTTTCCAATAAAATCTGGAGATGATTTAACAGGTGAGTTTATGATGTATATAAGTCCTGATAAACTAAAACTAAATGGTATTATTCCTAATGATGCTGTTATTGTACTACATGACCCTTATATATCAGATGAAATGGATAAAGGAGGTTCATTAGGTGCTGCTTATTTTGTTGTTAATCCTAAATATGAAGTATATGGACTTCCAGGAAATGATATAGCAGCTACATATATTGGTAAGAATTTAGATGGTATTGATAGATATAATGAGATACTAGAAATGGGAATTGCACTATATGGTAATCCTGTTAGAAACTTATGGTATGAAGCTAATAGAGGAGATAGACTTAGAGCATATTTTCTAAAGAAAAAGAAAGCTGATTTACTATGTCTTAGACCACAGTTTGAACAAGGACAATTTATTTATTCAAGAACTGTAAGTCAGACTGGATATATAGTAGGTAATAGTCTAGCTAAAATATCATTAGTAGATTCTTTTAGAGATTGGCTTTTAGAAAAAAAAGAAATTCAGGGAATAGAAACTTATAATATAGAACGAATTCCTTGTATATTTACCATTAGACAAATAAAGAGTTATAACATGAAAGGAAACTTTGATGGTGTTTCAGCGTTATTAGGAATAACTCTAGCTATTGGTGAACAGAATCATAGGATGATGAATAAATCGAAAACTGTAGCATTGCAGACAATACGTAATCATATAAATAATAGATGGAAGCGGTATTCAACTTAAGAGAAAAAAATAAATCAGATGATTGGTATAAGAGTATAATGAACACCATTGTACCTTTTAATAATACCAATATGGAATCTTATGAGAAGTATAGACTTATCTATTCTATTCTTAATAATGATGGTAGTGTTTTATTTAAACAGTTATATGATTTATGTAATCCTGAAGGAGATATGTTCAAATTACCTTTTGAACAAGATAGAGAAATAGTTATATACAATAGATTATATCCTAAGTTTATGTATCTCGTTGGACAAATGTTAAAACGAGGTGATAACTTTGATGTATTATTATTATCTGATAGAGATAATGCTGCAAAAGATGAAGAATTAAAGAAAGTATTAGAAGCAGCTATTAATCAAGAGTTAATGATATTCCAAGCACAATTGGAAGCTGGAGGTGCTAATGCAGAACAGATTGAAGAATCTATGCGCACTATGCCTAAACCTGAAGATATTGATGTAAAGAATTTTAAAAGTGAGATGGAAATATTCTATAATGATGTTGTAGAATATTTTAAAGTTAAGTTTGATATTAAGTCATTAAAGTCATTATCATTTAAACATGTACTCGCAGTAGATAGATGTTTTATGGTAGTTATAGAAAAGAATGGACAACCACATCCAATGGTATTAAATACACTTCATTGTGGTTTTCATAAGAATAGTAATGAAGAAAGAATAGAGAAAGGAGATTATTGGTGGTATAGAACACCAATTACTGTTACAGAAGCTATTGATGAATTAGAAGGTAAAGTAGAAGATGAAGTATTAGAAAGATTAAGAGGTTATACATCATCTAATTACTTAACACCTAATAAAGCATGGGATATAACTAGTGGACAAGCTAAATCACAATACAATTATCTTAGTGTAGAAGAAGGAATAGATTCAAGATATCATGATAATAGATACATAGGACAATCAACAGGAACATCTGGAGATAGAAGATATAGAGCTAATCAATTAATATGGAAAACTTATTTAGAGTTTAAAGCCTATAGAGAAGTTATATTTCTTACAATGTTTAATGAATATAATGAAATAATTACTGAAGTAGTAGATAGTAAATATCCTATTCCTGAAGATGCAGCTACTACATTTATTATTAATAGATATAATCAGAAAGCTAAAAGATATGAATGGATTGATGAATTTGGTAATGTAGTATATGCTGAAAAGATGTATATACCTAGAAGATATGAAATAACTAGATATGGTTATGATATATTTACTGATATGAGAGAAGTTCCTAATCAACCACTATCAATTGATAATCCTTATGATTTTGAGTTATCTTGTAAAGGTAGAATATTTTCAGGATTAAATGCTGAATCTATATCATTAGTAGAAAGAGCATTACCATCACTATTGCAATATACATTTGTTAAAGATTTACAAAATAGAGAGTTAGCTAAATACGAAGGTTATATAAAGAATATTGATGCTAGTCAGATTCCTGATTATCTAGCTATGGATGAAAATGGTAATCCATTATATGAAGGTGCTGATAAACTAAAAGTATGGAGATATTTAAGACGTACACTAGGAGATAGTTATTATGACCCAACAGCTACTACATCAGGATTACCAAATAATCAAAGAACTACAGCAGTATCAGCTGAACAAGCTGGTTCTATTGGTGAGATAGTTAATATGCAACAGTTGCTAGATTTGATAGATAGAGAAATGGGAATGCAAATGTTAGTACCACCACAAGCTGAAGGTATTTATTCTCCAAGTTCTAATGTATCAGATAATCAACAAGCTATAGCACAATCATATACTATGGCTGAAGAATATTTTAGACTACATCAATTAGTAATAAAAGAAACAGTAAATGAATATGTTACACAGTTTACTAATTACTATCGTAGATTCTTTGAAAACAATCCAGAAAAAACAGAAACATTCTTGAACTATGTTACTAGTGATGGAATGAAAAAGACTATAAGAATAAAACCAGAGTTATTAAATCATGAAGATTTAGGAATCTTTATTCATGATGGTGACTATAATGAAAGATATCGTCAAATGATGACACAGATGATACAACCATTAGCACAAAATGCTGGAGAAGGAGCTGAAAGAATATCAGAATTAGTTATGGCTATGACTAGAGGTGATAGTCCTGAAAAAGTACATAAGATGATTGCTGCTGCTGCTAGAGAACAAGAACAAAGAATGCAACAACAAGGACAACAGCAACAACAAATGCAACAGCAACAATTAGAAGCTCAAGCACAAATGAAACAACAAGAGCATAATAATAAGATGGAACAAATCACATTAACTAAACAACTAGATGCTGAAATAAAAGCTATGGATGTTTATAAGTTTACTGATGATTTGAATAAAGATAAAGATGGAGTTCCAGACCATATTGAAGCTTATAGAGCTATGAGAGGATTAAATCAAAAGGATAGAGAATTAGATATAAAAGAAAAAGATATAGCTAGTAAAGAAAGAATAGCTAGAATTTCTAAAAAAGAGAATACTAGGTCATCTAAATAAAATTAATTAAATAACTTAAAATATATTTGCTTATGGAAATAGGAGATGATTTTTTACCAGAGTTAGATTTCGACTTTGATGAACAAAAGGATGATACAATTATTGATGATAAACCAATCAATGATGAGATTCCTGAAGATGAAAAAGAAGATGACAATCTTGAAGATGATTCTGAAGACGAATCATTGGATAATGTTGATAGTGACGAAAATGCTGTTGCAGCTTATAATTATTACAAGGATAATAATTTTATTACCATTGACCATGAGTTTGATGGTACATTTAATTCATTAAAAGAAGCTTTAGACAAACAAGCTCAAGTATCACTGGTAAGTGCTATACAAAACTTCCCACCTTTCTTACAACCTATTATTGAATATGCTACACTAAAGGAAGATGTAACTCCTGAAGAAGTAGCTAGTTTTTTGATGCAATATCAACCACCTTCATTTACTGAACAGGATTTACAGAATGATAATGATTTAGCTGAGAATTATCTTACTAATTCATTAAAAGCTGAAGGTCTTGATGATGATGAAATTGAAGATAGAATTGATTACTTGAAAGATAGAAATCAATTAGCTAAAGAATCAATAAGACAGTTTAGAAAAGATGAGCAAGTTAGACAACAAGAAATGAATAGTCAACTGGAACAAGTTAGACAACAGGAAGAATTAGAACTACAACAACAAGAAGCATTTATACAAAACTTTGGTCAAGTACTAAATGATACTAATTGGAGAAACGACCATAAGCAAGTAATTGCTCATGAGTTTACAAGTGGAAACTTTAAGACTAGAATGGAACATATTTTTGAGAATCCTAAAGCATTGGTTAAGTTAGTAGATTTTTTAGCTAATTATGATGGTGAAGATATTAACTTAGATAAATACAAGAAATCAGCATTTAGTCCTTCAGTAAAAGGAGTAAAAGATACAGTAGAGAAATATTGGTCTAACTCATCATTAGCTAATAATAAATCATCAAGAGGTGGAAATCCTAAAGTAGATTTATCAGAATTAGAACTTATATAAAATAATAATAAAATGGAAAGAAAAACCGCTCTTAAAGTAACAGAATACAAAGGATTCGGTGGTAACTTCTTCGATAGTGTATCTCATAGTGCATTGTTTAGAGATGACCAACCTTATGACTTTGGTGTTATGACAGCTCGTTTGTTTTCTAGTTCAACCAATTTAGGTTTAACTAACAAACGCTGGAATTATTTAACTATGGCTCAAGGTAATTATTGTGTAATTCCTGGTGGTCGTAATGAGTATGCTTGGTCTGTAATTGGTGATGCTGATGTTGACTTCCGTGTTACGGAATTGTTAGTTTCAGAAAGCTCTAATCCTGGAAAAGCTAATACTACTTTTGCTATTGCTTTAGACCGTAATTGGTTGAAAGCTCCAGTAGTACTAAAGACTGCATCTGATAATGCACCATTGTTAGAAATTATATCTGGTCCAGAACCACTTGGTACTCATTCATTTAGATATGAAGTTAAGATTCAAGATGGTAATCCTAACAGTTGGATTCCTGTAGAATACTTAAAACCTGGACAAGTTATTACTAGAGTATCTACTCGTGTAACTAATGAAGAAAATACTAAATATGGTACTGACCAATACTCAAGTCAAATGAAACTTCGTGGTGTTGTAGGTCAATATGCTAATGAAGTATCTTTCACAGATAGATTTATTCGTATGGAATTAGCTGCTAGTAAGTCTGGTAAATCTAATACTGGAACTTATGATGACCATGATGGTAAGAAGTATCGTGATGCTTTCTCTCGTGGACATATCTATCAAGCTAGTTTGAAGAATAAAAACACTAATGAGATTATTCAGAAAGGTATGTTTATTACTAAAGCTGAAGAAAGATTGTTAGAGCGTACTGAAATGGATAGAGAGATGATGTGTGAATTTGGTAGATTACAAATTGATACAGACCAAGATTCTAAAAGAGTAAAGAAAACTGCACCAGGTTGGAGACAATTAGTTCGTGATGGACAATATATGCCACATGGGGGTAACTTTACACTAAATAACTTATATGATTTCTTACATCAGGTATTATATCGTAGAAGAGGATTTATGAATCGTAAACCTATGTTAGTAGGTGGAACTGGAGCTATTAGTTATCTATCAACTTTGATTGCACAACAAGCATCAGTATTCCAAACACTAGAGCCAGGTTTTGCTTTAAGAGATAATGCTGAACCTACTGGAGTACACAAGTATGAGAAAGAATGGGGTTTCCAGTTTACTCGTATTAAATTACCAATGGGAATTGATGTAACTATTATGTATGACCCATCTAAAGATGATGATACATTATACAAAGAGAAAGCACCAGGTTCTTATTTACCATTAGAATCATTTCAAATTGATATCTTAGAGTTTGGACAAACTGAAAATGCTGCTGAAAACTCTAATGGCAATAACATTTGTATGGTAATGGAAGATAATATTGACTATTACTTCTCTGTAGCTAATGCTATTGATTTCAAGAATGGTGTTGTTAAAGATGGTGCTAATGTTTACAAGTTTGGTAAAACATTAAGTATCTATAGAGAAATGAGTGGTTCATTAAATATTTGGGATACTAGTGCGGTAGGTCGTATTGAGTGGGTTCCAGGTTATGTATCGTAAACAAATAAAATAAACTATTAAAGCCTATGATTAAGGGACAAAAAATCTATGTGGTTCATGTACCACGTACATCAGCGCAAGGAAGACATACTTACGAGTATAAGCGTGATGATGGAACTACTATTTCGATGGGAAGAACTAGGTCTAAAGGAATATCTGTACCATTTAGTTTTGTAAGAAATGGAAACCAGTTGTTAACAGGATTAGATGAATTGATTGACAATCCATACTATGAGTTATCAAAAGACCAGATTAATTTTGGTAGCAACTGGTTTTCTAATTTTGATACAGTAACTAAACAGAAACAGATTACACTACAGATGTTGTATGAGATAATGGATGATGTGGCTGTTGGAACTTATAGTTCTACTACTAATACTCCATTAATGAGTCAAATAATGAATGATGTAAAGATTGCTGATAGACTTAATAATCAATCAGAATTAGAACAATTCAAGATATGGCTACAAGAAGGAACTAACGTGTTTTCTTCTGATACATCAAGAGGTAGATTAGCAATACAACTTCTAAAGAATCATCCTAAAATAGCATTAGATAAAAATCAAGTAAATGAAAATATACATGAGTTTTATATTGCTGAAGAAGAAGAAGCTATTAAAGAAGCTAACAAGAAGATTGATATTGTTATGGATGGTTTAACTAAGTTAGGATTATTATTTGCTAACTATGATATGTTTACCAGATACCAATTAGCTGTAGTTATGGATTTAGTTACAGGAGAAGCATCTGATTCTTTAGTAGAAATGTCTTTAAAGAATCACATTTGGGAACAACGTAAAGTATCTAAAGGAACTCAAGATGAAAGAATCATACAGTTTTTAGAACAATACGATGTACTATTGAAAGATAAGGATAAAGTTTATATTCGATATATGATTCAACAAGCAATCAATACTGGAATATTCTATCTTACAGGAGGTAAACACTTTTGGAGAAGTCAAAAAGGAATTGAAAACCTGTATAATTTAGGAGCATCTAAAACAAAAATTGAGAATATGTTGTATCAAGAATTAGAAGCTTATGACCCTGATTTAACTGATGATAATGTATATCATAAACTATTAAGTGAACTGAAACAAAAAGGAATTAAATGTCGATAAGTATAGATTTTCTACATTTTAAATTAGAGCAAGGATATAATAAGTTATCCAATAATCACCAAAAGTATCTTACTGATGTTGAAAAGGATGAAGTATTAAATACTGCTATATTTGAATATTTAGAAATATTTATACATGGGAGAAATCCTAAGAACTTTAATATAGGTTTTGAAGTTACTCAACAAAGAATTGATATGTTACATACGTTAGTTATGTCATATCCAGAGTTTCCTAAACAAGAGTTAACACTACTAGAGGATAACATATTTTATTATGAATTTCCTGATGACTATAGGTCTTATCGTAGTGCTAGAGTTTTTGAAAATAGATGTGATACAGCTTATGATGTTAACATAGAACAACACGGAGATTTAGCAACTGCAAGACGTTCATTTCATAGAAAGACATCAAAAAGATTTCAATACATTACAGGAACAATCAGAGACAATAGATTATACTTATATACTGAAAAAGAAATAATTCCTAGTAAGTTAGAATTAACTTATATAAAGAAACCTAATAAAGTATGTAAAGGAACATATCCAAGTCTTAAAGATAGAAATGAAGCTAATCCTCCACTTCTTCAACCACAAGATTGTAATCTACCTGAAGAATATGTAGATATAATTATAAGTATTGCTGTCCAAGAATTAGCAAGAAGATTTAGTGATGGTAATACTAAAAATATTCAAACCGATAAACTCATAAATTTAACATAATATGAAAAGAACTCACAAGCCGTATCAAGAATATTTTCTTGTGGCAAAAGGAAATCAAGGACTTCCTACTGACAATGCTGATTTTATTACAAGTAATACTGTAAATCTTGGTGATGGTCAGATTGGTATTCTTGATGTAAAAACCAACAAATTAGTAAAAGGAAGTGATGTAAGATTATCAAGTAATCCTGCTATTAAATTAGTTGCTGGTACTCCAACATCTGCTGATTTTAGTAAAAACTATGGATGGCATATTGGAGAAGTTAAACCTTTTTTAGAAACTCCAGTTATTGATGCTAGTTATACAGTACAATCTGTAACTGCTAGTTTAACTCCAGTACAATCTAATTCAGCTGTTTACATTGATGGAGTGTCTGTTCCAGTTGCTTCAACTGCTACTGTAGTACAAAAGTATGGTGTTAATATTTTATTCCGTTCTGTTCGCAAGGATAGAGATTATGGTAATAATATTGATAAGTTAATTACTAGTTATGATACTCCTACTACTTTAGTAGGTTCTACAGATGCTGAAAAGAAATCTTATGTATTAGCTAAATTAATTGGTAGAATTAATGCTCAATCTAAATTGAATACACTTCAACCACAATGGGCTAATATTGCTGCTAAAAAACATGTTATTGCATTAGGTATTAACTTAGATGGAACTGGTACTGGAACTGCTATTTCAGGAATTAAAACTGGAGATTCTATAAACGTAATGACTACTACTAATGGAACATTAGCTGTAACAGTTACTGCTGGAATGGTTCAAACATTACATAATTTTATTCAAAGTAAATTAACAGCAACAGCTGGAGCATATCCATTAGCTAAAATTATTACTACAAATGTTGATACTGTAAATAGTGGAGATATTGATGGTATATTACTTGTAGCATTAGACCATGATACAGCTGTAGCTTATGATGATATCTATGCAGTAAAACCTACTATTGATGTTACTGTTAGTGGATTTACTTCTTATACTACAACTACTGTATCTTCAGCAGTTGAACCAGGTGGTAGTGGTAGATTATTTAAGATTGCATTTGATGAAAGAGCTTATGCACAATATGGTAATCACCAATTAACAGGATTTGCTGATGAGTTAATTAAAACTCCATCTTACATTGATGAGACTAAAAGTTACTCTGCATACATCATTGATTTGTATAACAAAGATGAGAAGTATGATGATTCTATTCATCACCAAACTCGTATTTGGATATTGTTAGAAACTACATTGAATACTTCAACTGCTACTGCTGATGCTGGAATTATTCCTACTATTGCTGAAACAACTTTAGTAACTGATTTAAATACTGCATTAGGACCTTGGTTACAAGATTTAACTCCTACTTATTCTGTTAATAATACAGGAATTGGTGCTGGGTCTGTAGGTTCTCTTACTATTACTTCAGTACCTAGTATTACAAGTGTTAATAGTACTAATACTGCAACAGTAGCTCAAATGGCTGCTGGAGTTACTGTAGTAGGTGTTAATTTAACAGGAATAGCTACTGCTGATATTACAATCATCGGAGCAAGTGGTACTACAGCAGGAACTGTAACTGCAATAAATTCTACATCATTTACTTTAACAAGTACAATAGCCGTTGGTACTTATTTCTTAAAAGTAACTGAAGTTACTGAAACAGATGTTGTACCTTATGTAACATTTAAAAGGTTTGCTGTAACTGCGTAAACAAATAACTAGCTGGTAGTATTCATTTACTACCAGCTTTTTAAAATGCTAAATATGAAAAGAATAGTATTATTATCATTATTATTGTTTCCTATATTTTTATTTGCTCAATATCCTACTTTTAGTAATAAACAAAGATTAGGAGTACAGACTACAGGAGATGGATTGATTTATAGAGGTGATTTAGAAATACCTAATTATCAACCTAGTAATATTAATAATGCTTATTTCTATTTAGATACAGTAAGAAATACATTAAAATTCTATAAAGGAGGATGGATTCAAATATATCCTACTCCACAATTTGATACTACATTATTAAATGTTTATTTAAAAATATCAGATACAACAGCAATGTTGTTACCTTATTTTAGAGATGCTGATACTGCACAATTAAACTTAATCAATAGATTTGCTTTAAAATTAAACATTAGTGATACTTCAGTAATGTTATCTCCCTATTTAAGAAAAGCTGATACTATTAGTTTATCTAATAGAATTAATTTAAAACTCAATATAAGTGATACAACAATCTTATCTAATAGGATAACAACTAATGCGAATAATATAATAACTATTAATACTAAATTAAATACTAAATTAGATACTATATATAAAAAACTTAAAAACGTAGTAACTAGAGTATTAAATAAAGATACTTTAGATTTAGGAGGTTCTTTAACAGAAGGTTATGGAATAAATATAATAGGTGATTCAATTAATATAGATACTACTATTATATTTACTCAATCAGATACAATAACTTTAAGCAATAGAATTAATAATAAACTTAACATTTCAGATACAGTATCACTTTCTAATAGAATAGATTTAAAATTAAATAAGACAGATACTATAAACTTATCAAACAGAATAGACTTAAAATTAAATCCAACAGATACAATAAGTCTTTCAAATAGAATAAATATTAAATTAAACCCGAGTGATACTGTATCATTATCAAATAGAATTAATACTAAATTAAATACTAGTGATACTATAAGTCTTTCTAATAGAATAAATAAAAAGTTAGATACACTATATGTAAACTATCAAACTAATGTAGATTTATTAAGTAATAAAGATACAATAAATATAACTACATTAGAAGCTGGTGCAGGAATTAATATTGTAAATAACGTTATAAGTTTAGATACTGTATTATTAGATAGTGTAGTAAGAGTACAAAATGTATATGTAAAAAATGGTACAGGCACTGTATTAAATAAAGGAGAAGCAGTATATGTTACTGGTGCTAATGGTACTAATATAATAGTAGGTAGAGCATCTAATGTTGCTGAATCAAGTTCTAGTAAAACATTAGGACTTACAATAACATCTATTGGTGTTAATGGTTTTGGTTATGTAATTAAAGAAGGATTATTAGCAGGATTAAATACTAATTCAGCAACTGAAGGAGACCCTATTTGGTTAGGTGAAAATGGAGGATTACTATTTGGTTTAGCTGATAAACCTTTTGCTCCTAAACATTTAGTTTATTTAGGAGTAGTTACTAGAAAACAAACAAACAATGGTGAAGTATATGTTACTGTACAAAATGGATTTGAGATTAAAGAACTACATGATGTTAGAATAACTAGTCCTGTAGATAAAGCATCATTATATTATAATTCATCAGAAAGTTTATGGAGAGATACTACAGCTACATTATTAGTTAGTGATACGTTAAATATGTTATTACCATATTTGAGAAAAGCTGATACTTCTTTATTAAATTTAACTAATAGATTTGATTCTAAATTAAATCTCTCTGATACAGCTAATATGTTAGCTAATTATAATACTAGAATAAATCTCAAATTAAACATATCTGATACAACAAACATGTTATCTAGTTATTTAAGAAAAGCAGATACTTCTAATTTAAGTTATGTAAATACTTATGGTAATCAAAATAATATAAATGGTAATAAAACATTTAATAATGTTATAACAATAGATTCAGCAACTGTAACAGGTAAATTACTTGTAAATACTAATATTAGTGATGCTGTTAAAATTAATACTAATACTAATTCTACTAATCTTGAATTAATGAATAGTGGTGGTAGTGTATTTATTAAGTCTGGTAATAAAAACATGACATTACAAACAGATACAACTGCTTTAGTATATCTTAAAGGTGATGTTAATAAAGTTGGTATTCTTACTATGAATCCACAACAAGCACTACAAGTTGCTGGTACTATTAGAGTTGATAGTTTAAGTAATAATTTAATTCCAACAAAACTTGTAGGTGGTAGTAATTCTAATGATTTAACAAATGTAGCATTAGGTACTGGATTATCATTTATAAATGATACATTAAAGATTGCTGATAATATAATTAATTCTGGAGATACTGCTACATTATTAAGAAAAGATTATCTTGGTATAACTACTAATAAATTAGTATGGACAGAAGGTAATAAGAAACTATTACCATATTTTACACAAGTATATAGAAATGGACAATTATTAAAATTAGATGACCAATATATTTTTAGTGGTATTAATAATGATACTATTACATTACAAACAGGAAGTTTTAGATTAAAAGATAATATTACAATAATAGCTATAGATAATATTGTAGCATTAGCTGGTAGTGGTGGAGTAATTACATTACAAGGAAACGTAAGTGGTAGTGGTACAAATACTATAAATACAACTATAAACAATGGTGTAGTAACAAATACTATGTTAGCTGGAGGTATATCTAATGATAAACTAGATGTTATCAGTACAGCTGGTAAAGTAAATAATTCAGCAACTACAGCTACTAATTTAAATACAGTAAACGCTATCGTATCTCGTAATGCTTCAGGTGATTTTACTGCTGGAACAATAACTGCTAGTCTTAATGGTAATGCTAATACATCTACAACATTAGCTACTGGAAGAACAATATCTATTACAGGAGATTTAACTTATACTAGTCCATCATTTAATGGTTCAACTAATATAACTGCTGTTGGTACTTTAGCTAATAGTGGAGTTACTGCTAATACATATAATTCTGCAACTATAACAGTTGATAGTAAAGGTAGAATAACATCTGCAACAAGTAATACAATTCCTACTGTAAATGATGCAACACTTACTTTAGCTGTATCTGGAAATGGATTAACTGGTTCTCAATCATTTACTGCAAATCAATCTAGTCCTGCTACATTTACTGTAACTTCCAATGCTACTAATGCTAATACTTCGAGTACTATTGTATTTCGTGATGCTTCAGGTAATTTTAGTGCTAATAATATAAGTGCTAATAACTTTCTTGGTAATGCTACAAGTTCTACTAATTCTACTTTTGCTGCTAATGTAACAAATTATTTAGTTTCTACTGAATCATTTAAGTTTAGAAGTAATACTAATGCTCTAGGTTCAAGAATTATAACTTTTCCTGATGGTGATTTTTCAGTAGCTCGTACTGATGCAGCACAAACGTTTACAGGAACACAAACATTTAGTAGTACAATTAATGGTAGTATTAATGGTAATGCAGCTACAGCTACTAATGTAGCTTATTCAGGATTAACAGGTACAGTTCCAACATGGAATCAAAATACTACTGGTAATGCTGCAACTGCTACATTAGCATCAACAGTAACTACAAATGCTAATTTAAATGGAGATATTACTTCAATAGGTAATACTACTACAATAGCTAGTGGAGTTATTGTAAATGCTGATATAAATGCTTCAGCAGCAATAGCTGTAAGTAAATTAGCTGTATCTACGATATCAGGAGTTACTTTAGGAAATAATTTAAATACATTAACTATTAATGCACCATTAACAGGAACAAGTTATAATGGTAGTAGTGCTGTATCAATAGGAATACCTGCTGCTACATCAAGTGTAAATGGATATTTAACCTCAACCGATTGGACTACTTTTAACAATAAACAAAATGCTTTATCAAATGCAAGTAGTTCAGTGAGCGGTATTTTAACATCAACAGATTGGACTACATTTAATAACAAACAATCACAATTAAACGGCACGGGTTTTATAAAAGCTAGTGGTACAAGTATCAGTTATGATAATTCTACTTATTTAACTACAAGTTCTGCATCTTCAACCTATCAAACAATTTTGACTAATCCAATAACTGGAACAGGTACAACTAATTATTTACCTTTGTTTAATGGTTCAACAACTTTAACAAATTCAAGTATACAAGAAAGTAGTGGTAATATTGGTATAGGTTTAACACCTACGGCAAATTTAGAATTATCAAGAGGTAAATTTATAATGTTGAATAGTCGAGATAATACTACTCAAGATAGTTCAGGCATAATGTTATATGAAACAGGTACTAAATCTGCAACAGATATTAATTTTGGTGCAAAAATAATGTATGATGCTGTTTCCGATAATTTAGAAATAAAAATGAAAAATTATAATGGCACTACTTTATTTAATCCAGCCGTTTCAATTTCAATCCCTCGTACCACTGGAAATGTAAACATAGGTACATCTTTAGCGGTGACTGGCAATATAACTGAAGGAGGAAATAATGTGCTTACAAGTGCAGACACCTCTTCAATGCTTACAAATTACTTACGTTCAGGTGTTGCCGCAACAACATATCAAACAATTTTAACTAATCCAGTTACAGGTATAGGAGTTAGTGGACACATTCCAAGATTTACTGCGATTTCAACATTAGATTCATCTTCTATTTATTCAAGTAACGGTAAAATAGGTGTTGGCATAGATGCAAGTACAAGTTCAAGTCATTTAACATCAAAATTTGTAGTTAGAGATAATGGCAATAATTTTAAATTTGATGGTTCGACAACAACATCAGGATATACAACAACTTTTAGTCATGATAATACGGGTTTAAAAATAGGTCATTCATCTAATATAAGAGATATTAGATTTACCTTGAATGGTACAAGTGGTTTAACGATTGCAAATAATAGCAATAGTCCTGCAAGAGCGGTAGGCATTGCAACTGATTCACCTTCTCATCAATTAGATGTTAATGGCACATTTAGAGCAACAGGCGCAGCCACATTGTCAAGCACTTTAGCGGTTACTGGTGCAATTACCCTTTCCACAACTACGGCAACGCCTACAAGTTTACTTGGTAAAGATGGTAGCAATGTTGTTGGTAATATAACTG
>Ga0214917_10002448_pt1 | contig 22541 bp, 44 predicted proteins | sample LL_1208_BB_MetaG_FD_177983 | JGI IMG/M metagenome (GOLD analysis project Ga0214917, IMG submission 177983) | Freshwater microbial communities from Lake Lanier, Atlanta, Georgia, United States - LL_1208_BB | ecosystem: Environmental > Aquatic > Freshwater > Lake | place: USA: Georgia | collected...
CGGGTCAATCTTGCTGGTTTACTGTGCCTAATGTGTATGCGATTCGTGATGCTTTAGAGCAGGCTTATCAGCGTGGTAAAGGTAATTTTGTTGACACTATTTCTTTTGCTAAACAGTATGATGCTGACAAGGTTTTTGATGAATCTTGGAAACCTCTTATTGAGAAGATGAGTAAAAAAGTATGAAATTGATTGTGCCAGTAATCAACAGATTCGATTTGTTGAGACGAATGCTTGAATCTATTGATATTGAAGCGACTGTTTACATAATAAATAATTCTGGTAGAGCTTGGCCTTTGAAAATTATTAACCCTAAGGTGACTATTTGGTGGATTGATTTGCCACATAATTTAGGGTGTTCTACCTCTTGGAATCTTGGTATCAAAATGCTTCCCTTTGAGGAGAAATGGATTATTACGAGTGCTGACGCTTATTTTCTGCCTGGTGCTTGTCAAATGTTTGCTGATGCTGCTGATGATGCGATAACTCTTTGTGATACTTTCCCTCACTGGCAGACGGTTGCTATTGGTCAAAAGGTTGTCGAGAAAATTGGGTTATTTGATGAGGGCATTCATCCAGCTTATTTTGATGACACTGAGTATGAGTGGAGGGCGAGGCAAATGGGTGTGAGGATTGATTATTTACCTATTCCTATTGGGCATGATAATAGTGCAACTATAAATAGTGATTCTAATTATGCGAATCGTAATCAGGTTTCTTTCAGAAATAATAAAGCCTATTTTGATAAAAAAGTTAGTGAAAACAATTTAGATCAAGGGGTTTGGAGTTTGGCAACTAGGAGGGCTAATTCATGGGATTGAAAAAAACTGTTTTGATTACTGGAACAGGTGGTTTTTGTGGTCATCATTTTGTTGACCATTTTCTTGTAAATACTGATTGGAACATTATTGGTATTGATTCTTGGAGACATAAAGGCGTTTCTGAACGCATAACAGATTCTAAACATTATCAAGCAAACAAAGACAGAGTCACTATTTTGACTCACGATTTGAACTCACCATTCAGTGATGTTTTTATTGATCGTTTAGGTCATGTTGACTATATCGTGAATTTAGCGAGTATGTCTCATGTGGATACTTCTATTGAGAATCCTGTTCCGTTTGTTCAAAATAATGTGAATCTTGTTTTGAATATGCTTGAGTTATCTCGGAAAATCAAACCTGAAAAGTTTATTCAGTTTTCTACCGATGAAATTTATGGGCCAATGTATGACGGTGTTGCTCATCCTGAATGGGATGCTGTTGTGCCATCTAATCCTTATTCTGCTTCTAAGGCAGCTCAAGAGGCGATTGGTATTTCGTATTGGCGTAGTTATGGTGTTCCTTTGATTATTACTAACATGATGAACATTATCGGTGAACGACAGGATGGTGAAAAGTTTCTACCTAAAATTGTTTCTAAAATTCTGAGTAATGAAGTTTTGACTATTCATGCTGATGGTGATGTTCCTGGTAGTCGTTTCTATCTTCATGTGCGTAATGCTGCTGATGCTATTTTGTTTATTTTGCGTAATGTTTCGCCTGTTCAACATCCTGCTTCTAGGTTACCTGAGAGATTCAATTTGGTTGGTAAGACTGAATTAGACAATTTGTCTTTAGCTCAGATGGTTGCCAAAATTTTGGGTCGAGAGTTGAAGTTTGAGTTTATGGATGTTCGTTTTGGAAGACCTGGGCATGATTTGCGTTATGGTTTGGACGGGTCAAAACTTGAGGCTTTAGGTTATGAATATCCTGTTGATTTTGAGACGAGTTTACGGAAAACTGTTGAATGGATGGTTGATCCTGTGAATCGTAAGTTTATTGATAAGTTGTGACAATTCATATTGTCGGGGCTGGCATTGTTGGTTTGACTATTGCTGAATTATTGCCAACTGATGATGTGATTGTTTATGAGCGTGAACAAGTTGGTGGGGCTTGTATAGATAATCCTAATTATCAAAAATTTGTTCATATTATGCATACTGATTATGAGGATGTTTGGCAGTTTGTTGCTGATAGGACAGAGATAAAGCCTCATAATACGGTTTCTAAATCTTATGTTGATGGTGAATTGTGGGATTGGTTGCCTAAACAATTGACTGATGTTGTTTGGGATAAACAGGTTAAAGGTTATTCACAGAAACAGTGGTTGAGTGAGCCTCCTATTGAAGCTAAGACTCGAATAAAGACTGACCCTGAGGGCAAGATTTTTAGGGACAAGTTTGAGGGTGTGCCACAGTATTGGAAGTTATTTGACAATTTGAGTCAAGGTAAAACTATTTTGATGAAAAATGTGAAGCATGGTGATTTGCCGATTGGGGATAAAGTTATTTTAACTGGGGCTGTTGACGAGTATTTTGGTTATTGTTTTGGTGAGTTGCCTTATCGGGGTATGCGTTCAGTGCATTTTCAATCTGAGGTGCGTTTGGATGCTGACATTATTACTTTTAGCGACATGAAAATTCCGTTTCAAAGAATGATTGATTATGATCGTTTAGGTTATTCGGGTGGTTGGATTGGTTTAGAGATAGCTTGTAATGATAAACATTATCCTGTTCGTAATGCTGAATCTGAGGCTTTGTATAAACGGTATGTTGATTTGGCTTTAGAACATAATGTTTCTTTAGTTGGTAGGTTGGCTACTTATAGATACATTGATTCTGATGAGGCTATAAAACAGGCGTTTGACTTTGTTGAGGGTTTCAAACTCTAAAGTAGAATGAATAGAGACTAAAGGAGTTTTTGTGGCTGTAACTAACGGGTATTGTAGTTTAGCTGATGTCAAGGCTGCGCTTCGTATCACCGATACTTTGGATGATTATCTTATTGAGCAGTCTATCAATGCTGCTTCTCGCATGATTGACCAATACTGTAACCGGTATTTTTATTCAGGTAGTGCTGGTGAAATCAGGTATTACAAAGCTAATGATGCTCAAACTTGTTGGATTGATGATTGTCAAAGTATTACTGCTTTGAAAACTGCTGTCACTGACCCTGTTGTTTTTGATACTGTTTGGGCTAGCACTGACTATCAAACTATTCCTTCTAACAGGTATGCCAATGGTGCTTACTATCCGATAACTGGTTTGACTGTGATTCAAAACTATTATTTTCCTACTTGGGCTGATATGGCTTTGGTGCAGGTGACTGGCACTTTTGGTTGGCCTAGTGTGCCTGAACCTATCAAGTTTGCGACCATTATCCAGGCATCAAGACTTTTCAAGAGACTTGAGTCACCTCTTGGTGTTGCAGGTGTTTCTGATATTGGCATTATGCGTGTGGGTTCGAGTGTTGATGGGGATGTTGCTCAACTATGTAATCCTTACCGCTTGTTGAGGACTAACGCCTGATGGCTATCAGTGATCTAAGGCAGGGGCTTGTAGATAATCTGCAAACTATTTCTGACATTAGGGTTTATGCGACTTTACCTGATGTGGTGAATCCGCCTAGTGCGTTGATTACTTTAGATAAGATTCAGTATCAACAGCAAAACAATAACTCTATGGCTATTTACACTTTCAAGGTCACTGTTGTTTTAGGTAGGGTTTCGGAGCGGGTTGCTCAACAGAATCTTGATGTTTTGGTTGCCCCTGATGGGGTGAAAGCTGCAATAGAATCTGATAGGACTTTAGGCGGTAATGCTTACGAGGTGAACATTCAAGAGATGTCTGCTTATGGTGCTGTTAGTATCAATGGAATAGACTATTTGAGTGCCGAGTTTTCGGTGCTCGTTTATGCAAGATAAAGGAAAAACATGGCAATTTTTGTCGCAACAGACTTTAGCGTGAGCATCAATGGTTCAACTGCTTTAGCTTCATATCTAACTCAGGTTGAATTGAAAGCCACCGCTAATGACATTACAACAACTACTTTTGGAAACACTTGGGTTACTCGTGTTGCTGGTCTAAAAGAAGGTTCACTGACACTTCAGTTCAATCAGGATTATGCTGCTTCAGCTGTTGATGCTACTTTGTGGCCTTTGCTAGGTTCTAATGCAACTGTAGTTATCAAGCCGACTACCTCAGCAGTATCAACCGCTAACCCTTCTTACACTGTGACCTGTCTAGTGACTGATTTAACTCCTGTTTCTGGTCAGATCGGTGACTTGGCTACCTTCTCTGTCACTTGGCCAACTAACGGCTCGGCTGTGAGAGCTACCGCCTAATGAATCAACTACTCCTACGCATCCTGTTGACTGACGATTCTAGCCTTGAAGTGAAAACTACTGCAGGCGATATTGTGAAATGGGAAACTAAATTTGATTTGAGTATTGTCGAGTTGAGTAAGACAACACATTTGCTTTATCTTGCATGGTTAGCAATTACTCGTCTCGGTAAGACTGGTTTAGGTTTTGAAGCTTGGATTGATACTGTAGCGAATGTTGAGTTAGATGACCCAAAAGGATAAAGGGTCTTGGTGAAGATTCTTATCATTGGTTGATTGCTAATTTAGCGGTTGCTACTGGGATTGCTCCTAGCGTTTTGATGCAGGAAAGTGATCGCATGATAAACACTATGTTGTTTGCTGTGAAGTATCAGCGTGGTGGTGAGTAATGGCTGAATCAATTATTTATGATGTCAAAGGGTTACTTAAAGATTTAGATGGCTTAACCCCTGGTCTGCGAAAACAACTTGTCAAAGATGCGAAAGATGTTGCAAAACCTATTGCTCGCAACATAAAGTCACATATTCCTTCGACTGCCCCTTTATCCGGTATGACTTTGACTAATAACCCTAATGGCCGTTTGGCTTGGGGTGCAGTAAAACCTGCTAATCAAGTACAAGTGAAGTTTAGATCTGGTCGGTCAAGATTTACTGCTATTACTTCTTTATTGTCTATTTGGGTTACTTCTCCTGCTACCGCTATGGCCGATGTTGCCGGTAAGGGCGGTTTGTCTTATAGTGTCAAATTGACTAGAAGATATGCCTATAAAGAAGATACCAGGAGACATAAAGTCAATAATGGAAATGGTGGAGAAGGGTTTGTTCGTAACCTAAAATCTCGTGGGGCTAATGATTTTGTTTATCCCGCTGTCGGTGACTCTCTCGACGATGCTCAACAAGAAGTAAAATTGATTATTGATAAATATGCTCGCCTGGTGAATAGGAAACTCAACTAATGTCCGTCATTGTAAAACTACTCTCGAAGTTTGATGATTCGGGTATTAAGAAGGCTAAACATGAGTTTGGTGGGCTGAAGAAGGTTGCTGCCGGTCTTGGTATCGGTATGGGTTTGAAGGCTATTACTGAGGGTCTTTTGGATGCTGCTAAGGCTGCTGCTGCCGATAAGAAGAGCATGGATATTCTTAACAGCATTTTGACTAAGAATGCTCATGCAACTAAAGCTCAGGTAAAGCAAAACAATAATTTCATTGATTCTTTATCTATCCAATCGGGGATTGTCGATGACGATTTGAGACCGAGTATGGGCAAATTCGCCAGAGTGACTGGGAATGTGTCGCAGGCTCAAAAACTTTTGAAAACGGCTTTGAATGCTAGTGCTTATGCTGGTGTGCCTTTGGAGAAGGTTTCTACTGCTTTGGCGAAAGCCTATACAGGTAATACTTCTTCTTTGATTCGATTGTTCCCTGAGTTGAAGAAGTCTAAGGATGCTATCAATGATTTGAGTGTTGCCAGCGAGGGTTTTGCTCAAAAGAATGCTGACCCTTTTATGCGTTTCAATAATGCTATGGACACTTTGAAGGAGAGTTTAGGTTATGTGATTCTTCCTATGATTAGTGATTTTGTTGATGAGATTAGCAAGCCTGGTGGTTTGATTGACATCACTAAGAAGTATTTGGAAGATTTGAGTGACCCTAAAACTGAGGCTGGGGCAACTTTTAAATCTATTAAGGATGCTGTTGAGCAGACTTTTGGTGCTGTAAAAGATTTCTTTGCTTTGTTTGGTGGTGGGGATGCTATGAAGGGTTTTGCTAATGCCGCTGAAACTCTTGTCAGAATGCTTCCTGCTTTGATTGCTTTGAAAGGTATTTTGTTTTTGGCTAAAAGCACTACAGTCATAGCTAATCTTGCTAAAGCTATTGGTTTGATGCAAGGAACTACTGCAGTTGGAACTGCTGCTACTGCTTCAGGGGTTGGATCTGCTGCTGTTGCAGGTAAAGCATTGGGGGGTTTGAAAATAGCACCATTATTGGGTGCTAGCAACCCATCTTTAACTAAGAGTCAGTTTGACACTCAACTATTAGTTGATAGAAATATTGAAGCTTTTAAAAAAGCTGGTTATGAAACTGGTTTTGGTGGTAATGACCCTACTGTTCGTTTTATTGAAAGTTTATTTGGCATGAAATTGAAAGCTAATCCTTATGAACTAACTCCTAAACAAGCTCAAGTTGTTATCAACAATTATTCTGCTGATCCTAAATCAGTGACTGATGCAGTCAATAAGTATCTAAAGAATAATGGTGGTAAGTCTATTACTAATCCTGGCGGTCGCTGATGGCTGTGCCTTCTTATGTTGTTGAGTTACAGTTTGGGGCTGACGGCACTTATATTGATGTTTCTAGTTATGTCAAAGATCTAACATTTTCTCGTGGTATTAGTCGTGTTATGGAGGATTATTCTGCTGGCACTTTGAGCATTACTTTTGTGAATAATAGTCGTGTTTTTGACCCGACAAATACTAGTTCACCGCTTTACGATTCGACTAATGGTTATACGAGGGTTCAGCCTGGTGGGAAGATTCGTGTCACTGCTAATGGGGTGCGTAGGTTTACTGGGTTTGTGCGTGACTGGATGTTTGCTTATGATGAGGCAGGCTATAACGGGGTTGCTTCTGTTTCGGCTTTGGATGCTCTCTACTATTTTGGGCAGGCTACTTTGGATTCAGGTCAGGGTTGGGAAGTTGATTCCACTGATGCTCGTATCAAAAACATAGCTTTTCTTGAGTATTTGGATTTGACTAAGGTTGCTGGTGTTCAGGCAGGGCAGACTTTACTTGGTAATGATACTTGGACTGCAGGGCAATCTGTTTTGTCTTACATTCAACAAGTGGCTAGAAGTGAGCCGGCTGATTTGTATTCAAATGCTTCAGCTGTTTTGGTTATGAAAGATCGTAGTTTTACTGACTATCAGTGGTCTAATACTATGAGATACAATTTTGCTTCTTATCCTGGAACTGCTTATCCTGTTGGGGATTTGAATAATGGTTATTGGTCTATTATTGGCACTCAACCTCAGAATCTTGCTGCTAATGGTCGGATAAGAAATTTTGGGACTGCTACAGCTTGGATGGGTGGCACTGTTAATGCTGTTGACCCTGCAGAGCAGTTTGTTGGGTTTGAATATCGGGATAACGCTAATCCTCAAAGATATGAGTTCAATGGGTCTAGCTATGTTTTTAGTGCCTATGGTTTAGGTATCACAGATTATAGGTTGGAAGCGTTTTTATTAGATTCGACAGGTAGTTTTATTGGCACTGCTATTGGAACTGCTTCCGCTTCAAGCACTGGCACTTGGACTCAAGTTTCGGCTACTGCAACGGCTGCAGGTGGAGTGGTTGCGGGTGTTCAGTTTGCTTTTGGTTATTATGGTTCGACTGCCGTTCAATTGTGGGGTGATGGTTTTATTGTTGAGCCTGGTTCGGCTTATGTGAATTATTTTGATGGGGGTTATGTTCCTGTTGCTGATTCTGCGACTGTGAGGAATAGGGTTGCTTGGGGTGGGGATGCTTATGCTTCGATGTCTGGCTATGTGAAAGGCACTGCTACTGCTTCTTCTTCAGCAACTATTTTGACTTTCGCTGACTCAAACAGTCAGGGTGCAAGTTATGGTAATGGCACAGGTATTCCTTTCATGGATTTACAGGTTGTTTATGGTTCAGATAATCTTTACAACAAAGTGCAGATTATAGGCACTAACGCTACTGCGACTGTTGAGGATACTACTAGTCAATCAAAGTATGGTTTGTATTCGTATTCTCAGACAGATAATTTGACTACTTCACTTGATAGGCCAGCACAGATTGCAGCTGACTTGTTGGCTTCTTGGCGACTGCCAGAATATAGGGCTCAACAGATTACAGTGCCTTTAGAGGCTTTGACTTCTGCTCAACAGAACCTTGTTTTAGCGTTAGAGTTGCGTGATGTTGTTAGGGTTTGTTTTCAACCTTCTGCTACTGGTGCGATTGTTGATAAGTATTATCAGGTTTTAGGTTTAGATGCTAATAGTGACCCTGAGCGTGATCATTTGATTATTAGGTTGGCGAGTTTAGATCAGTTACCGATTAGGCTTGATGCGACTTTGCTGTCAATTTTAGACACTGATACTTTGGGCTAGTAAACTAGGGGTTTAGGAGAACAAAATGTCTGCAACTAAAACATGGAATATTGGGGATGTCTTAACAGCCTCAGATTTGAACAGCAACTTCACTAAACTGCCTTACAGTGTGATGCCTTTCACTGCAACCTACACTTCAGGAGCTATAGCGGCTAACGCTACTGCTTTGGTTGCTATCCCTTTCACTGCATCAAGATTTAGTGTTGCCCCAATAGTTTCAGCCTCAACAGATTCCAGGTATTTGACTGCCTATGTGTCTAGCGTAACCTCTGGAACAGTCACTATCGGTTTGAGCAATAACGGTAATGCTTCTTCTGCTGCAACAGTCGTGATAACTGGGTTTGCCATGCAGTTTAGCTCTGGAACGGCTGCGGGGTAATAAATGTTTTCATGTCAAACAGTGAACTGTAGTGAAAAGGATGTTCAACATTCTGCTCATCCTGAAGGTGTGCCTTTGTATTGTGGTGTTTGTGGGCAGGAGATGACCGCAAATGAGTGACCCTAAAACAACAAATCAAGCATTACTGTTACAGATTGTCCGTGATATTGAGATTCTAAAAGCAAACTCGATACAGATTCTTCAGGCTTCACAAGATCATGAGACTCGTATCCGTGACCTAGAAAAACAAACTAACAGGAACGCTTGGATACCAGCATTGATTACAGCTGTCGTCACGAGTGTTGCAGTGTATTTGATTAGTAGAGGATTTGGTCAATGATTACTCCAGGTATTTACAACATTGTTTTATATCAGGGTGCAGATTACGATAAGACTTTCACTGTGCTACAGAATGGCACTGCATTGAATTGGACTGGCTATACTGCTGCGATGCAGGTTCGTGAGGCAGCCGATTCGACAGCGTATCTTTTATCTTTGACTAGCGGTTCAGGAATAACTTTAGGTGGCACTGCAGGAACAATACTAGTGACTATCAGTAACGCTCAATCTGCAGCAATCAACACCGGTTCGTATGCTTACGATTTAGAATTGATTTCGGGTAGTAGTGCTGTAACCCGTATTTTGCAGGGTTCGTTTACTGTTTCAGGTCAGGTAACTAGATGACAACAATCAATGTGACCGAATCAACGACAACTGTAACAACAACTAATGATGTTACAACAATCAACATTTCTAACACAGGGCTACAAGGTGCTACAGGTGCGACAGGTGCTTCAGGTGTTATAGCTGTAACCTCCCCGATAACAAACTCTGGTTCAGCATCCTCAGCAACAATAGGCATCAATCAGTCTTTACTATCGATAACTAAATCTCAAGTTAGTGATTTCACTTCGGGGACTGTTGCTTCGGCTAATACTGCTTTGACTGCTGGAACAGCCTCTTATGCAACAACATCTGGAACAGCATTAACAATTTCAGGAACAATAACTTATTCACAGGTCAGCGATTTTGCTTCTGGAACTGTCGCAAACATTTCAGGCACAGTGACACAAGCACAGGTATCAGGTTTGGGCACGGCTCTTGCAGGTAAGTTCACTTTATCGGCAAACAACACTGCTACAGGTCAACAAATTTTTAATGCTGATTCTGATGCTTCTATTCCGCTACAGGTTCGTAGATTCTCTCCAACTGCCACAGGCAACATCCAGGAATGGGACACTTCTACAGGCACTGCTTTAGCTTCCATAGATTCACAAGCAAGAGGCAATTTCCCTAGAGTCACAGCAGGATCAGCAGCAGATTTAGGTTACGGAATTCTATCAGTCAACACAGGTGCAACAGCAAACAAAGGAATTGTTGTCCGTGCTGCTAGCGGTCAGGCATCAAATCTACTTGAAATGCAGGATTCCGCTGGGTCTGTGCAAACACTATTTAATAACGCAGGTGCAATAGCGTCAGGTCAGAGGGCAACATTCGGCTCGACAGCTGTCAGTACAGCAGGTCACTTGTCGGTAATTCTTGGCGTTGACCGTGTTGGGTTAGCGGTTCGTGGGGCTAGCGGTGGGACTGCTAACTTGCAGGAATGGCAAAACTCAGGCGGAACAGTCCTAGCAAGCGTAACCTCATCAGGTCAAGTAAGAACAGGTAGCATTTCCTTTACAGATGGTTTGACTGCTATCAACATGCCTGGTAATAGAAATATTGGTTTCGGTTCAGGTGCAGGTTCATTTGGAGGAGGAACAGCCGTTATAGCAATTGCTAACGCTTCAGCAGTGCCTTCTTCTAACCCTACTGGTGGCGGTATTCTTTATGTTGAATCTGGTGCTTTAAAGTATCGTGGAAGTTCGGGAACAATAACAACTATTGCTGTGGCATAAGATAGGTAAATATGAGTGATTTTGAAGTTTCAACAGAATACAAACTACAGATTTTGAATCAGCGTTTGGAGCAACTAAATGTTGAGGGTTGGCATAACGAGGAAGCTCGAACTGTTGCTTCAGCGTTAGGTAACAGTGAAGAAGTAGCCAGGTTGACAGACAACATTGAAACAATCAAAACTGCTATCACTGCGGTCAAGGAACAGATCACTGCTCTAACTGCATAATCTTTTGATTGCTAAAATTGGGTTATGACTAAATATGTTGAGCCTTTTGCAGTAAAACTTCGTGGAGACGAATTCGGGAATCTCGCCCCATATCGTAATGGTCGGCCACATAGAGGGCAGGACTGGCATCCAGCAGAACTCTCTGAAATCAAAGCTATAACTGACGGAACAGTGTTCATCAATGAGTGGACTGATGTTCTTGGTTGGATTGTTATTCATTCGGCTAAAGATGGAATGTGGGTGCTCTACGCTCACCTGGCTAAACAGTCTGATTTGAAGAAGGGTGACAAAGTCAAAGCCGGTGAGACTGTTATCGGTAAAGTTGGCGGGGGTAAATACAAGTCAGGAAGTGCTTCTACAGGGGCACACCTTCACTTATCTATCGGTAAAGCTAATAAAGATTGGAGCAACCCGAACATTCATTTGGCTGCCTATGACGATCTTGTTGACCCGCTGAAACATATTGAGGCGAATAAAGCATGAAACTAGTTTTGGAATCTTTGAAGGTAAAGGGTAAGGCTGTTGCTGAGGTTGTTGGGGCTCTTATTTGGCGTGGCTTTGGTATCGGCTTGTTTATTCTTGGCGGGTCTGCTGGTGTTGGGTCTGCTCTTACAGGGTCTTGGATAAATGGTGTTTTGGTTGCTTGGGGAACATTGATGATTAGCGTTATTGGTGTTTTGGGTTACGCTATTGCAACTACTGGTAAGGCTACTAAGGCTGATGTGGCTAAGGGTGCTGTTGATGCTATAAAACGGGCTGAAACCGAATCGCAGGCTAAAAACAAGTAGCAGTATGTTTTAGGGTCTAAAAGGGCTCTAAAAGGCGTTTAAAGGCGTTTTTGACCTATATTTCGTATTCACGCTTGATTTGTTTACGCTGTTCAGGTGTTGTTCCACCCCAAATGCCGTAAGGTTCATGCATCCCCACTTTGAGACACAAAGCCATGATTGGGCATCTCAAACATATTTCACGGGCTGTTGATACTGCCTGTTCGTAAAGCTCATGCTGATAGCCTGCAAAGTCTCTTGGAAAGAAGATGTCAGGCACTTGAGCACATTCAACTCCACCATTTCGGTCTACTGCTTCGATTAGCTCTATGTTGAGTCGTGAAATGTTTGGTGTGATTTGGGGTTGTTTGTCAGTGGTCATAAATAGAGTTTAGTTATGACAAACCTAAATAATCCTGATTTCACAAAACATTTTGATAACGCTAAATTCTTGGGTGACTTTGTTAATGGGTCTAAAGAGTGGCATGATCTACGCAATCAGCCTGGAGTTATTTCTGGGAGTGAGATTGGGGCTATTTTAGGTTTGTCACCTTTTACTTCTGCCTATACTTTATGGGCACAAAAAACAGGTTTGATTGATTCAGAAGTGGCAGGCAATATTGCTATGCGTTTAGGTCAACTTGTCGAGCCGGCTATCCTGCAGTTGTATCGTGAACAGCATCCTGAACAACAAGTGTTTGAGGTTGGCACTTTTGCACACAAAGATTTTGATTGGGCTCACGCTAACCCTGACGGCCTATGTATTGACGAATCAGGTAAGCCTTTTATTTTAGAAATCAAACACACAGCAACTTATTGGGATGCTGTCCCTGAGCATTATAAGGCTCAAGTGTTTTGGTATATGTGGGTTTTCAATGTGAAGAAGGCTGTTTTTGCTGTTGTCAATGCAGGTAGGTATAAAGAGTATGAACTTGAGTTTGACGATTTTGAGTTTGCAGCAATCCTTGACAGAGTCACAAAATTTAAGCGTCTAGTTGAAACAGGTGAAGCACCCGACTGGGATGGGTCAGAATCTACTTTTGAGACAGTTAGATTACTATCGCCTGAGATTGAGGACACTCGTGAAGAATTAGGTCAACTGGGTATTGAACTTTGGAACGCTAATGAAGCTGTGAAGAAGGCTGAAACACATTTGACTGAAATGAAATCAAGAACTATTGCAGCGTTAAATGGGGCTAAATATGGTGTTGTCGAAGACACTGTTGTTTGTGTCTTATCTCAGCGTGGAGCAGGTAAACCATTCCTAACAATCAAGGAGAACAAATGAGCAAAACAATACACGACATCAAAGGTCTAACAATAGGCAACAAGATAGCAATTGTTATACACAACCCTGACGGCAATAACACCGAAATCTCAGGTATCTGCACAGGTGTCCAGTCAATAGGTGAACACGAAACAGCAGGAATCACCATCAAAGGTATCCCTAATTGGCTTTGGATTGAAGACAACATGAGCGTAACTTGGGGAGCAAATAATGGCTGAATGTAAAGAATGTCAAACAACAGAGAATCTTGTTTACTCTGGGGTAGATGCTTTATTGCTGGGTATCCCTGGAGCAAAAACTCGTGACTATTGTTACGCCTGTGCAAAAAAACTATTTACAGACAAGGAAGAAACTGATGGCACAATTTAATTTAGCTGAATACGAGACAGTAGCCGAAAGACTGAAGCGTGCTCTCAAAGACAACCCTGATTTGAGAATTGTTACCCATAATCTCACTCAGCAACATGACAGAGCCATCTCAACATGGGTTGTTTATACCGAAGTTTTTTTGAATGGTGATGATCAGCGTGCTAATGCACCTAAAGCAACAGGTCTAGCCTTTGAAGTTGATGGGACTAAAGGGGCAAACCTTACATCGGCCCTCGAGAATGCGGAGACCAGCAGCCTAGGCAGAGCACTTGCTCACATGGGCTACTTCGGGGATAAGAAGGCTAGCCGTGAAGAAATGGTGAAAGCATCTAAACCTGAGCCTGCCACTAAAAACTTTCCAGCATTGCTACAAAACATAAATGATTTGGATGGTTTGAGGAGTCTATACTTGGAAGCAAAACAGTCAAAGCAACCGCAAGCTGTTTTGAACGCAATCAAGGCAAAGGCTGATGGACTCACTGGAGAAACTAGCAAGAATTAGTATTCTGCAGGCTCACATTGACGAGCTGTGGGAGTTAATTGTTGCTGCTGAAGACCCTATCTATCGGGGTTTGATGTTGTCTAGGGTGTCTGATTTGAGTATGCGTATTCAGGCACTCAAAAATTCTTTAACAAAATAGCCTCCTAAACCTGTTTTTTGTGTTATCTTCTTCCTCATGGGAGAGTCAGTCAAATGTGGTATCTGTGGGCAACCGCTCAGCATGGATGCCTACTATAAACGCCTTGCTCGTCAGTTACCGGATGCTGATGAATGTAAAGACTGCCGTGACCTGCATAAAGCTCCTGCTAAAGAAGTTCGAGTCAATCACCCTGTTTTAGGTGAAATTTTTTGCACTCCACATAGAGGCGAACTTGATGCAGATTGGAATCCTATTGACTCTAAGGGCAGACCTTATTTGCCTGGAGTGAGGATTTGTGGGAAGAAGGATTGTGTTAAGAGAGATCACATTATTTTTCAAGAGGAAACCCCTGCCAGCACAGAAGTTTTGACAGGGGCTACTGATGAGAGGGGTCAGTAATGATAAGTTTAGCAACACAATTGGACAATAATCCTAAAGGGTATAAACTAAATGAGGAGCCAGTAGTTTTGGTTACTGACTCCTCTACCGATAAAGCGACTATCGGCTTTACTATTCTAGCAGTGGATGGCCGAAGAAAGGCCTATTTTGAAAACTGCTAAATGGCAAAATTATGAGTCTGTCTGGGAGCATTCTAAAGCTTCAGGTAATGACCTACTTTTACTTCTTGTTCTCATAAAATTTCGTCAATCTAAAACTTTTGCGACTAAAGAAACTATTGCTTTGAAGATGCGTTGCAATGTGGATACTGTTGATCGCTGTTTGAAAAGATTGAAGCGTTTGGGTGAGTTGGATTGGGATAAGGGTTCAGCGAAGTCTCAAAGAGCTAATTCTTATCGTATTTTGTTGCCAGGTTTAGACCTTGATACCCCCGCAAATTCACCTGCAGTTTCAAGTTCGATACCCCCGCAAACTCGTGCCGAATACCCCCGCAATATCACCCCTCCAAATATAAGTAAACAGAATTTAAATATATATATAGAAAATATGATTTTTGGTGATGAGAAATGGGTCGAGTTATCTACTGAGATTGCTAAGCAATTAGGTTTATCAGTTTTGCAGGTTAGGGAGTCTTTAGATCGTTTTAAAGCTTCTCCAGTGTTCACTGCTGCTAAGAGTGAGCGTGAGAAATGTTGGAGATGGTTCAATTGGTTGTTAGCTGAAAAGAATGAAGGTAGATAGATGATTAGTTTTGATGATGTTTTTGAGAATCAGAAGGATATGGAGGCAAGGATTTTGGGTGCTGTTATTGAGCATCATGGTGTTGGTTTTCAAGATTTTGATTTGAATGCACAGGATTTTACTGTTCCTGGTTTTGCTGTGATTTGGGATGCTTTGGTTGAGTTGCATGGGAAGCAGGGTTCTTTTGATTGGGCTTTGTTGTATCAGAGGTTTGCTGCTCAAAGGTTTGTGGCTGTTAGGCAGGATTTGATGTATGCACAGGCTTTGGGTTGTTTTGCTCCTCAGTTGTTGCCTGTTTGGTTGCCTTTTATTTATGAGCAGTCGGCTAATAGGTTGATTCGGCAGTTTAGTTTGGAAGCTCAGGATGCTGATTCTATGCGTGATGTGCAGGTTAAGATTCAGGGGTTGTTGGCTCGTATTGAGCGGTCTAGGTTTGAGTTGCCTGATTTGAAATTGCAGTTGGAGGAAACTTTGGCTTCTATTTTGAATCCGGTGAAGAAGATTGCTACTTGTTACCCAAAGTTGAATGATTTGATTGTTGGGTTTAGACCTGGTTCGTTTTATGTGATTGGTGCTAGACCTGGTGTGGGTAAAACGCTGGTTGGTGTCGAGTTGGCTTGGCAGGTGTCCAAGAGTGTTCCTGTAGCGTTTTTTAGTTTGGAGATGACTAAGGAGGATTTGTTGCAGCGTGTTTATGCTCAGGAGTTGAATATCAAGCTTGACGATATGGAGCGTGGTGTTGTTTCTTCTGTTGATCAAGATAGGATGGAGCATTTGATTTTGAATGTTGATAGTCAATTGTTTATGAGTGATCCTGCAAGTTTGACTGTAAGTAATATTCGTAGGTTTATTTTGAAGGCTCGTGAGAGACATGATTTGCGGGTTGTTTTTGTGGATTATTTGCAGCTTGTTACTGATGAGAGTAAGGATACTTTGAGGGAACGGATTTCTAAGATTAGTATTGGTTTGAAGGCTTTGGCTAAGGAGTTTGGTATTAGTGTGGTTGCTTTGGCTCAGGTGAATCGTAGGGCTGGGGATGATGATAGGCCTTTGGCTAGTGATTTGAAGGAATCTGGGCAGATTGAGCAGGATGCTGATGTGATTGTTATGTTGTCTCGTCAGGCTAGTGAGAGGGATGAGCTGAATGCTAAGAGTCAACAGACTTTCTCTAATTTGAATGAGGCTATTGTTGTGAATAAGTCTTTAATGTTGTTGGATGTAGTTAAGAATCGTCATGGTAATAAGGGCAGTTTTTTGATGACTGTTTTGGGTCACTATTCAAGGTTAGGAGTGCACTAATGTATTGGGGTTTTGTTTTTATTGCTTTGATTGTTTTGGCTGCTTGTTGGGCGATTATGTAAATGGCTTTGAACAGGGTTGAGTGTAGGCGTTGTGGGTTTAAGTGGGTTGTTTCGCCTGATAAGAAGGATGCTCGTGACTTGTTGTGTAAGAGCTGTCGAGTGAAACCGGCAAGAGTAGTTCAAAAGGGTGAATATCGTTGTGAGGCTTGGCAGGGTGAGGTTGATGCTGAACTAAATCCGATAGATCATAACGGGTTAGTTTTGCCTGGTGAGCGTGTTTGTGGGATGAAAGATTGTGTGAATCCTAAACATATTGTCAGTGGCTAGTTATAGAGTTTTCATATCGGTCAAATAAATTTAGGAGAAGTAATGGCTGTTGTAAAAGTAGAAGGAACTGTGACTAAGGTTTTCGGTTCAAGCAATCAGGGGCTTTCGCTGGTTGAGAAGTTTAAGGGTCTGAATGGGGAAGAGTATTCTCGAACTTGGAGTTGCTGGTTTGCTGTGGCACATAATCTTGTGGAGGGCAGTGAAGTGACTGTCACAGGTAATCTCAGCTACAAGATTGAAGAGTATGAAGATAAGACAGGTAAGGCAGGAAGAAAAGTAAAGTTAGATATTAACAATGCTCAAGTTGCTGCAGACTTGCCGTTTTAAATGAAATCTTGGTTTGTAGGGTTTGCGTTTGCAACAGTCTTCTGTGTGAACGCACTCTACACTCCTCAACCCCTAGCAGTCATTGATTGGTTGTTGGGGGTTTTCTGTTATCTAGTGATCTGTATGAATTACTATGGCAAGAAATAGTTTCAGTTTCAGTGTTTTTGGTTTGAATCCTGCTCCTCAAGGATCTAAGAAGTATGTGGGGACTAGGCGGACAGCTTCGGGGAACAATATTCCTTTGATTGTTGAATCTTCGGCTGCGTTACCTGCCTGGAGGAAAGCTGTCAGCGATGCAGTAAAACATGCGATGCTTGAGTCAGGCGATGATTCAAAGTTTGATTCTGCTGTGCGGGTTGATGCTGTCTTTTACATGAGGAAACCTCGAACTGTGTCTAGGCAGTATCCTCAGACTCCTCCAGATATCGATAAAGTCTGTAGATCATTGCTCGATGCTGTGACTCATGGTGGGGTTTGGGTTGATGATGCTCTGGTGGTTGAGTTGCATGCTGTCAAAACTTGGGCTACCAATGAACCTGGGGTTATTGTTACGATTACCGCTATTTAGGTAACAAAATCGTTACCATTCGACATGCGATTTGCAGTGTCATTTGCGGTGTGATTTGCGATAGGATTTTCCTTGTAGTCAACAACGACTATCAAAACAAAGGAAAACAAAAATGACAAAAGAACAAATCTGGGAACTGCTAGAAATCTACAAGACAATGCAATCTGCCAACACGATTACTCAATACAATGATGCTTTTGAAGAATTACACATTTTTATTGAGGAACACTGCCTAAAGGTGGCTGCATAATGTTAGATCAGTTTCTTAGAGCAACAAACGCTTATCAAGCTTGGCTTGACTGTGGAAAAGATTATGCGAGTTTTGAGCATCTTTACCATGAATGGGATAAAGAGTGTGTAGAAATGATGCGACTTTCTGGCATGAATCGCATGATGGTTATCAATCAGATTCGTAAAGCGTTAGGAATCGTGACATCGTGAAACGCATAATCGGGAAAGTTATTGAACTAACAATCTTTTATGGCCTGATTTTTTGGCTTGTCACTATTTGGTTTCAAGCGATGGCGAATGGGGATATGTTCTGATGTGTGAGAAGTGTCGCCCTGCTCGTGAACTTACAGCAGACATAGCTGAACGGATGAATGCAACCGATTTATGTAATGCAGAAAAAACTCGTGAATACTATCGCAGGCAAGGCGAAAAGCGTGAGCGTGAACGCATCATTGAATTATTGACTAGACAATCTTTTTTTTGGACTGGCGATAAACAAAATTTGACTTTAGGTAAAGATGAACTTATTGCTCTTATCAAGGGAGAGAAGTAATGGCTAATGATTCCAGCAGTGACCAATTAAGCGACTACTATCAGGCTTTGGAGCATGAAGCCAAGTTACAGCGTGAAGCAGCAAACGCTGAGCGTATCAGGATAATCAACCTGCTACTAGATCAAAACATTATTCGTAGATGTGCTGCAACAGACAAGCTCGTGGCATTCAACACACACGGGACTGAGGTCGTTTACATCAAAGACCTGGAGGAAAAGTGATGTTTAGTTGGTCAAATCAAACTCAGAGAAGAATTAGATATTTATCAAGTCAAATCTTTCAAACAGGTTTTCACGAAGGCTATCAAGAACATAAAAAATCTGTTTTAGATTTATTGATTGTTGCAAGAAAACATGCAACTGCAATTGAATCAGGTCTCAGATTAGATGTTATTCAAGAGTTAGTTAATGCGATAGAAAACCTGGAGCAATCATGAACAGTGAACTGAAGTTACTTATTGTTGCGACAAGTGTATTACTTGTTGGTTTCTTGTTTTTGTTGAACGCTAAAAGTCGCTGTGAAAATGTTGAATATCAAGATCTAAATGGCACACACACTACTTTGGTTTGTAAAGGAAAATAATGATTGATTCAGGTGTAGTAAAAAACTGTAGCAACTGTGCTGAGACTGGCTGTCAATGTGCCAGGTCGAATGCTGTAAACATTTTTAGTCGAGAATACAAGGCAGGTGAACTCAAAGGTCGCAGAGATGAAGCTACTCGCACTACTGATGCTCTAATCGAGTTAGAGCGTAAAGGTGTTATCACTAACGCTCAAATGCAAACAATTTTCGACCTTATTTTAGAGAAGTTGACTGATGTGAAAGACATTCCCTAATGTTGGAGATTATTTTGACTGTATTCCTTGTTTCAGCGATCATTACGACAGGGATTATTGCTTTCCATGTTTTAGTCACTTTTCTGACTAACGCAGTCTATTTGGATGCGACTAGGGAGGATGATGAATGATTTTCGGGTATCTACCTAACAAGAAGTATCAGACAGGTTTCAAGCATGGCAATCTCACTGGCAGACAATACACTTTGACTGCTGTTCAAGGGTTGATTATGAGTGAAATCCGAAAACTAGACAAAGACCAACCGACCAATAAAGCTCTCATAAGTGAGCTGTGGTTACTTATTCACAAGATAGAGGAAATGTATGACCAGCCAAGACATAAATGAAGCCATCCACCTGTTGAAAGACGACAATCTAGTATGGGGGAGCGAGTTAGAGGAGATTAGACATGAGTTGGCTAGCTTGCTGCAGTTGAGTCAAGCGTATCCTTTATTGATTCCTGTAGCTGAGGGCCTATCTAAGAGGCTAATCAATCCAGGTAAAAACTATTCGCTAAATTTGGAAACTCGTGATGCTTGAAGATCTAACTCCACCGGTGAAGATTTTGTCTTGCAAAGTTAGGACTATTGCTGCAACTCTCAATGAGAAGGATGCAGTGATTTTCAAGGAAGCCTGTGAATCACATACTTGGCAACCTTTTGTTTTATCTCGTGAACTCAGGAAGAAGGGCATTGATATCAGTGACCGGACAATTAGAACTCATCGAACTAAGGATTGTTCATGTTGGAAGATTTAGCGTTACCTGCCGAAAAGGTGACAGTCCCTCAAGAGTATTCGCCTTCAGTAACTTTTGATGGTAATGGTGGTGAGGCTGTTTTGCCTCCTGTTGCTGATGGTAATCCGACTGATGTTGAAGGGTTTCTGATTGAGGCAGGAATCAACCCTAAAGAGATAGAAATTATTGGAGAGCCAAGAATCAGTCGCTGGCAGGTTGCAAGGCCTTTCCCTTTAGAACCGATGTGGATGACCTCTGTCCGAATCCGATGGAGAAGGATCAACCCTGAAATCTCTCTGCCTTTGCTTTATAAGCTCGTGAAAGCAACTAAACCTGTAACCCCTAAACCTGTTGATTCAGGTAAAGCGTTGATTGTTTTATGGTCTGATTTGCAGGTTGGGAAAGTAGATCATAGAGGTAACAGTGAATCTTTGATTCAGCGTGTCCGTGAAACACAAGGCAAACTGCTCGCAAAAATTAGAGAACAGAAACCCGAAAAGATAATCTTCTGTGATGTGGGCGATACGATAGAGAATTTCAGTAATGCTGCCGACATGCATCAGCTACAGTCAAATGACTTGAGTATTATGCAACAGATTGATTTAGCGACATCTCTCGCATGGGAAACCCTCAAGCTAATCAGTAAACATGCACCTGTTGTCTATCTGTCTGTAGGGTCAAATCACTGTCAATGGAGAAGTAATAAACAAAGAATCGGCAAGGTCACTGACGATTGGGGAATCTATATTGGTCGAACACTTGCCAGGCTAAGTAAAGAAGTAGGCTTGCCTATTGAGTTTCGTGAACCTGCTCAACATGACGAGAGCCTTGCTTATGACATTTTTGACGATAAGTTTCACATTCTAGGGTTATGGCATGGACACCAATCGCCTAGACCAGATCAAGTGCCTACATGGTGGAGACAACAATCATTCGGTAAACAACCTGTCCACGCTGCAACAATAGGCGTATCCGGTCACTTCCACCATTTGAGAGTCCTAGAATTAGGGTCAACACCTAGAGGAACATCACGCTTCTGGATACAAGCCAGCACACTAGATAACGGGTCAAACTGGTGGCGGACAACAGCAGGAGAAGACAGTCAACCTGGACTCGTGTGTTTCGTGTTAGAGCGTGGCTTAGACTTTACAGGAACAGTCTGGAAGTTATAGGGGCTGAAATGGTTTCGATTGCAATCAAGGCCTGCGGGGGCAGTTGCAAGAATCGAGTTCGAATCTCGACAGCTCCACTAAAGGAGATCTAATGGCTTCTTACGACTACAAATGTCAACTATGTTTAGAAACAAAAACAATAGTCATATCAATCACGGAACAACCTGAAACCCCAAAATGTTCAACCTGTCAAACAGACATGGCTAGAACTTTCGGGATGCAAACCATCATATTCAAAGGAAACGGATGGGGTAAGGATGCCTAATGAAAAAACTAATCATAACCCTGCTATGTCTAATGGCAGTCAATACACCAGCAGAAGCAGCATCAAATCACAAACCTGTTGACTCCTATACTGTCAACATGAAACAACAACTCATAGCTGAATCCAACCGAATCAAACTAAACAAAGCAATAAGCACAGCTATAAGTCGAACCCAAAAAACCCCTTATGTGTTCTCAGGGTCAACACCTGCAGGATGGGACTGCTCAGGCATGGTCAGATGGATTTACGAGCAAGCAGGAATAACCCTCCCACATTCAGCAGACGATCAGGCACATCTCGGAGTTAGAGTCAGCCAACCCGCTTACGGAGACATAATAGTTTTCGCTTATCGAGGGCAACAAGAGTTTTATCATGCAGCAATCTATCTAGGTCAAGGGCTAATCTTGAACGCTAACCGAGAATACAATACGACAGTCATCGAACCGCTAACAAACTTCAAACACAGTCAAGTCAGGTATGTGCGAATAATATGATTCGAGAAGTATGTTCATGTGGAGCAGAAATAGAAACAGATCTACCCAATCAAGAAGACATAGTAAAAACATGGAGGAAATCTCATAAACATCAAGCCGATAAGCCTGAGCGTAAAGACACCAGTGCCTTGAGCAACAGTGAAGTTGCTTTAGGATTCCAAATAACAGATAAGCGATACGAGGAAGAAGATGAGTAGATTCCCTAAACCCTGCCTAGTATGCAATCGACTAACAACAGGTGCATCCTACTGTTCAACACATCAAGCTCAAGCAGACGAAAGAGAAAAGCTAAGACAGAAAGAAAGAAAGAAGGGGAAGTGGAGTTTATACAATGACGCAAACTACCGGAGGGTCAGAGCTCACCTGAAGGCCACCGCAACCCACTGCCACATCTGCAAACAAGCATTCATCAATCGTAATGACATCACCGCTGACCACCTGATACCTGGAGATCCACAGTCCCCCCTAGCTGCAGCACATTCACTCTGCAACAGTCGCAGAGGCAACAAACCGCTAACCTAAACAACCAAAACAAACACACATCTAAAGCCTCCTAGTCAATGACGGGGGGCTATCATTTTTGTTTTTTTGTTTTTGTTTTACATCCCGCACCCACTTCTTTGCACCGCTCTGCGAAATTATTAAGATTCTGGAAGGCCTTTAGGTTAGGCTTTAGTTATGAATGTTGAATCTGTTTTGATTGATGATCTTGAACTTGACCCTGTTAATGC
>Ga0214917_10002449_pt1 | contig 22541 bp, 28 predicted proteins | sample LL_1208_BB_MetaG_FD_177983 | JGI IMG/M metagenome (GOLD analysis project Ga0214917, IMG submission 177983) | Freshwater microbial communities from Lake Lanier, Atlanta, Georgia, United States - LL_1208_BB | ecosystem: Environmental > Aquatic > Freshwater > Lake | place: USA: Georgia | collected...
ATATAATAGAGTGCACTTATTCCGAAGGAATTATGCACTTTTGAATTGTCTATTATAATTGCTTTGCAATAATAGCAATATAACAAAAACGAAGTTTCGTTATGTTTGCTGATTCGCAAGTCTGCACCGCACACATATTATGATGTTTATAAAACATTATACCCGCTTACATTTACTACTATCCCATTCCATACAATTGTAAAAGGCTTATTTATAGTAATTATATCCTTAAACATATTATAGGTAAGATTAACATTATCACTATATAGTGTAATATTTTCCTTATATCTATCTTCAATTCTATCAAGATAATTCAAATGATTTTTAATTTCGTACATTATAATTTGTTTATAATTCTTCATTTTATTTATTAATTTCTCATTGAAATCATTTTTAATATTATCATATTTATCTAATAATGATAATTTTTTATTGATATCACTTATTAATGACATATGGAGACGATTTTTGATATTATTTAATTTATCCAAATAATCTTTATTATGGTCAACAATATATTGTGCTGCAAGAGATGGTGTAGCACAAGTTATATCTGATGCAAAATCCAATAAAGTTGTATCAACCATATGCCCAATTGCAGACATTACTACATAATCACGATTATAAATAGTTTCTATTAAACTCTTATCATTAAACCCCCATAAATCTTCTATGCTCCCACCACCACGAGTAATTACCACTAAATCGTATTTTTTCATATCATTCATATTAAGATATTCAACGATATTACGAGGGCAATCACTACCCTGTACCACCATATCGATTTTCACACACTCTATCATACTCTTGTTATTTTCAAGTGCGTGCATAAAGTCGTGAATAGCAGCACCGTTCATACTAGTAAGAATTGCTATCTTCTTTATGACTTGTGGGATTTTAAATTTCTTATCGAAATAACCTAATTTCTTAAATTCCGCTTTCATTTTTTCAAATTCAGCAAACATATCCCCAACTGTTTTATCTTTTTTTATTTTTTGTATAATAAATTTAATTTCGCCTCTCGGGACATAGAAATCTAATGACCCAATTGCCTCAATCATATCGCCGTCTTTTAATGATTTCATATCGTCTGTCATTTTACTCTTCCATATAACACACGATATCATACCGGTATCATCTTTCATAGTCATATACATATGCCCACCTGATATTTTCGGCTGACGGATTTCTCCTTTAACCGTTAGCATATTATTTGGTAATTTTGTCTTTATGAATTCATTTAGTTGTTTAATAGTAAGCGCCATTAATATGGATGACTATATGTTTTTATATAAAAACATATATAAATTATAAATAATGAATAATAATTGGATGTATAATAATTGGTCAATGAATCGTATTGATATTTTAGGTAATGTATGGATTGGTGATTATGATGCAGCGTGTGATTTTGATTAAATCAAATGCGATTTCCCATATAATTTCATTATATAGAACACCCGTTTTCCCGGATAATTATGAATATATGTGCATAAATATAGAGGACTGCGAAAATGAAAATCTATAAATTTATTTTGATGAAACAAATAAATTTATAGATAATGCTCTGCAAAATGGTTATGGTATATTGATTTATTGTGCTGGTGGTGTTTCACGGTCAGCCACAATTGTTATTGCCTATATGGTATATAAATTAAAAATATCGGTTGATGATGCAATAAATGAATTAAAAAAATATAGAAAATCTATAAATCCAAACCGCGGGTTTATTAAACAATTGCGAGAATATTCTGTTCCATAAATATTTTTTTTACTTGTTTTAATGTTTCTTTGTCTTTATAATTAATCAAATGATTTAATAAAAAATAATCGATAAATTTTGGTAATCCATTTTTCCTATCGTTAATATCTCTTATGAATGATATAATTTGTTCTTGTGCGACAAATAACATATTCATTGCTCTTGCATAATTTTTTTTATAATTTAATAAACGCGGTGATTCAGTCTGACTATCTATTTTTATGATAATATCTACAAACAAATTATAAGAATTAATATTATTGGTATCAATATTAATACTATATGTATCTTCTAAAAACTCGATAAAATCATCATACTCAAAATACTCTCCAGAATCACTATTTTGTGGGTTGATATCACCAAAGAAATCTTGCAAATCAAAAATATTAGTTTTTTTATATTTTAATATCCTATTAAATATTATAGTATCTAATTGTAATATTAATTTATTTTCATTTTCATAATTATTAAAAAAGTTAATCTTTGCCAAAGTATAAGGATCATTATTTGCAGTACATATTAACATTAATATTTTATGTAATGTTGTTTTCATAAAAATATTTAAATTTTCCCTTTCTTTATAGACTGCATATAAATCTACAAACTGTTTAGTTCCAATTTCTTTATCAATATCTATCTTACGATTATGGCTACCATTTTCAAAGTATTCTATAACACAATCAAAAATTGTATTTGTAGTTTTATTCATAATTGTAATATAGACATCATGTTTATAAGTTGCGCGTAGCATTTTAATTTCTCTTTCAGTTAAACTTGATTTTTCAAATTTTATATCAATTTTAATATTATCAAAAAATTTCTTACATTTTTTGATAATATGATACCAATTTAATTTAAATATATTTTCTGGTCTGATATTTTCAACATCATAATCATAATATCTAAATTTATAATCATAACTGAATTCTATAATATTTTTTGTTTTTATTTTATTATCCATTTTTCTTAAATAATTATTTAAAATTTTTAAATCAGATTTATTGTGAATTTTTGTTTTTTTTATAAACCACTCATTTATAATGTTAGCCATTTATATATTATCTATATAATCTAAATAATAGAGTTATCAATTTTTATTACTTATCAATTTTTATTTTATAATTTATTTATATATGGATAAATTAAATAAACGTATTAAAAGTATTTATGAGGTGATTGACCCAAATTTAACTCATTTATTTATTAATAATAAATTAATTATATCTGGTAAAACAACTAAAGATATTAAAGAACAATTAAATAAATTTGACAATCCGAATAAAGATATTAGTGTATTTATAGTTAGAATTAAAATAAACCCAAAAAATAATAATGTGTTACTAATTGATTGTACTCAACAAACATTAACAACAAAATTAAAATTAATAGCTGGTGATTATGATATGTTCCAAAATTTTACATATTCACAAGAAGAATTAATTAAATATGGTTTTAAATTAAGCCACTTAAAAAGTATGATGAAAGCCATTAAAAATGTTTTAATTTCTTTTAATAAATCAAGTATTACATTTACTGAATTAAAAAATGCACTTAAATAAATTATTAGGTTTCTTTACACTCACATTCCCGTAATCTTTTCTCTGCCTCTTCAAGTTCTTTCTTCGCATTATCCCATTCTTGATTTGCTTTTTCTAATTCTTTTTTTGTTTTACTAAGACGTTTTTCTAATCCAATCCTAATATTCTCATCTACATCTTTATTCATATTATAATAATTCATTTCTCTATCCAATATATAATCATTTTCTATATGATTAATTAATTCATCTGGTGAATAATAATCTGTCATATTTATATTATTTTTAATAAACATCTGATATTGTAATGTTGTTGTATAATCATAATCTTTTGGGTCGTAATCTGGTATTGGTGTATCGGTAATATTTACTTGGCATTTTATATAATCTTCGATTTGTTCAGATGAAAAATCCAATAAACTATCAATATCATCGTTTATTTTAGTTAATTTTGTTATGTCATTATTATCATATAGTGTTTTGATGAATTTAAAAAGATTTTCATTTGTTTTAAATTTATCCGGATGGAATAGAAGAGATAACTTTCTGTATAGTTTTTTTATATTTTCAGGTTTATCACTATTATCACAACTTGTAATATTTTCTGCAACACTAAAACCATAATTCACAAAAAGATAATCATATCTATAATATTTCTTATTGGCTTTATTTAATGTTTTTTTTATATAATCCTGTGCGATTGGGGCAATATAATTAGTCCATTCATTGCGAGCCTTAATGTAATTATCATAAAGCATCTTTCCGTGGTCATCAAGTGTATCCATTTATTTATTTTTTATATATAAACAATATTTTAATTTATCAATTTTTTTATATTTATATAATTAATGAGTATTAAAGTGTATTCGTGGAATATATGTTTTGGATGTATGGACTCATCTATTACACATTTAGATAGAACAACGCAAACACTTGCGCGAGAATGTGCAAAAAAAAATAATTGTATAGAAAATGTAATAAAACAATTATCTAAATATCAATATGACTTTATTGGTTTACAAGAAGCAACAAAATGGAATGTTATATATACAGAATTAATTAAAAAATATCCATCGTATAGATTTACACAACATAAAAGTGGACCAGAAGATATGATTACTATATATGATACTAATAGATTTAAATTAGACAATGTAAGATGTAGTGAATTTGAACCAGGTAGACCATTTCAAATCTTATATTTAACAGAACGTACAACATTAGAAAAATTTATTCTTATTAACTTACACGCACCACATTATCACAGTTCTGGAATGGGAAAATTAATTCATTTTATATCAAATAATTTAAAAGATGCATATATTAATATAAGAGATAATATTAATTTACCAGATATTGAAAAATTACGCCTTAGTGATATCAGTAAATATATTAATGATAATGCATCCCAATTTAATGTTATTATATTGGGAGATTTTAATGATGAAGGAGAAAAATATTGGAGTAAATTAAGATTATTTAATGATAGTGATTTACTTATTAAAAATATAACTGTAACTTCAACTACCGAACCGCCTAAAACGTGCTGTGTCGGTTCAAGTAGAATTAGAACAGCAATCGGTCAAGATTGGCGTTTTGGTGATTATATTTTAATTGATACAGTTAAAATGGATTATATTCGTAATAATGTTATACCACAGGACCCGAGATTTTATACCAAAGAATTTATTACATCTGACCACTTACCAGTATATTCTGAAATAATTTTAAAACAATCACACAGTGCAAGTGCAAGTGCAAGTGCAAGTGCAAGTGCAAGTGCTAGTACAAATGTTATAAAATTAAAACCAGCGGTAGCCAGTAAAATACTCAGATTAATGGTATCTAATTATGACCCACAACAATATCCAATAATATCACATTCACATTTTAAAGGAGGACAAATTAAAAACGGTGATAATATTATTTATCCAAATGGAAGTGTTAATATTATTCAAAATGCATCGGGGCAACCAGTGAATTATGTATTAATTGCGTTAAAATCGAACCCTAATATAATTGGTTATATTAATTACGATTATTTAATTAATGTTGGCGATGCGATTAAATTACATTCTAAATATAAACAAAGAACTCTCCGCCTTAGGATTACAAGCGATGACCCAAATGACCCAGCAAATAATGCTATCAAAGGCGGAATAGTTACAAGTGCAGATGAATTAATATTTCCAAATGGTGAAAAGCATATTGCTAATGATAATGGGAAAATTAATACATATGTATTAGTTCAAAAAGAAGATGATGGAAATATTTTTGGTTATATAAATATTAATTATTTATCACTACCAGATGATAGTGCATTTAATAAATATTTAAAATATAAACAAAAATATTTGGAATTAAAAAACAAATTAGCTTCTGGGAATAATTACCATTTAATATAAATATTAACTGGTTTGTGTATGTTATCAAATATAAAATAATCTATTTTATATTTCTTTGATTTATAATGTTTTAATATATGTGGTGTGCGCAATTCAAAAGTGCAATTTGCACTTTTGAATTATCGCAACCATTTTTGTTTTCCGTGCAATTCGCAAGTGCGAATTGCACGGAACACATATGTTTTACTGAATCATATCTTAATTCAATAAAAAAATTATGTTTTTTGCTATCATTTGGTTCATTATATTCATAATCTAATATATTATAACCTTTATTTGCTGCCTCTAAAATCAATTTATCTATAATATCAATTGTTTTCATTCTATGTTCAATTGATATCATTGTATAATCTTCTTTTATTTTATTTCTCGCTTTGGTCGTTATATGTGGTGTGCGCAATTCAAAAGTGCAATTTGCACTTTTGAATTATCGCAACCATCTTTGTTTTCCGTGAATACAATTCGCACGTGCGAATTGCACGGAACACATATGTTTTATTATATTGATATTAGATTGTTCATTATAGGGTGGTGGCATATCACGTGTAATACATAAGCCCATTATATAAAATATTGAAATAATTTTATTTTAAATAAATAAACATTAATATTATATAATGGGTCAGTGTGTATTTCGTGAAAAAAATATAGATAATCCGCCACCTTTAATTGGACTTACGGGGAATATGATAAAATAATAAAGGGGAAGAAAATTATTCTTACATTATAGTCACACCCGACTGAAGAAATTCAACATGGAAAAGTCAAATTGGAAACAATTTAATATAATCATCAATAAATATATTTATTTTATCCAATACATAATGACTCTCATCATCGTTCCACTTATTCATAGCATCAATGATATCTTGTAGGGTAAGATAATCATATTGACTCTTCTTCTTATTTTGTTTTATATTATATTTCTCTGGAATATCTATTCTACCTATCACACTATCAATTGCATAAAAACAAACATCATAACTATTTTCAACTACATTTTTAATTTCTTCATAATATGGTGTTTCTTTATCTAATATTTTGCTTATTTCAAATACTATTATATCAAATTGTTTTTTATTGTAATATTCATCTGCTTTACTAACCATTCCACTAATAATATCCATATAATTATCCCAAAAGAAATAATCAGATGGAAACCATTTTTTAATGTAATTTTCACGCGATAAATGCTCTATAATATATTTAGCATCTGTTATTCTTCTTGATACTCTATTATAATGAGTAAATAAATTATTATAAATCTGATTCATTGTATTGTTATTCATTAATAAATAATATTATATAGGTTTAAATATATAATATTCAATATTTTTAATGAGTTTAAAAATAGAAATGGAGCAATTTACCGCCAGTATAAATAGTGTTATGACCCATTATACAAAAAATATATTGAGTTATCTGGAGAAAGATATAAATACACAGATTACTAAATATATCGATAATTACACAATTGGAACACCGTGTATGCTAACAATTAAAATAAATATTACCGATCCTAATTTGATAAATACTATTAATGATATCAATGATATAAATATATGTAAAACATCAAAATATTTTGATTTTTGTTCCTTTACTTATCATACCAATAAACAAGTCTTTTTATTGAAGGAAGGATTAGAACAATATATAAGTAATTTTTTGCCTTATTGGAATGATGGTGTAAAGGAACACTATGTTGTCATTGGTAAAAATAATTTTTATTATATGAGAGTACAACTCCCAATTAGTTTTTCATATATAAATGATACATTTATAATGACACATAATGATAGTATGAACCAAATACATTATAATTATTATATGAATCAATTAGATGAGACTATTAAATATGTTATTGATGAGATTAATAATATGATTAAAAAAAATATTGTATTGAAACAAGAGAATATTATTAATATTATGGATTATTTGGTGGAATTATATACGATGGAATATATACGACTTATCGATAATAAAACACGTGAAGTTGATTACATTAACATAAAACAAAAGAATTTTATAAATATATGTAAAGTTCTTAAAGTCCCAAAAAAGTTTCGAGTTAGCGACGATTTTTCCATTTTTAATAAGATTCGGGTGTTCATTAACTATATTTATCTACAAGTTGAAAAACATTATACTGACCAAAATATCAAAATTACACGGCTGTCTGAGAAAATTGTTAGTGCTTCCGAATACGGGAATCATTTATCATATGCCAGTCATAAGATTGAATTATAAATATATGTTTTTATAAATATTAATGAGTCTTAAAGATGAATTAATCCAACATAAAACAAATATGACCAATATAATATCCAAATATACAGAGGATATACTAGTGTATATTAGTAAACATATAACAACTGTTATTAAACAATACATGGATAATTATAAAGTAGGTAGTTCTTATAAAATAGGTAATTCTAATAAATTATCCATTAAACTTCTTATAGATGGGGATAATCATATACATATAATGAAAATAGCAGACAATATAACCGAAAATAATAATTTATATAAAATAACAAAGAATTTTAATTTTCGAACTTTTAAATATAATACCAATATGAAAATTAATTTACTGAAAATAAATTTAGAAAACTATATACAACATTTTATGCCTCATTGGAATTAATGTATTAAAGAGCATTCTATTGTTGTATGTAAAGATACAGCAAAATCATATTATCATCTGGAAATACTCTTTGATATTGGAATAAAAATAAATGATGATACGATTGTTATGAGGCAGAATGACCATATGAATAAAGTATATTATGATTATCTTATGAATGAATTAAATAGTGCAGTTAAAGATATTATTGAGAGGATAAATAATAAAATTAAAAATAATATTGTATCAGATAATAAACATTACATTGATATTATGGAATATTTAGGAGAAGAACGAACATTTAGAGATATTCTTTCCCAAAATCCTGTGCCGTGCAACTATATTTCTTTTAATCAAAAGAATATGATAAATATATTGAAACTATACGATATACCAACCAGTTTTAAATTAATTGATTATATTTATAGAATTATTATATTTATTAAATATATATACACTGAAATCGAAAAATATTATAATGGTATGAATATTAACATAGTTCACATCCCAAATCGTCCCGATATTATGCGAGTAGATAGGGATATGGTATATTTTGATATGTTTTGTATTAAATTATAAAAATTGATTGAGAGATAGAAAAATGTATTTTTCTATCAACCTCAATAAAAATTGATCGTAGGTTAGAATTTATATATAAATTCTAACATTCTCGATTAACCTTATTCCCTATTTCAGATAATAAGACCCCTAAATTAAATAAAAATAATTAGAACTAATTATTTTTATTTAATTTAAAGGCTCTTAATAAGTGGAACCGGGAATAATTAAACAAACTCTTAAGAGTTTGTTTAATAAAAATTGATCGCAGGTTAGAATTTATATATAAATTCTAACATTCTCGATTAAAATTTATTTATGTTAAGTTGGACCAACTTAACATAAATAAAAATTGATATTAATACTTATTAAACTAATAACTATTAATATTAATGTTCGGTAGTATGATTCTAAAGCAATTTACCTCTAAAGGATCTAGACAATTATATAAAACACTATTTACTGTGCCTCATAAACTTGTTATTCCACTGGGAAAAATGAAATATATGGAGGCAATCCCCGATGTAAAATACCATTCTTATCAATTGCGTATTAGATATAATGACGATTCACATATTTCGCTATGGTTTAAAACAGCTGATGATTTAGAAAAAGAAATACATTACATCAAATATCAATATGAACATGTAGATGATAATTGATTATTGTTTTATATAAATTGACCATTCTTTATAATTTTCAATCTCAACTAATCCTTTTTCTTTTAATAAATTAATTGCTCTCTGTGTTGTTTCCCAATTAGCATCATCCATAATCCAATATCCACCTTTTTTTAATTTACTAAACCATAATTCAACATCCATACAAGATGTTTCCTCACTGTGGTTTCCATCTAAATGGATTACATCAAATAATTCATCAGTAAATAATTTAGATGCTTGGGCACTTGTCATAACTAGCATTGAAATTACATCTTGTTTTTCTCTTATTCCATTAAATGCACCATTTTTAATTTTATTATAATCAACATGGCTCCAATAATTTATATTTGCTTGTTCTATTTGATGATTTACACTCTCTTGCGCAGAATATGGGTCAACCCCAAATACGTGACTAGGTTGATTTAATTGATAACCAAGCGCAAGTAATGAACGTCCCCCAAATACACCTATCTCAATAGCAGTACACGAACCATTATTATCCTGTATTTTTTTGGTAAGATTCGATATAATATTTGCTTTAAATCCAGTACACCATCCTTCCATTGAATTAATTTTATTTTCTAATGACATTATTATAAATAATAAATATAATAATTCTTAACGCGTTTATACTGTAAATAAATTATTCCCTATTTATATTGCAGAACAATCGATAATAAGTGGAACCGGGAATAAGCTCACGATTAACCTTTAACATTCATAATAGTCCGCAATTGTTTCTCAATTATAACGGTTTCTTTTATACTATCCATAATTAATTTTGAATCCCGATACGCAAAAGGCGCTTCGTCAATTGTATTTTTATTAACATCAACCGTTATAACATCCTTCATTATATTCTCAAATTCTTTTAATTTCTTATTAGTATGATCAACCTCTGACCGTGCCATATTTCTTCCGCACCCGTGAGCACATGAATAATTATAATCTGCATTACCAAGTCCCTTACATATAAGTATTCCTTCTTTCATATTTAATGATACTATACACGGTTCATCTAACTTGGCACTAATTGCACCTTTTCTTAATAATTTATTATCTACATCTAGGAAATTATGAAATGATTCAATCTGATTTTCAATATAATTTTCAATCTGATTTTCCATAATTTCATCCAATTGATTCAATATAATACTTGCCATAACGTGGCGATTCATTTGTGCAAAATGTTGTCCTAATATTATATCGCATATATATTCTTTTGCCATTTCTGGTGTAATATATCCATCTTTATCTACATGTTTCATATAATACATTAATATATGGTGTCCTAATGAACGGGAACCACTATGAATTGACAAATATTGATTACCCATATCATCCTCATTCATCTCAATATAATGATTACCACCGCCCAATGTCCCAATGGTTCTCTTAATGTTATTATAATTAACTTTTATTTTTTTGCATAACTTTTCGAGACTTTGTTCAATTTCTTTTGAATTTATAAATTTATCTATATAACTATCCTCAACTATTGGCTCTTTATGCATAGTTTGATTACCCATCGGGAAAAATCCTTTTATAAATGAAACTAATTTCTCCAATTTCTTTGTACTATAACGGTTTTTTAAAGGAATAACCAATATACCACAACCAATATCTGGACCAATATATGTTGGCTTTATTTTGAATATATCATTAAGATAAAACGTCCAGCCAACAAAGGTCGTCCCGTGGCACGGATGGCAATCTGACATAAATCGGTGTGTATTTGTTGTATCAGCGATAGTATCAACCGCTTTTTGAATAGATTGGATGATATCCTTTATTTGGTCTTCTGGTAAGAATACCTTTATGGAATTATTTATCGTTGTCATTATAATGATTCCGTTATATGTATTTATATATTTTTTGCGATATATATAAATAAATTATTATCTCCACCCCCTTCTTGCATTTTTAACTTTTTTTTATATGATAAAGTTAATGCGCTACAATCGCGTATTAATGATTTTAATATATTAATATCTATTTGATAAAAATCTTTACGTTTTTTATATCTATATTTTTTTATTTGTGTAATTACACAATCTTCTATTTCTTGTATATGTTTGGTTTCATAAATATATATAACCTCCATTTTATCACTATTTGCTGAGTTATAATTTGCTAATCTTTTTTTGAAATCTTCTGTTTTACCAAATCGATATATTCCATTAATATCTTTTGGTGATTTTAATACATAAACACAACCTTTTATATTAGTAGGAATCGGTTTTTGATTATTTTCTAATATATTAATAGTTGATTTCATACCATCAATAATATAATTTTTATAATTATTTAATAACTTTTCTAATTCAATAAAATAAGTTCTAACCTCCTCTGCTTTCTTGGTTTTAGATAATAAACATAAGCGCTTAAAAGAATCCGGTGTAAGCATAATAATTTCTTTATTTGATTTACTAATTTTACCAGATGTCTCTTTTGTTATTATATAATCTATATTTTTATTATATGTTCTTACTAATGTTTCTTTTAATTTACCTTTTTTACTATCTAACCATTTTGTAATTATATCTAAATTTATTATAAAATCATTATTATCATTTAACTCATAAATGTTATGAAAATCATCAATAAAGTTATTATTAAGTGTAGAAAACTTCTTTAGAAAATCTCTAAAGTTCATTAAAATAATTTAGATATTTATTCTTTCCGATATCGGAAAGAATAAATATGTGCAAATAGTCGATAGTATTATAATTATTCTTCAGGCTAAAGGAAAGAATAATGTCCAGCCAACAAAGGTTGTCCCGTGGCACGGATGGCAATCTGACATAAATCGGTGTGTATTTGTTGTATCAGCGATAGTATCAACTGCTTTTTGAATAGATGGGATGATATCCTTTATTTGGTCTTCTGGTAAGAATACCTTTATGGAATTATTTATCGTTGTCATTATAATGATTCCGTTATATGTATTTATATATTTACTCATAAATAACATTAATAAGGTTGCTATCCATATATGTGTTATTATAAATCAATAATTTAATCATATCCTTTTTATATTCCTTATAATTATCATATTTCTTGTTTTGTGATTCGGCGTAAAATTCTGTTTTATCATCGTTCATCATATCGATGAATTTTTGTAATACTTCATAAGTTTTTGGTGCTATTTTATCCTTATACTCCTCCATAGATGTTTCAATATTATATGAATGATTTTCTATAATATCGTTTAATACTTCCGTTTTATATGCAGCAATAAATTTTTCCCCATCATAAACATATGCATAATCATCTTTGAGATTAGTAATAAAGATATTCTTATATTCCGGTTTTGTTTTATTTAAATGGAGCATTTCAATTGATTGTTCAAGAGCGGACCTTTTGCGATTTAATATTTTTAATATTTCATCCTTGGTAAAAATATCTTTTAATTCTTCAGACCCAAACTTAACCACATTTATGGTATTATTATAAACCACTGGACCGTTATTAATTGTACCATTATTAATATTCTGTTTAACTGACATTTCCGAAATGATTTTTTTATATATTCTATTTTCCATTGCTATTTTATCATCCTCATCAATCCTATAATCTTTTGATTTTAATTGGCGCAATTCTTTCTCAATCCTATTCTTTTCCTCTATTATGGCTTGTAAATTATTCTTTTCTTCCTCAGTCCTTAATATTAAGTTTTTTAATTGCCCACCTGTCTCTGCCTTTATCTTTAATTCTAATGCATATAATTCTTTGCATTTCTTTTCGTGTCGATATCTGGTTGATTTACTATTTAATTGTAATTTACATATAGAACATTTGTTTAATATATTATCAGTATGTTTCTCAGAAGTATCTTTTTCTTTTAACCCCTTGTGTTTTTTAACTGTATGTGAATATAATGAATTATAGCTATTATATTCCTTACCGCAGTATTTACAAATAAATTTGCTCATTATTCTTATATATTATATATCTTTATAATAAATTATTTTCCCATCAGCTGAAAGAGCCAAGAATGGGAAAATCATTGATATTTCACCGGTAAAATGGGACTTTTATATGTTAAAATAAAATATATATTGTATGCTGTTATTAAATATGGATTATTTTAGTTTCAAAATGTGATTTTTAGGCTAAAATATTCATTTTAGTATAATACAAATTTATAAAAATCTTTGTAAAATATGTAAATTTATAAAAAATTTCAAAAATTTATATATTAAAATATATATAGACTAAAAAAATTTTTTTACAATTAATCGTATAATTAGCAGTAAACTAACACAATATTTTTGTATATATTTCGCACCATAAATTACATATAATATAATATTTATATATTATATTTGTCATTATAATATTATAATGTAAATGTTTTCTCATCATTTCAATAAGCAACCAAAATAAAAATCCACTTTTGTGCCACGGCAAATGGCACAAACCTTTGTAATAAAAATCAATGTTTTAGTATACTATTATGAATTATGGGTTATTCTAGTGCCAAATGGCAATTTTTAGCCTAAAATATTCATGTTAGTATAGTACAAATCTATGAAAATCTTTGTAAAATTTGTAAATTTACAAAAAATTTCAAAAATCTATATATTTCTAAAGTTATTTTTAAACGAAATTTAAAGAAATAAAAAGATAACTATTAATGAGAATTATTAACGACGTCCAACTTGACTTTAAGGATGTGCTTATCCTTCCCAAGCGTTCTACCCTGCAATCACGGAGTGAGGTAAGTTTAGAACGGACCTTTAAATTCCGTAATTCACAGCGTTCTTGGACTGGTATCCCAATTATGGTTAGTAATATGGATACCACTGGGACATTCATTATGGCGAAAGCATTAGCACCCCACCATATTATTACGTGTGTTCATAAGTTTTACACAGTTGAAGAATGGGCTGAATTTATTGCCTCGATTGATGATGATAAATGGTTCGATTATATTGTAGTATCAGTTGGTATCACCGAAAATGATATGACTAAATTGGATAGTATTATGAATCTTGATAGTCGTCTCCATTGGATTTGTGTCGATGTGGCGAATGGTTATACGGAACGTTTTGTTGAATCAATAAAAATGATCAGAAATAAATATCCAACTCATAATATCATTGCTGGGAATGTCGTTACAGGGGAAATGACCGAAGAATTAATTTTAAGCGGAGCCGACGCAATTAAATGTGGCGTGGGGTCCGGTTCGTGTTGTCTTACTCGTATTATGACCGGTGTTGGACGCCCCCAACTTAGCACTGTGATTGAATGCGCAGACTCTGCCCACGGATTAAAGGGTATGATGGTTAGCGATGGTGGATGCACAAATTCCGGTGATATTGCAAAAGCATTTGCGGGTGGTGCTGACTTTGTTATGTTGGGTGGGATGATGGCTGGGCACGATGAATCAGGTGGAACATTGATTGAAGATAATGGTAAGAAATTTAAAGAATTTTATGGAATGAGTAGCACAACCGCCCAATTAAAACACTATGGTGAGAAGGCACATTATCGGGCATCAGAAGGTAAAAGAGTTCTAATTCCATATCGTGGTTCTATTATTGATACAATGAATGAGATACTTGGTGGGATCCGTTCAACATGTACATACGTAGGAGCAATATCATTGAAAGAATTAAATAAACGAACAACATTCATTAGAGTGACACAACAATCTAATGAGGTTTATGGGAAAAATTAAAATATTAATTTATTGGTATAAAACACTAATTCAAATATATTATTAAATTTCACATTAATAGCATTAAATAATATTTTTTCACAATATTCTTTAATGTTATCACGAGATAAATCGTGATAGATTGATTGTAATAATATGATTGTATTGAATTCAATAAATACATCAAAATGTGATGCGATATAGTCGGACCAAGTTGTATTTAAAATTGTTTGAAATTCTTTAATAGAATATTTATAAATAATATAATGTGGTTCTATCTTAAAATTAATTATTTTATATTGATTTACAATATCAATTCTTAATTTATTACACGGACTTGTATAAAATTTTTCACAATATTTTAATATACATTGTTGAATATCATTTTTAAAATTGTTCCAATTATTATTCAATGTAATTATAGAATATTCAATAAAGTCTTTATTATTAAATTTAGTTATATAATAATCATATTTAATTTTATCTATTCCCATATCAAGAATAATTTGAATTATATTATTTAATTCATTTTGATTTATTGATTTACAGTTAATAATACTTGTTAAAATTTCACCTATATACATTTTAGTTCTACGTGAATTAGAATGTTCATCTCTATTAAATATATCTTTTAATTCAATTTCTATATTTTTATCTTCAGGTATCGTTCTTAATAAATCATTAAATGCTGATAAAATATCTTCATTATTTTCTTTGTAAAAATTATATATATCTGTTATATTCTTTTTAAATTCTTCATTTAAATTATCAAATTGTGATTTTAATAAATCATTTTTAATAAAAATATTAGTAGTGTCGATATTATATAAATCATACATTATATATTGACAACCATCATCCTCATCTAATATTTTTTGTGTTATATATGTTGTAAAATTAAAATCATCAAATAATGTTAAATATTTTTTATTTAACATTTCTTTCAAATAATTCATAAAAGTAATCATATTCAATCCACTAAAATATAAATTGATATTATTAATATTTTTTCCGCGATTGCGGGTTTTTGGTAAATTTATTTTAATATAACTTTTACCGAGTATATTTACAACTCCATTAATTTTTTGTTTAAACTCATTAATCGAACCAATATTTAATACTTTCATAAATTCATTATATTCCGTTTGATCGATTTTATTATAATTATCTTTTATTTTTGTATAAATATTTATTTTATTTGTTATATTTCCAATTTCACAATTAATATTCGCGAGTGCATTATTAATTTTCGTGAGTGCATTATTAATTTTATCCATTTATATTATAATTATTTTGTTATAATATAAATATATATCAATTTTTATTAAATAATTTTTTAAGAAATTATTTAATAAATGTTAATAGGAAATGATTGGATTTTGTAAAAATCCAATCCCACTATCAATTTTTATTAAACTGTATCAAACATTATATAATATCCTCCTGATTGCTTAATGTGCTTGTTATTTTTGCGAACTTTTAAACTCATTATATCACAAGTTTTTATTAGTTCTTTTAATACATCTATATCAATTTGATAAAATTCTTTTCGCTTGCGATATTGTTTTGATGCAAGAACATTTTTAAGACATTTTTCAACTTCATCAATATAATTAGTTTCATATATATGAACTATATCAACATTATCAATATGTGAATTATTATGAACACGAATACGCTCTTTGAATTTTTTTGTTTTACCTATTTTATATAAATCAGTTATATTATGGTCTGTTTTTAATACATATATTACACCATTTTTATTATTTGGCATAGGTTTCATATTATTTTCTAATATATCAACTTTTTTATTTAATGCATCAATTATATAATCTTTATATTTATTCATTAATTTTTCAATTTCAATAAAATAAGTTCGGACTTCTTCCGCTTTTGTTGTTTTAGATAACATACATAAACGTTTACAACATTCAGATGTAATCATTATGTTTTCTTTTGGTTTTCCTGCTGTAATTGATTTAACTTTTGTTATTTTATAATCAACATTTTTGATATAACTTGCAATTAATGTTTTTTTTAGATTATCCTTACGCATACTTAGCCATTTTACAAGTACATTAAAATCAATAACAAAATCATTATCTTGTGTATGAATTTTATATAATGTCAAAAAATCATCAATAAATTTATTTGAAATACTAGAGTATTTTTTTAAAAAATCTTGTAATGTTATCATATTATAAATACTTTATATTAAAATAATCCTACATATGTAGGATTATTTTAATATTATTGGGCATCAGAAGGTAAAAGAGTTCTAATTCCATATCGTGGTTCTATTATCGATACAATGAATGAGATACTTGGTGGGATCCGTTCAACATGTACATACGTAGGAGCAATATCATTGAAAGAATTAAACAAACGGACAACATTCATTAGAGTGACACAACAATCTAATGAGGTTTATGATAAAAACTAGTTTTATGAATTAAATTATTACTTATTTATAAGTTATTTATAATGTCCAAAGAATGCCAAGAAAAACATAATAAATATAATGATTTTTATAAAAATGATTTTCGCAGAAATAATAGAAATGATAATCTTTATTGGGGATTGGGTATAGAGAACGAAAGTTATCTTATGTTTAAAAAACCACTTAGTACTACTAAAGATTTAATGTTAAAACACCATAAACCAGAGCGTTATTCGGTTAATTACTATCGTAGTTATAACAATGATATTTTATATCGTACTTTATTAAACTTACCTGATACTATGATGCTCCCAGTATATATAAACGGTTATATGTTCCAGAATGCAGATATTAATGGAGAACATAAAACAACCTATTCAAAGGAGAATTATGTAAATAAGAAATTTAACAATACAACTATACACGAATATATGATAAATACTAGCACTATATATAAAGAATTATTTGATAAAAATATGGTTTTTGATGGCGACACATTTGAGTTCACCACATATAATTTTTATAATGCCAATGTATTAAATGTGATTGATGAATTAAAAACAATTAAAAATAAATTTATAAAAGAAGTAAACACACATCTTGTAGGAAAAGGAATATTTAAGGACGATATCATATTCCCACCTCAGAATTATGGCTTTGTACGATTTAATAGTAATATTAATAATTTAGGCATTTGTAATAATGGGACCTATCATATCAATATAACACTCCCCACTGAATTAAAACCAAATGGGGAGATAAGTAACCTTGGATTATTTAAAAAACAGCACGCGAATGCCATACGTGCGATTCAATGGATAGAACCTGTTTTAATATCACTGTATGGGAGCAAAGATATTTTATCCGATTATGTTGAACACTATGCAAAAGGTTCACTTAGATTAATGCTTAGTCGATACATTGGTGCGGGTACATATGATACCAATACTATGAGACCGGGTAAATTATTAAATTGTGCACCACAACCAGATTGGTTTAAAAATATGCATATGAATTCCGCCTATTTCCCTCCAGAAACAATTGGTTATGATATTAATTACAATAAATTTATTAAACATGGGATTGAAATAAGATTTTTTGATTATTTCCCAGAAGAACACCTTGAAGATGTAATTAATTTTATTATTCTTATTTGTCATCACAGTTTAAATTATACTATACCAAGACCGAATGATGATATATTATGGCAACAGGCAATTACATCCAGTATAAAGGATGGAAAATATGTAGAATTTCATAAACTATATATTGATATGTTATATAAAATATTTAACGTATCAAAAGTAAAAAATTCGTGTTTTAAAATAATAAAGGACCCAATCACTTTAATAGAGCATATTAATTATATTGCAAATAAATTAAGGAAAAGATATAAGAATAAAGGAATGATCAAATTAATGTCACCTAATATGAAACATATTAATCTTACCATTCCACGATATCACGATTCTACTTTAATTAAAGAATCAGTATTATAAAATGATTTTATATTAATCAACAAAGTCACACCCATCATCTTCTTCAACCACGCTTACTTTCTTACTCAATCCTTTTTTATATTCATCGTACAGAATAAAATATAAATCCTTATATTGATCTAGTTGTGGTTGTTTAGTATTAATTTTAAATGCTTTAGTAAGTTCAGCATATTTTGGATACTCATATTGGTGTCCAAAAGATGCCATACAAACAAGTGTTTTCTTATTAAATTCAATTGGAATGGCTGTTCTAAAACATTCTACTAAAATAGCCCTTAGATGAAAGGGTAAATTAAATGACACAATAATATCAACGTTTTCAATATCTTTTGCTAAAGTTGAAATGGCAACACTATTATCAATTCCTTTTGCATTTGCATCATCTGGTGTTATTTTATGGATTTTCATAGCACTTGAATCAAAATTAATTGTTTTCGGTTTTAATATAATATCTTTTCTAAATAATTCAGTAAATTTACCTTTATCATAATCTCCTACCATATAATGCATTGCAATCAATCGGGCGAATTTATATAGGTTTTTTGTGGATACATAATCATTTGTTTTATGTAATCCATTTGTATCAGTATAGATGAAACATACTTTTGGCATCTTTATTAATATTAAAATTAAATGTTTATATATTTTAAAATCTATTTAATTTTAATATGAACAGTTTAATTATAATAATTTTTGCAATAATTATATTATTGTTTTTAGTTGGATATAAAATAATGGAACCTTTCGCGGAAGAAACACCAATATTAAACCAGGATCCATATATGTCATGCTTTTTATTAAAAGATGAAAAGTCTTGTAATAATAATAATAAATTATATAATTTTGTTGGAAGTTTATCAAAATGCAAGTGGATGAATGATTACTGCGGTCCAATAAGAATGTCATAAAAAAAATCTAAATTATAATATATGGATTTAAGTGAATTAAAAAACCCTTACTGTATGGCTGGTATAGTTATATTTATCATAATTATTGCTATAAGTATTTACTATAAAATTACTGGTGAACATTTTACTATAGAAATACCAGTTACATCTACTATGATTAATACTAAAAAAACTGAGATCAAAGAAAAAATAAATAATATTAAGATGACTATGGATAAAAATGCATCTGGAAATATATATACTAAATATTTAGGTACATTAACAGAAATGTTAAGTAAACGTAATATACATATAATTGAAGCGTATCCTTATTTGCCATTATATGGTATTTTATTATATTATGATACTAACCCTGATCAACAATTTGATAAGATGGCGTTTAAAGAAGCTGTTGAGATTGATTTAACTAATAATTTAATAAGTAATTATGAAGTAACTGTTAATAAAATAATAACAGAATATATATATATGTTAGTGACATATAAAAATTATGTGCCCTATCAATATGTTAATAGTAGTTTAAATAGTAATTATATATTAGATAATGATAATAAAACCTTATATGAAGCGGACTATATCCAATTTATTGATGAAGTAAATAGTTTAAAAAAAAATACACCTGCTATATATGATTTATTAGTTGCGTATATTTACAATTATAATAAAAATATTGGTGATAATTACGATGTCGCACAGATAGGACTTATAATTGATATAATTATATCTTACATGGAAAATACAACGTTTGATACAACTGACAAGTATGAAATATCTAAAATATATATTGAATTAAATTACATATATGATTATTTAATTGAATTTGATACATATGTAACAGATGCATCTGAATATTTGAAAGATACAGTTAATGTATTTACAAAAATATTAGTTCCAACTTCAACATCAACTACAACTACAACTACAACCACAACTACAACTACAATTTAAAAAGCATAAAAATTGATTTATAATTATATTAATTATTTATTATTTACTATAAATGAAACAATTTATAGTAAATAATATAAATTATTATTTAGGTGAGAATGATAAAGAAAACCATTTATTAATTGATATGATGAAGGAAAAAAACACAAAATATTGGTGGTTCCATTTGGCATCATTTCCATCTGGACATTGTATTGTTGAATCAGAAGATTTAGATAAGAATATGATTAAAAATGCAAGTATATTTGTTAAAATGAATTCAAAATATTATGGATATAAAAATATTAAAGTTAATTACATTCAACTATATAATATTAAAAAAACAGATAAACCCGGTGAAGTTATATTATTAAAAAAACCAAATAATATTAAAATTTAAAATTTCCCACAATTGCACGTGGTTATTCGAGAAGTGGTTGTTTCTATTGGCGGAGAAACATTTATTAATGTTGTTTGTAATTTTTCCCTAAATATTTGTTGTCTTGCTTCTTCTATTGGTATTATAATATTACATTGTTCATTAAGAGGAATTAATTTAAGGATATCGACAAATATCATACTAGTATAATAATCAATAATATCTTGATAATATTTATCCTCAATTATTTGAAAATTTTTTGGTTCGGGTATTATTTTAATTCTACACGGTATATATTTATTTTCTTTTTTACACGTTATATCAATCATATTATAGTCAGTTATAATTGGTAGGTTATTTACATTATTAATAGTTTCCGTAAATGGTATCAAGTAAAGATTATCAATATCATTAAATAATTTTTTAATTATATATTTATTTTGAACATCAGTCTCTTTTATTAATGTTGAATTTTTCCTATTTAACATATAAGCATAGAATATATTATATAATTTATGATATTCTGGTTTAATATCAAAAATCGCTTTATATATATTATCATATTTTTTATCTGTTAATATATCAAATATTTTTATTTCATAATCAGGAATAGTTTGAATCCATAAATCGATATTACTAATATTAATAGACGTTGTAGTTATTTCATTAGATGTAGTTGTTTTTATATTTGGTTTTACATATGGCTTTATTATTTTATTATTTATATAGTTAATATTAATGTAAGGAAAATATATATTAAATAATTTTGTGGGTATGTCTAAATAAAGAGGTATGCTATTATTCATCCCATCAATATTTTTAAGAGTATTACATTTACATGAGTATTTTAATGTGATTATTATTAATAGGCATATTATAGTTATTGTTATTAAAATAATATTTATTAACATTAATATATTATAGAATTTCTATAATATATTAATGTTTTTCATTTTATTATTTATTACTATAATGTTAAGTATTATATTATTAAATGTTATAATTAAAACAAATTATGATAAATCAAATATACCAATAACAACCGCCACAACAACAGGCACAACAAATGGCACGACAACTGGCACAACAACAGGCACGACAACAGGCACAACAACAGGCGCAACAACAGGCACAACAACAGGCACAACAACAGGCGCAACAACAGGCACAACACCA
>Ga0214917_10002451_pt1 | contig 22527 bp, 13 predicted proteins | sample LL_1208_BB_MetaG_FD_177983 | JGI IMG/M metagenome (GOLD analysis project Ga0214917, IMG submission 177983) | Freshwater microbial communities from Lake Lanier, Atlanta, Georgia, United States - LL_1208_BB | ecosystem: Environmental > Aquatic > Freshwater > Lake | place: USA: Georgia | collected...
CACGCATGAGCCACATGAGTTCCAGATTGCGTTTGCATTCCTTTTCGAGTTGGCGGCTGGAGCGGATGCGGTTCAGGTAGCCGTAGATAAATAGGCGGAGCAAGGATGCGGGATTGTACGCCGGCCGGCCATTTTCCTCAAAATCGTCCTTAAAACCAAGTTCGGACAGGTTCAGGCTATCCACGAACAGGTCAATCAGGCGGACTTCGTTATCGGCATCGACATGCACATCCAGGCAATACATCTCCCATTGGTTTCGGGGTTTTCCTTGGATAAATTTCATAATTAAAAATAGCGATTTTAAGGGAGAAAACCGCCATTTCTTCACTGAAATTTGCTAACAATTGAATTGTTGAAAAGGGGGGTTATTAGACAGTCTGACGTTTTCGGGCTTGGCGAAGTGCGGGTTTAGGAAGCACTACACTGTCTGCTTAGGGCAAATGTATGAAAGAAGTGCAATACTTTGATTAACCACTTCACCCCGCATTTCGCCAAACTGCTGTTATCGGCTGTGCTTCTCTTCCATCTGTGCGAATAGGTCAAATGTTTGCTTTAATACTTCTCTTTGAAGTCCGTTGCCGTTTGTTTTTTTCTGTTGAATGAAGTCAAGTCGATATTCATTTTTTATTCGTCCGTTGTTGTCAAACCTGTCGAGTATCATTTGATAATACTCTGGATGAAGTTCGCAACTGATAAAGTTTCTTTTTAAACTCCTGCAAAGAACAAGTTCACTACCGCTGCCACCGAATAAAATAAAACAGTCGTCATTTTCTTGTGTGCAAGATTTAATCAACATCTCTACAAGCGGTAATGGGATCTGGCAGGCGTGAAAGGTTTTATCCTTGCTTACATTTTTTACCAAGTCAAAATAAAACCAACTGTAAGGCATTCTTCCCAAATGTCCATCTGCTATACGTCCCTGAATACGCTTGTCAGTTGGGTTTTGGTAAGGAACCGCAACATTGTCTTTGTAAAAATGGTTTTCTTTTGACTTTGTCGCATGAAGTATTGAGCGGTGAGCTGTCGTAAATCTTCTCGGACTGTGTCCAACATTTGTGTTGTAAACCCATGCGTAATCTTGCACATCATAAGCCGCATCATCAAGATATTTTACTCTCAGGTGAGCGTTTTGCTTGGGGTAATTCATCATAAATAAATTACCTGTCGGCTTTAAAACTCTCATACACTCTTTAGTCAACTGAATATACCAATCGATGTAGTCATTCCATTTTGTTGTATAGTTTTTACCTGCGTAGTTTATGCCCACATTGTAATCGGGGTCGCCATAAACCATATCCAAACTGCCGTCAGGCAGTTTGGATAAAACCCTTAACACATCCTCGTTAAATACTTTGTTTCTGAAATTTTCTAACATGGCTACTTAGTTTTGGTTAATTAAATTGTAAGCAGCCGACTTGATAAACTTGATTGAAGTTATGTCAAGCGGATTTGAAAATGTATAAGCCCAAAGTTTTATCGTATCATGTGCTTTTGTTTTCTCACGAACTACGTAAACACAGTAAATCTTTTTGATTTTTCCTTTTAACTCCGTCTTCTTATTTGCATTGTAGTAATACAAAAAGGGATGATAAATTTGGTAAATACTGAAGGTGTCTGATTTACCATTTTTGCCTTCAAATACTCCGATTGTTCCTTGAAATTCAATAGTCAAATCAACTTCAATCTGAATATTTTTCATTTCAAGTAAAGCGTCCTTGCCGAAATTGTATTCAAAAGAAGTTTTTGTCCTGTGTGGAAAATATGTTTTGGGTCGTTTTGTAATATCTACATCGTCAAACTCAGTGTCTTGTCCGAAAAGAAAATGATGTAAAATTCTCTGATTGTTTGCAACTGAAAGAATGTTGCTCTCACTAGAATTGTATTGGTTTAACAATGATTTTTTGTAACTCCAATCAACCGTTTTTTGAATTTTCTCAAAGTCGTGAAATACCTTGTCTATGCCTTTAATAAATTTGTGCTTGCCGCTACCTATGTGAATTATCGCGTAGTCATTTTTAACTAAAATGTCTGGCAACTTCGATTTGTTGTCAAGTTTTGTAACGTCAAATGGATTTCCTAAACCAACTTGCTTGCAGACATCCTTTACCAAGTCATTATGAAAAACGAAGTTGTTTTTCCGCTTGCAGATTTTGAACAACTCCTCAATTACTTGGTCTTTTTTACTCTCTTTCTTCTTTATTTTCACTTTTGGCATCGTCTTGATAAGTTCTTGTTAAAGTTATTCAAAAAATCGTCTGAAACGCACACAATTTTTCCACGCGAACCGCACCGCGAGCATTGCCGATAACTCAATTATAGCCGCTAAAAACCTTCGCCTATCTGCCAAATTGGTTGTATAGGCGAAGGTTTGTTTCCTGTTATCGAATGTATGGCTTTTTTTCAAAAATCCTCAACAGACAATCTGATTTGTTTCAGATTTTTGGCCTTTGCTTGAGTCTAAACCTGTGAAATATTGCCGTTTTTAGCCCTCTACTTGCTCTTTTTGCTATTGGTCTGCTCTCTGATTCCACATCCAAACTTCGTTTGTTTTTTATTGAATTTCCAACCCTAAATCCAAAGGGAATTCCTTGCATTCAGCAAACATGGATAGGCATAGGGCGCTGCGGTAGGGATTGAAGCGGCTAGCCCGAAAGGGGCAGGGGCACTGCGGCGCGAGGAACAAGGAGCGACCTTGGGAGCTACCTTGTTCCCGCTGCCGCAGCACCCCTGCACCGCGGACTAGCGCTGAAAGCCCGCAACCGCCCCCCCAAAAAAAACAATCATCCGACTTTATAACTGCTTTGTTGGCCGCAAAGCAATGGTTTATCGAAGATACATTAGGATTTCCTGGGATTTTTCCTGCTGAATGCAGGCAATAAAATAGTTTTCCATGTCTTCGGCCAAGCCCTCGGCGCCGAACTCCTTTGAATTCTTAAGGCCTTCCATAAGCTGATAGATAGCGGAATAAACCCCCAGCCGAACAATCCATGAAGGGTCTTCCAAAAAAATGGACTTGAGCATGTTGAAGCCTTGTTGCTGTTCTGCAATGGGCCTGGAAGTTAAAAAAGTGCTCATGCTTACCAAAAATTCATGTTCGGCATTATGATCGCTCAAAAGGGTAAAGTGGTCGCGGTACCATGTCCAATCTTTGCCTTGTGCATTTGCAACCCAAGCTTGAGCCTGAGCTTGCAGTAAAATGGATTGGGGACGCTGCGCATTTATTTCGATTTCGGGCGCAAGCAAAGGGTCAAGGCCAACGGCGAATGCCTTGATTTTCAGTGAAGCGTCTTCATTGAAAAGTCGGCGTGCAAGCTGAACTCTTTCGGTGCTGTTCAAACTGTCAATCAGGATTTTCGCTGCGGCCAGGCGGATGTTTTCGCTGGCATCTTGAAAAATCATGGTCTTAAGTCTTTGGCTGCGCCAGGCTGTAGAGAATTGTTTAAGTTCTTCCAGGGCTTTGTCGCGTATTGTTTCGAATTCAGATTGGGTTGCTTCCAAAAGCAATTCATCGAAAGCAGGTGCATCGGGGTAGGTTTTGGCGGCGTGATGCAGCATGTTTATTTTCACCAAAAAATCGGGACTTTGCCTAAACAAATAAATGGTCCATTCCAAGGGGGTATTTTCAACCGATTGAGCCAGGGTATATCGGCCGTGGTCCCAATCTACGGCCAACGGAGCCTCGGGCAATTCAAATTGAAACGTGTCGGCTTCGCTGTAGGTAGTGTAAGGAATAAGCAAAGTGGTGTCTTTTAAATAGATGGCGGCAGTTAAATTCAGCTTAAAAAAGATTGGAGCCCGAAGCAAAGCAATTTGTTCTTGCTTTAGTTGAATGGTTAAAACCTTAGAATAAGGATCCCAATTTTGGGTTGCATCTAAGTAGGGATGGCCCTTGGTCAAAAACCACTGATTAAAAAACACCATTAAATCCATTCCGCTGACCTTTTCAAGGGCCAGGCGTAAATCGTGTATTTCAACCGCCCGGTGCTTGTTTTCATGGAGATAAACGCGAAGGCCTTCAAAAAAGAGCGAATCGCCGAGTTCCCTTCGCAGCATGTGCAAAACCCGCCCACCTTTGTTGTAGGAATGATTGTCGAACATGTCGTTTGGCGAAGTGTTTGCGTACCGAATTAAGGGTTCAATTTTATTGCCTCCATCCAGGTCGGTTTCCCAGAAGTAGCCTTGCTCATCCTCATAATGTTGTTGATCTGCCAAGCCCTTTCCGTATGCGTGTTCCAACCATAAATATTCTGAATAGTTGGCGAAAGACTCATTTAAAGGAAGATTTGCCCAGGATTCGCAGGTTACCAAATCGCCGAACCAATGGTGGAACAATTCATGGGCTACTATCAGCTCGTTACCCAGGGTTTCCATCTCGGAGGAGTCCTTTTGAACGAACTCACCAAAAACCACGGCGGAGGTATTTTCCATGGCGCCTGAGGAAAAATTGTGGACACAAACCTGGTGGTATTTTGGCCATGGAAAGGGTGTTTTGAGTCGTTGACTGAAGAAGTCAAGCATTTCGGGTGTTTTTCGAAAAATATGAGAGGCCTGATTTGCGTAGGCAGAATCGGTGTAGTAATGAACAGGTAAACCGTTCCATTGGTCTTTCACCACAGCGAAAGGACCGGCGGCAAACATAACGAGGTATGGGGCATGGGGCAGGTTCATTTCCCAATGGTGCCATTCGGTTCCCGGCACAGGTCCGGGGCGGCTTGGTTTTTGAATTCCGTTGGATAGACTTACCATGCCTGCAGGGATTAAAGCCTGCAAGGTATGGGTGAATTTTTGATTGGGGACATCGAAGGTGGGAAACCAAATTGAAGCGGCTTCGGGTTCGTTTTGAGTCCAGCATTGTTTGGGTTTGGTAGCGGTGTATTCATCCGGATTGATAAAATAAAATCCCCGGTCGTAGGGGTTTAATTCCGGGCAATGCAGGGCAAGGGCGTGTGGGCGTGCCAGGTAATCCACTTGAAATTGGAGTTCTTCTCCGCCCCAATAGGCTCGAGGAAGGGCTATTTCTAGAAAGTATGAATTGTATTTGAACTCCAAATTTAGGGTGTCGGATCCCTGAATTAAAAAGGTACGGTGTATGACCATGCCCTTTGCATTCAAAAGAATTCGTTTGCCGCCCTGGGGTCCCATATTGGCGAGGTACCGTGCCTTTCCTTCGATGGTTCTTTGTTCCCAGTTGGGTTCAATGCTCAAATCCAAGTGCTTCAAATCAATGAGGCGTTTTGGGCTGGGTACCACAACCGGGGTCTCATCCATGCTTACGGAGGAAGAGGAACCGTACTCTTCAAAATCTGGCTCGGCAACAACTTTATTGGACTTGCAAGACCATACAAGGCCTAGCAAAAGAAAGGAGGAAAGGACAAAACGCATAGATTAAGAAAAAAACCCGCCGAAGCGGGTTGGAAGATTAATTTAAAATTTGAATTCGATGCACCAAGGTTCCCAGTTCTGTTTTCAACTTTAGGATGTAAGAGCCCTCGGACAGATTGGAAAGTGGGATGGAGAATTCCTGTTCAGCCAATCTATTTTGGTGAAACACTTTTCGTCCGGTTGCATCCACCAATTCCACCGTCATGGAACCTGAGGGTTTGTCATTGAGATTAACCCAGATCAGATTGGATGCAGGGTTTGGATAAATCAGAGCTTGAACTGAGACTTGGTCGATGCTGCTAACAAAATTAAATGCGGCTGAGGTGGTTGAACAACCTGCACTGTTGGTAATCTTAACGGTATAAGCGCCATTTTGAGAAGGTGTGTAGTTAACCGAAGTTGCACCGGGAATGGCGATTCCGTTTAAATACCATTGGTAAATCATCCCGGCCGGAACTGCTTGCAAAACAGACCCATTTAAACCAATACTTGCGGCCGGAGCAGCATTTACGGTAATAAGTCCGGCTTGAACCTCAGTATCGGAACCTAAATTACCTGTGGCGGTTAAAGAAACCGTAAAATTTCCGGTAGCTGAATACTGAATGCTTGGGTTTTGTTGAGTGGAGGTAGCCGGTGTTCCCCCTTGGAAGCTCCATGACCAAGAGGTCGCATTTTGGCTGGCATCGGTAAAGCTGACAATGTCGCCTTGGCAAATGGAGGTATTTGAGGCTGAGAAAGAGGCTACAACGTTTGCCGGCGGGGTACCGCAGATGCCCCGGACCGAAATGTCGTCAAGGAATAAATTATTGCCATAGGCATTAACGCTTTCAAACACAATGTAGGCGCTGTCGGCCCCATCAAAGGCGCTTAAATCGAGTGTAAAGCAGCTGGCTCCGATATTGCCGCCAAAGCACCAATCGGTGGATGTGGCTGGTACAAACTCGTTGGTAGTAATGGAATTGGTAGCAAAAGTACCTTGCCCTGATTCCCCTTCGGCAAAAATCTCGACCCAACTATTCCCCCCGTCGGTTGTAACCGAAATTATTAATGAGTCTGTTTCATTTTGAGAATACCTGCGGTGGGCGTGTGAGAAGGTCATCTCAATATTGGAATTGTTGCTAAAATCCAATTTTGGACTGTACAAATAATCCCTTTGCCCTATTGCATTTTGGTAAGTAAAAAAGCGCATTCCCACGGATCGGGAGCCAGCCAAATTTCCGCCGGTGGTAAAAATACTCCAGGTGTTGCTGTTGTCGGGGTTTGAAACTCCCCAAAGTGCAATAGTGGGGCTGTTCACTTCCCAATCTTCAAAAAAAATGACTTCTAAGGCGTTGTTTCCAACGTTTAGATAATTGGTGGAGGTAAGGGTGTTTGACCCAAAATTATTGCCGGTGGTTAGGGTTACGTTGTAGGTTCCGGCGTTGGCATAGGTTACAATTGGGTTTTGGGCTGTTGAAGTGGCGGGACTTCCACCGGGAAAAGTCCAAGAAAAGGTAGTTGCAACCCCGCCGCTGCTGCTGCCAAAGAATTGAATGCTGCTGCCCGGGCAAATTTGCTGGACATCGGAGCTTATGGTTGAAATGGGAGGGGTATTGATGTTTGTAGCTACGCATTGCATGGCCGCGGTGGCATTAATTCGACCGGCACCCATTTGGCCCGAGTTTGTGGTTACCGTATTTGCTGTGGAATACAAGCAGTTTTCGATTTGTTGTTGAGTAAGGTTTGGGTTCAAGCTCAGCATTAAACCGCAAAGGCCGGCCACGATGGGAGAGGCCATGGAAGTTCCCTGCAAACTGCCATAGGTATTTGTAATGGTAGAGCCGCTGCTGCCGATGTAGGTTGACCGAATATCGGTACCCGGGGCGGAAATTTTGATCCAGGATCCGTAATTTGAAAACGAAGCCCGTGCATCGCCGGTGGTGGTTGCCGCCACGGTAATTACGCCGGAGTAGCCAGCAGGGTAAAAAATGGAAGTGCTGTTGTTGTTGCCTGCGGCGGCTACGGGCACGCAGCCCTTGTTGCGGGCATAATCAATGATGTTTTGCCCGGTCTGACCTCCGCCAGAACCACCCCAAGACATATTTATAACATCAGCGCCGGCATCGGCGGCGTACACCACTCCGGAATATCCGTCGGTAACATACTGGGCCTGGTCGGTAGATTTAACGGCTATCAGTCGAACTCCAAAACCAATTGAAGCCACGCCTGTTCCATTGTTGGTAGCGGCCCCGGCGCAACCTGCGACGTGGGTTCCATGGCTAAAGCTGGAGGTTGGCGGAAGAGGATTGTTGTCGTTGTCGGCGACATCAAATCCATTTACATCGTCAATGTATCCATTGCCATCGTTGTCAATGCCGTCGTTGGCTATTTCACCCGGGTTGGTCCAAATAACGGGAGCCAAATCGGGGTGATCGATTTTAACGGCATCGTCAACAATGGCCACTTTGATGTTGCCGGAACCGGTTGAAATGTCCCATGCCGTAGGTGCCGAAATTTGGTACAAAAACCATTGATTGTTGGTGCCTGATTGAACTCCTATGTCGTTTGGCATTAAGGTTGGCCTTAAAATCGGAACCTGCTCGGCATAGGCCACAAAACCATGCCTTTGCAAATTTTGAATCAATTCCTTCACTTTTTCCGTCTCGGTAAAGTATACCTGATAGATATGCGAAACCGATGTAGAGCCGGCACGATAGAAAGGTTTTCGCAAACGGTAGATGCCAAATTCAGAGGCTAGCTCGGTCAAAAAATCGGCTTCTTTTAAGTTGACTTCTTCCGAGTACCCGCCTAAATCGCGGTAGGAGTTTAATTTAACATACACTTGTCCATCCCAATAATCGGGGTGAACCTGTTGAGCTGTAGAGCTGAATGCAAGGCTTAAGCCAAGTATCAGGGAGAAAAAACACTTCATGTGAATGTAGATTTGCAACTAAATAGAAACGGGCTGAAGAACTTCAGCCATTTTTACTCCGATGGTTGCAGGCGAATGCACGACGTGAATGCCACAGGCTTCCATTATCTCCATTTTGGCCGCGGCAGTATCTTCGGCGCCGCCGACAATAGCACCGGCATGCCCCATTCGGCGTCCGGCGGGAGCAGTTTGCCCGGCGATAAAGCCAACCACAGGCTTTGTTCCGTTTTCTTTAATCCACCGGGCGGCCTCGGCCTCCATTCCACCGCCGATTTCACCAATCATAATAATACCGTGGGTTTCGGGGTCGTTCATCAGCAATTCGACGGCCTCGCGGGTGGTGGTTCCAATAATTGGGTCGCCGCCAATACCGATGGCAGTTGTAATTCCTAGACCGGCTTTCACGACCTGGTCGGCGGCCTCGTAGGTCAAGGTTCCGCTTTTTGATACAATACCAATGTTGCCTTTTTTAAAGACAAAGCCTGGCATAATGCCCACCTTCGCCTCCTCGGCCGAAATTACTCCGGGGCAATTTGGACCAATAAGCCTACATGGTTTTTCTGCCAAATAAGCCTTAACATGAATCATATCTGAAGTAGGGATTCCTTCGGTTATGCAAACAATCACCGAAACACCGGCGTCGGCAGCTTCCATGATAGCGTCAGCAGCAAAGGCCGGGGGCACAAAAATAATAGACACATCGGCTCCTGTATTAGCCACAGCATCAGCCACCGTATTGAAAACAGGGCGGTCTAAATGCAGGCTTCCACCTTTTCCCGGAGTAACTCCACCAACAACCTGGGTTCCGTATTCAATCATTTGGGAGGCATGAAAAGTGCCTTCATTTCCGGTAAAACCCTGAACAATAATTTTAGATGCTTTAGAAACCAATACGCTCATGATGCTTTTTTTTATGCGTTAAAGATACACTCCACTCGTGTAGTATCAAAACAAGGTTTGCATTTTAAGGTTAATTTGGTTTTAATTCATAAGCTACTCCATCTAAATGGGGCCGTGCTTGAATAATTTCCCACCGCAACAGCGTAGCTAAAAGCTCTACCGAATCTTGGAACCCAAGTCCGGTAACATTACTACATTCTGAGAGGGTAATAAAGGAATTGTTCATTAAATAGGCAAGCAAATCGGCCTCGGCCTGACCAAACGGGCGAACATTTCCTTTGGGCAAGCGCTCTAGTTCCCAGCACCGAAGCATGGCAGCATCGGCGCATAAATCTTTGTCGTTCAACCGAAAATAAGCCTGCCAATCTTCTTTTTCGTTTCGAAACAAATGCGGCCGAAGCACCGAATTGGCAACTTCTACACAAAGCACTTGTTTTCCTGAGGCAAGCAATACCCGGCAGTTAAAGGGAACTTTTGGGCGGGTAAACAGGTGGGCGGCAGTTTGAATCATATAAAATTCTTCGTCCGAACGAATTCCGGATATGCCTCCGTTGTCTTTAATTCCAATCAGAATACGGCCACCTGTTGTGTTAGCGAACGAACAAAGTGTTCGGGCGATTTTCCGTGCATCCGAAATCAGGAATTTGAAATCCTGTTGAGTGTGCTCTCCCTCAGCAATCCATTTTCGCAGCAATTTGATGTGGTCAACTTGCGTTTTCATCCGCATTGAAAGTACGTAAAACAGTTTGGAATTTGATGGAGCATTCGCACCATGGCGGGCTGGGGCAAGATATGGCTGCCCCGGTTTGCGTTGCCGGATAACCGGGGCAGCATTTCCAATTCGGGGCGAAACCTGAACGGTGGGAAGCCATTTCAAAAAATTTACTTTTTAAAAGGCGTCAAGTGGACTCCAAGGTAGAACGTGCGGCCAAAAATCGGAGCGTACACCAGCGAAGCGTCGAAATTTTGGCCATTGGGATTCCCGGCATCCACCAATGGATTCTGCTGTCGATAATCGGCTAAGTTTTCAACTCCGGCATACACATCCAGCGGACCAAGTTTTTTGGTCATTTGAAGGAGCACAATACCAAACCAAGGCGTGGTTAAAGGTCGAGGCTCCGACAGAGCGGGATCTGTCACCAATGGATAACGCGAGGGGCCCATCAGTTGCAGGGTGGCATCTATTGTAAATCCGGCCTGTTTCCAATTGTAACCGGCGGTAAAAACACCTCGGTGGTCCGACATCAAAGGCAGGCTGAGCATTTGGCCCTGAAATTCTGCCTGCACGTCTTGCCATTTCCAGCCTAGCCTAAGTTCAAACCGCTCTAAGGGAAAAAACGAAACATTTGCCTGTGCCACCCGCGAAAAGCCTTTTCCTTCCACATAATACATGCGAAGTTGACTGTTTAGTTCGCGGTCGGCTACAAACTGCCGCTCAAAACGGGTTTCAAAAAAATCCAGGGTGAATTGGGCATCGCGCCCAAAGAGGGCGCGTACCCATTGGAATCCACCGCCATAGGTCCAGCTAATTTCAGGCTTCCACTCCGTAAAATCCACCACAATAGCACGGCTGCTCATCAGCAAGCCCATGCGGTCGGCAAAGGGATTCGGACTTCGAAAGCCGCGGCTGCCACTAAGCCGAAACACATATCCGCATTTGGGTTCCCAGCGCAGGTGAAAACGTGGTTGGGCAATAAAACCAAATAAATTGTGCGCATCCAGGCGACCTCCTGTTACCACTTGAAGTGAGTTTAATGGCTTCCAATTGTATTCAAGAAAAATCCCGGGAACGGCCTCGGTTCGAGCAAAATGCAGTGTATCTAGGCCCTCTTCTATCTGGTCGTACATCATGGAAATGCCGGTTTTAAAGCTGTGGTTGTCGTTGCGAATGCGGGACTGAAAAACCAAATTAAAATAACCTGTGAATTCCTGACCTAAATAGTTTCGTCCAGCAATGGGGCCGCGCTGGTCATGAAAAGTAGCAGAGAACATCAAACCCAGCGACTGATAGGGTTTACCCCTGAAAAAAAATCCGGTTTTTCCAAAGGCTTCGGCACGCAGGGTGGAAGTGGCCGCCCAAAAAACCGGCCCCAATGAGGGCATCTGAAAGGCCGATAGCGTACCTCCTTTTCTGTCTTCGGCCAAGGCTTTCATTCCAAATTGGGATTCCATGCGTTTCCCTTGAAAATTCCAACGATGGAGACCGCTAACCGATTTTTTAAAGGGAATGTCCAAAAAACCATCCAGGTTGCGGTCGGTGGTAGTTTCAAAATAATCGCCATGTACCAAGGTAAGCACCGACCAGCGTGGATTGAGGCGTTCGGCATGCTGTAAGGTCATTTCAACCCTGCCCAAATGGTTTAAAAAACCATTTAAATAAAAACGATCGGCAGATTCAGGTTTTTTAAGTTCTACATTGATTTGACCTGCCATAGATTCAAACCCGTTCACAACAGAACCGGAACCTTTGGATATTTGAATGGATTGCATCCATGGACCCGGAACGGTGCCGATGCCATAGGCCGAGGCCAACCCTCGGATGGAAGGCAGTTGTTCAGTGGTAATGGAAACGTAGCGGCCATCAAGGCCCAACAATTGAATGGTTTTGGCTCCGGTAATGGCATCGGTAAATCCTACATCTACGGTGGCATTGGTTTCAAAGGATTCCGACAAATTGCAGCAGGCTGCACGGCGTAATTCTTTAGAGCCTATTTCTTCAATAAATTGGGGCCTGGCTGTGAACAATGAAGTTGAAAACGACTCCACCACCATTTCATAGGCATTGAGCGTTTTGGCGGTCAACCGAGCCGTATAGGGTATTCCCGATTGAAGCAAAATGGTGTCGGCAAAAAAATTGGGAGCCGAAACAATGGCCTTTACAGATTCAGGCTGGCTTTTAAGGATAAAAGAAAAGCGACCTAAGCTGTCGGTATAATGCCCCCCACCAATGCCGCCTTGGCTAAGCAGCCAAACTACCCGGGCGGAAGGCAAAGGGCGGTCTAAAGAATCGCTTACCGTACCGCTAAATCGTTGGGCTTGCAATTGGAAGCCCGAAAGCACTGCAAGACCCCAACAAATGTTTTTGAATGTTTTTTGCATAGAAATTTTATAAAAATGGAAAAAAGAAAACAACAGGACTCATCCCGGAAATCAAATTCCATTTTCATAAGCGCCATACCTGCAGCCTGCTTGCTGCCGATTTGGATTTCAGGTAAAAAACAGGAAAGGAAGTTGTAAGCGGTTGAAGGTTTTCGGTTGAAAACCCTTGGGAAACAACATGAAACGAGGGAATTAAACCATGCGCTAAACCTAGGTTGACAATTGACTCGGGTAAAGAGCGCAGATGCAAGTCAAGCAATACAACTTGACTAACCCGGCAGCAGGATTCGGTAATGCCGGGCTCAGTACAGTCGGCAATGCACCCTGAAATACACTCTTTCGAAACCGACTTCAATATAAAATCGGAATCTGTACCCGTATTGTTGGCAGTTGCACAACATTCGTCGGTTCTATTTTCTACAGTAGTACTGAGGGTTGAGCAGTCCGAATTCCTAACTTTTTCTGCCCCGCACTGTATATTGCACCCGCCTTTTGAATCGGAACCGGGTTCTGAATAACGCATCGAGCCGACACAGCAATCAACATTTTTTGGTGCCGAGAATAGAGCAAAAACCGTTTTATTTGAAATCAGGCAGGTATGTGCTCTTACCACCACTCCAATGTTGGTAAGGCAAAACAGCGAAAGCATCAACCAGGCAATAATCCGACTTTTCATTTCAGGCAAAATTAAGCGTGATTGGGTAGAAAGCCAAAATCCGGGAAGACAACACATTGCCCTTGGCGGTTCAGCCGAATGTGTTTTTTCAAGAGCAAGAAAAGGAAATTTCCCATTGCCAAAGGGATTAGTTCACTTCTACGGTTGAAATAATTTCGTAACCCAAATAGGTTTCCAAAATTTCACGGTATTTCTTAGTGGCGGTAAAACCAAAACCGGATTCAAAAAACTCATTCAAATATACTTCCAATTCCCCGCTTTTGGGGATCATAAAGCCAATGGATTCATGGTCTTTGCTCAAATGACGGTGCATTTTCAAATAGCCTTTGGTTTCTTTGATGAAATTCCAGTAGGTAATTACATCGACGTATCCGCAATAGCCGGGCTTAGCTAAAATTTTCCGTGGAATGTTGTTTTGGTCGCCCACGAACTCCAAAACCATTCCGGGGAGCAGGGCCTTCTTTAAATCGGCCATATACCCTGCGTGGGTAGAACCTGCTGAGGACACTCCGTTGAGGCCTTTCAAATTAGACACGATTTGAGCATCGTTAAGAATAGTGGGCACGGAACCATCGGTAATAAACACACTCACGTTGTTTAAGTAGGCCGGCGAAAAAGCAACTTCCTGCTTTCTGCGTTCAGTGATGGTGGCATTTCCAAAACCCAAAGTTAAGGCATCGCCCTCACGCACCGACTTGTAAAATACCTCAAATTCGGTTTGAGCCTTCCAAGTAGGTTTTAAAACTATGTTTTTGCGTTCTTTCATCCAATTTACAAACTGCATAAAGATATCCACCTCGAGCCCTTTGGGCATAGCACTGCCTGAAGCCTCGCTTTTCATGGCTAAAGGCGGACGCTCCAAATAATGGATGGTAACAAATTTAACCTCAGGGGTAGATTTTTGAGTGCCGGATGGACTTAAGCTGGATTGAGCTGAAAGGGGCATCAAAATGAAACTCAACAGCAAAACAGAAAGAATTCGCATAAACAAGAATTTGCACAAAGGTAATTGGTTAATCTTGCTCTATATGGCCTAAATGCCACAAAATCATTAAAAAAACTTACAAAAAATTAAAAAAACAAGGTTAAAACCATAAGCCCCACCACACAACAGCCCCATTGACGACTTGCCTGCTACATGGCTTTTGATTATATTTGCAGCATACCTAAAAACCCAAACTCCGCATGAAAAATCTGTTGGCCTTAGTTTCTCTTTTCTTCTTGGGTGAAATGTTTGCCCAATCTTTCACCATTACGGATAAAAACGGGGTAGATGTTACCAACAACACCGTAACCATTACCGGCAGTGCAAACCTGTACTTTCCAAACGATGAGCCCCTAAAATGGCAAGGAAAAGTAACCAATGAAACCTCTCAAACAAAGCCGGTGCTGGTAAAACGTCAGGTCATCAATGTTCCTAACGGGTCTGAAAATCAGTTCTGTTGGTCTATTCAATGTTATGCCCCCATAGCCAATCAGGCCACCGACACTGTAGATATTGCAGCTGCTGCCACCGACGAATCGTTTTATTCTTACTTTTTTCCCGGGGGCACCAATGGAATTTGGACCATTCGCTACGTTTTTTTCAATGCCTTAAACCCCAACGATTCGGCCCATGTTACCCTGAACTTTGATGTAAGTGGGGGCACCTCCATTCAAAATCAGAATTCAAAATCCTTGGTTCCTTTTGGACCCATTCCCGCCAAAGAATTTGTTCTTTTTCAAACTTCAGGCTTGAATTTGCAAGGCAACGAAAACCTACGCATTTTTGACTTGAGCGGAAAAACCATGCTGATGCAATCCTTGAAAAAAGAACAGGAACAAGTTCAGGTATCTTTAGCCGGGTTTCAATCCGGATTGTATTTGTGGTCGATGGTTCGGGGGAACAACGCTTTAGGCAGCGGACGCCTGATTGTTCAGCATTAAAACAGCTGCCTTTAGCCTGGTATGCTGAACAGATGCCCTTTATTTGCCTTGCTAAGCTCGGTTTCGTTGTCTATTTTGGCTTGCTCTACACCCGATTGCATCGATTGCAGCCAAACCAGTGCCGATTTACCCAAAACCGTTATTTGCCAAGATACCTACGAGGCCTTACCCCAAACCCCTAAATTGACCTGGTCAGAGTTTAGCAACCAGTCCATAGCCCAAGGATGTGAACCCCTTAACCGATGAAGCAATTTGTGCCGAGGTTTGGATTTGTTTTGCTGATTTTACTCAGCGCTTGTTCCGTTCGCAAAGACACGAAACTAAGCCGGTTTTGGCACCGTTTGAATACCCGGTACAACGGCTATTTCAATGGAAATGAAGCCCTGAAAGAAGGGCATCAAGCCATTCTGAAAGACCGAAAAGACAATTATGCTTTGATTCTTCCGGTTTTTCCTGAAGGACGCGAAGACCAATGGACTTCCATGAACAGCTATGCCGAAAAGGCTATCGAAAAAGGGGGCCTGATGATTAAAAAACACAGCATGTTGATCAACGGAAAGCAGTGCAATTCCTGGATTGACGATTGCTACCGAATCATGGCCATCGGCAATTTTTACAAAAAAGAGTATTTTTTGGCCGGGGGGCAGTTTACCTATGCGGCAGCAGAAACAGAATCTGAAAAATCCCGCAACACCTCAAAAATTTGGTTGATCCGACTATACAACCAACAAAAAGAATTTGCCCAATCGCGTGCTGCTATTCGGGCTGTCAATAAAGAAATTCTAGACAACCAACAGGCCTGTGATTTTTATGCCGCTCAAGCCGAGTATTTTATCCTTCAAAACCGCTTCCCGGAAGCCATTGACCTGCTGACCGATGCAGTAAAAATGGAAAAGCGAAAGCCCTACCTTTCAAGATTCCATTTTATTTTAGGACAATTGCACGAAACTTCCAACGACCAAGAAAACGCCTTCAAGGCCTTTGAAGCCTGCTTGCAAGTCAAACCCGAATACGCTATGGAATTCCAGGCACAAATTCGCATGGCCGGCAACGCCAGCAACAAAAACACAGATGCACTGCGAAAAATGTTTGCCAAAATGCTCAAAGACGACAAAAACATTGAGTACCGTGACCAGATTTATTACGCCCTGGCCATTCTTGATCTTAAAGAAGACTTACGCCTTCAAGCCATTGTCAATCTGAAAAAGTCCGTGGCGGCCTCAACCGAAAATTCAGACCAAAAATCTTCGGCTTACCTAAAACTGGCCGACCTTTCATTGGAAATCCCAAACTACACCGAAGCTCAAGCCTACTACGATTCCTGTGCCATTAAACTAAGCAAAGAACATCCCCGGTACGAGGAGGTACTTCGCCTGCGCGACAACCTGGCCGAAGCCGTTCAACATTTAAAAACCATACAGCTTCAAGACAGCTTGTTAAAATTGGCAGGATTGCCCGAAAAAGAACGGCTAAAATGGGCCGAACAATACGTAGAACAACTGCAACGCGACGACGAGGAAGCAAAAAAGAAAAAAGAGGAAGGCAGCCAAGCCGTTGGAACCGACGGCCCTACGGGTGCCTGGTATTTTACCAACCCCCAGGCCAAACTGATTGGGTCCGAAGAATTTAAAAAAGTGTGGGGAAACCGCCCTTTGGTGGATCATTGGCGACGGTACCGGGGTGGCGCTTCCGCAGCATCCAACGAAGGTTCCGACAGCAGCAACAACCTGATGGCCTTACGCTACAATCCTGAAACCTACCTGAAAGAACTACCCCTAAACGATTCCACGAAGAAAATTTCCTTGCAACTCATTGAAGACGCCCTGTTTTCACTGGCTCAGGTGTACAAAGAAAAATTGCTCGACAACCCCCGATCCATCCAAACCTACAAGGAACTGGATGCTCGATTCAATCCAAGCCGCCACTATCCTTTGGCCTTGTACCAATGGTATTTAAACCTGCTCGGTGCCGATCAAAAAACCTCGGCCCTAAACATTAAAAAACGCATTGTTTCCGATTATCCAAGCAGCCAATATGCCCAATTGCTTACCGACCCCAATTACCTGGCCCGATTGGAAGAAGAGGCAAACAAAGCCCAACCCCTTTACCGAGAAGCATACGAACATTACTTGGCATTAAACATGCCGGCCTGTTTAAAAACAATTCGCTCCGCTCAAAGTCAGCTGAAAGAAAACCCATTGCTCCACAGGTTCGATTTGCTGGAAGTTCTTGCCTTGCGCGATACCGCCAACAACCCGGCCTTTATTGAAGGTCTGAAGGGAATTGTAAACAAACACGCTAAAACCGAATCCGCCGAAACCGCCGAACGTATGCTTATCTTGCTCGGCGTTGCAACCCCAGCCACCGAAAAGACCGAAACCCTTCCTGCCGATACTGCTGCCAAAACCAACAAACCACTACCCTACACCTTCCGCGAAAACCTTCAACACATGGTGGTCGCCATTGTTGACGATGCCGGTTTCAATCCCGAACCCCTAAAAACTGCCATCAGCAATTTCAATGCCCTGGCATTTAAAAGCAAAAACCTAACCATCTCAAACACCGTTTTGGGCAAAAAAACCCAACTGCTCAGCCTTCGAAAATTCAACGACGCCAAAGACGCTATAAATTATGTGCAAGCGGCTGAAAAAGACCCCGCCATCCGTGAAGCTTTTGGAAAAAAAGAAGTAATTTTAATTCCGGTATCTATTCCAAATTTGGGTCTGTTGTTCAAAGAACAAGATGTTTCGGCTTTCCAAATCTGGACAAAAGAAAACTATAAGTAAGGCCATATGCTTAAAAGAAATTCTTCCACCCCTGAATCGCCCAACCTGATCAACGATTCTACCCGAATTCAAGGAATCATTGAATCCAACGAAAGTTTAAGAATCGACGGAACCGTTGAAGGCGACATCCGCTGCTCCGCACGATTGGTCATCGGAAAAAACGCCCACATTCAGGGCAACATTGTTTGCCAACATTTGGAATTGCTGGGCAACATTTCAGGCGATGTTTTGGCCGAAAACAGCTGCACATTGAGAGCAACCGCAGTGCTAAAAGGCAACCTTAATGCAGCCCTGCTGTCCGTTGAAAACGGAGCCCAATTCCACGGCAAGTGCACCATGCTTGATGCCAAGTCGGTTGAACAATAATAATAAACCCGCATTTCAGCAGGCCATTTTCTACTCAGGACTAGGATTGCAAATGCTGGGATTTATTGCCTTGGGAGCTTTCCTTGGCAGCTACCTCGACACCCAATTTCAATCCAAAATCGCATCGCCCATTTGCATTCTTATCTTTGTATTGCTCTCCATTGGCTATGTAGCAAAAAAAATAAGCAAACCATGAAAACCAACGCCAACAAATACTTCATAGTACTTTCTTTGATTACTATGGGACTCAGCGCGGGCTACATCGCTTTTCGCAAAGCCTCGGGCTTGCCCTTGGTCGATGAAAATTTCTTAATCATCCCGGCATTTTACCTCATTACAGGCATCAGCCATCAGCTGTTGTTAAGGTCAATCAGCACCAACCCCAACCGCTTTCAAATGAATTTTATAATGGCCATGGCCTTCAAAATGCTGGCTTACCTGGCCTTTTTGGGTCTTATGTTTTATATCAGCAACGAAGGCATCACCATGAACTTTGTGCTGTTGTTTTTTCTTTGTTATTTGCTTTACACCGGCTTCGAAATGCTGGCATTGCGCTGGTACAAAAGCGAGGCAAACAAGGCTTCGTAAGGGTTTTTTTATGGGGCGCCTAACGGGCTTTCCGCTGTAGTCGGCTTGCCGGCAAAAAGCAGCAGGGCCGGGCCGTGGCTCCACAAGGTCGCCCGCCCCGGCCGCCTGCTGCTTGTTTTGCCGGCTTCGCCGCCTGCCGCTGCAATCCCTGGCGCGGCGCCTCAAACCCCAAAAGCAATGCCATATCAATATATGGCTCTTCCCTCACCGCCCTTTCAGTAAGCCCCCGGCCGGCCAAAAAAAAAGGCTCGAACACCCAAGTGTCCGAGCCCTTTCAATTTGTTAACGATTCTTATTCCCGAATGATGCGTGTAGAGTACACCGCACCGTTCAGGTTCACTTCAAATACATACACTCCGGTTGACAACTGAAGTGCAGCAGTTGAAACAGGCAGGTTGTGGCTGCCGGCAGAAACCACACCAAAGGCGTAGGCCGCCAACTGCTTGCCTGTTATGTCGCGCAAAGTAGCCTTAACCTCGGTAGATTCTTTCAGCATCATGCTTACAGTAAACCGTGACTGGAACGGGTTCGGGTACACACTCAAACCGAATTCGTTCGCTTGATTGCTCTCGAACGAGGTAATGTCGCGGGCATTGATAACCTGACATTCGGTGCTGCTGCATCCATCCACATCCATGGTCAAACAAACCTGATAGTTGCCGGCCAAAATGTACTGATGCAGTGGGCTTAACACGCTGGTGGTTGTACCGTCGCCTAAATTCCACAAATAGGTGGCTCCTACTGTTGGATTCTGCGGAGCAAACTGAACCAAATTTAAACCTTGGTTTGACCAGTTGTAGGTAGCATTTGGAGAGGGAGCAATGGTTACCATTTGAGTGGTGCTGTTGGTGCAACCTGCAGGAGTAGTAACGGTTAAGGTAACAGGATATACGCCGGCCTGAGCAAAGCTAATGCTGGGGTTTTGACCTGTGGTTGTTCCTTGTCCGTAGTTCCAGCTCCAAGTTGAAATGTTGCCGGATGAAATATCAGTAACATTGATCGGAGTGTTGGTGCAACCGCGTTGGCTTAAGAATGCCGCAGTGGGCACTTCATCCACCGTTACCGTACCATTGTAGGTGGTTGAACAGCCGTTTTGACCTACCGCGTTCAAGGTATAGTATTTCACACCGGGGGTAGAATACTGATGCTGGGCAATCACTCCGCTTCCGTTGATTCCATTGCCGAAGTTCCAAGTGTAGGTACCCATCGGGGTTCCACTAACAAAAGCCTGGAAGCTGGCCGCACTTGGGAAACACGCTCCGCTAACCATTACTGAGTCAACAGATGGGTTGGCTTTTACGGTTACCGTTTGAGCCAGGGTGTCGGTGCAACCCTCGGGTGTAGATACTATCAATTGAGCGGTGTAGGTTCCTGCATTGGCATACACGTGGCTGGTTGAGAAACCTGTGCCGTTGTTTCCGTCTCCGAAATTCCAGTTGTAGTTGGTTATAACACCACCTTGCCCGATACCCGAGTTTTGACCGAATACGGTGTTGGTTCCGGCACAAACGGTAGAAGCATTAACCTGGAAGATTACCGGATTGGGCAATACGTTCACTTGAACAGGAGCGGTGGTGCTTATGCAACCGTTGCCGTCGGTACCAATTACGCTGTAGCTGCCTGCTGTGTTGGCCGTGTAATTGGCTGTGTTGGCCCCGCTGATTGGGCTGCCGTTGTTGGTCCATTGGTAGTTAATGGCTCCACTGGCCGTCATTGGAATACTGGAACCGGAGCACAATTGTTGAATGGTGTTTGGGGTTACGTTCACTACGGGCAATGGGTTCACCACAATGTTAACGGTATCGCTGTTGGTACAGTTCGCATTGGAGACCACATAGATAATTTGTGCAGTACCGGTTCCGGCCAATTGAGGATCAAACAAGCCGCTGTTGCTGTTGGCCATGCCACTTCCGTACCAGTTGCCACCCACGGAAGCAGATTGCAGCAGTACATTTGAGGCATCTGCACAAAGCTGCAAAGGTGCATTTGAAATGGTTGGGTTTGGTGAAACAAACACCGTAAACTGGGTACTGTCGTTGTTTACGCAACCGTTGGCTGTTACATTGTAGTACACCATAGTATTGCCAACCAGGTTGGCGCTTGGAGTGAATACACCTAAGGTTGTATCGGTTACACCGGCACCGGTGAACACACCGCCGGGGGTTCCGGGCTGAAGATTGAATGGTGCATCGGCCGAGCAGATAACATTCGGGCCGGAAACCGTAGCAACAGGAGTAGGATGAACAATAATCTGAACGCTGTCAGTGGCTTGACACCCTGTGGAAGTATCCGAAAGAGTGTGGTAAGCGTGGTATGTTCCTGCAACAACCGAACCCGGGTCAAAGCTAACGGTGTTTCCAACTACGCTAACACCGCTTCCGGACCAAGTACCTCCGCTGTTTAGTGCGGCAAGGCTAATGCTGTTGTCGTAATCGCACAATTGGGTAGCCGCTGTGGTGATGGAAGCATCAGGACTTTGAACCACAGTAATGGACAAGGAGTCGGTATGCGTACAGCCATTCAAGGAAACGGTGTAATACACCATATTTGTTCCAACCTGACCTAAAAGTGGGTTCAGAATACCATTTACTGTATCGGTTACCATAGTACCGGTCCAAACGCCGGCCGTATCGGAAGGTTGAGAGATAAAGTAATTGATGTTTACAAAGCCGTGGTTGCCGTTCGCCGCGGCTTGGTTCACTTGATTGGTACCGGCGTTGAAAGAGCCACCACCACCGCCATTGCGGAAAGTGTGACCGGAGTATCCACCACCGCGACCACCTGAGTAGCCGCCACCACCGCCACCGCCGTCGTAGCCATCAGAGCCACCTCCGCCGAAACCACCGGAATTGTATGAGCTACCGCCGGATTGGCCACCATTACCGCCATTAACGGCTGCTTTTCCCCCTTTACCATAAGAACCATCGGAAGCACCGTCGGTCAAGAAACCGCCGCCGCCGCCGCCGCCCCAACTGCCGGTGTTTCCGGCGCCACCGCCATTACCGCCTGTACCGCCGGGTGCGTTTTCTCCGTTCGTTTGGCCATCGTTGTTGGTCCATGCGTCTTTTTTATTGTTGGATTGGTTGTTTCCACCACCGCCACCGCCACCGGCAACAATTAAGGGTTGGTTTAAGTTGCTGGCGTTCCAAACGAAGGAACCGCCGCCACCGCCGCCACCTTGCCAGGTGTTACCACCCGCATCAACGCCCATTTGCCCAACAATAATGTCAAGCTGGGTTCCGGCTGTCAATTGGAAGTTGCCTTGCATTTTGGCACCCATACCCCCGGCATTTGTTAAGTTGCCGCCGCCTTTGGCTCCGGCTACTTCAATGGTATAAACACCGGTGTAAGGAACAGTCCAACGCTGTACACCGCTGTTCACGGTAACCATTCCGGAACCGTAGGCTGCATTGGCTGCTGCCTGGTCAGGACCTGTATTTCCTGTTTTACCAAGATTGGTGAACGACATACTGCCTTGAAGCAATGGAGGGTCAAAACCTAAATCTACATTGCCATTTCCGGTACACAAAACACCCGGATCGGTTAGGTAGGCATACGGAATGCGGTTAATGGTAACCTTGGCCGTATCAAATTTAGAGGGGCAACCGTTTACCTTGTAGTTTACATGGTAATTGATGGTTTGAGTCAGGTTGGGTGTAGTCCAGTTTTGACCTATGTTCACCAGGTTTCCACCCCAAGAGTCGTACCAAGCGTAGTTTCCGTTTGGACCGGTGACGGTAAGCGAAGCGGAGCCGTTGCCGCAGAATGTGGTGTCGCCACCGGCTACAGGAGCCGGTAAAGAATCAAGCCAGATAACGGCAGGAACGCGAGGGCTGGCGCAAATAAGGGTAACGTTGTACGAAATTACAATTTGACCATTTCCGGAGCGGAAA
>Ga0214917_10002452_pt1 | contig 22509 bp, 17 predicted proteins | sample LL_1208_BB_MetaG_FD_177983 | JGI IMG/M metagenome (GOLD analysis project Ga0214917, IMG submission 177983) | Freshwater microbial communities from Lake Lanier, Atlanta, Georgia, United States - LL_1208_BB | ecosystem: Environmental > Aquatic > Freshwater > Lake | place: USA: Georgia | collected...
GACCCACACCATCATTTACACCTGCATTATTCACTAAACCATCGATTTTTCCAACTAAACTTACTGCTTGTTGGATAGCATCAGCACAGGCTTCAGGGTATATTAAATCAGCGGTAATGGCGTAACCATTATGATTAATGGCGGCCAGCATTTTTAAATTATCCGCTTCATTTCGACCTATGATGACAGGTATTGCTCCTTCTTCGACCAGAATACGGACAATTCCAGCGCCAATTCCTTTAGCACCGCCTGAAACCAGTATATTTTTTCCTTTTAGTCCTAAATCCATTTTATTTAAACTTTAGGCATAACATAATCGATTGAAAAAGGGATCACCTCCTGTCTCATAGTACCTAAACCCTCTATTCCCAGCTCCATCATATCACCAGGTTTAAGATATACAGGAGGCTTAAAGCCGAGGGCAACGCCTGGAGGCGTTCCTGTAGAAATAACATCACCCGGAAGAAGGGTCATAAAACGACTGATATAAGAAATGAGTTCGGGGATGGAAAATACCAGATTTGAGGTATTACTATTCTGGACTTTTTCCCCATTTAAAGAAAGCCAGATGGGTAAGTTATGAACGTCGCCAGCTTCGTCGGGCGTAACCAAAAACGGTCCCATTGGGGCAAAAGTATCACAACCCTTGCCTTTATCCCAGGTACCACCTCTTTCTAATTGAAATTCTCTTTCAGAAACATCATTATGCACGCAATATCCTGCTATATAATCTTCAGATTGTTCCGCCGAAACATATCTTGCTTTTTTGCTGATAACTACGGCGAGTTCCACTTCCCAATCCGTTTTTACGGAATCCTTTGGAATCATCACAGGATCATTAGGCCCGGAAAAAGAAGTATTACTTTTTATGAAAATAATGGGTTCCTTAGGTATATCAGCACCTGTTTCTCTGGCGTGGTCGGCATAATTCAGACCAATACAGATTATTTTTGAAGGCGTGGTAAATGGGGCACCAAACACCAGATTTTCAGGATGTTGTATCACAGAAAGTTGATTTTTTTGAGTGTCTATGGCCTCTTTAAGTGATTTTAAGCCGTCATTTTCAAAAAAATGAGCATCGTAAATAGGGAATAAAGCGGATACATTGTAATAGATATCTCCGGTTAGGACACCAGTGACAATTTGTTGATTTTCCCGAAATGTAAATAATTTCATGAGGGTTTATTTGAAAAATTTAAGTGTTTAAAGTTAAGAAACCACCGTCAATGGGATAATCGGTGCCAGTGATAAAAGCAGCTTCGTCGGAGCATAGAAAAGCGGCCAAAGCGGCAATTTCTTCTGGCTTGCCCATCCTTCCAATGGGTTGGCTTTTTGATAACTTTTCAAAAATTTCTGCTTCCTTGCCAGGATAATTTTTGGCAATGAATCCATCGACAAAGGGGGTATGAACCCTTGCCGGGGATATGCTGTTGCAACGAATTCCTTGATGCAAATAGTCTTTAGCAACGGATAGGGTCATTGCGGCAACCGCTCCTTTACTCATGGAATAAGCAAAGCGATCATTTAAGCCTACTTTTGCTGCTACAGAACACATGTTAAGGATAACCCCGCCACCCAGGGTCAAAAAAATGGGGATTGCGGCATGTAAACAATGATATACGCCTTTAATATTAACAGAAATCACCCTGTCGAAATCTTCTTCGGTGGTACTTACTGCACTTCCAATATGAGCTATCCCTGCATTATTTACTAAAATATGAAATGGGGCAACTTGATTAAATAAGGTCTTAATTTCTTGTAGAATGGTCACATCACAAGGTAAAAAAGTAGCTTTTCCACCCGATGCTTCGATACTATCAGCCACTGATTTCCCACCTTCCAGATCTCTGTCCAGTAAAATGACATGTGCTCCCTTTTCAGCAAAAAGTAGTGCAATGGCTTTGCCAATACCACTCCCTGCACCAGTAATAATTGCTTTTTTATCTTTTAGGTTTACCATTTTTATAGGTATTACAAATTTAGACCTCTGCGCCAGGGGATGAAATCGTCTTGACCTAATCGTTCCGCATGGGTTCTAACTTCGCCTGAAGCCAATTTTATTATATATTCGAGTAAAGCTTCTCCATTTTCGTCTATGGATTCCTCGCCGGAGATAATTTTACCCGAGTTGAAATCGATAATATCGGGCATTCTTTCCTGTAGAGAGGTATGGGTAGAAATTTTCACCGTGGGCGAAATCGCATTTCCCGTAGGGGTGCCTAAACCAGTGGTAAATAAAATGACATTTGCACCTGAAGCAGCCATCCCTGTGGTCGCCAATACATCATTCCCTGGTGTACAAAGCAAGTGTAAGCCCAATTTTTTAGGTTGCTCAGTATAATCCAGAACCCCTTGAATGTAAGCGTTGCCTCCTTTTTTAGCCGCCCCAGCCGATTTAATAGCATCTGTAATCAGCCCGTCTCTGATATTTCCTTTGCTCGGATTCATATCGAAGCCAGCACCCATGGCTTCCGCTTGTTTTGCATAACCCGACATGAGAGAAATAAATTTTTCTGCATCTTCAACTTCCACGCACCGATCAATCAATTCCTGTTCTACGCCACATAATTCTGGAAATTCAGCCAGCAGCGTAGTCGCGCCTACAGTAGTTAAAATATCAGATAAGGCACCGAGGGCAGGATTAGCTGAAATGCCTGAAAATCCATCGGATCCACCACATTTTAGTCCAACATTTAACTTTTGGATAGAAACAGAGGTTCTTTTAAGTTTATTTATTTCAATTAACCCTTTAAATGTCTCTTTGATTGCTGCAGACATCATGGCTTGTTCTGTGCCATAACTCTGCTGATTAAAATAAAGTATAGGCTTATCGAAATTATTAGACCTAAGGTTAATTTCGTCCTTTAAATCTTCGAAACTTGTCTTCTGACAACCAAGACTCAGCACGGTAATTCCCGCGACATTAGGATTGATGCAAAATCCAGCAAAAACAGCGGCTAAAGTCTGACAATCCTGATTTGTTCCTCCACAGCCCATTTCATGCGTCAAAAACTTTACCCCATCGACTTGTGGGAAGTGAGGATTAGGGAAGCTGGGACCATGTTCTTGCCAAGGGGATGAAATTTCAATAGCATCAAAATCCTGACCGGACTGAAAGGCTTGAAGTAAATTTCGAACCATTGGCCTGTATTTTTCAGGTTGCCCAAATCCCAGTTCTTTATCAAAGGCTTCCTTCATAACCTGAATATTTCTGTTTTCACAGAAAACGAGAGGTATAACAAGCCAGTAATTTCGTGTACCGACCTGACCGTCGGATCTTACATAACCCTCAAACGTCCTGTTTTTCCATTTAGATATATCGGGTGGCTGAAAATGATATGACCTTCTTCTTTCCATCGAATAGGGCTCTGATTCATGAATACAATTTTCAGTAGTAATCTTTTCTCCCTTCTCGATATCCTTTAAAGCTTTACCTACCAGAACGCCATAAAAAATAATATCCTCATTTTTTGAAATTGACGTTATCGTAAACTTATGTTTGGCTTCGATATCCATGATGAGCGTTACACTTACCTTGCCTTCCTGAAACGTCTGTCCTTTAGGTAAATTCCTTAGTGCTACCCAAATATTGTCTTTTGGGTGTATTTGCAGGTGCATCCTGCTTACATTATGTTTCATTTTATAAAAATTGGTGTTAGGTGTGTTTAACTATATGGCCTCTCCATCCAAACCAGGCGACCATAGTGAAGCATATTAAGGGAACGATATAAGCTATTTGAATGCCGGACTGATCAGACATTTTTCCCATGATGAGAGGGAATAAAGCGCCGCCAACAATAGACATGATAACCAGTGAAGATCCCATTTTAGTATCTTCTCCTAAAGATTTTACACTTAAGGAAAAAATGGTTGGGAACATGATGGACATGAAAAATTCTACGCCAATGAGTGCATAAATAGAAAAAATACCTCCAAAGCCTACCACTGCACCTAAAAGAAGCATACAAAGGACTGCATAAACGGTTAACAATCGGGTTGGAGAAATATATTGCATGAGAAAAGTACCTACAAAACGACCTATCATGAAGCCAAAGAGGGCAATGGCCAGATAAAAAGCAGCTGTTTTTTCAGCCATTCCCGCCGCAGAGCCAGCATACCGAATAAAAAAACTGGATACACAAACCTGAGCCCCCACATAAAAGAATTGGGTAATGACCCCTTGAGTTAAATGGGAATGACGCCAAATTGATTTTCCGGAACCTTTACTTTCCGATACGTCCTCTTCCTGTATTTCAGGTAATTTACTTAAGTATATAAGCACGGCAACAGCTAAAACCACAATACCTATAATAAGGTAGGGTATTTTTACAGCTTCAGCCTCCATATTTAAAATCTTGTTTAAGGTTTCAGGTGTCATATTTGCCGTAGCCCCTTCTGATAAATCAGTTCCACTCAAGATAAATAATCCACCGGCGGCAGGTGCAAGGGTAGCGGCTAAACCATTGAAACTTTGAGATAAATTTAGTCTTTGAGTTGCCGTATTGGCATCACCCAAAACGGTTACATAAGGATTTGCAGCGGTTTCTAAAAAAGTCAGGCCACTGGCAATAATAAACAAAGCCAGAAGGAAAAACGGAAAAAGCCGTGTGTTAGCTGCTGGAATGAACAAAAAAGCGCCTAAGGCAAACAAACATAATCCAAGGAGAATCCCATTTTTATACCCCCATTTTTTCATGGCCAAACCTGCTGGTAAGGCAATCAAAAAATAAGCCATGAAGAAAGCGCTATCAATTAAAGCAGATTGAAAATCGCTCAGTTCGCAAGCTTTTTTCAAATGTGGAATGAGAATTGGATTTAAATTATGAGCAAAGCCCCATAAAAAAAAGAGCGTTGTAATGAGAATGAGAGGCAACAAATATGTTTTTTTTGTATTCATTCCAGGTGTATTTTAAAAAAGATTACTCAAGATAAACATTTTTCTTTATTCTCTTTTGCTAGTGATTTATAAATTCAGCAGAATAAATTCGTATATATTATTGAGCGAAAAGGGGATTGAAGTTCAACATTCCAACTAGAGGGTAAAAATCACTTGGTCCAGTGGTACACGTGTTCGATCTCCATGAATCCCTTTTTCAGTTCCTTTTCCAACGGCAACAATCATGGTTATTTCGGCATCTTTTGGCAATGCCAAGAGTTTTTTAACCCGTTTTGCATCGAAACCTTCCATGGGACAGGTATCCAATCCTTCGGAAGTTATAGCATACATAAAAGTCTGAGCGGCAAGCGCACAGGACTTGTGAAGTATAACTCTTTGATCAGCATGACCACCAATACGCATAAAAGGTTTATTAAATGCTTTGAAAAAAACAATCATTTTTCTTATAATCGTCATGATACCAAAAGGGTCATGCCGGTATAAAAGGGGCATTAATTTCTTATAATATTTTAATCCTCTTAGATTACGTTTTGTGGGTTCCCCAACGATTGATCTGTTAATGTTTTCATAGTTCCAGGAAGCACGTTCTTTCCAAAGTGCTTGTCGGGTAACAAATACTACCAGATGTTTTGCAGTACGGGCAGCCGATTGACCCATACAAAGGGGGATCATCTGTTGTTTTAGCTCGTCCGATTTTATCCAGTAAAATCCCCATAGTTGCATATTACTGCTATTGGGAGCTAACTGGGCCAGTTCTAAAGCGGACAATATAACCTGATCTTCCACTTCAATATCAGTTGAAAAATGTCTGTTAGAACGTCGGTTCTCCACAATTTCTCTAAAAAGGTCAGATTTTTTCATTTAATAAGGGTTTAAAAGCCATACAAAGGTTTAACAAATCTTCCGTTGTTTTTATGTTCTCATTGGGCAAACCTAATATTTTTCTGGCTGCTTCAACTATTGATACAGGAGTTTGCCCATTTTTTCTTAATGATTTTAAGGATTTAGAACCTGCAGATTTCGATAATTTAAGTCCATTTTCGTCAGTTATTAATGGGTGGTGACCAAAAATTATTTTTTTAAAATGAATGGAATCAGATCGGCTGGCCAGGTTTAATTGTGCTGCCGTCGAAGTCATTAAGTCTTCGCCTCTTATGATGTGGGTGATATTGAAATATTGATCGTCTATGAAACTGGCTACTTGATAAGAGGGGAATCCATTTTTTTGTTTTACCACAAAGTCACCCATTTGTTCGGGTAGATTTATAATGGTTTTTGACCGAAATAAATCATGCCACTGGATTACTTTATCTTGTTCAATTTTCCATCGCCAGGCCATTTTCGAAGTAAAAGATTTGTTTATTTTGCAGCATTTCCCATGATAAACAGGATATGAGCCTGAGGAAATCAACTCTTTTCTGGTACAATCACAGGCATAAACCCAGTTGTTTTTTAAGCAAGAATTAAGAAAAGTTTCATAAAGATTTATTCTGTTAGATTGAGACCATTCATTTTCGAAACTGGAAATTGAAACAGGCCCCTGATCATATTGAATGCCCAGCCAGTCAAGGGAATAGAAGATATCTTCGACATATTCTTGTCGGTATCTTTCCCTGTCCAGGTCGTCAATACGCAATAAAATCTCCCCGTTTACACATTTAGCCAAACAATAAGTGATTAGGAAAGAAACTGCATTTCCAGTATGTAAAAAGCCACTTGGAGTAGGTGCAATTCTGGTTTTCATCCTGTTAATTACTTTATAAAGATAGTTATTTATATATTGCTGATATAAAATTTAATAAAATGAGGATAGTAAAGTTAAATGAAGATAGTTCTTGGATATGGGAATGGGAGGACCTTCGGGTATTGGTTGACCCCTGGTTTACTCCTTCACAGGTAGATTATCATCCTGCGTTCAGCGAACAGTTTCACCTTACAGCGCAACCAAAAGTGAGTGATTTAGGTAAAATAGATTATATATTTATATCACACCCATTTACGGACCATTGTAATAAGGAGACATTATTGCAAATTGATCAAGATATCCCAGTTATTTCCAGACCAGGGACATTGAAAAAAATAGGTAGCTGGAATCATTTCAACGTGTTGATACCTATTGAGGATGCACCATTTAAAATAAGTGTAATAGCGACCAATTCCCTCCTTGATCCTGTTCATTTTGCCTTTTATATTGAGACCATAGAGGGGTCCATTCTTTATGCACCTCATGGAACAAAAGCCTTATTACTACCCAAAACAGATATTCTCATCACGACAACTACCACTTTTGAACTCCCCTTTTGGTTAGGAGGTACTATTAATCTAGGATATAAAAAGGCATTGAGAGCAAAGGAATTATCAGGTGCCTCCATTTTGGTAGCCACCCATGATGAGAAAAAAACGGGAAAGGGTATTGTTGAAAAATTAGCAGTAAAAACTTATGAAAGTCAACTCAAAGAGGTAAGTGTTTTAAGGCAAGGGGAAGATCTGGTTTTTCATCGATAAAAATATGTATTATTAAATGGAATGGGTCATTCGTATATGAAATGAGTAAATGGTCGAATTTATCATTGATAGAATAAAATTTTTCTAAAAACTTATTTTTATTCATTAATTTCGTATTCCTATTTGAAAAAATAACAAAATGAAGCATTTATATTTGATTTTTGTGGCTTCAAGCTTTACTTTAATCGCTTGGGCTCAGTCGCCAAACACAGACAAAAGTCTTTTCAGACAATTGGGTTCGGAACTTCCTACCCCTAATACTTACAGGACTGCTTCAGGTGCTCCTGGTGAAAGTTATTGGCAACAGCGCGCTGATTATGACATTAAAGTGGAGGTTGATGATGATAAACAAAGGTTAATTGGAAAAGAGACCATAACTTATACAAATAATTCTCCGCATGTATTGACCTATGTCTGGGTTCAATTGGATCAAAATGTAGTGGATCCTGAGTCTGATACCTATAAGACGAAAACCAATACCATGTCAGAGCGAACTTCCTTGATGCAGTTAAATTCCATGATTGATAATTCTTTCGATGGTGGCTTTAAACTGGAATATGTTCGCGATGTGATGGGTAAAGATTTGAAATATACCGTCAATAAAACGATGATGAGAGTGGACTTGCCTATGCCTTTAGCAGCAAAAGGCGGTAAAGTAGTACTTAATATTTCTTGGGCTTATAACATTAATGACCGTCAGAATCCAGCTTTATCTGCCGACAGCAGAGGAGGATACGAATATTTTCCAGAAGATGGAAACTATCTCTATACTTTGGCACAGTGGTACCCAAGGATGGCCGTTTATGATGATTATAACGGCTGGCAACATAAACAATTCCTTGGACAAGGTGAGTTTACCCTTCCTTTTGGAAATTTCACTGTTGCCATTACCGTTCCTGCTGACCATATTGTAGCTTCCACAGGTGTTTTACAAAATGGTAAAGAGGTTCTTTCAGCAGAACAACTAAAGCGTTTTGAAATGTCAAAAACCGCTGACAAGCCACTGGTTATAGTTACTCAGGCTGAGGCGACAGAAAAGGAAAAAACAAAAGCAACCACCAAAAAAACGTGGATTTATAAAGCAGAAAATGTTCGTGATTTCGCCTTTGGAACAAGCAGAAAATATATCTGGGATGCTATGGGAGTAAAAGTGGAAGGTAGCACTCAGCCAGTTATTATGGCAATGTCTTACTATCCGAAGGAAGCTAATCCACTGTATGGTCAATATTCAACGGAGGCCGTTGCACATACTTTAAGGGTTTACTCCAAGCATACCATTCCTTATCCTTATCCTGTGGCTATTTCTGTTGAAGCAAGCAATGGGATGGAGTACCCTATGATTTGTTTCAATTATGGTCGCCCAGAGAAGGATGGAACTTATTCTGACAGAATTAAATATGGAATGCTATCTGTTATTTTCCATGAAGTTGGTCACAATTTCTTTCCTATGATTGTAAATTCTGACGAACGTCAGTGGACTTGGATGGATGAAGGATTAAATTCATTTTGTCAGTTTCTTGCTGAGCAAGAATGGCAGAGAGATTATCCTTCTGGAAGTGGACCTGCTAAGTCTATTGTTGATTACATGAAAATGGATAAATCAGTACAGAATCCAATCATGACCAATTCTGAATCTATTATCCGTTTTGGTGATAATGCTTATGGTAAACCAGCAACTGCCTTAAATATCCTTCGGGAAACCGTTATGGGGAGAGATCTTTTTGATTTTTCTTTCAGAGAATATGCAAAGCGCTGGGCATTCAAACATCCAACGCCATCTGATTTATTCCGTACTATGGAAGATGCTTCAGGTGTTGACCTCGATTGGTTTTGGAGAGGCTGGTTTTTTACCACAGATCATGTTGATATTTCATTGGAAAATGTGACGCCATTTAGAATGGATACTAAAAATCCGGAAATTGAAAAGCCCATAGCAGGAAAAGCAGCCAAGGAAGAATTAGAAAATGATATTACCTATCAAAATAATAAAAGGGATTTGCCAACTACAGCGGTTGAAAGGAATAAAGCATTGGAAGATTTTTATAATAATTATGACCCAAATGCTATCGTTCCTTCTGATAAAAAAGCTTATGACCAATATATGAGTGGATTAGGTGAGAAGGAAAAGGCATTTATGGCTAAAGGACTTCATTTTTATCAGTTGGATTTTGCCAATAAAGGGGGACTCGTAATGCCATTAATTATTCAATTTAATTTTGAAGACGGTACCAGTGAGGTTAAAAGGATTCCGGCTGAAATCTTTAGACTGAATGACCAAAAGGTATCAAAAGTATTTGCCCTTGCTAAACCTGTAGTGAGTGTAGAATTGGATCCACAGGAAGAAACAGCAGACACAGACAGAGAGAATAACTTCTTCCCTCGCAAGGCTGTTCCTTCAAGATTTGAATTATTTAAGCAATCTGGTGGTGGTCGCTGGAGTGGAGGTAGTGGAATGAATCCAATGCAAAAAGCTAAGGCTGAAACTAAAAACTAAATATTATTCTCGATTTGAAAAGGGAGGCTGTCCGTTATGGACAGCCTTATTTATTTCTTCAATCTGGTCTTTTTATAAATTAAGGAAGCTTTTACAAAGTGGACAAATAATGGATGTGGGTTCTCTACCGTACTTTTTAATTCTGGGTGGAATTGTACGCCTACAAACCATGGATGGTCAGGTAGTTCAACAATTTCTACTAAACCAGATTGTGGATTTACACCTGAAACGATCAAGCCAGCATCGGTTAATTTTTCTAAATAAGCGTTGTTGAACTCATATCGGTGGCGGTGTCTTTCTGATATTTTTAAGCTCCCATAAGCTGCGGCAGCTTTCGTTTTCTTCTTTATTTCACATGCGTATGCCCCCAGTCTCATGGTTCCCCCTTTATCAGTTATATTCTTCTGTTCTTCCATCATATCGATAACAGGTTCAGGTGATTTTGGATTCACTTCCGTGGAGCTTGCATTTTCAATGCCTGCCACATGAATAGCAAATTCTACCACAGCACATTGCATACCCAGACAAATACCAAAAAATGGTATATTATTTTTTCTCACATATTCGATAGCTTTAATTTTACCCGAAATACCTCTTTCTCCAAATCCGGGAGCAACTAATACTCCGTCCAGTTTCCCCAAAAATTTGTCTAAGGTTGTTTCATCATCAACAAGGTCTTCAGCATGAACAGGCACAACTCTTACTTTACATTCATTGATCGCACCTGCATGAATAAATGACTCATAGATAGATTTGTATGCGTCTTGTAATTCGTTATATTTACCAACAAGTCCGATGGTAATCTCATTGGTAGGATGATTAAGTTTATTTAAAAACGTTTTCCAGGTTATCAGATTTGGTTCCTTTTTGTCTGGGAGTCTCAACTTGGACAATACCGTGCTGTCAAGTTTTTCTGAAAGCATGAGTAAAGGAACATCATAGATGGTAGGAGCATCTATAGCTTCAATGACAGAACCAACATCGACATTACAAAAAAGGGCCAGTTTTCTTCGGATATCCATGTTGAGAGGATGTTCCGTGCGACAAACCAATATGTCTGGCTGAACTCCTGTATTCAATAATTCTTTAACAGAATGTTGCGTCGGTTTTGTTTTTAATTCACCGGCAGCACTTAGATAGGGAATTAAGGTGAGATGAATAACCAGGCAATTATCAGAACCTAATTCCCACCGTAATTGTCTCAATGATTCAAGATAAGGAAGAGATTCAATATCACCCACAGTTCCGCCAAGTTCTGTAATAATAATTTCATAATTTGAACTTGAAGCCAGCAACATGACCCTCCTTTTTATTTCATCCGTTATATGGGGAATAACCTGGACTGTTTTACCCAGGTAATCACCAGCTCTTTCTTTATTGATTACCGTCTGATAAATTCTTCCTGTTGTGACGTTATTTGCCTGAGAAGTTGGCTGATTTAAAAATCGCTCATAATGACCCAGATCTAAATCTGTTTCAGCACCGTCGTCCGTAACATAACACTCACCATGTTCATAAGGATTTAGGGTTCCTGGATCTATATTAATATAGGGATCAAATTTTTGAATGGTTACTCTGAACCCCCTCGCTTGCAATAGTTTGGCCAATGATGCCGCAATGATGCCTTTTCCCAAAGACGATGTTACTCCTCCCGTAACGAAAATATATTTGGCCATTATAAGTATAAGGTTTTGTTACGGGTCATAAAGGTAACAAAATAAGTACAATTTAGGGCTTACATTTTAAAATATAAATTAAATTATTGATTTTCAATTGTTTATATTTTAATAAATGCTTAAGAAAGGAACAATCATTAGAAATAAAGGAAGTAAATTCTCAGCAAATGTTAATTCAATATTAAGTATAAAGGGTATAAAATTAACACAAAGTTAAACCTTTAATTCCATCTGACACCCCAACAGACTCGTAGTTTCGCGACAGAATTAAATCTATCTAAAAATGCAAAAATTTTATCTATTCCTTTTTGTTTTCAGTGTACATTTTCTCTCTCTACACTCACAGACCAGTGGTCTGAAAGGAGTTATTTCGGATGCAAAATCTGGGGAACTTTTAATTGGAGCAAACATCCTGGTTCAAGGTACTGATATTGGAAATGCCTCAGATTTGGACGGAAGTTATCTGGTTGAGAAAATTAGTCCAGGTGATTATAATATTGTTTTTTCATATACATCCTATAAAACCCAAATTGTTAGGGTAACATTAGTTAAAGACGAAATATTAGAATTGAATATTAAACTGGAGGAAGAATCAGTCGTTTTGGAAGGAGTAACTATTACTGCGACAAAAAAAACAGATTCTGAAGTTTCCATGATCAACACCATTAAAATGAGTAATCTCGTTGTAAGTGGTGTATCAAGTCAACAAATTTCTAAATCTCAGGACAGAGATGCTTCAGAAGTGGTTAGACGTATTCCTGGGGTTACCATAAGAGATGGTCGTTTCGTAATAGTCAGAGGTTTGATAGAGAGATATAATTCTGTTTGGCTTAACAATGCAAGTACACCCAGTTCAGAAGCAGATATTCGGGCATTTTCCTTCGATGTTATCCCAAGCAATGCTATTGATCGTATTTTGATTTTTAAAACACCCGCACCTGAACTTCCAGCTGATTTTGCTGGAGCATCCATACAAATTTTCACAAAATCAAATGCTGATGAAAACAGGACAAGTTTTAGTTATAATGTTGGCTATAACAATCAAGCTACTTTTAACAAAAATTATGAAACTTACACGGGAAGTAAAACAGATTGGATTGGTTTTGATAATGGATTAAGGAATCTCCCAGCGAATTATCCAACTGATAAGAATGCTTTGGCTAAATATGCAGATAACCCAAGTGAAACAACAAAACAACTCATTAATACAATCGGAAAATCTTTTAACAAAAATTGGACAACATTTAATAATGCAACTGGTCCTAATCAATCATTAAATTTTTCTTATTCAAAAAGATTTGTGATTGGTAAAGTTTCTGTCGGAAATCTTACTTCTCTGAACTATTCAAACAATAATTCTTTTTTTGTTGCTAAAAAATTTGCATATGATGGTTATGACGTTAAAAATGAAATTCCATATTATCGTCATCAGTTTGAAGATAACAGATCCACTAACAACGTAAGGCTTGGTGCCTTGATGAATTGGTTATTTATATTTGGGAAAAATCAAAAAATTGAATTTAGAAACATACTAAATCAATCAGGAGAAAAATATACGAATAGTAGATCTGGTATTGATAATGGATCATCTTTTTACCTGTCTCAAAGAGAATTGTTTTACCAAAGCCGTCTAACTTATTCTGGTCAACTAAGCGGCACTCACAATTTTAATAATGAACTTACAAAACTGGACTGGACTATTGGATACTCAATTGCAAACAGAGATCAGCCAGATACCCGAAGGATCACCAGTGCTCTTTCTTTAGACCTAGAAAAAAATCAGCCTTATTCATACCTTTTCACCTCCGACCCTGATCCAAGATTATTTGGTCGTCTTTACCTTGAGAATAAAGAAAATATTGTTACTACTAACGTTAATCTTAATAAAATCATTCAAACTAAAGGGACTTTCTTACCTCAAGTTAAAGTAGGTGTTTATGCTGAGCAAAAAGAGCGTACTTTTAATGCACGAAATATTGGTTTTGTTCGTTCTGGTACACCATCTCCGGATCTTTTTACTAATTCGATTATCAATATTTTTAATGATGCAAACATTAATTATCAAAAAGGTATTCGGGTTGCTGAAAAAACATCAGCATCAGATTCATATGATGCGAAGAATGAATTATTAGCTGGATATTTAGCACTTAATCTTCCAATAAGCAAAAAGTTTAATCTTTATTCTGGAGTAAGAGCAGAATTTAATAATCAAATGCTAAATATAGCTTCATCTCCAACACCAGTATTTAAGAATGCAAGAACTGATTTTTTCCCTTCATTAAATTCAACCTTTAATTTTAATGAAAAAAATCTTTTACGTCTTGCCTTTGGAAGAAGTGTTAATAGACCTGAATTTAGAGAAATTGCACCTTTTGTATATTATGATTTTGAGCAAGTGGCCAATATATATGGAAATACAAAGCTTAAAAATGCTTATGTCCAAAATCTGGACTTAAGGTATGAGTGGTACCCAAGTACCGGAGAAACAGTAACTTTCGGTGGTTTCTTTAAGTCGTTTACAAATACCATTGAAGCTCAGATGCGTCAATTCGGGAGTGATATTAGTTATGAATATGTAAATACAAGATCAGCAAAAAGTCTTGGAGCAGAATTAGATGTCCGTAAAAGTCTTAGAAGTTTAGAGGATAACAAATCCCTTAGCTTTTTGAAAAATTTTGTTTTAGTACTTAATGCCTCTATCATAGGAAGTCAAGTTAGTACAGATAGTCCCACGGAAAGAGATGATGTAAGGGTGATGCAAGGACAATCTCCTTATATTGTAAACACGGGAATTTATTATCAAGATGCTAAAAATGACCTAAACTTTAGTGTTCTATACAATCGTATTGGTAAAAGGATTGTTTTTATAGGTGATTTAGAAAATCCCCATATTTGGGAAATGCCTCGAAATTCCCTGGACCTTACTTTGAGTAAACAAATTGGAAAATTATTACAGATTAAGGCTGGTGTTAGGGATATTATCAATAACAAAACCAATTGGGTTCAATATTTTGATTTTCAAAAAAATGGGGTCTCAACAGAAAAAAAATTAGATTATTACTCTTTCAGACCTGGTACGGTATATACGCTTGGCTTTTCATTTATCTTGAACAGGTAATGCGGGTTTTTAATATATCGCTTAACTCTTTAAATTTTTTACCAATTTTTTAAATAGCTATTATGAAAAAAAAATTATCATTTTTGTTTTTAATTCTTACCCTCGGTGTAAGAGTTGCTTTTGCTCAGTCCATTGACGATTCTTTTTTTACCCAAGTAAAATTCCGTGGTGCATTTGATGGTTCCAATGACTGGACTGCTGGTTGGTCTGAGTTTAACCCAAATGCGAAAGTATATGGAAATGCGACAGACACCCTTGGAAACGGGAATACTACATCTGGAACACCTTTTGAAATCACGACCAATGTTACATTGAGTAAGGATAAGGTTTATCTTTTACGTGGTTGGGTTTATGTTGCCAACGGCGGAACATTAACCATACCAGCTGGAACATTAATTAGAGGTGATAAGACAACAGTTGGAACTATTATCGTTGAACGTGGAGGCAAAATAATAGCCAATGGAACATCGGCTGAACCGATTGTATTTACATCAAACCAGGCAGCAGGTAATCGTAATCCAGGAGACTGGGGTGGAATCATTATCTTAGGAAAAGCCCCTGTAAATCGTATTGACCCAAAAATCGAGGGAGGTCCAAGATCTATCTATGGTGGAACGGATGTAAATGATAATTCAGGAATCTTTAATTATATAAGACTTGAGTATCCAGGAGTGGCATTTCAGCCAAATCAAGAGATTAATGGTTTAACTTTAGGTGGGGTAGGTCAAGGCACAAAAATTGATTATGTGCAAATATCTTATTCTGGAGACGATGCATTTGAATGGTTTGGAGGAAATGTAAATTCTAAGTATCTAATTGCTTACAAATCTATAGATGACGATTTTGATACAGATTTTGGATTTGCTGGACGAGTACAATTTGGATTAGCACTTCGCGACCCAGGACTAGCGGACGTATCTGGCTCAAATGGATTTGAATCAGATAACTATAACCCTGGAATAAATGCGACTAATCCAGAGGGTGATGCACCTTATACTACTTGTGTATTTGCCAACTTTACTTTGTTGGGTCCATTGGGCGCTTCTTCAACAATATCTCCACAATTCCAACATGGTGCACATTTACGCAGAAATACGCGTAAGCAGATATATAACACAGTTTTTGCAGGGTTTCCACGAGGTATTCAAATTCAGGGACCATCTGTTGATAATGCAAAGAATAATTTATTAAAAATAAATAATAGTGTAATATCAGGAGCTGTTACTCCTTTTTTCGTTGATGCTGCAGATTCAGTAAGAACTTGGAGATCAGCTAATGAGGCAGATTGGTTTTTTGATAGTCAAAAGCGAAATGATACTCTTAGTATAGCTAAGGCAGGTTTTACAGATCCATTTAAACAAACTGGTAAACCAAATTTTTTACTAAATGCTAATTCTGTTTTAGGAAAAGGTTCTTATTGGGATAATGGAGTAGGAACCTCAGCGGTTCCTTCCATTGACGATTCTTTTTTTACCCAAGTAAAATTCCGTGGTGCATTTGATGGTTCCAATGACTGGACTGCTGGTTGGTCTGAGTTTAACCCAAATGCGAAAGTATATGGAAATGCGACAGACACCCTTGGAAACGGGAATACTACATCTGGAACACCTTTTGAAATCACGACCAATGTTACATTGAGTAAGGATAAGGTTTATCTTTTACGTGGTTGGGTTTATGTTGCCAACGGCGGAACATTAACCATACCAGCTGGAACATTAATTAGAGGTGATAAGACAACAGTTGGAACTATTATCGTTGAACGTGGAGGCAAAATAATAGCCAATGGAACATCGGCTGAACCGATTGTATTTACATCAAACCAGGCAGCAGGTAATCGTAATCCAGGAGACTGGGGTGGAATCATTATCTTAGGAAAAGCCCCTGTAAATCGTATTGACCCAAAAATCGAGGGAGGTCCAAGATCTATCTATGGTGGAACGGATGTAAATGATAATTCAGGAATCTTTAATTATATAAGACTTGAGTATCCAGGAGTGGCATTTCAGCCAAATCAAGAGATTAATGGTTTAACTTTAGGTGGGGTAGGTCAAGGCACAAAAATTGATTATGTGCAAATATCTTATTCTGGAGACGATGCATTTGAATGGTTTGGAGGAAATGTAAATTCTAAGTATCTAATTGCTTACAAATCTATAGATGACGATTTTGATACAGATTTTGGATTTGCTGGACGAGTACAATTTGGATTAGCACTTCGCGACCCAGGACTAGCGGACGTATCTGGCTCAAATGGATTTGAATCAGATAACTATAACCCTGGAATAAATGCGACTAATCCAGAGGGTGATGCACCTTATACTACTTGTGTATTTGCCAACTTTACTTTGTTGGGTCCATTGGGCGCTTCTTCAACAATATCTCCACAATTCCAACATGGTGCACATTTACGCAGAAATACGCGTAAGCAGATATATAACACAGTTTTTGCAGGGTTTCCACGAGGTATTCAAATTCAGGGACCATCTGTTGATAATGCAAAGAATAATTTATTAAAAATAAATAATAGTGTAATAGCAGGAGCAACAACGGAATTTTTTGTTGATGCTGCAGATTCAGTAAGAACTTGGAGATCAGCAAACGAGGCTGATTGGTTCCGCGCTCCTTCAAGACAAAATATTACAACTTCCATTGCTCAACTTGGTTTCAAAGATGCATTCAAACAAACAGGAAAACCTGATTTCCTTCTTGTTTCTGGTTTACCAGCGGGTAATTCTCCTTTATTAAGGGGTTCTTATTGGGATGGTTTAATTAATGACCAGGTTGTCATTGCTGCTGAGTTAGCACAGATAAAAGTTTATCCAAATCCAGTAAATGACTTTCTTAATATTGATACAAAATTAAAGATTAAGAATGTTTATATTGCAAATGCTGTAGGGCAATTGATTAAACAACTTCCTTACACTAACAATCAAATAGATTTACTTCAGTTTCAACCTGGTATGTATTTTATCATTTTGTCGACTGAAGATGGTAAACTTTATAATCAGAGAATAATTAAACAATAATTATTTTTTGACCAATAAAGCGCTGAAGATTTTACCACAAGAAAATCTTCAGCGCTTTTTTTATTAAAAACACAAATTTTTAAAAATGTTAGTTATTTAGCTGAAGGTTTTAGAATTGGTTCTACTTTTGGTTTAAATTTTACGTATATTGTGAAATAATTATTTCTCCCTTGTTTTTTAAGGAGGCAGGATAACGTTTTTCGTTCTGCCTCCTTTTTTTTATTGTTCTATTTATTACCTTTGCGCAATGAAATCAAAAATATCTAAAACTGGCTTAATAGTAAGAGGTTTTGCTATGGGAATTGCAGAGGTTATACCAGGTGTTTCTGGTGGTACCATTGCTTTTATCTCAGGTATTTACAATCAATTACTGGATACCATTAAAGCTATTTTAAGTTTTGAGCCTTTTCTCGCTTTTAAAGAAAAGGGCTGGAAAGGTCTGTGGTCAAAAATAAATGGTGATTTTATGTTGTACCTCCTATTAGGTATGGCTGGAGGGCTCGTCCTTGGTGTTTTTGTGATTACTCATCTAATGGATAATTATCCTATTCCTTTATGGTCATTCTTCTTTGGACTTATCATCGCATCAACCTGGTTTATTGCTAAACAGATTCCCTCCTGGAATTTAACCAATATAGGACTTTTTGTTTTTGGGACAGTGCTCGCTTATCTTTATACCGTTGTTTCTCCTACAAATGGTATCGAAGCCCTTTGGTTTGTTTTTATATCGGGTACCATTGCTATTTCTGCTTTGTTATTGCCGGGTATTTCTGGTTCATTTATCTTACTACTTTTAGGAATGTATGCGTTTGTCGTTGGGTCAGTTAAAAATCTTTTAATTGATTTCAATACTTCCTATCTCTATGTTGTGATCGTTTTTGCCCTTGGATGTTTATTGGGCTTAGCCACCTTCTCCAGGTTTCTTTCCTGGTTGTTTAAAATTTATCCTAATCAAACTTTAGCTCTATTAACTGGTTTTATGCTCGGATCATTAAACAAAGTCTGGCCTTGGAAAATTATATTATCATGGAGAGTTAATTCTGATGGAGAAGAGGTGCCATTATTAGAAAAAAGTGTTTCCCCCTTTCATACAGGAATCGATAATCCACAGCTTTTTTTAGCTGTTTTCTTAATGTTTTTGGGGGCTTTCCTCATGTTCATTTTCGATAGATTAGAATTGAAACGTGTTCAAAAATAATTTAACTTGATGACTACTACTGTATCTTGGATGCCTTTTGAAAAAGAACCAATGGGTAAAAAAGGCCTGGGTTTAATTGGCTCTCCTTTATCACATTCTTTTTCCAAACAGTTTTTTGCTGATAAATTTGAAAAGGAAAATATTCAGGACTTTTATTACGATTTATTTCCCATTCCTGACATTTCATTGTTACCTGAACTATTTAATATGTACCCTAATCTTATTGGGGTAAATGTTACTATTCCTTATAAAAAAGCTGTTATTCCTTATTTAGATGATTTAAACGAAGAGGCTGCCGCTGTCGGTGCTGTTAATGTCATTAAACGTACCCAGATGGGCCTTGTAGGTTATAACTCTGATGTTTATGGTTTTGGGGAATCTTTAAATAAATTCCTCCAACATAAGGATGCCTCAATGATAAATAATGCATTGGTACTGGGAAATGGGGGTGCAGCAAAAGCTGTTCTTTATCAGTTACCCAAAATGGGGATTTTACCTACTTTAGTTTCCAGATCCCCTACGCCTGATGGCATTACCTACGATGATCTGACGCCAGATATAATGAATCTTAACAGATTAATTATTCAAACAACTCCCCTGGGTATGTCTCCTCATCTTGATGAAGCCCCAGGAATTCCTTATTCTTTGTTAACGCCAAGACATTTTCTTTACGACCTTATCTATAATCCTGAAGAAACACTGTTTCTTAAACAAGGTAAAGCAAGAGGGTCTAAAACATGTAATGGTCATGAAATGCTTGAACTTCAGGCCGTAAAATCCTGGGAAATCTGGACTTCCGATCTATAATATGAATAATAAAGTTATTATTCCCGATTTTAATGATATTTCTATCGCCTTTCGCGATAAAAATAATGAGGAACTAAAAAAAACCTTTTGGCTTTTCAAAGGCATGAATATGCCTGTTCTGGTAAATATTGGTGCTAAATTAGGGTTGATTGCCATAAAGTTATCTTTTCCACTGGTCAATAAAATAATAAAAAATACCATCTTTCAACAATTTTGTGGTGGAACTACGCTTAAGGAAAGTTTACCTGTCATTGAAAGACTGGCAAAGCAACAAATTTTTTCAGTCCTCGATTATGGCGCAGAAGGTAAAAATAAAGAAGATGAATTCGATTTTACTTTGCAAGAGGCAAAAAGAGCTGTAGACTTTGCCGCTGGTTCCGGATTCAATCCCTTCATAAGTATTAAATTAACAGGGTTAGTTCACCAGGAAATTCTTGAAAATTTGGCTTTGGGTAAGGACCTTGAGGATAATGAAAATCAGGCATTTTCTCGCTTTAAAAATCGTGTGGACAGCCTTTGTCAATTGGCCTCCCTAAAAGGTGTTTCTGTTTTTATCGATGCCGAAGAATCCTGGATTCAGCAACCCATAGATGATCTGGCAAATGCCATGATGGAAAAATATAATGTAGAAAAAGTATTTATCTACAACACCTTCCAGATGTATAGAAAGGACAGACTTGACTTTTTAAAGGAAAGTTTTCGCCTTTCAAAGGAAAAGGGCTTCTATTTAGGAGCTAAATTAGTAAGAGGGGCTTATATGGAAAAGGAAAATATCAGGGCTCTTTCCTTAAATTATGATTCCCCAATTCATGTTTCAAAAGAATTTACGGACCAATCCTTTAACGAAGGCATTCGTTTTTGCCTGGATCATTATCAGGAAATGGCTTCATGTAATGCCTCCCATAATGTATATAGTGTTTCTTTACAGGTAGAAGAAATGGCTAAAAGAGGTATTCCATTTAATCACCCTCATCTGTATTTTTGCCAATTGATGGGTATGAGCGATATCCTTACTTTCAATTTAGCAAATGCAGGGTTTAACGTAGGCAAATATGTCGTTTACGGTGAAGTCAAGGAGGTAGTCCCTTATCTTATTCGCAGAGCGGAAGAAAATAGCAGCGTTACTGGCGATATGTCCAGAGAACTGAGTCTGGTTAAAGCAGAAATGAGTCGTAGAAAGCTGCTTTAATTTAAATTCAAGGGTATTTCCATTAAAAGTATTTCTGCATCGTTCTCGCTGGAAATGATTTCAAAACTATTTGTACCGCTTATTCCTAATCCATCGCGAAGACCCATTTCCTGTCCATCTATTATAAAGGATCCTTTTATTACAAAAGCATAAACACCATTACCCTCTTTTTTAAAAGTATAATTAGCCTGTTTTCCCTGCTCGAAATTTCCAATATGGAACCAGGCATCCTGATGAATCCATACTCCTTCATCGTCAGGATAAGGAGATAATATTTGTTGTAATTTATTTTTACGTTCCGCCGCATTTAAGCTAATCTGGTCGTAGCGTGGCTTTACATTTTTCTTGTTTGGGAAAACCCAAATTTGTAAAAATTTGACCGATGCTTCCTTGTTATGATTATATTCACTATGTGAAACCCCAGTTCCTGCACTCATCACCTGAATATCGCCGTTTCTTATAATGGTCATATTATTCATGCTATCCTTATGGGCTAAATCACCTTCTAAGGGAATACTAATGATTTCCATATTTTCATGAGGATGCGTACCAAATCCCATTCCTCCAGCAACGGTGTCGTCATTTAGCACACGGAGTGCACCAAAATTCATTCTTTCCGGATTATAATAACTGGCAAAGCTGAAAGTATGGTAACTTTTTAACCAGCCATGATTGGCTTCACCCCTGGTATTTGCTTGGTGAAAGAGATGATTTTTCATTTTATCGAACGTAATTTCACACAATAACGAATCAGGATATTCATTTGTTTCGGTTTTTTCCTTTTTTCCCGGGAATCAAATTCAATTTATCCAAGTTTGGCTGACCTGCATCTACCCAGGCAGTAAACCAGCTGCTGGATATAGATTGAATGGTTTTTTTCATCTGTTTTTCAACCATGCCATCCATTGCTTGCTGATATGCCATCGAAAAATCAATGCAGGGTTTTTTAATTGTACCCTTTCCCTGAATAACAAAACACCATTGTTTTTCAGCGGGAAAAGTATCCCGTACTTTCCTTTCAAGAGATAAAACATCATTCACTAATCGTTGACTATCTTTACATATTTCCCAGAAAATTTTTTCAGGATGATCCCAATAAACAGCTTTTCCTGTCCAAAGCTGGTAGGTCGATGCTGCAAAATATTCAGGAATGTGACTCTCCCAAAGAGCATGAATACCCACCTGATCGGTCAGCTGTCCATTGTAATTTTGGGTTGTATGAAGTGGCACGTGGGCGTCGCCAATGTAATGCCCCATTTCTGCAGATAGTTGTAAAATGCGCTGTTTGTCTTTTTTAATAAAGGCCTCAGTCAGCCTCCTTTGCATTCTCATTAAATGCCAAGGTAAGATACCGTGTTCATTAAGGTGATCAAAAAAGTAAAAATTGCCAGCTTTTTCCTTGCCTTCAGGAAGTAATAAAAGTAAACTATCTTTGGGCATTTCCCATTCCCCATCGGGTAAATAGGGTGCAATTTGCTTTTTAAACATTTGTTTGTAACCCATTATTTCTATTCCCTCTTTTTTAAAATAAATAGTATCTTCTTTGTTAACGAGGTACATAGTATGATACTTGAAAACGGCATCCTGATAAAGGACGGG
>Ga0214917_10002453_pt1 | contig 22508 bp, 25 predicted proteins | sample LL_1208_BB_MetaG_FD_177983 | JGI IMG/M metagenome (GOLD analysis project Ga0214917, IMG submission 177983) | Freshwater microbial communities from Lake Lanier, Atlanta, Georgia, United States - LL_1208_BB | ecosystem: Environmental > Aquatic > Freshwater > Lake | place: USA: Georgia | collected...
CCGGTCCCCCTCATCCACCAGGTGACTCCGCCCCTCCCGCACCCAGCTTCCCGCCACCGCCGCCTTCCCCCTTTCCAACAAAGCCCGCAGATCCTTCTGGTCCGGCCGCACCACCTCCGCCGTCTCCGCCCCGTCCCCCGCAACCCAACCCTTCCCGTACAAAATCCGCGCCTCCGCATACGCCAGATACCGGTCCCGGTCCATGTCCTCCTCCCGCGGGGCCGACCTCGCCCCCTTCAACCCCCTCAACTTCGCATCAATCCGCCCCGGTACCTCCCGCCCATGCCGCAACATCACCAACGCCAACCGCAGGCTCGTCCGACTTGAGCTCGCGATCGTCTCCAGGAGCCTGTCCATCAGCTCCTCCCGCTCCCGCGCCTCCGCCCCGCTCAACCCAGCCTCCTCATCACCTTCAAGTCCACGAAAGGTTCGTCATCCTCTAGCCCCTCCACCTCGTAGCTCCGTTCCAGGCTCTCCGCCCAGCCCCGCGGCGCCCCCTGCAGGAGCACCCCGCCATACATCTTCATCAGCTCCCCCACCGCCTCCGTGGCCCATCCCTTCCCCCGGTCCTTCTTCCGGATAAACACCCACAGCAGGTCCGCCCTCTTGCCCGGGGCCAGCTCCCCCAGCACAAACCCCACCCGCTCCCCCTCCACCGTGATGCCCAGCGTTTGCGTCGGCGAATACGCCATCAGCGTGTCCCGGGCCTCCTCCAGCGGCAGGTCCATCACCTCATGCGTCAACATCCCGTGCCAGATATCCTCATCTTCCCGGCTCATCTTTTGTAACTGCACACTCATTCCCGTCCTCCCTTCATCGCTGCCTGCCGCGCCTGCTCCCGCGCCAGATCCATCTGCCGCAGCAGCTCCGCCTGCACGTCCCCCTTGTCGCACAGTTCGATCTCCAGGCCTTTCACCTCCTGCATCATCAGCCGGATCCTCATTTCCGTTCCCCGGGCCGTTCCGTCTTCAGGTCCGTCCGCAGCTCCACGTCCAGCCCTTCCCCCGTGATCAGCCCCATCTCCGCCAGGTCCGCCCGCGGCACCACCCGGTTCTCGTAATCCATCACCGGCAGATATTCATTTAACCGCTCCAGCATCTGCTCATACGCATAGCCCACCGGGTTGTTCATTCGCTTTTCCCGGTACGCCTCCGCCTCCTCCTCGTCCGGGCAGTCCAGCTCGGGGAGCGACTTCGCAAACTTGCCCTTCCCCGTTTTCATCCGCCGGTCATGGTGCCGGCTAAACGTTGGCACCTTGATGTGCCCGTAGCCAGAGGCGGTCATCATCCGCGTCGTTCCCTGCAGCCACACGAGCAGGTCCGGCGCCCCCAGCCAACACTCCGCCATCGTCACCACCTCTTTGCCCTCCGCCTTCAGCTCCTTCAGCCGGTCACATAACTCCAGCGCCGGGAACGCGTCCAACACCCCCTCCCCGCGGAACACCAACACCAGCCCGTGTCGGTTCTGCCGCCCCGCCATCACCGCCGTCAGGATCGCGTCGTGGTCATTCTCCGCCCGCTGCTTGCCGGAGAGGATCACCACCGCCGGCCCCGTCGGTTTCCGCACCTTTTTCACCTCCACGCTTTTTTCCATCATCGCTGCACCTCCTTTCCCCTTTGGGGAAACCCTTCGAAGCTCTGCGAGCCTGTCGCGACAGAGCGAAGTAGGGCCTTCTTAATCTTCATTTCTCCCGCCTTCCACCTTCCACCTCCCGCCACTTCCGATATTCCATATCCGACATCCGATCTTCGATTCACCGTCTCCTCCCCTTCCGGCTTCCTGCTTTCCGGACCGCTGCCGCCATCCGGCGCAGCTGCGCCAGCCTGGCCGCCCGGTACGCTGCTCCACATTTCAAACATGGCCTCATCTCTCATTACCTCCTTTTTTTCGTTTAAGAAAAACCCTTCGTAGCTCTGCGAGCCTGCCGAGACAGAGCGAAGCAGGGCTTCCCGTTCACTTTCACCTTCACCTTCACGCACTCCTCCCGCCTGCCCCTTTCCACCTCCCGCCGCATTCGATATTCCATATCCCATATTCAATCTCCGTCCTACACCAACACCCCGGACAAAATCGGTCCCCGGGGGCATGATCCCTAAACACGCGGCTGTTTTGGGCCGGGAGATTACATTCCTTTTTCCCCGGTACTCCGGTCCATACCCTAACTGAGTTAGGGGTCTTGGATTATTTTTTTCTAGTTTAGGCCAGGGGAGCCGCATCAAACAAAATGAGAGCAGTTTTTTCAAGATCGTCGATTTTAATCATCCATTTTTGGCCAACTTTATTTTTCGCCATAGCCCTGCCGATGTCCTACCCCCTATTCCATGATTTTTGTATGCGCGGACGAGCCAATCACTATCCAGTACCAGCACCAAATAAATGATCCGGCAACCATCCAAACCGGAGCTTCGCAGAATCCAGGGGGAGCTAAACCTTTCCGGCCTCCTTTTGCGTGAAAAGGTGCGTCAAGCCGGCCGCGCCAAAGGCATCTCCAAGGCTTCCTTGGCCCGGGAAATAAAGTCCCTCTTTGCCCGCCAATCGATTCTTGAATCCCGGCCTTCCTAATCCTCCCGCCTAATCCTCATTCAATCGCCTGCCTTAACCTCGAAACCACCTGACCCGCATGTTTCAGCCGACACTCTCTTATTCTTAAGACCTTCCAACCCAGCCTTCGCAGCCGGCCGTTGACTGATCGGTCCCTTTTCCGGTTCCATTCAATCTTCGCCTTCCAGAAAGCCCGGTTCTGCCTAGGTAGCTGGAAACACTTTGGGCATCCGTGCCAGAAACACCCGTCCACGAACACCGCCACTTTCTGCTTACGAAACGAGAAGTCCGGCCGGCCTGGGATCGGTGCATGCCTCCTCCAGCCCCTTATGCCTTCAGCCCGCATCAATCTGAAAAGCCGCAACTCCGTCTTTTCGTTCCCCTTGCCCCGGATCCGGGACATGACCTCGGATCGGGTCAAGCCACCGAATCTAGTTTTCTCCAGCGATGCGGTATTTTTTGGGTAAACCATAAAATAACTCTGCCAGCCTGTTTTTCTCTATCTTGAATAATGGCCCCTTCTCCACTACCGATCCGGTAACCTTCTTTTTAATCAAATGGTCAACCGTGATATTCCCTGCCTCAAGGAGTCGGTCGAACTGGGTAACGCTTGGCCTCGCAGTATGAGTAACTGACTGCAACTCGAAATATTCCGTGCTACCCCTTCGGAAGGACCGGGCATCAATCCAGAAGGTCTCCTTGTGCTTTTCTGCAAGACGGGCATGAAGCAACTGCATGGGCCATATGCAAACATCACCCTTGGGCTGGGTCGCGTGGAATTCTTTTAAAAGTTGTCGGGCATCATCAAGGGTTAGCTGGAGCCCCTGGGAATTCGCACTCCGACATGTTACCGTGCAGTAAAGCTTGAAATCCGGTCCCCGGCGGTATCCATATTTTTCAAGAATTTCCCGGCTGCTCTTGCATGTGCTCAAGCTCCAGTCCGCAACACAGGCAAATAGGTTCGCCCGGTTCTCCTGTCCGCCTATCCGCGGCAATCGTCCACTCTTGAGCTCAATCCCACGATAATCGGGATTCCGGCTGGAATTGATCTGGATCCCAAGAGCGGTCTCGATGGTTCGCCCCACGGCCGTGTCGCCGCTGCATACGGCCTTAATGGGGCCGTGCCTGGCAATACTTTTGAGTTTTTCAAGAAGCTCGAGAACATCCTTTCGGGATTCTTTTTCTAGCCCCTCAAGCAAAAAGCGGGAAAAGTCGTTCTCGGTAAGGTTTGACCGAGAAAGATTAAGAAGGTGTAGAAGCTTGTCCTTCACGAAGACCGCCACCACATCGCCTGGCTTTGCGTACTCAGGCAGGCCGGAGAACCAGAATCTGGGGTCACCTTTCTTGGTCATGGGCCTGTAAAGAGAAACTTGGGTCTCATCTGATGAATCGGCGTACACAAAGCATGCTCCTTGCACGACCTTGTGCTCAGGGCCCTGAAGTTGTCGCGAAAAGTCGTGGATCTTCGCTTGAAGAAGCATCTCCCGCATCGGTTCAGTCGCATCCAGTATGCTTTTGTGAAGCCCTGTCTCTGTTATAAAGAGGAGGACGGATCTTCGACCCGTTGCGTTAATCCGGGCTAGATTTGAAGATTCCGCCGTGGTCAGTGGCCGGGTATTCATGCCTTTTCACCTAGGCCGAAAGTATTTTGGCCAGATGAATACCAATTTTCTTGGCAAGCAAGACGGGCACGGCGTTGCCAATCTGGGTGTAACGCGGCACGTCCCGGTCCCAAATATTCTTGCCTGGATCCCCAGCCCGCCGCCTTCCGCCAGTCGTGCGTGGCCCCTTGAAAACATACCAGTCCGGAAAAGTCTGTAGACGTGCCCACTCCCTTACAGTTGGGCTGCGGGCCTCCTTGTAGTGCACATAATCCTCGGGCAGGGAGGTTGCGGTTATATTTGGGCCGTCATTACCCCAGGTTTTTGGGAATACCCTTTGTGCGAATTTTTTCGTCCGGAATTTATGGGGTATTTCCCCGTCATGTTTGATCATATGTGCAAATTTCTCCCGTATATAATCAGCATGCTGGCTGTACTCATGCTCGGTGATACCGTCCCCTTTTTTCATGCGCTTGCCATCACGCGTGGTGCGCAGTTGTACCTGTATTTCGCTTTGCGGGTCCCTTAAATACACGGGATTCCCATCCTTGCCCTCGAATTCAGGGTCCTCGAGATCGGACAGCAGGTCCTCAAGACTTGGGGCGTCATTTGACCCCGTAGGGAGGTAACCGGCTTGAATTGCAGACTTCAACTCGACGCTTGGGGGAATAATTCCTTTTTTGAGTGCGCTGCCAAGTAAATCCTTGCGGATGCCGACCATCAAAACGCGCGGGCGATTCTGTGGAACCCCGTAGTTTTTGGCATATACGAGCTCCCAGCACACGGAATACCCGGGTATTTTCCTGAAGGCCGCGAGCACCGCCTGCCAGATTTCCCCTTTTTCACCCCGCGGCGTCCACCGTGAATTTAGTAATCCTTTTACATTTTCAAAAAGAAAGACCCTTGGTTTCACCTTCCGGATAACCCGCACCATCTCAAGGAACAAGTGGTTGGATGGAATATCTTTTTTATCCAGCCGGAATGTCCGGCGATGCCCTATGCCGGAAAAACCTTGGCAAGGCGGCCCGCCGCATACCAGGTCAATTCCCTTGATGCCCCTCTTTCTTAAGGCCTGTAGATGCTTTTCCAGCTTGTGATTGGTTAACTTGAAAATATCGGACTCCTCGATGATTTCCATTCCTTTGCGATTTGCAAGGTAGGTGTCCGCAGCTTGCCGGTTTAATTCGCTGAACAAAACAGGCGTGAATCCCGCCTCTTCAAGGCCCAGAGACAGGCCTCCACAGCCCGCAAAAAGGTCTATCACGGTGAGTTTCGGCTTAAATCCAACCGGATTTTGGGCCCGAGCCCCATCCTGCCTACCGGTACGTGCCTGTGAATCAACAACCTGAATCATTACTGATGCATAGGGCCTTCTACAGGCCCGACAAGCAGCACCACCCCATGGCAACCCTGTGTCTATCAACAACCTGCTGATTTCTTTTAGAAGATCCCATAGGGAAACTCTGGGCAAGGCTATGGGACAAATGCAGTCCTAGGATTAATTAACAATCACGCCCTAATGCTCCTGGGGTGGTTGCTCTATTAAAGGCTTTTTAGAAACCCGATTTTACATAATTGAGGGTGGTGAATCGTTTTTTAAGTGGTTTTTCCAGGTCGATAATTTTTTGGGCTCCAGCCATCTCCTCAAGATCCAGGGAAAGTCAGCCGAATCCGGCAAAAAACCGATGCATTAAGGTTGATGATTCGATTATCTCGTCAGCCTACGGATTGAATTACATTTTCCCGAGGATGTCCAAAGGGAGCTGCCATTCCTCCATGGGTTTCTTCATGTACTGGTAGACACAGGTTTGGGGGGACTCCAGATAAGAACCCCTAAATGAAATGACATTGAATATCCCTACGCAGTCACCATCTTTAAGATTTGTTATTGAAGGGTGTCGGATCGCATCTCCATTTAGTAACACCCTGTTTACATGATCAGAATCCGGCATCTTGATTTGAAGTGTAATGCCCTCGTGGCCCATTGATTTCTCAGCTATTATTCCAAAAAGATCTTTGGGCCAGTTCTCAACCGCTTGAGGGTGTGCCTGCCGGTAGCAGTAAGGACCACACACGGGCCTCAGTCGGCATCCAAAACATCCCCAGATTCCTTCTTTAGGGTTGCCCGGTTTTGGCAGTGCCACGCTGGTTGGATCCCCGAGTTCTTCGATCCTTTTGTTGAGCTTATCTAAAAGAAGCGAAGCTTGACTTAGGATATCGTCATCATGACTAATGCCGACTAATTCTTTTTTTCCGTCGATGGTCTGAAGAATCGCGCTCCTGATATTTTTCCCGTTCTCCCTCAGTAGCGCAGCATAGAGGGCGAGCTGGAGCCGGTATTCCCCCTTAATGATAGGCTCACCGCCCTCAGGATCATCCTCGAAGATGTCCCCGGATTTGTAGTCAATAATTGTGTACTCTTCACCGCGCCTGATCACAAGATCCGGCTTTCCCCTGACTTTCCTGTCTCGTGATTCGATCATCTCGTCGTCACGCATCACAACTCGTGCCTGGTTACCGACCTGCGGCACCACCCCTCCCTGAATGTTCTGGAGGCGCGTCAGGCACAGCTTCTTTTTGAACGTGTATCCGGAGGCTGTCTTTTCAATCGGAGAAAGTCCCCTAGAAATCCAGTTGATCTGCAGTTTTCGATCAATCTCGTTTTCTTTCTGCCTCCATAGATCTTCAGGGTCACTTGCCGGACCATAATACTGCATCACATGATGAACGATTTCCCCCAAAAGAGCCTTGGCACCACTCGGCAGGGGATAAGCCCCCTTCCACAACAAGGGCAACGGGCACTGATCACCATCGTCCCAAGCCTTCAGGCGGGCAAAGGAACTTGGGTTGACTGCCTCAAGGGATCGCCCAAATTTTCCGGAACTCAAAGCGGCTACCTGAGGTGAAAAACAGCGTTGTCACTGCGCAGCTCTCTGAATACCCATGCAGGTCGCTTGAAAAGGTCAAAGCTATCCACGGACCTGACATTTTGTTCCCCGACCTCAATCGCAGCTTCGGCGATCCAGTCGGCAAAAATTCCTTGCCGATCAACGGTGGTATCCCATAGGGGATGACGTACGATGACAATACGCTCTCCCCGATTATCTCTCCACTTTATTCCCGAAGGGCCGGAATTCTGCAGGGGATATCTAGGGACTAGTGATCCGAAATTCTGAATAAAGTTGTCTATGTACTCCCTTGTTTTTGCAGTCCAGTCATTAAGTCCATTCATACCCCATTGTCCATCGAGTCCTGCAACAAAATCCGGATACACGAACATCCTGACCATCGAGATTCCGAGCCTCCAGTCGAGCAATGGATGGTATCTCATGTTTCGGAAATTCTGGAGGCATGAATAACAGGAGGATTGGCACTTTCCCATGTGGTCTTTAGTAAAGATCTTGTCAATGACGCTCTTGGAATTTTGCTGGTCCGCCGCTTGGATGATCATCCTCAGGATATTACCGAATTCCTGATCCAACCGCCGCGTGAACCCAGACCCGTTTATGAGATGATCTGCCAGAATGAACTCTCCGGAGTATTTTTTCCTGCCGGTTGGATCAATTTGCACCTCTGCGAGCCTGACATGGCACAAATCGAACTCCTCGGGATCAATATCGAGAAGGTCAGCTGCAGCAGATCGGATGAGAAATGCAGCTGAAACTAGGGCGCTCTTTACACCGGGGCGGGTCAGGGCTTGGGCACCTCCAGGCCCCTGAGGAACGGGTCTTATAGGTGAAGCCTCGATTCCTGAGGGGACCTTATCGATGCGAAATACCAAGGCATCAGTCATCTTCGGAGCCGCTAAAGCACAAAGTTCTCCCTTGGTATCGCTGAACCACCGGGAGATGTCATTATCATTCGGACAATTAGGATTGCCTTTGTCATCCTTTCCCCGGATGAGATTGTTATTTTCCTCGATCCCATTGAAGAGCTTACCCTTATTATCATTGAGGGTATACAAGCGACCCTTTGTGCAGAACCTTTTAACATTCAGGCCGACCTCAGCTATTGCCGCATTGGAATCAATATCGGAGATTCTCGCGGCAGGAGATGAGACAGATTCCTCTCCCTCGATAGAATCCGAGCCCTCTTTCAGATCCTCAGTATAAAAAGCCGCCGGGACAATCAACCTGAGAACCTGAAAGCCTTGTGCTTGGTCAGCATGACATCTTGGGCATTCCTGATCGGGATTTTCCGGCTGATCAGCCCCATAAGAATGACAATATCGGCACTGGTTGCAGCGAGCCATCCAGAGAACCTCCGTATGGTATTGGTTTTGGGCAGCTGGTGCGATCTTATCGCCTCCTCTCATTGGAACGAGACTCAAGGGAGGACAAATTCCGAAAGATTCGTGGATGCGCTTATCTTTGGTGCGCTGGGATTTCGGCGCAAAGTCACTCACTGCCAGCTCAAGCTCTCTCTCGATGCTAGGTAATTCATAATGCCATTGCCCATCATCATCTCTCCATTTTCTAACAGGTCCGTGAAACATTTCCCGAACTCTTGATGGCATTCCCAGTAGTGGGAGAACTCCACCTTCCGAAAGGGCATGGGCAACGCCATCAATGGATTCGAACTCAGGATGACCCATGACGTGAAGGATTCTGCCCATTAACTCTTGCGTCACAAAATCCACGAGTCTTTGCGGTGTCACATTTTGCCCCTGCAGGCCTGCACACAAAGCTTCGGCAAGGTCTCGGGCAGCAGTGATCATCTGGGGATCTGCAAGCATTTGCTGGAGAGGACCGCAATTCCCTGTGGCTCCATTCCAAGATAAACGGCAACCGAATTCCCCATGCGTGTCGGGGGAGCTTGTAGGCCCGTGGTGCCAACGAACTCCAATTTCATAAAATGCCTTCCTGAGCACCCCCTTGGACATGACACGGCGCGCGATCTCTTCCTGATCCATGGCCAGAAAAGGAGTCGGGGCGGGAGCTCCCGTGATATCCAAGGGATTCTCAAAGTGAATGGTATCATGGCTCCGCTGACGGCAGAGGGTCATGACTGCGGAATAGGGTTGGCCCCGTCGCCCCCCCCGCCCTGCCCTCTGCTGGTAATTGAACCGCTCCGGTGGCATGTTGGCCTGCATCACCACGCTAAGTCCCCCGATGTCGATACCGACCTCCATCGTCGTCGTGACGCTCAGAAGGTCGATTGTTTTGACGCATTCGGGGCCATCATCATTAAGAACGATATTTCGGAAGTTCCTCTGACGGGATGGCTGATCATCCGTCTGCCCCGTCAGCTCCTCGGTGTGGAGGCGAAAGGGCCCACTCCCGCCGCTGACCATGGACGCATAATAATTGTTTTGATAGATCTCATTGCACTGGCCGCAGGGTTTGGGATCCAGATCCGAGAAGCAGTGGCAACAGACACCGGCGGATGGATGAAGGTGCACTTTGCCACACGCATTGCACTTCCAGTAAGGATCAGTAGGTGATGAAAGTTTGAGCTCCAGCGAATTCGCGCTCAAGACCCAGCCGACATTACCAAGATTAACGCTGTTGATCACATCGCTCAGTGCCTGTTGAAGATCCTCCAGAATAACATTATGCTTTCTGCAGATCTTCTCCGCATACTTATAAATTGTGTGAAATTTGCCCGTTCGTGAGAATCTTCCTGATCCAAACCGGTCAGTGATTGTCGTGGGGCCGCCGTACAGAGAATCCTTTTGCTCGTAATTGAATTTCTCTCCAAGCAATCTGACGACGGAACGGCAGGCCTCCCTCAAGTAATCAGGAGGCAGGTTGCATATTGCGGCGGCGTTTTTGATGATAGTATCATCGGCTTGCACCGCCACATAACCCAAAGCGGAAGACTCGATGCCATAGAAAAGCTTACCAAAAAGTTGCTCAAGTATACGCTGTCTAATGATTGCTATGAAGTAACCATTGGGGTTAATTATTACATTTGACTGAAAAACAGCACCTTGAATTGCAATAGCGGATCGATAAAGATTTTCGTCACTATTAAAATCTAGTAATTGATGCCACTCAGCCTCCACTGTTGGTCTTCCGTAGCTTTTGTACCTTTGAGACATTTTTCCGTATCCGGCAGGATTTATGCCGAGGTTCTTCAGCCGCTTAATGAGGATTGGATCGTTTCCGTCATAAAGTCCACTTAGAGGGATGGTTTTTTTCGTAGCAATGTCACGCTTTTGGAGCGTAAAACGATTCGCCTCATAATATTGGGCGCGTTGTTCAGGGGTTTGTTGGCCCATTGTAAGATGCTCAAGATTTTTCATTATTATGACCGCTTGCCGAAGTTTTCCCGCATCCACTGCAAAGAGGGTCGCGTAGTCGGATGCCGGCTTTGTTAGATCCGCATCCCTCTGTAGGTGGTCAAGATAATCCGCCCCCCCCAGAAGATAAGCATGGAGATCTCCATAAATAATCTCCCTGATCATGTCTCCGTAATGGAAGCGTTCGATATCGTTGGAAATCTTGGCTGCGTCCTCTCGGCTGTCAGAGAAAACAATCAGCTTGCGCCCCTGATCCCCATCAGGGATTTCCTTAAAGAGTTCCTTGGCGAAGACCTGGCTAATCTTGGTGAAACCGGTCCTAAAAGTCCTGATCGGAGATTTTTTCTTATTCAGATTCCAGCTAGTTGTTTGGTATCTGTAATCTTCTCCGCAAGATGGGCAGACTGCAGGAAAAGCGCGATAGTCATAATTACCAATAGGATGAGCAGTGTGATGAAAATACCCGAGCCGATAAACATATCCTGAAATGGCATTTTCTCCATTTATTATTCCAAACTGGCAGACCCTTCCGGTCTTCGGAAAGAGATGGCTCTTGACCCATCCTGCCAAGGGGGTGCCGGGAATCGTTGATTCGTCCCGAGGTGCTTCATAAACCACGGCATCTTGCCCCCAAGAGTTTTTCACTGTGTTTGCTCTGCTGTCCTCCTGACCCTGTTGATTCGTCCACTTCGGGCAGAGGTCGGAGAGGCTCTCCCCGGGCCAGAAGATCCCGTAGTCGGAATACTTCCTGTCCTTGGCCAGCAAGGGGCGATCGATTTCAGGGACCTTTTCGAGCTCCTGCTCATTTGCCATAAGGTAAAAATCCGTATCATCCTCCTTACCTAGCCGTATTCCACCCAGCATCACCTCTCCGCACTGTTCACAGTATAGCAGTTCAAGCACTCGGTTGCCGGCCTCGGTGACGAGGGCCTTGGGGCTGGCATATAGACGTCCGACATTCCTCGGTTGCCCAGCGTCCTCCCCCTGATGATAGAAATCCTCATGCTCTTCATCCTCGGGATTTTCACCACCCATATGATCCTCTACGGCAACCGAAGCAGGATCAATATCCTTAGGGTCGGGAGATGCCCAGAGTCCCTCCAGATTCCTGAAGAACCAGTGGAAGCGCAGCGTGGGCAAATCATCCTTAACATCGTTCCGGTGCGTGGACCCCCTAGCGATCAGGAGACCTCGGATGGCTAGCATCATGCTCTTTCTGGAAATGCCGCGATTCCCAAATATCCGCCGCCCGAACTCCAGCAGGTCATGGGCACGGAAATGCCCTCCTCGCGGATCACGGGGCTGTTCCAGCAGTGCGTGAAGGAACTGATCCGAGATGCGCGGTGCTAATGTGGGATCAGTGAGAGTTGCGATTAGCTTGTTGACTCCCTGTCCAACCATCGCTTGCCCCCCCAGTGCGACAGCCACGGCCTCAAACTCGGCATCAAGTGCCTGTTCAAGGACATGCCCCTTCAACCCTCTTTTGGAACGTGATATCCATCCATTGGCAAGAGTGATGAATGGACCATGATTCAAAGGTGTGGTGGCCTGAGGCACATCAATGTCGCCCTTGATGATTCCAATGCCCGGTTTCCCAAAGAATTCTTCGAGGAAGCGAGCGCTTTTTTGACCTTCTTCGGTTTGAGGATCACCAGTCAGCGAGGCACTGGAGGCCAGGACCCTGAGCTGGGCGCTAGAGGGCTTGAGTCCAAGACGGTGCAATAGCAGCCTGATAAGATACGCGGTCTCGGTTCCGGCAGTTCCCCGGTAGAGGTGAAGTTCGTCGATGACGAGGTGAAAGATCCGCTCCGGATCGTCGTGTTCCCGTCTAGGATCCTTTTCAAGCCAGCGTTTTGTCTCGTCGAAGATCCCCTGATCGGCCTCCCTCATGAGCATGACACTGAGCATGCTGAAGTTAGTTACAAAAATGTCCGGCGGGCATTTCTCCATGTCCCATCTGGAACGCATTTCGGATCCAACCACAGAGGGAAAAAAGAATCGGGCCTCTTCCCTACCCTGATTTTTTTGTAGGTCGTAGTCGACTGCTTTATTAAAGGAAGCTTCCGCCTCCCGGAGGCGATTCCGCAGCTGTGTGATTTTTTTCACATTTGGCATCCGACTTGGGAGAAATTCATGCCCTGAAACTGGCGTTTCGGAATTGTATCGCCCAAAATAAATGCGTTGTCCGGATCCGAGGTTCTTTTCTTGCCATGCACGTGCGGGCTGCGAATCGAGAGACTTGCGTAATCGGCTCATCTGGTCCTCTACCAGTGCATTCATCGGATAGATGATCATGGCCCTTACCGCTGCCCGTCCACTTTCCCCCTCCCGCTGGCAGATGCGTGGAGATCGAGCAAAAGCGTTGCCGTTTTTGCAAGTATTTCTCCATTGCGCTGCCTCTTGAGAGTCCCCCCACCAGTCATCCCGCAGGGGGTTGACTTGGATGGGATGCATCCACTCCTGCCGCAGGGTCTCGCTCGCAAGCCACGCAAAAATCGGAAGGAGGAACGACTCCGTTTTTCCCGAGCCGGTGCCGGTGGTGATGACGAGCGACTCCCCGCACAAGGCCCTCACCAGCATCTCAAACTGGTGCTTGTACAGTGGCATGTCAGTCCTGTCGAAAAGGCCCTGACTCACTAGCCCCTTAAACCGCTCAAAAGCTTTCTGATTGAACCAGCTTGGAAGGGGCTTGTTCAGGACTTGGGCCGCATTCCGGATCTCATCAAAGGAAAGGTCGGAGAATTTCCGACCCATGGACTTGTACCGGGGAATCGGTTCCACCCAGGGGGTCCTGTAAAGAGCCGGGGAGGAATTATTTGAAAGATCAGGCATCTTGAGCAGTGTGGTCCTCTCCCTGTCAATTTCCTTGTTCCGTATGTGGAATGCCGTCCTGACATAACGGATGAAATTATCACGGATAGTTTCAAATGTTCCGATGGGGTCATTCATGGTTCAGAGGCTCTGGGGTGGTTTCAGGGAGAGTTTGCGGATGACGTGGCCCTGAATAACACAAGGGACTTTCAAATATTTAATCATCCCACGTTTGGCGTCAATAACAGGCAGCGTGCCGCTGCATAAGGAGCAAACGCGATGTAGCTCGATTGGTAATGGAAGCCCGTGATGAATCAGGAAGTCAGGCCCCTCGATGCTTGGTAACAAGGATTCTCCCCCTTCACGATCCTGAAGGATAGCCCATTTGGCCCAAAGGGGGTCATGGCGGAATTTATCAAGATATAGAAGCCAGTTATCACCTGAACGCTTAGCCAGAAGATACTTATAACGTTCTATTTTAATCAGGAGCAGGTTTCTGTCATAGGTATTCCAGATGTCGCCCCAAAAAACCCAGTTCTTCTTTTCTGGATCGAAGACCTGCAAAGTTTTTGCATTTCCTAATTGCTGATGATTTCGGGGCTGACGATCATCTCGATAAAAATGATGATCTAAGCGGTCATGGAGGCTCTCAATACATGAGGAGCCAATCCTATTGTGTAGCGCTACCCAGGCCCCCGGGGTTCCGGCTCGATCTCCTAATAGATACCAGTCACGAGAAAGAGAAGGGCTAGATGCCATAAGTACTTGATACTCTTGCTGGAAGAGAGTGTGTGTGTTGGCAATCTTTTGAAGGTTATCAAAGAATGTTTCGCTCGCTCCCTTCATGTATATTGTGAAAGGAAAACCATTTTCTCCACTTACCTCTTCGACACTAAGTTGGTTATGGTCAAAAGGAAGTGTATGTAGTTCATCAAGAAGATTTCTTTCGTTCGGTCGAGCGCCGGTTAATACCGCTAACGATTTCCCGTTTTCTCGCGCTGGAAGGACACACATCCTTGGTGTCATTACATGGACTCTCCCCTGCACATGATCCGTATGAATATGTCCCAGGGCCTCAAGATCTCTCTGTATGCAATTTCTGTTGTATCCACTGGCATTGGGAAAGAAATGCCGGACGACCTCTTGAAACTCATCTTTGGGCTTTGGGCCAAGAGAAGAGATAACTTCAAGGATGTTCATGTTTTTTTTTGCCATATAAACCGTCAAGAAGTGCGCCGAGATTATTGAAGCCACCTACTGGGCGGGTGGGTTGCCGAGGCTGGGGGGGGCGAGGCGTTATGAACCAACAAGTTTTCAGGACAACGTCTCCTAGAATGAAATCCACGCAAAAGATTGTGTTATGTGGCAGGCTTTTTTGACCATATTGTGTTAGATAATCTATCCAGTTAAGATCCTTCACGGGCAATCTTAGTTCTTGCCTATTATTTAGGTATGAACAGCTTATAGCTTCCAGTTTATCTTCTTTATTGGGAATTGCAGTAAATGAAATATTTTTATGAAGTACCTTCGGACGGTTTTGATCCACTGAAACGCCCGTTATATGAATTTCCGGCAGGGAACGGAAGATGATGCGTTTAAAGACAATGATTTCATTCCCGGACCACAACGAAATCTGAACATTTTTGCCATCTCTTACCTGCTCGTTTTCCAAGGTGAATGGCTTTTTGACGTCTTTTCCGTTAATTCTGAGGTTCCGCTTGATGTCACCAGCGGAAATTTCTGGCTCGATAGTGATAGTGATTGGACTACCCGCGTTGTAATAGGCATTTTCCCCAGTACTGTAGAGAAAAGAGTTGCCAATAATCCGAATTTTATCCGTTGGATAAGATGGTACGTTTAAGTGTTCGTATTTCGTCCATTTTCCAGAATCCAGATGATCTGCGCTGCATTGGTGAATTGATATAACTCTGTTTGTTTTTATTGGTGCAACATTCTCATCACTTGGATCAAGCGAAATAGTGATATTACCTGCATGGCTAGGTGTGACTACTAAGGCACCCTCATTTCTTTGATGAGGTATATCACAGGGGACTATTTTTGGGGCATAGTTATCCGAAGTCGATGTGATACTTATTGGAAAGCCTACAAGATAGTGATCCTTATCCATCGCGAAGATTGATTGGATTTTTATTCTCGGTGATCCCCCTGCCCGGTCTTTAGCAAGAGGAGGAAGCAGGTTATCAGGCCATTGTTGAATTACGTTTTCTGGGACGCAGAGCGTGTATGCGTCATATCCATCCGGACAATTAGCCGCAAAATCAGGCCTCAGATATTGCCGAATTTCAGGCAGGGGGTTGCCAGAGTTTTCTAAAAGAAGGTAATGCCTGCCTGGCTCCACCTGATCAACCTCAACATAGGCTCCCATCAAGTGTACAAGTGTCAGTTTACAAAAGACTAATGGCTGTTTCCCAACTTTTTCCCTATGGGCTTTAATACCAAGCCATGGGATGAAAACATCTAAACTACATTCAGGGTTATCATTAACAATTTGAAATAGAGTTGAAAACTCTGATCGAAGCGGCCACTTCGTGTAGAGGCGTTTCTCAACCTTCGAGGTCTCTGTATCAATCTGGTATTCTACATCGTCTTTTATATTGGCTCTATCAATTGCTAAAACTGAGCGGAGTTTAATTAATGAGTAGAATCGTCCATCCCTGATGACACGCAGAAGCTTATGGAAGCCTCTAAATGGGCCAATATAATCTTCACAGGGACTGCCGTCCCAGATCTTGTACTTTGCGAGCAAAAGTCGACCCAAGGCGGCGTTCCGATTTTTATCATTTAGCACCTCCTTGCCGTCATCGCTAAAAAGCCTCTGGGTTTCTTGTGTGTGAAGAACAGTGTGGGTTATTTCCTCTGGTGTGCTCGCTTTATATATAAGGTTTTTCTTACTTAGTTCAAAAAGAACACAATCAATTTTTCTAAGGTCAACAGCTTTTAACAGTCCATAATATTGTGCAATATAAACATAATCATTGGCATACTCATCCGGTGGAGGCAGGTCTAAGACTGGTCCTTCTTCTTTTAATGACCAGTCTTGGAGATCTTGCCATAAATCGTTAATTGTATTTTCTCGTTTGTTAAAGGTGTACCTTGTGCCAAGGGCATCGATGCGTTGATCGCCATCACGTTCAAGGATTCGATTGAGGGGGTCGTAAAAGTTCCCACCATGTTCATCGTCATTCCGTTCTGTCCAAGATAGAACCAAAAGGCAAAGATAGGCAAAATATGGAGGATATTTTAGTATCCCACCCTCATATGCACTCCAGTACACATGGCCGATAAGGTTTAACTTTTCTCGTTTTTCACCTGCTTCGCGCTCTTTCCATTTAGGGTCCGGATATAGGCAGTTATGCGCTTTCGATAAGATGTTTTGACAACGCGGTATTTGAGTCCACTTAGGACCTTGTTTCAGAGCTGCTGTAAAATCGCTTAATGCTGCTGTTGCGTCTAACTTTGACACATCGGCAAGGGTATTCTTACTGACGCAAGGAAATACTAGTCCTCCGGTCGTTTTGCAGAAGAAATACCGGCATAAGCTATCGTTCCAGTCTAAGTAATCCATTTTATTGCCGTTTTTCTACTTTTTCGACTGTTAGCAACATCTCCTTATAGATTCTCTCCTTGTTTTCGCCATGGTGGGCTTCCCGATGACAGTTTGGACATAACGCAATTACAAGCGCTTTATCGATCCTCATTAGCCCAGACCTTTCATCTTGGCCAGATACTTGCAGTGGGCGCACTTTTCGGCGGATTCGTGCATTTGCGCGCCCTTCTTCATCTATCACCTCCACCCCACCGTCCTACTTTCCTAGGATTATGGGACGATTTCTCCGATCCATCTCGCCGGTAGATCGCCCGGAGGTGCCCATGCATCTGGCCTTTCTGGTAACCGCCAGAACTCACCGCCCGGTAGCCCGGCCAAGGCCGCGTGTTGTCCGCCACCAGCAGGTATTCCGGCCAGTGCCCGGCCTTTTGAACCTCACGATATAAGGCACCCTTTCCACCAAATCCGTCGGGTGTCGTCCAGTTGCAGCCAAACCCGTGGTCCTGGAGCACCACCACGTCCGGCTTGTACCCCGCCCGCACCACGTGTTTCCAGGCGCCGATCGCATCGACCCACAAAAAGTAAAAGTCCACATGGTCCTTACCCGTTCCGGTTTGGATCTCCTGCTGGAAACCATAGCTGCTAAGGACGTCTTGTTGGCGCTTCTCGCGAACCGCGGGATGCCATAGTTCGGCCCACTGCTGTGCTTTAAACTTTTTCGGCTGCAGCTCCTTCACGGTGCGTTTGTACTTTTCCCAAAGCCATTGGGTGGTCTTTTCCGCCTCGGCTCGATCCGCCAAGTAATCCGCGTGAATGAACCGACATGCCTTGCCGACTTCAAAAAACAGTTTCATCGGCCCGTAATCCGTCCCACTCCCTGGGTAGTAAAGCATCCCACCCGGGATCGGATTCCATCGCAAATACTCCTCCGGGCTGGGGAGGGCCTTTTTTTGCCGAACCTGTGACATTACCTCACCTCCTTTAGGTCTCTGCGAAAAACCAAGATTTTTTCACCAGCCGGCACTTCTCCCCGGCTGTCGCTTGTCACCTCAATCGTCAAACTGCCCGTATCCTCCCTCACCGCCACGCCCTTCAGCACCCTCCCATCAGTCATTTGATAGGTCTTGGCATCTTGCGCCCCAGCCGTTCCCAACATCATCCAGGCCCACAAAACCAGAACGCCCCACGGTTCATGCCTCTTGGAAGAACGAATTTGCAATGGGCGGGTAAAATTCATACGGAAACAGTGCCATACAAGGTCGGACATTTTCGGGCCGGGTCTCAACGATTTCTCCTAGCTCCGTGCGACGATCCTCTTGCCAGCTTCCCGCACTTGCCGTTTCAGTTCCGGCGGGGCCAGCACCTTCACCTCGCCTTCAAAGCGCAAAATCCAGCGGCGGATCTGCTCCAGGCTGTTCAGCTCAAATCCGATCTCCACCCTGCCTCCGGGCCGTCGTTTCACCGTTTGCGAGCGGTCCACCATCTGCTCCGAGGCCACTTTCCCTGCCAGCGGCTCAAACAGCAGCCGGATCTTCTGCTTGGGCCCCGACCCCCTCATCATCTGGAACGTTCCATCCATGAAGGCCTCCAGGCTGAATTCCGGGTTCCTCCGGAAGGGTCGCTGGCTTAGCCTCCAGTTTCGTCCGCGGTTGATAAAAAAGCATTTTACCGGCCCTTCCCCTGCGTCTGCCGCCAGCACGTACCATTTCCCCTCGTTAAGGACCAGCTCATGGGGCTGGATCACCCTCTTTTTATGCTTCTTGTCGTTCCGGGAGGAATATTCCACATCCACTTCCAGGGTCTCGTTGATCGCCCGGATCAAGACCTCGATGGTCGCCCGGTTGACGTCCACCACGGATCCGGTGCCAGCCCGGATTTTTTTCGCCCGCGTTTCCATCTCTTTTCTTTGGTCCGGGGGCAGGATTCGGCCGATTTTCTGGAGGGCCGAGACAGCATCCGCGTGAAAGGGGTGGATGTTCTGCTGCAGCATCGGGGCCAGGGCCTGGCACAGGGCCGTCATTTCGTTGGTGGAGAGCCGTTCCGCCAGCAGGCTGTCCGGCTGGTCGTTGGGGCTACCCCGGTAGATCCATCTTTGCCGGGAGGGCACAAATTCAACCGTGTATCCGCGAAAATCTCGAAGGTGATCGATATCGCGACGGATCGTTCGGGAAACAAAGGTATCTCCTAATTCTGTTTGCAGATGATCGACAATTTCAGTGATGGTTGCCCCCTGCTCTTTCCGGCGGGACAAAAACCGCACCAATAAGTTTAACCGCTGATCGGCAGGCCGACATTTCCCTCTAACTATTTTAAGGGCGTCACTTGGCACGAGTCGAAATCATCGGATTATCTACTAACGTTAGCAAGTATAACTTGCTGTTTTTGCGCTTTTATTTCATTAGTCCCGATTGGGATATGCCCCTTCGGGGACCCCAGCTCAAATTCCATTTTTTGTCACTCAAACTTCTTAAATCACCGTTTTTTAGCTCCCTTCATCTTAATCCTTACTTACGGCCCATTTGAATGAACCAGTGGACAAAGGCAGTTAAGGCCGAACCCAGGATCAATCCATGGAGGAAAATCACATATCCGTTGATCATTTTTTTCCCTTCCGATTTTCCCACCGCATAATGGCGTACGACGTCAAACAACTCCCCATCACCATTCCGTAAACAAACAAAAGCTCGTGTCTGAACATCCAGCTCATTTTGACGCCCATCCCGGCTTTAAAACCACGCTCCCGGCCGTCACCGTGGTTTGACCGTTGCCGACATAGTTGCTTCCGGACTTAACGATCACCTCGTCATCATCGATGAATGTGCTTCCCGCACGGGTCACCACACCTCCATCCGGAGTTAAGTAGACACTTCCCACCTTCTGGTACTGGCCACGTGGAGTGATCCATACGCTCCCACTTCTCACAATGACCCCTCCATCACCCGAGGCCGTCGATCCGGCCAATGTGTATTGCCCCCGCCCACCGTACACCCCGCCGAGGAAGTCTTTCATTTCTGCCTGGTCGTCATCCTCATCTTCCGCAAAAGCTGGGCCCGCAATCAGCAACAGCGCCATCAAAGCCACCTTCATCTTAATCCTAATCTTAATCTGATTGCCTCTCATACCACCTCCAACGCGGTGTTGAGGATCTTGAGCATCGTGGCCTCGGCTTTGCGCTCATCCGAATCCACCCAGCCCTCCACCAGCCCGATGATTTCTTTGAGGGCTTTCCTCATCTCCGCTTCATTGCTTCTGCCTGCACTCTTTTTGTATTCATTATTTTGAATCATAGGGCGAAATCATCTCATCCCCCCTAGGACAAATACCGCCCTACCCCTAATCCCACTTTCCCGGGATTGTAGGACAATCCAACTTTCCCCATCCCCAACCATCCACTCCCCCCTCTAACTCCTCGCCCCACCCCACCCAAAACCCTCCCACCATCCCACTTTCCCGGGAATGTAGGACAATCCCACTTTCCTGGGATTGTAGGACAAATTTCACCGAACCCTTTGAGCAAGGACCCAGTTTAATCCTTATATGGATCCACTTACTTATCGGCAGCTCGAGAGGTTATTCAAAGGGGTAGCCAACCATCGCCGAATCCAGATCCTTCAGCTTCTCCACAACGAACCCAGACTGTCCCTTTGGAGAATCCGAGAAAGGGTGCCCATGGGCCGACAGACGGTTTGTGAGCATGTTCGCAGACTAGCCTCCGCAAAACTCGTTTATAAAAAATACAAAGGTCGAGAGGTCGAGCACACCCTCGCTCCTCTCGGCCAACGTGTTCTCTCGCTGCTCCCTGCACTCCTGACCCTATGATTTTGCCCGCGCAGGCAATTAAGCCCACAACTGTTTTTTAGCGATATGCCTCTCTTCGGTGCCGGACCCGATAAACTCTGACAATCCTTACCTCATCGGCAATTTCATAAATGATCCGATAATCCCCTACTCGGATTCGCCAACTATTTCGTAACCCCTCAAGTTTTCGACAACCCACGGGTCGCGGATTGCCCTTAAGCCCCTGAAGGGCGTGAACCACTCGGCCAAAGGTGCGGCCATCCAGTCGGTTCAAATCCTTTTCCGCCTGCTTTTCTAGCAGGACTTCGTAAGCCATCAGCGGCGCGACCGACAGTCGAGATACTCTTCCAAGGGCCGGAAGCTGGTCGTCCGTCGCCGGGACTTCTTTAACCAGGCAACATCCACTGCGTCCTCCGATCGATCAACCAACTCAAGATAATCCCGGATCGGCAGAATCACCGAAACCGGTTTTCCTTTGCGGGTCACCACTTCAGGCGCAGTCATTAACTTCATCTCATTAATTTAAGCCGCTTCGGGATCCCTGCAAACGCTTTCTGGCGAGATCCGCATGGCTATGCCCTGCCTGGTGGAAGGGGTCAGGATAAAGATCAAGGCTTCCTCATGGTGCTAGTAACGCCCGTAGAGACGATCGTTTGACCGCCTCCTCCGAAATACAGTGAACCAGAACCCACCACCGTTCCCTCTTTCCCACTAAAAACATCCCCTTCCTGTACCACGATCCCATTCCGACTCGAATAGGTTCCCCGATCATTCGAATACACCCCCTTTGGAGTTATGAAGACGTCCCTATTCCGTAGAATCAGTTTTCCATTCACTAGGGCCGTATCTTTGTCGATTACAACGGCAAATCCCTTTTCCCGGTAAACTCCTCCCACAAAGTCGGCCATCTCCTGCTCTCCATCCTCCGCTATAGCCCCTGAGACAAGTACGAGCATCAGATGCAGAACCATCTCCGATATGCCAATTCTCATACGCTAGTTCCTCAACCTGCTCTGCGGCGCTGGGATGAACTGCCCGCCATCATTTGAAGGCGGCTCCGGCTTGTAGGCAATTGCTTCATGAACAGCCAAGGCTACAGCCTCACACCATTCATGCGATTTGCTGCTCAAATACTCCGTCTCCCAAAAGCCGCCAGTGCTGAGAGTCACGCTATACGGCGCATCTTTTTTATGACCTCCGAACAAAAGACCCACTCCCACAAACAGCCCGAAGACCATTCCTGACCAGAGGCAGGCCAATCCCATCAGAAGCCCAAATCCCAACGCCAACCAACCCACAGTTCGCAAAAGTGATGCTCCCAGATCGTTGGACTTATTTTTCCCATACGTCACCGAGGTGATTTCCCGAACGGCAAACGCCTTGTTCCACGGATGCCCAATCGTCACCAACGACTCCGTCACCTTCACCTGCCCATCATCAAAGAAAACCATCTCACCTCCTTCACTCCCTCCACCTCCTTCATCACCGCCGGATCGGATCACTAGTCTTGTTCTTTGCATGCCTTAATCCTCTACCAGCCCCTGGGACATTTACAGGGCTACCTACCTACCTACTCACACATTCCCACATTCTTGGGAATGTAGGAACGTCCTCGGTGTCCTTAGCGCGAGCAGTCCCCGCAACTTTGATTACTTCTTCCAGCCCACCGCCAATCGTCGGCCTTCCACTGCACAGTCGGACAAGTACAGGTTAATAAGGTTCTGGTAAGGAATCCCCGTATCCGCAGCCATTGATTTGAAATAATCGATGATGTCGGACTGTAGCCGGATCGTAACAGGTTTTTTCAGCCTCTTGGCGTAGGGGTTCTGACGAGCGTTGCTAAAGTTATAGTTTTTTCTCATTTTGTTTTCTCCTCATAGGTTTTTCTTTCCTGCTTCCCGGCCAGCCGAGCCGAGATCAAACGGATGACCTTGCCTCCTTGACG
>Ga0214917_10002455_pt1 | contig 22495 bp, 13 predicted proteins | sample LL_1208_BB_MetaG_FD_177983 | JGI IMG/M metagenome (GOLD analysis project Ga0214917, IMG submission 177983) | Freshwater microbial communities from Lake Lanier, Atlanta, Georgia, United States - LL_1208_BB | ecosystem: Environmental > Aquatic > Freshwater > Lake | place: USA: Georgia | collected...
ACACGCCGGTGCCAAGGGTCCGCTCACGCTGTCGGCCGCCGGGCTGCCGGCCGACCTCAAGGTGCCGGAGGTCAAGATCGACGAGCAGGCGACCGCCGCGAACGTCGCGATCGAATGCGGACCGAAACTCGCCCTCGGGCCGCATGCGATCGTGCTGCGGGGCCTCGCCAAGCTGTCGTTCGCCCGCAATCCGCAGGCGGCCGACCGGGCGAAGGCCGACGCGGCCCGGGTGGCCGAGATCGCCAAGGATCGTGCCGGCAGGGCCGCCGACGCCACCGCCGCGCTCGCCGCGGCGGAGACCGCGCTGGCCGGGGCGACCGCCGCCGGCACGGCGCCGCCGGCGGACCTCGTCGCCGCCAGGGATGCGGCCGCGATGGCGGTCGCGGAGACGGCGGCGGCCGCGAAAGCGGCCGAGCAGGAACGGGCGGTCCGCGAGAAGGCCGCCGCCGACGCGGTCGCCGCGAGTGCCGCCAAGGACATCGACGTGCCGGTCGTGCTGCCCCCGATCGAACTGGTCGTCGTCGATGCGCCGGCCGCCACGACGCCGACACCGGAGCCACCCCCGCCATGACCCGTCCTCCGTCGCCCCACCACGGCGCCGCCGCGGCCGCCACCCTCCCTCTGGCCGTCGCGGTCGGGTCCGCGGCGATCCTCGCCGCCGGCGCCGTGGCCGCCGCCGGCCTGCCCGTCGAGGTTCCGGCCCGGCCGGACCGGGTGCGGTTCGAGGACGAGATCATGCCGGCGCTCGCCGCCAACTGCACCGCCTGCCACAACCCGAAGATCCACGAGGGCGGCCTCGCCCTCGATACGCTCGCGGCGGTCATGGAGGGGGGCGACTCGGGCCCCGCCGTGGTGCCGGGAAAGCCGGCGGAGAGCGTGCTGTTCCTGCGCGCGGCCCACCGCCAGGAGGACTTCATGCCGCCGGCGGGGAACAAGGTCGGCGCGCTCCCGCTGTCTCCGGCACAGCTCGGCCTGCTCGAACGCTGGATCACCGAGGGCGCGACGGGGGGACCGCCCATCACCCGCCGGTCCCTCGAGTTCCGGCCGCTCCCCGCGGGCACGGGAGGCGTCGTCGCAGCGGCGGTCACCCGCGACGGCCGGCTCACCGCGGCGGCCCGCGGCGGCCGCGTGCAGGTCTTCGACGCGGCCACGGGACGGGGCGTCGGCAGCCTCGTCGATCCTGCGATCGCGTCGGGCGGCGGGCCGACCGACGTGGCCCATCGGGATGTCGTCACGGCGGTCGAGTTCGCCCCGACGGGCGACCTCCTGGCGACCGGTTCGTTCCGCACGATCAGGCTCTGGCGTCGCCATGCACCGCAGTTGGTCGCCGAGGTGTCGGGCTCGGCCGGCGCGGTCGCCGCCGCCGCGGCGCCGTCCGGCGGCCAGGTGGCCCTGGGCCTGCCGGACGGGAGGATCCTCGTGTGCGACCCGCGGACCGGGCAGGTGGCGCACACGCTGGCCGTCCACGCATCCGCCATCAGCGGACTGGCGTTCGCCGCCGATGGCGTGCTGATCTCCTCCGCCCGCGACGGCGTCGTCCTCGCCACCCGGATCGCCGACGGCACCACGGTGGGCCGTCTCGCCCGCCCGGGTGAGGTGCGGGCGATCGCGACGCTCGGCAGCCAGCGGCTGGCGACGGCCGACGCCGACGACGTGATCCGCCTCTGGCCCCTGCCGCTGCCGCCGGCCGATGCTGCAGCCCCGCCGCCGTCGCGGGAACTCTCCGGCCTCCCGCAACCGACCGCCGCCGTCGCGGAGGTGCCGGGGATGGCGGGGCATCTGCTCATCGGCTCGGCCGACGGCAGCGCACGGCTCTGGAACGCCGACACCGGCAGCGAGGTCCGCCAGTTCCCGCACGGCTCACCAATCGTGGCGCTGGCCGTCTCTCCCGATGGCACGCGGCTGCTCACGATGGGATCGGCACCGGGCGCGAAGCTCTGGGAGACGGCGACGGGCAGGCTCGTGGCCGACGCGGGCAAGGATCCGCGGATCGTCGAACGGGCCCGGCTGGCGGAGATCGACGTCGTGGTCGCGCGGCAGGACCTCGAGCACGCCCGGGCGCAGGTCCTCGCCGCGGAGAAGGCGATCGGGGCGGCGGCCGAGGAGACGAAGAGGGCGGACGAGAAACGAGAGGCGGCCCGCAAGACGCTCGTCGAGAAGACCGAGGCGTTCACCAAGGCCGCCACGGGCCGAGCCGATGCCGACAAGGCGGCGGCCGCCGCCGTCGCCGCGGTGCCCGCCGCGACGGAGGCGATCGAGGCCGCGACCAAGGCCGCCGTCGCCGCCAAGGCGGCCGCCGAGGCCGCTGCCGCCACCGCGACGGCCTTCGCGAAGGCGGCATCGGGCGACGTCGCGGCGGCCGAAGCGATCAAGACCGTGCAGGCGGCGGCCGCGGCGGCGACGGCGGCACACGCCGCGGCGGAGCAGGCCGTGACGCAGGCCACGCGGCACCTGGAACGGGCGCAGGCCCGCGTGGCGGACACCGCGAAAAAGGCCGAGGAGGCGGCGAAGCCCGTGCCGGCTGCCGAGGAGGCCAAGACGCAGGCGGAGACCGGCCTGGCGACGGCGGAGCGGGGCATCGAGTTCGCCGCACAGCAGAACCGGCGGGCCGAAGCCGATCTGCCGCTGCAGAAGGATGCCGCCGAGCAGGCGGCCGGCCGGCTGTCGGCCTGCGAGGCGGCGGCGCAACAGGTCGCGACCGAACTGGCGGCGTCGGAGAAGCCCCTGGTCGCGGCGGCGTTCACGCGGGACGCGACGCAGTGTCTCTGCCTGGCGAGCGACGGCCGCGGCACCTTCCTCGACGCGGCCGACGGCCAGTCCCGACGGGCGTTCGACGCCGCGGCGGGCGGCTCCCTGCCGACGCTGGTGGCGGCCGCCGACGACGGCCTGTTCGTGATGGCTCGTGGTGCGGCGGCCGCGGCGGCCTGGTCGGCCGGCGACGGCTGGGTGCTCGAGCGGACGATCGGCGATGAGCGGACGCCCCCGGCCGATGACGACGATCCCAGCGGCCCGCCGGTCGATGCGGTGCTCGCGCTCGCCTTCACGCCCGACGGCGGGCTGCTCGCCTCCGGCAGCGGCCGGCCGAGCCGCAGCGGCGAGATCAAGCTGTGGAAGACGGCCGACGGCACGCTCGTGCGGGCGATCGTCGGGGCCCACTCCGACACCGTGATGGCGCTCGAGTTCTCGCGCACCGGCGCGCTGCTCGCCTCCGGCGCGACCGACCGGCTCGCCAAGGTTCACGCCACGGAAGACGGCAGGCACGTGAAGACGTTCGAGGGGCACGCCGGCCACGTGCTCGGCGTCGCCTGGCAGACCCACGGCCGCCGGCTCGCCACGGCCGGAGCCGACGGCGCGATCAAGGTCTGGGACGTGCCGTCGGGAGAGCAGCAGCGGTCGATCGCCGCCGCCAAGAAGGAAGTGACGGCGATCGAGTTCCTGGCACCGGGCGAGGAGGTCGCGGCGGCGACGGGCGAGCCGGCCGTGCGGCTCTACCACGCCGGCAGCGGGGCGGTGGTGCGGCAGTACGAGGCCGTGGGCGACTTCGTCCAGTCGCTGGCGGTCTCGCCGACCGTCGTGGTCGCCGGCACCCAGGACGGCAGGCTCCGCACGTGGAACGTGGCCAGCGGCGCCGTCATGCACACGGTGGAGCCGGCGGCCGCCACGGCGGCGAAGTGACGCCTCCGGACCGCCGCGGGAGCCCGCGGCGCCCGCAGCCCTAGCCCCGCAGCCCTAGACGAGTTCCGCGATCGGCAGCTTCTCGACCAGGTACTGCGGGCGGCCCGTCATGTCGACGAGCGTGGTCCGAGCCGTGTCGATGCCCAATGCGTGGTAGAGCGTGGCCGTGATCTCCTGCATGTGCACCGGCCGTTCGGTGGCGTGCTCGCCGAGCCGGTTGGTGGCGCCGATCACCTGCCCCGTCCGCAGCCCGCCGCCGATGAGCACCGCCGAGGAGACCTGCGGCCAGTGGTCGCGGCCGGCCTGTGGATTGATCTTCGGCGTCCGTCCGAACTCGCCCCACACCGCGATGGTGACGTCGTCGAGCATGCCCCGCGCGGCCAGATCGTCGACGAGCGCCGAGAGGCACTGGTCGAGCTTGCCGCCGTGGTCGCGCACCAGGTCGAAGTTGGCACCGTGGCTGTCCCAGCGGCCGTAGCTCAGCGTCACCACCCGCACGCCGGCCTCGATGAGCCGGCGGGCGACGAGCAGATGGTCGTTGCAGGTGGGCGCTCCGTCGTACTGGAACCGGTAGGGCTTGCCGTCACCGTAGGCCGCGAGCGTCCGCGGGTCCTCCTTCGAGACGTCGAGCGCCGCGAGGAGCTTGCTCCCGGTGAGCACGTCGAAGGCCCGCTGCGTCGCGGCATCCATCCCCTCGACCGCACCGGTCGCGTCTGCATCGCGGCGGAGCCGATCCATGCTCGCGAGCAGCCGCCGGCGGTCGGCGAGCCGGTCGAGCGGCAGCGACTTGAGCGACATGTTCTCCAGGTCGGGGCCGTCGGGCTTGAAGGCGCCGTACGCCGGTCCGAGGAAGCCGGCGCCGCCGGCATCCGACCAGGGGACGTGCTGCGTGCGGGCGGCGAGCCCCACGAACGGCGGCACCGAGCGTTCCACGGGGCCCGCGACCTTCGCCACCGCCGCCCCGATCGATGGTCGTCCGCCGATCGACCGGAGGCTGCTCTCGGGCCAGCCCGTCAGCGACTGGTGGCCGGCATGGGCCCCCTCGCAGCCCACGACCGAACGGATGATGGCGAGCTTGTCGGCCCGGGCGGCAAGCCGCGGGAAGACCTCGCAGATCTGGATGCCCGGCACGCTCGTGGCGATCGGCTTGAACTCGCCCCGGATCTCGCTCGGCGCGTCGGTCTTCAGGTCCCACATGTCCTGGTGCGGGGGACCGCCCGCCAGGAAAATGTTGATGAGCGACTTGTGCCGCCGGGGATGCCGCGTGCCCGCGGCCTCGGCCGCCTCCTCGGCCCGGAGAATCCCGGCGAGCGAGAGCGTCGCCCCGCCCACCGACAGCCCGCCGATCGACAGGAAACTCCGGCGACGCAGGCCGTCGCACCACCGCCCGTCACGACCGTGCAGCGTGAGCATGTGGAGATCTCCGCGAGGGGTGCACCGGTGGCGTCGGCCCGCCCCCGCGGGCCCGCCAGCGTTCGCAGCCATCGAGGGGACGTATCGCCCCGCGGCGCCGCGATCGTTAGAATTCACCCCGAAAGGTTACCATACCGCGGTCGTTCCGTGGGACACGGTGATGGGGGCCAGCGGGATCCGGCCCCCGTCCCGTACCGCCCGCGGCTGGACGGCGGCGATTCCCCGTGGAGCCCCGGGACATCCATGCTTTCCATCGAGACCGACGCTCCCCGTGGCCGCCGGCCGGGAAGCCTCTGCGACGGAGTGACACGGCGGGATCTGCTGCGGATCGGCAGCCTCAGCGTGGGAGGGCTGGCGCTCCCGGACCTGCTCCGGGCGGAGCAGGCCGCCGGGATCCGCTCCAGCCACAAGTCGGTGATCATGATCTACATGTGCGGCGCGCCGGCGCACCAGGACATGTACGACATGAAGATGGACGCGCCGGCGGAGATTCGCGGCGAGTTCCGGCCGATCCGCACGAACGTGCCGGGCATCGAGATCTGCGAGCACATGCCCCGCATGGCCGCGATCATGGACAAGTGCGTGGTGCTGCGGAGCGTCCACGGCTCGCCCGACGGCAACCACGATTCGTTCATCTGCTACACCGGACGCAGCCCGCGGGGCCAGCCGGGCGGCGGCTGGCCCAGCCTCGGCTCGGTGGCGTCGCGGCTGCTCGGGCCCACCGACCGCGCCATGCCGCCCTTCGTCGGTCTCTCGCCCGACGCCGGGCATCCCCCCTACGGCTCGCCGGGACTCCCCGGATTCCTCGGCGTGTCGCACGCCGCGTTCCGGCCCAGCGGTCCCACCAGCGGCGACATGGTCCTCAAGGACGTGACCGGCACACGGCTCGACGACCGCCGGCGGCTGCTGGGCCGGCTCGACAGGCTGCGTCGCGACATCGACTCCAGCCGGATGCTCGAGGGGATGGACGGACTCACGCGGTCGGCCTTCGACATCCTCACCAGTAGCCGGCTGGCGGAAGCGCTCGACATCTCGCGGGAGCCCGAGCGGGTGCGGGAACGGTACGGCCGCGGCGATCCGCAACGGTTCGGCGACGGCGCGCCGCGCAACCTCGAGCACTTCCTCATGGCGCGGCGGCTCGTCGAGGCGGGCGCCCGCGTGGTGACGCTCAACTTCGGCCGCTGGGACTTCCACAGCGACACCTTCAACGGCATGAAGAACACGCACCTGCCGCAGTTCGACCAGGGACTCTCCGCGCTGGTCGAGGACCTGCACGATCGCGGTCTCGACAAGGATGTCGCGGTGGTCGCCTGGGGAGAGTTCGGCCGGACGCCCCAGATCAACAAGGACGCCGGGCGGGACCACTGGCCGCAGGTCGGGGGCGGGTTGCTCGCCGGCGGCGGCTTCCGCACCGGCCAGGTGATCGGCGCCACCGACCGCCACGCGGCCGCCATCACCGACCGGCCGGTGCACTTTTCGGAGGTGCTCGCCTCGCTCTACCGGCATCTGGGCATCGATGCGGCCACGATCCAATTGCCCGATCACGCGGGCCGGCCGCAATTTCTGCTCGAGAAGCCGGTGCCCCTGCCGGAGCTCGCCTGACCGAGAGCGACCGCGACGGGTGCGGGCCGCCGGCACCCGCGCTAGCCCCCGGCCGCGCTGGCCCGGAGGAGCGACGCCGTCTTGTAGCCGCCACCCAGATTGGCGGCATCGAAGCCCTTCTGAAGCAGGATTCGCGTCGCGACGTAGCCCCGCATGCCCACCTGGCAGTAGGCCAGGATCCGCCGGTCCGGCGGCAGTTCACCGAGGCGGCTGCGGAGATCGTCCACGGGGATGTTCACCGCCCCGGGCAGGTGCCCCTCGGCGAACTCCTGCGGCGTCCGAACGTCGAGCAGGATCGTACGGTCGTCGGGCGGCCCGTCGAGGACCGTCGCCATGTCCGCCTGGGGATGGTCGCCGCGGACCAGCCCCGCGCCGACGAATCCTGCCATGTTGACGGGATCCTTGGCCGAACCGAACTGCGGCGCGTAGCAGAGTTCGACCTGCTCGAGGTCGAACACGGTCATCCCCGCCTGGATGGCGACCGCGATCACGTCGATCCGTTTGTCGACCCCGCGGCCGCCGACCGCCTGCGCGCCCAGCACCCTGCCGGTGTCGGGCGTGAACAGCAGCTTGAGGGTCATCGGCTCCGCACCGGGGTAGTAGCCCGCGTGATCAGCCGGGTGCACGTAGATCTTCCGGAAGGGCAGTCCCGCCCGCACGAGGGTTTTCTCCGAGGCGCCGGTGATGGCGGCGACACGGTCGAACACGCCGACGATCGCCGTTCCCTGCGTGCCCCGGTATCGGCTCCCCGGCCGGAGCCGGCCCCGCAGGATCGCCTCAGCGGCGATGCGACCCTGCCGGTTCGCGGGACCGGCGAGCGGCACCTGCGTGGCCGCTCCTGTCACGACATCGCGGACCTCCACCGCGTCACCGACGGCCCAGATCGACGGATCGCTCGTCTGCATGGTGTCGTCGACACGGATGCCGCCCCGGGTGCCGACCTCGAGGCCCGCCTCGGCGGCGAGCCTGCTCTCGGGCCGCACGCCGACGCCGAGGATCACGAGATCCGCCCCGAGCCGCTCGCCCGACGTGAGCTGCACCGTCAGGGCCCCGTCCGCCCCGGCGGAAAACGCGGCGGCCGAGTCGCCGAGGATCAGACGAGCCCCCCGCGAGACGATCGCTTCGACGATCGGCCCCGTCATTTCGGGATCGAGCGGCGGCAGCACCTGGGCCTGGAGCTCGACGAGGACCGTCCCCACGCCCCGCTTGACGAAGTTCTCCGCGAGCTCGAGGCCGATGAAGCCGGCGCCCACCACGACGACCCGCTTCGCCCCGGCGTCCACGCGTGCCTTGATACGGTCCACGTCGTCGAGGGCGCGGAGGGTGAGCACGTTCGGCAGGTCGATGCCGGGAATCGGCGGTTTCAACGGGGCGGCACCGGGAGCGAGCAGCAGGCTGTCGTATGGTTCGTCGTACGCGCGGCCGCTGTCCAGATCGCGGACGCGCACCTGCTTCGCGCCGCGGTCGATCGCTTCCACGCTCGACCGCGTACGGACATCCAGCCTGAACCGCTCTCGCAGCATCTTCGGCCTGGCGACCAGGAGTTTGTCCCGCGGGGTGATCTCGCCTCCCACGTAGTACGGCATGCCGCAGTTGGCGAACGACACGTCGGGCCCCCGCTCGATGACCACGATCTCCGCATCTTCGGACAACCGTCGGGCCCGGGCCGCGGCCGACGCCCCACCCGCCACGCCACCCACGATCACGAGCTTCATCGGCCACCCTTTTGGCACATGGTCCTGGCACCGGGCGAAGGATAGGCGCCGGGCCCGTCGGACGGCAACCGCGGCCGGCGGCCACGGGGACCATGGCCCGGCGTCACTCCACCGGGCCGGCCGTGCCGTCGGGACCGCCGTCGCCCTCCGGGCCGGGCTGCCCTTGCCGCTCCGTCGTCCGCGCACGGTGGCTGTACAGCGGACCCGCGATGCTGATCGGACGGATGTCGAGATGGATGCCGAGCACGGTGTAGTCCTCGCCGCCGAAGCTCTCCGTGTACCAGCCCTTGCTGTCGGGTCCGCGATAGAACCGGAACTCGAATCCCTCCGCCGGCTGCTCCCGGGCGTCGAGCCCGTTGAAGGCCAGCCCGATCGCCTCCTCCTCCTCGTTGTCGATCAGCCGGCCGAGCAGGTCGGCCACCGTCGCGTTGCCGAGGATGTCGGTGTAGAACATGCGGTGACCGTAGGAAGGATCGAAATCCGGGGCGTTCGGGTCGAGCAGCGTCTCGTCGCTCTTTTCGGCGGCGGGCGTGACCACGAGCGTTTCGAGGTCGATGGAATCGCCGCGGTCGAGGTAGCTCAGCCTCACGTTCCGCACGTTGAAGCCCTCCTCGTCGGGATCGGCATCGGCGGCCGAGGCGTCGAGAATGAGCACCCCCTTGTAGCCGATGACCGTCGCCGCGCGGCCATGCCGGACCACGAGCGCCGTGTTCTCGTCGACACCGATGCCGTACGGGATGCCCTGCGACCGCATGGCCACGATGGCGCGGGCGAAGCGACCGCGGACGAGGCAGTGCTGCTCCACGAACCACCGGGAGTCGAGGAAGCCCAGCCCACGGTCGAGTTCCTCGCCGTAGCGGACGCCGTTCCGGAGGATCCGCAGCGGCGACGGGGCGTCGCGATACATCACGTGCCCCATGATGGCCGCCCCCGCGCTCGTCCCGGCGATCACGCCCCCCTCCCGGTAGAGGTCGCGGATCGCGGCCAGCATGGGCGTGTCCCGGCCCTCGTCGTCGAGCATCGCGTCCGCGATCCTGCCCTGGGCCCCGCCCACGAAATACACCCCCGTCGCGTTGCGAACCATCTGCACGAGAGCGGGATCGGCCACGGCCTCGCGCACCGAGCGGCCCGGCTCGCCCCAGGCGACGGGCACCACCAGCGGATCGGCCCCCGCGCGGCTGAACGCCTTCGCCACCTGGGCACACGTCGCGGCCGGGTTCTTGCCGCGGGCCGTGGGAAAGATGGCGATCTTCGCCCCCTCGCCGCCGGCGAGTTCCACGATCGTGTCCCAAGGCTCCCGATCGCGAAACCGCTCCGAGCCACCGATGATGACCAGCGCGCCGCGGGGATCGTCCCCGCCCGTCGCGGCGGGCGGGGCGACACGATCGGCGGCGGCGCAGGCCGGGGCGAACACCGCCGCGTTTCCACACAGCACACACACCGCGACGGCCGTCGCGATCGTCCGCCCGCTCACGCCGCGCACCATAGCGTCCCGAAGCCTCCGGCCGGGTGCCGACCGCCCGTCGCCGGCCACCTCTTCCGAGCATACCAACGCCGCGACCGTCCCCGCCGGTCCGTCGCCTCATCCGCGACGCCCGCTCGGCCTGGAGGCACCGTCCGCGTCTCAACGCTTTCCGGGTCGCTCCTGCCGGATGGCGACCGGCACGTGCCCGATCTCCAGCCCAACCGGGGGCACGACGAGCAGCCCCGGATCGACCGCCGCGAGTTCGCCGGTGGTGGGCGGCGGCAGGTAGTCCCTCTCCTTCGTCCAGGCCCGGTGGATGCATTCCACCCGCCGCTGCGACTCCTCGCGTTCCTCCGCCGTGAGCCCGGCCATCACCATCGCCGGCTGGTCCGCGAAGCGGTACCAGTGGTAGGTGACGGTGCTGCCGTCGCCGAGCGTCGTCTCGAAGGGGCCTGCCACCGGCCCCGGCCGGCGGAACGGACCGTCCGGCGACTCCGGCGTGACGTATGGCTCGGCCCGCGGCCGCGGCGGCGGGTCGAACCGCACCGCACCGAGACCGGTTCCGGCGGGGAGGCTCGCCCCGTCCACGGCCTGCCACCGCGGCGTGCGGCCCGCACCGGCCGCGTCCATGCGATCCCGACGGAAGAACTCGGGCAGCCGCACCCGTCTGCCGCCGGCGTCGGCGACCTGCCGGACGAGATCCGCATCCCACGTGTAGCCGAAGGTCGTCTCGTCGTGGGCCACGGGCCTGCCGAACCTCGCCCAGTCGATGTCGATGCGGTCGTCCTTGCCGGCGCCGTCCGGGAACATCCGCCAGGTCGAGCCACCTCCCGGCTTGAACGTCTGCACGAACGCGCCGCGCTCGTCGAACGCACCGCTCGGCGCGGGGCCGCCGGCGAACCAGGTCCGCACCGCGTCGGTGATCGCGGCCGACGAGTAGCACGTCAGGCGATGCAGCACCACCGTCCGCCCCGCCGCATCGGTCGGGAAGGACATCGGGGCCACGCGACCGTAGGTCGTGCCGTCGGGGGACGGCGGCGCGATGGCGGCCGGGATCCACTGCGTCTCCATCTGGAACGCCTTGTTGGGATCGGAGGGACGCGTGTCGAGCAGCTTCCCCGCGAGTTCCGGCCGCGTGCGGATGTGCTCGGCCCAGAAGTTCGGCGTGAAGAAGCAGAGCGGTCCCTTGAAGTTCGCCGTGTTGAGAAAGAGCGTCCAGCAGCGGTCGCCGCTCGGCACGGCACGCTCCGCGCTGGCGGCTTGCGGGGCGACGAGCGGCAGCGGGACGTACCCGTAGCCGAACAGCCCGCCGCAGGTGCCCTGGGCGAGATTGAGACCGTCCGGCGGCCAGACGATCCACGGGCTCAGCTGCGCCACCGCGTACTTGCCCAGCGGCTTCTCCCAGTCGCGGCCCTTGCCGGCGCCTGGGCCGTTCGCCCAGGCGACGAAATCGGGGGCCACGCCGCCCATGATGAATTTCGGCGTGGCCGTGGCGAACCGGGTATCCCGCCACCAGCCGAGGCCTCCCTCGATGTCGGAATACATCTTCCCCGGCTTGTCGGCGGGATCGGGCCTGCCGTCCGCACCGCGGGCGAACTGGGCGAACATCCAGGTCCCGAACAGCCCCGACTGGAACCGCGGGCCCGGATACCGCTCGAGCAGCGGCCAGGCGGCCGCGTACAGCGAGAAGCCCGCGTTGAACTCGTCGGGCACGCGGGCCACCGGCACGAGCATGTAGCCCGACATCTCGGCCGCGGCGGGGGCCGGGACCGGGTCGGGCGGCGGCGTGGGCACGAAGGCGGCCGCATCCCGGACGACGAGCGATCGCATCGCCTCACCGAGCGCCCGCCCGACGAGCAGGGAGGTCTCGGCGTTGCCGAACTCGTGGTGGCCGTGCGTGGGGTTCGGCGAGTCGCCGGCATCCCGGACGAATGCGGCGGTCGGAACGAACAGCACCCGCGTGCGGCCCGTGGCGTCACGCAGTTCGGCCCGCGACGCGGCGTTCTGCTGCGCCTCCCGCAACGTCTTCCAGGCACCCGTCGCATGGACCCACGGGCCGGTCAGTCCGCCGATCACCACGGGCAGTTCCGGCGCCTCCAGGTCGCGCCGCACGTCACGGATCAGATGGACGAGGTTCTGCTCATACTCCGGCACGGCACGTTCGGGGTCCACGCCGTCGTTCCAGCCCTGGTACCACACGAACCCCGCCAGTTCGGCCCTCGGGCCGGCGAGCGTCGGAAACTCCTCGCCGATGCGGGCGACCGCGGTCCGCACCTCGTCGATCATCCGCCGGTACGAGGCCCCGGCCTCGCCGCCCGCAGACGGGGGCCGAAAGTCCTTGAACAGGCTCTTGCCGCCCCACGCCGTCTTGACCAGCAGGACCGGTTCGGCGATCGCGTCCCCCACGACCTCGCCGAAGCCGACTTCGGGGCCGAAGTGATGGCGGCCCGGATACCGCGTGAAGCCGAACCCGAGCGGTCCGGTCTTCACCGGCTGCGACTCCGGCTGGTAGCGGACGAACACGTCGTCCCGAACCCGCCACGATCCGTCGGCAGCGCGGAGCGACGCGACGAGGGCCGCCGACACATCACGCCCTGCCAGCCACGCGAGCGTGCCGCGGCCGCCGTTGTAGTCCTTGCCGGCGAGGTCGACGACGCCCTGCCCCTCCATGTTCGACTGTCCGGCGAGGACGAACACCCGGCAGGTCGCCGGGGGATCGGCGTCGGCCGCCGTCGCCCCGCTGGCAGCCAGGCACGCACCGACCACCGTGCCCCACGCCAGGAGCGACAGCAGGCCCGGCACCCGCTCCGTGTCCCGGCCCGCGAGCGGACCCTCGACCGGGGCGTCCCCCACCGTGACCGTCGCCACGCCCGCCCCGGCGAGCGGCGGTCGCGGCGACGACATGCTGGCGGCGGACGGCATGCTGAGTTCCTCCCAAAGAAGTCGCGATCGCGGCCGCCAGTATACGACGTATCACGCACGCATCCGCGGAACGGCACGGCCGCGTCCCGCGGCCGATGCTCGCTGCCCCGGGCGGCGACCGCCGGATCCCGCGGCCTCCGGCCGACGCGAAGGGGTCGCGCACCTGCTACCCTGCACCGGCCCGACCCGATGCCCGCCCTCAGGTGCGACGCCCGATGACGGTTCCACCCCCCACCGCCGCCCCCGCATTCGCCGCCTTGGGCCGCGAGCCCTGGGACGTCGTGGTGGTCGGCGCGGGACTGTCGGGATCGATCGCCGCACGCGAGGCGGCTCGCCTGGGCAGCCGCGTCCTGCTCGTCGAAAAGGCGAGCCTGCCGCGGCGGAAGGTGTGCGGCTGCTTCCTGAACGCGAACGCCGTGGCGAGTCTGCACGCGCTCGGCCTCGCCCCCCTGCTCGCCGCCAGTGGCGCTCCCGCCGTCCACGGCGTGTTCGTCGCGGCCGGGAGGCGGCGGGCCTATCTGCCGCTCCCGACCGGTGCGGCCCTGTCGCGACACTGCCTCGACGAGGGTCTCTCCCGCGAGGCCACCGCCGCGGGCGCGACGCTCCTGGTGCGGACCGAGGCACACCTGCTGGGCGTCGACGACGACGGCTGTGCGCTGCGGCTCACCGGTGCCGACGGGACGGCCGACGTCCGCGGCCGGATCGTCGTCGCCGCCGATGGCCTGGCCGGCCGGCTGGCGCGGGAGACGGAGGGCTGCACGCAGGTCGTCGATGCCCGCTCCCGGATCGGCGTCTCCGCGGTGACGGCGCAGGTGCCCGACGGGTACGTGCCGGGCACGATCCAGATGGTGGTGGGCCGCGAGGGGTACGTCGGCAGCCTGCAGGTGGAGGATGGACGCTTGGAGATCGCCGCGGCGCTCGACCCCGCGGCCGTGAAGCGCTGGGGGCCCGGGGAGGCGGTGCGCCGCATCCTCGAGCCGGCCGCGCTCCCGCGGATCGAGAACGTGGGCCGCCTCGCGTGGCAGGGCACGACGCCGCTCTCGTGCCGCACGTCGCCCCCCGCGGGACGTCGGGTGTTCTTCGTGGGCGACGCGGCCGGATACGTCGAGCCCTTCACCGGCGAGGGCATGGCCTGGGCGATCGCGTCCGGAGCCGCGGTCGCGGCCCTCGCCCATGAGGCCTCCAGACACTACTCGCCCGCCCTGCCCCGGCGTTGGATCGCCGAACGTGAGCGGTTGCTGCTGGGCAGGATGAGGCTGTGCCGGCTCGTGACGCGCAGCCTGCGTTGGCAGCGGCTCACGGAGTGGAACGTGGCGGTGCTGGGCCGCATGCCCTTTCTGGCCGCCCCCGCGATCCACTGGCTCAATCGCCCCCGCCCGCTCGCGTCCGGCCGCCGTTCCTAGCCGTCCATCGCCCCCGGTCCGCCATGCCCAGACTCCCCTCCGCCGAGCCCGACTTCCTGCGGATTCCCGACGCCAAGCGGGAATACAACGAGGCGCTGTTCGCCGAGGTGGCCCGGCGCTACGACTTCGTGACCCGGGCGCTCTCCCTGGGGCGGGATCAGGCCTGGAAGCGGGCGTTGCTCGACTCCCTGCCCGACGCGGATGCCGCGGCGGTCGGCGGCGAACCGGTCTGCGTCGACCTGGCCTGCGGCACCGGCGACGTGACGTTCCTGCTGGCCCGCCGGTATCCCCGGGGGACGGTCTGCGGGGTGGATCTCACTCCGGAGATGCTGGCGATCGCCCGCGCCCGCACTACCTTGCCGAACGTCCGCCTCGCGCTCGGCGACATGCATCGTCTGCCGTTCGACCCGGGCAGCATCGACGTCGTCACGGGAAGCTACGCGCTCCGCAACGCGCCCTCGCTGAGCGTGGCCCTGGCGGAGATCCACCGCGTGCTGCGTCCCGGCGGCACCGCGGCCTTCCTCGACTTCTCGAAGTCGCCGCAGCGGGTGTGGCAGCGGCTCACGTACGGCGTGCTCTACGTCTGGGGCGCGTTCTGGGGGCTCGTGCTGCATCGCCAGCCGGCGGTCTACGCCTACATCGCGAAGTCACTCTGGCACTTTCCCGACAGGGTCACGCTCCGCCGGGCGCTGTCGGAAGCGGGCCTCGCCGAGGTCTCCAGCCGCCGGTTCTACGGCGGCACCCTGGAGTTGATCACCGTCATCAGGCCCCCCGCCCCCCCGGAGCCCGCCCGCGGTGCCTGACTTCTCACGACGTGCCGTCGCCCTCGAGCGGATGGACTGCCCCGACTCCCCGGTGCCGCTCCTCGTGAACACGCTCCGGCAGTTCCAGTGGATCAACCGGGTCCTCACGCCCTGCCGCCGTCTGCTGCGCCGCCATCTGCTGCAGCGGATGCGGGCCGACCGCACGCGGGCCTGGACCATGCTCGATATCGGCTCGGGCGGCTGCGACCTGCCGATCTGGCTGATCGACCGCTGTCGCCGGGAGCGGATCTCCCTCTCCATCACCTGCATCGACCACGATGTCCGGGTGATCGAGTTCGCCCGGCGACGGCTGGCGGCCTACCCCGAAATCGTGCTCCGGCACGGCGACGCGCTGACGCTCGCCGAGACCCCGCCGGGCAGCTGGGACTTCATCTTCTCCAACCACTTCCTGCACCACCTCAGCACCCCCGAGATCCGGCAGTGCCTGCACCAGGTGGTCCGCGCCTGCCGCGAGCAGTGCATCATGAGCGATCTCGTCCGCAGCCGCCTCTCCTACTGCCTGTACACGGCGGCGGCCGGGCTCGTGCTGCGGAACAGCTTCGCCTTCGACGACGGGCGGCTCTCGATCCGCAGGAGCCTCACGAAGGCGGAGGCGCTGCAGATGGTGGCGGAAGACCCGGTGCTGCGTTCCCTGCGGGTGCGGACGATCTTTCCGGGGCACCTGGTGTTCCTCTGAACGGCCGACCATGCGACCGGCGGCAAGGTCGGCCCCACGCGTTGTGCGGATCGCGTCCGCGGGGCTATCATCCGGCATGATCACACGCCGAACGTTCGTGGGAGGGATGGGAACGGTGGCCGCCGGCCTGGCCGTCGGCGCGCGGGCGGCGGAGTCCGCCCGGTGGCAGAACGGCCGCAGTCCGTGGCCCTTGTGCCTCGACACCGCCACCATCCGGCCGCAGTCGCTCGAGGACAAGGTGCGGCTGGCCGCGAAGCACGGCTTCGACGCGCTGGAGCCGTGGGAAGGCGAACTCAACGACTACGAGAAGAAGGGCGGCGATCTCGCCGACCTCGGCAAGCGGATCCGCGACGCCGGGCTCGTGGTGCCGAGCGTGATCGGCCTGTGGAAGGCCCTGCCCGCCACCGACGCGGAGTTCGAGCAGAACCTGCCCGCCTGCCGCGAGCGGATGCGGCAGGCCCATGCCATCGGTGCCGAGCACGTGCAGACGATCCCCTGGTTCGATTGGCCCAAGGTCACGCCGGCCGGAACGCTCGACCGCACGAGGCTCGCCGGCTACTACCGGCGGATCCTGGAGATCGGCCTCCACGACTACGGACTCCAGCCCGCCTTCGTGTTCCTCGAGTTCGTGCACGACCTGCGCACGATCGACCACGCGATCGAGGTGCTGGAGGCGACCGACCACCCGCGGGCCCAGACCATTCCCGACACCTTCCACATGCACGTGGGCGGAACCCCGCCGGCCGACCTGGGAAGGCTCGCCGGATCGGCGATCGCGATCTTCCAGATCGCCGACGCCCCGGCCGACGTCCCGCGCGAGCAGCTCAAGGATGTCCATCGCGTCCTGCCCGGCGACGGCGTGCTGCCGTTGGTCGAGTCGCTGCGGCTGCTGCGGGCCGCCGGGTACGCCGGCGCCATCTCGCTGGAGCTGTACAACCCGGCCTACCACGCCCGCGATCCGGACGAGTTCCTCCCCGAGGCGCGGGCGAAGACGCTGGCCGTGATCGAGCGGTCCGCCACGGCCTGATCAGCGGACGAGCGGCGCCGGCCGTTCGCGGGCCGCGAACATCACGCACCGCCGGCCGCGGTCGATGCCCACGAGTCCGCCGGTGAGCGGATCGGAGGCGAACCCCTGCCCGGGAAACGGGCAGGCGACCGCCTCCACGAGCGAAAGCTCGGTGCCGGCCGGGGGCACTGCCAGCCGGTAGAGCACCTGGAAGTGGTGGTGGGATGCCAGCAGCGTCTCGCCGTCCCACATGCCGCCGGAGGCGCTCATGCCGTCCCAGTCGGCCACCACCGCGGCCGGAAAGGTGAACCGGCGGCATTCCCGCTCGAAGCCGCCATCGGCATATTCCACGAGCACGGTGCCCGCGTTGGCCGCGTGGTAGCGGGCGAAGCAGCACCACCAGTTGCCGCCGCGCGTGGCGCACCACACGAGGCTGCCGGGCGGGTCGCGGAACACGTGGTGCACGGCGAGCGTGTCCGTGGCGGGGTCGAACACGCGGACGTCCGACTCGGGGGGCTCGGCGGGATAATTGGAATGGGCGCAGTAGACGCGGCCGTCGTGGACGAATCCGCTGTTGAGGTGCGTCGTGCCCGGGCTGGTCGCGGCCGCGAGCAGCCGACCGCTGCGGCGGTCGTGGCGGGCGACGTGTGTGCTCGACACGGCGTACACGTGACCGCCGTCGGCGGCCGCCGCCTGCGTGGCGTGGACCGACGCGAGCAGTCCCGTCGTCGTCCAGCCACGACCGAGGGGCAGCGTCGAGCGACCCGATGTCCGCGGCCCACCGCCGGCCTCTGCGACCGTCGCCGGGGGCGCGGCAGCCAGCCGCGACGGACCGCCCCCCAGGGTGGCCAGCCAGGCCGAACTCACGACGAAGGTCCGCCGACGCATGTCACGCTCCACGGCTGGCTCGCACGGCATCCGTTCCGACGCGCAGCGGGCGGCGCCGACGGTTCATCGCCACGATCTCCCGGGCCGGAATCTCGCGTGCCGGAATCTCCCGGGCCACGAACGCCTCCGCGGCGGCCGCATCCACGTCCGCCGGCGATGACTGGCGGCCAAGCGTAGAGGCCGCCACGGCACTCCTGCAAGCGGATCGCGAACCAACGGCGACCGGCGCCGGCAGACGGGGGCTTCACAGGGCCGCGCCGTTGCCGAAGATGTGCAGCATCCGCTGCAGCAGGGTCCGCCGGCCGTGCTCCACGGCGACCGCATCGACGTCGGTACGGCCGGCCGATTCGAGCGCGGCCTTGCGGCGGGCCAGCGTCAGCGAGAGCACCTCCGTCACCTCGGGCCGCGCCTCGACCACCGCGGCGATCGTCGCCCGGGGAAGCTCGTAGAGCATGCAGGCCGTGGCCGCCCGCACGGTGGCGCGCCGCGGGTCGCCGGTGAGCAGCGACATCTCCCCGAGAAAGTCGCCGGCGCCGAGCGTCGCCACCCGCACCGGGCCACCGGCCTCGCCCTGGGCGACGAGCACGTCGACCGCGCCCTCGGCCACGATGAACAGCGTGTCGCCCCGGTCGTCCTGCCGGAACAGGACGTCGCCGGCGTCGAGGTCGATCCGCCGCAGATCGGCGGCGAGCCGCCGACGTTCGCCCTCCTCCAGCCCGTCGAAGAGCCGCACCCTGCCGAGCAGTTCCGCCCGCCCGGCGAGCGACACCTCGTGCGATGCCAGAGGCCGCCGCCGGGAGACGACCACCTCCTGCCGCTCGCGGCCCAGAGGCACGTTCGCGATGGCGAGGTGGTCGAGCGCCCGCGACACCACGCGGTCGCGGGCGGTGGTCGGCGACAGCGGGTTCCAGGGCAGGATCCAGTAGCGGATCAGGTAGGGCACACCCTCGTCGGTCGGCGGTCCGACGAGCACGACACCCGGACGGTCGGCCACGAATCCCTCGACGCCCTGGAGCGACCGCACCGCCCCGAGCAGGATCCGGCGGACGCGTTCCACGGCCGCCTCGGGATCGAGCAGGATTTCGCACTCGAACCGGGTGGGCTCCGTGGGCCGCGAGATGTTCGTCACCACCTCCCGGCCGAGCATGCCGTTGGGCACGACGAGCAGCTGCCCGTCCTCCGTCTCCAGTTGCGTGCAGCGCCAGCCGATCTCGCGGACCCGGCCCGTCAGCTTGCGGTCCCGGGTGCTCAGGCTGATCCAGTCGCCGATGCGGAGGACCCGGTCGAGGTTCACGGCGACTCCCGTGAACACGTCCTCGAACATGCCCCGCAGCGCCAGGCCGAGCACGACGCCCCCGGCCCCCAGTGCCGTGAGGAACGCGCCCACGCTCGACTCGAACACGAACGCCACCGCGCAGGAGATCGCCGCCAGGTGGATGGAGAGGCTCGCGAGGGTCCGCAGGATGCCCGGCACCGGCCGGCCCAGCGCCGCCGCGACGACCCGCCGCCACAGCACCGCGTCGACCAGCCCGCTCAGGCACAGCCCGGCCGCCAGCCAGGCCGCCGTACCGAAGCCGCGGGCGATCCACAGGTCGAGCGGCCCGTGCGGGCCGCCGCCGACGGACGCCGCGATGGGATCGTGCAGGAGCGAAACGGCCCCGCAGAGCAGCATCCCGACACCGGCCGCCAGCGGCAGCCGCACGTCGGCCGGCATCGGCCGTTCCGGAGGTGTGGTCGCGTGCATGCGTCGGCGGGGCGGGGCGGAAGGCGTCGCTGGGCGGACGGGGGCCTCCCGTCCCGCGTGCCATGGGTCTCTGCGTGGCCGGCGACATCATAGCGGGTCGGCGGGCCGCGCGGTCACGTCCCGCCGACCGCCACCCGCGGCGGCTGGGCCGCGGGGATGCCCGTTCCGGCGGGCCACAGGGCGTCGAGGCAGAGATAGACGACCGGGGTCGTGAACAGCGTCAGCAGCTGGCTCGCCACCAGCCCTCCCACGATCGCCACCCCCAGCGGCCACCGCAGTTCGGCACCCGGCCCGGTGCCCAGCGCCAACGGCAGTCCGCCGAGGAGCGCCGCCAGCGTGGTCATCGTGATCGGGCGGAACCGCAGCAGGCAGGCCTCCACGATCGCGTCGGCCGGCGCGAGGCCCCGCGTCCGCTGCGCGTCGATGGCGAAGTCGATCATCATGATGGCGTTCTTCTTCACGATGCCGATCAGCAGGATGATGCCGATCAGCGACACGACGTCCAGTTCCATGCCGCAGGCGAGCAGCGCGAGCAGCGCCCCGAGCCCGGCACTCGGCAGCGTGGAGATGATCGTCAGCGGGTGAATGAGGCTCTCGTACAGCACCCCGAGCACGATGTACACCGTCACCACGGCCGCCGCGATCAGCAGCGGCTGCCCGGCCAGCGACGCCTGGAACATCCGGGCCGTGCCCGAGAAGCTGCCACGCACGGAGGCGGGCATCCCCAGGTCCGCCGCCGCGCGTTCCACCGCCTCCACCGCCGCACCGAGCGACACCCCCGGGGCGAGGTTGAAGGAGATCGTCGCCGAGGGAAACTGCCCGGTGTGGTTGACCAACAGGGCCGTGCTCGCGGGCTCGTAGGTGCACACCTCCTCCAGCGGGATCGGCGTGCCGTCGCGTCCCGGCACGTGCAGCAGCTTGAGCGACTCGGGCCCCTCCAGGAACTCGGGCTCCAGTCCGAGCACCACCCGATACTGACCGCGCGGCTTGTGGATCAGCGACACGTGCCGCTGCCCGAAGGCGTCGTAGAGCGCCTCGTCGATCTGCCGCGGCGTCACTCCGAACCGGGCCGCGGCGTCGCGGTCGATGGTGAGCCGGGCCTGCAGACCCCGGTTCTGCAGGTCGCTGCGCACGTCGGCGAGTTCGGGAAGGTCGCGGAGCGCGGCCTGCAGCCGCGGCGCCCAGGCGTTGAGCTCGGCGAGCGTGTCGCTGCGGACGGTGTACTGATACTGCGAACTGCTCGGGCGGGAGCCGATCCGCAGGTCCTGCACAGGCTGCATCACCAGCGTCGCCCCCTCCAGCGACGACAGGTTCTTGCGCAGCCTGGCGATCACGTCGTTCGCGGACAGGCCGCGCCGTTCCCTGGGCTCGAGGCTCACGAAGATCCGCGCGGTGTTGGGACTGCCGCCCGCCGCACCGCCGGTCGATCCGGTCACGCCGGCCACCGCCGGATCCTCGACGATCGCCCGCGAAAACCGCGTGAGCAGGCCGCGCATCGACTGGAACGACGAGTCCTGGTCGGCGTCGAGCGTGCCGGTGAGCCGGCCGGTGTCCTGCGCCGGGAAGAACCCCTTGGGGATCGCCACGTACAGCAGCACCGTCACCGCCATCGTCGCCAGGTTGACCGCCATCGTGAGCCGCGGGTGCCGCAGCACGATCCGCAACAGCCGGCCGTAGAGCCGCAGGACCGGCCCCGTGGCCGGCGCCCCGCCCGCCGTTCCGCCGCGCCGCGGCCGCAGCAGCCAGGCGCACATCATCGGCGTCGTGGTGAGCGACACCACCATCGAGATGCCGATCGCCACCGACAGCGTCACGGCGAACTCGCGGAACAGCCTGCCGACGATCCCGCCCATCAGCAGGATCGGGATGAACACGGCCACGAGCGACACGCTGATCGACAGCACCGTGAAGCCGATCTCCCGCGCGCCGAGCACCGCGGCCGCCATCGGCCGCATGCCGGCCTCCACGTGGCGGGCGATGTTCTCCAGCACCACGATCGCGTCGTCCACCACGAAGCCGGTGGCGATCGTCAGCGCCATCAGCGACAGGTTGTCGAGGCTGTAGCCCAGCAGGTGCATCACCGCGAAGGTCGTGACGAGCGACACCGGGACGGCCACGGTCGGGATCAGGGTGGCCCGCACGCTGCCCAGGAACAGGAACACCACGATCACCACCAGCGCCACCGACACCAGCAGCGTATGCTGGACGTCGGCGACGCTCGCCCGGATCGTGCTCGTCCGGTCCATCGCCACCTCGATGGCCATCCCCGCGGGCACCTGCTGCCGCAACAGCGGCAGCGCCGCGAGGACGCTGTCGGCGGTCTGGATCATGTTCGCCAGGGGCTGGCGGTAGACGATCACCAGGATCGTGGGCTCCCCGTTGTAGACGCCCGTCACCCGCACGTCCTCCACGCCGTCCTCGACAGTGGCCACGTCGCCGAGCCGGACCACCGCCCCGTTCCGGCTGGCCACGACGAGCCCGCGGTACTCCGCCGCGGTGAACAGCTGGTCGGTGGTGGCGATCGCCCAGGACCGCTCGGCGTCCTCCACCAGGCCCTTGGGGCGGTTGGCATTGGCCTGCTGCAGGCAGGCACGGACGTCGTCGAGGCCGAGGCCGTACCGCTCCAGCACCATCGGGTTCACGCTCACCCGGATCGCCGGCGCCGAGCCGCCGCTCACCACCACGGAGCCGACGCCCGACAGCTGCGACAGCTTCGGCTGCACGATGGTGGCGGCGGCATCCTGCAGCCGCGGGCGGTCGTGGACGGGCGAGGTGATCGCCAGGATCATCACCGGGCTGTCGGCGTTGTTCACCTTCCGCGGCGTGGGCGTGCCGGGCAGGTCTTGGGGCAACCGGCCGCGGGCGGCGCTGACGGCCGCCTGCACGTCGCGGACGGCACCGTCGATGTCGCGGTCGAGCTCGAACTGGAGCGACACGGACGTCTGCCCCAGAAGGCTCGTGGAGGTCATCTCGGTGACGCCCGCGATCATGCCGAACTGCCGCTCCAGCGGGGCCGCCACGGCGGAGGCCATCGTCTCCGGGCTGGCCCCCGGCAGCACGGCCCCGACGCCGACGCTCGGGTACTCCACCTGCGGCAGCGACGACACGGGGAGACGGAAGTAGCAGATCGCGCCGCTGAGGGTCAGGGCGACCGACAGGAGC
>Ga0214917_10002456_pt1 | contig 22493 bp, 18 predicted proteins | sample LL_1208_BB_MetaG_FD_177983 | JGI IMG/M metagenome (GOLD analysis project Ga0214917, IMG submission 177983) | Freshwater microbial communities from Lake Lanier, Atlanta, Georgia, United States - LL_1208_BB | ecosystem: Environmental > Aquatic > Freshwater > Lake | place: USA: Georgia | collected...
GACGAGCCAGAGCTTTGGTTTTTCGACAACACCTTGTTCTGCAGCGCGTGCATCAATGCGTTCAACAAGTTCGATGAACTCATCAAAACATCCTTGAATGTCGCCGATCGCCCAGGCGTTTATTGACATCTCAGACCGTTCCGATAAATCTTCAAACGAGCAAATTCGGTATGCGTAACCTGATGATGCGTAGATACAACCACACGTAGCCGAAAACGAATGCGAAGGCGCAAGCCGCGAGAATCTCTGAATGCTGGTAAAGCGCTACTGCGGGAAAAACACTCATTGCGGTCATTGTCCAAAGGTAAGGAGCGGCAAATGCATTTCTAATCATTTTAGATTCAGCAGAGGTTCTGCCTACCGCGGTTCGGACAATGCGTCGGTATACAAGATGATGAAGATGCGCCGCGTCTGGGAGTCCTATAGCTCGTCTTTTCACAAACTTTCTTCGCCAAATCGAAAATCCGACCTCAGTCAACGGATAAATTAGTAGGAGCACAGCAAACCAAGCAGAAACAGCACTATTCCGTTGGACCAAGACAATGCACAATGCGCCAAGCGAAAAACCAATCAAATACGCGCCTCCGTCGCCCATGAATAGATAACCTCGTGGCCAATTCCAAACAAAAAAGCCAGCGATTGCCCCTGCAAGGACAAATGCACAGCTAGCAGTCTGCTTATCACCAACATCGACTGCGACAGCGCCTAAGCCTAAAAACATAAGCATAGAGCTAAAGCCGGCTAAGCCATTGAGTCCATCGATTAAGTTGATCCCATTTGTGATAGAAAGAAGAGCGGCGACGGTGACCGCGCAGATTGTTAAAGCAGTCAGTGGATATTCTTTCCAAGCGAATGCAGTGAGATGTGGCACTTTTGCCATTTCTGGTAAGTGGTCGACGATATGTACAGCTCGGCTGAACCATTGATCGATTGGCCCAACATTGGTTCGGATGATAGTTATATTAAGATCTTCCATGATCAAAATCGAAGCGATTGTCATGCCAACTAGCCTTATACTGGGACTCAGTTTTCCGGATAGATCCTCTCCGAGCCCCACTAAGAATGCTGGCAAACTTCCCATGAGTAGCGTTAGAAAAAAATTCCCAGCAACTGCATCCTGACGGTTTAATACGGACCCAGCAAACCATGCGCCGATCAGGATCGCAACCCCCCCGAGTCTCGGAACCGGATTAACGTGTACCTTCCTCGCTTCAACTGTGGCGTCGTCGAAACCCCAGCGACGATGCAAAGAGGCAATCCGAACGATAAAGATCGCGGTGATCATTGACGCCAACAAAGCTGTGCCGAAGGGGTTCACTCATCGCCCCTGCGCGACACCTCGCGGTTCGAACCGATGCGTCCAAGTTTTCCCTGATCATGTCGCAATGGCCTTACGGCGCGAATAAAGTCGTCTCGTTGTTTACTTGACCGCCTAGGCGCAAACTGATGAATGGGACGGAGGGCAACCGTTTCCTCACGCATTACATATTCCCGGTATCGCCACCATGTCCGACTTGTCCACATCCTAATGAGACTTTGTAGGTGCAAAATAAAATGACGAATTGACTTGTGGCTTTCGCGTTGCGCGTCGTGCATAACCCTGGTGACCTGATCAAGGGCAATATCCCAGCCAAGCAAGCGGATTCGAGCACAAAGGTCGAAGTCCTCGCAATAGAGGTAGTAGCGTTCGTCAAAGCCCCCGACACCTCGATAGGCCACTGATCGAACGATAAGAAACATGCCCGCTATCCACGCCGGTTTTTTAACCTGTCTTTGTGTAAACATGGTTCGGCTGAAAATCTCGAGAGGGGTTATCAACCCTCTGACAGCGTCGGAAGATTTTCCGGACGGATCGATTACGGAAGGAGCAACTATTCCGACTTCGTGATCAGCCACCAGAGACAGGCGCTCAAAAGGGTCACTTAGAAGTTGAATATCGGGGTTCACGACAGCAAACCACTCCGTCTTACAAAACCCAAAGGCTCGATTGTGGTTACTTCCGAAGCCGTGGGGATCCGCATTTGAGCACCATTGGATGGGTATCTTAAAGCCCGCAGGAACTTCAGGCCTTTCCTCAGCCAGATTTAGGGTAATCACGATTAAGGCCAGCCGGGAAGGATGAAATAGCGCCAGGTCCCTTAGCAGGCGCGAAATCAACAGGCGATGACCATGACTAATGACAGATAGCGTGACCAGGCCGCTTCCTCCCTCAGCGAGGTTAAGGGAAACGTAAGGTTCTGAATGCGGCATGGGTTGGATCGGTTGAGGAGTGGTAGAGATAGGGTCGGGCCGGCAAAACCGAACGGTTCACGAGGAGGTCCCTGATGCCACGAAGCATCGAAAGCATACCGACAGACGACTGCCCCCTAAGCCGATACAATAGATTACCTAGGGATTTAACACGAATTCGTCATGATTATAGTCACCGGCGGTGCAGGATTCATCGGATCAAACTTTGTCATCGATTGGGTCGAACACCGCACGGACCCTTTGGCTGTTGTAGACTGCCTCAGTTATGCGGGTAATCTGGCAAATCTTGATGACGTCAGTGCAGCAGGGCGATTCGATGGGCAGGTATCATTTTTTAAGGTGAATCTGCTAGATGCGGCAGACCTCAGCGCGCTGATCCACAAACTGGAACCAACCGCGATCGTTCATTTTGCCGCAGAAAGCCATGTTGATCGATCGATTGATGGTCCTGGCGAATTCATTCAGACGAATGTCGTCGGGACCTTTAACTTATTGCAATCGGCACGCAGTCTTCATCGCTTTTATATCGAGAAGCAACCGGCTAGGGCATCTTCTTTCCGGTTGCTTCACGTTTCCACTGATGAGGTGTTCGGGTCATTATCTTCGGCTGATCCACCCTTTTCGGAGCAAACGCCTTATGCCCCGAACAGTCCTTACGCTGCTAGTAAGGCATCCAGCGACCATCTGGTCAGAGCTTGGCATCATACCTACGGGTTGCCAACACTGACGACCAATTGTTCTAATAATTACGGACCATTTCAGTTTCCTGAAAAACTGATTCCCTTGATGATTTCGCATGCGATTGCTGGCGAACCGCTTCCTGTTTATGGCGATGGAAAAAATATCAGGGACTGGTTGTATGTCAAGGATCACTGCGCGGCTATTCGTGCTGTTCTAGAGAATGGTTTGGTTGGGCAGGTATACAACATCGGGGGCAGCGCCGAGATGACAAATCTGGAAGTTGTCCAGACTATTTGCCATATATTGGATCGATATAATCCACGTAAAGATGGACTTTCTTACATTAACCAGATCACATTTGTACCAGATCGGCCCGGTCACGATCGACGCTACGCTATTGATGCATCCAAAATCCGAGACGAGTTAGGTTGGCGGCCAAATGAGACTTTTGCCTCTGGCATTGAGAAGACCATAGCTTGGTACCTAGGCCATTCAGATTGGATGCGGGCGTTACAACAAAGAAAAGGATTGACTTGACTAGTCGTTGCGGAATTATTCTCGCCGGCGGATCCGGCACTAGGCTATATCCGGTAACTCAGGTTCTTTCAAAGCAGTTACTACCGGTTTACGATAAGCCAATGGTTTTTTATCCTCTGACGACATTAATGCTTGCGGGAATCAGAGATATTTTGCTTATTTCGACCCCTCTTGATACCCCTCGGTTTGAGCAACTGCTTGGCGATGGCTCTCAGTGGGGAATGTCGATTGCCTATGGAGTTCAAAAGTCCCCGGATGGACTGGCCCAAGCTTTTATCATTGGGGCGGATTTTGTAGCACAACGGTCTAGCGCCCTTATACTGGGTGACAATATTTTCTTTGGGCACGATCTTCAGGGAGCGATGCTTCGCGCTGACTTGCAACACGATGGCGCAACGGTTTTTGCTTACCATGTTCAAGATCCAGAAAGATATGGCGTCATCAGTTTTGACAGTGCGCGTCGCGCGGTAGACCTCGAAGAAAAACCTAAACACCCGAAATCAAACTACGCAGTAACCGGACTCTATTTCTATGACAGTCAGGTCGTTGACGTCGCTGCTTCAATTCGTCCTTCGCCTAGAGGTGAGCTGGAAATCACTGACGTTAACAGGTACTACCTTGCGTCGGGTCAGCTTAGTGTGGAAATCATGGGGAGAGGTTATGCATGGCTCGATACTGGTACCCATGAATCCTTGATGGAAGCTGCAAGCTTTGTACAAACAATCGAAAAGCGCCAGGGTCTGAAGATTGCCTGTCCCGAGGAAATAGCCTTTCGGAACGGTTGGATTGATGCTGAACAAGTAGCGCGCCTTGCCGACCCACTTCGGAAAAATGAGTATGGGCAGTACCTGCTACGCATGTTGAATCAGCAGGTGCTATAACGTTATGAAAAACAATCGGCGTGCAATCCCGACATCCATCGATGGTCTAGTGATCATCGAACCCGAAGTTTTTGGTGACGAGAGGGGATTTTTTTTCGAGAGTTTCAACCAGAGGGTTTTTTCTTCAATCATTGGTCATGACATCCATTTTGTTCAGGATAATCACTCACGATCGTTGAAAAGTGTGCTGCGTGGTTTACATTTTCAGATCAGACAACCTCAGGGTAAGTTGGTGAGGGTTGCTAGAGGTCGTGTTTGGGATGTTGCTGTTGACTTGCGAGGTAATTCGAAAACCTTTGGGCGAAGTTTTGGCTGTGAACTCAGCGAAGAAAACCACCGGCAAATGTGGATTCCGGCTGGTTTTGCGCACGGGTTTTTGGTGCTGTCCGATTCGGCAGATTTTCTTTATAAAACCACTGAATACTGGGCGCCTCGCTTCGAACGTACTTTATTGTGGAACGATTCCCAGTTGGGTATTGATTGGCCGTTGGAAGGGCGGGAGCCGACGCTAGCTCCAAAAGATGCGGCAGGTCTTTCGCTCGACACGCTGACTCGAGCGGGTGAACTGCCTGAGCTCCTTTTCCCCTAGATATGCTTGCTCTTGTTATTGGAGCTCAGGGCCAGCTTGGCAGGCAGCTGATCAATGACCTTCCGATAGCGGCAATAGGGATCACCCGTGCTGATTTAGATCTCGGCTTGAATGATCGGTCTGAAATCAAAGATAAACTCAACGCCTTGCTGGATAAGTACCAACCTGATCTGATATTTAACGCGGCCGCTTACACAGCGGTTGATCAAGCCGAATCTGCCCCTGAGCTTGCCGAGCAAATCAATGGGTGGTTTCCAGGATTGCTCGCAAGCTGCGCGAAGATGATTCCGATCGTCCACTTTTCGACCGACTATGTCTTCGACGGCCATAGTGATCACCCGTATTCTGAGCGTGACATGCCTAATCCGCTCAGTGTCTATGGGCGAACAAAGTGGCTTGGCGAGCAAAGCCTGTTTGAGCAAACGACAAATGGATTGGTTGTGCGTTGTTCCTGGGTGGTTGGGCCATGGGGACAAAATTTCGTGAAAACAATCTTGCGACTTGCACTGACAAAAACCAGCATCCGTGTTGTTAATGATCAGTGGGGTGTGCCTACCCCTTGTCGATTTTTGGTTCGCCAAATCGATCAATGGCTAAACACATCCATGCCTTTTGGCCTTTTTCATGTTGTACCGGGTGGAATGACGACGTGGTTCGATTACGCGAACTTAATCGTCGAGCGGGCGACGCAACACCCTGCATGGCGTTCGACGATGATGTTGAGGACAGAAGGTATTGAGCCGATAGAGGCTAGCAAGTTTCCCTCAATTGCCAAACGTCCAAAAAACTCACTGCTTGACACCGGCAACTGGCGGCATGTTACGCAGCAGTCTGAACTTGAACCATGGTTGATTGCGATCTCGCCAGTGCTTGATGAAATCCTTGATCAGTCGTAATTTGGATGCGATTCAAGACTGCGGATAACAATCCGGAAAATGAATGATGGCAGGTAGACTGATTTTGTATACTCTGCAACGATGCTTAGCTTGAACCTGTACACCAAGCTCCGACGGGTCTACGACCTTCTGCCTTTGACGCAAGGCCAGAGGCATAAACTTGGTGTTTTAAAGCACAAACTGCTTGGCTCAAAGGGCATACCTCCTCTCAGAAGCACATCCGAGTTTTTGGAGGCTACAAATGATTCGGCCACGCCCCTGTTCGGGAAGCTACGACCCGAAACCGTTTTTGTTTTTTACGGTGTAATTGACTGGCACTTCCGGCACCAACGACCACAACAGCTTGCCCTTGCAATCGCTCAGCGAGGATTTCGTGTTCTTTACTTAAGCGTAAACTTTGTTGACGATCGATCCCCTGGCTTTCAGGAGGAATCCCTGCATTCGGATTTGAATTTACATCAGATTTTTTTGCATGTTCGCGGTGCGCAGAGTGTGTATTTAGATACACCGTCTGAGGCTGTCATCATGCAGCAACGTATAGGTCAGCGTATGCTCTGGGAGCGATTCGGAATTCGTGATGCGATTCATATCGTTCAACATCCTTACTGGACTAGACTTGCGTCTTCAGTTTCGCAGGCGAAGCTTGTTTATGACTGTATGGATTTTCATGCTGGCTTTGCTAATACCAGCGAAAAGCACCATCAAGGCGAGGTTGCGTTGGTTCGATGTGCAAATCTCGTCATTGTGAGTTCGGATTACCTATACCAGTATGTTAAGGGTATGGGGCCGAGAAAACTTGCCCTTGTTCGAAACGGAGCAGAATTTGACCGGTTCAAGGGTGCCCACACGAAGCTGGGGTCTCCAAGGCCTTTAATAATCGGCTATTACGGGGCAATAGCCGAGTGGTTCGATGTTGATCTCATTGAAACCGTGGCTGGTGCATTTCCGAGTGCAACGATAAGGTTGATCGGCGCCGATACAGTCAGGGCCGCTGAGAGATTAGCCGGTAAATCCAATGTTCAATTTTTGGGAGAATTACCCTATCCGGAGCTTCCTCGACACTTGTCAACTTTTTCCGTTTGTTTGATTCCGTTCAAAGTGCTGCCACTCACATTGGCCACAAATCCGGTCAAAGTTTATGAGTATTTAAGCGCAGGCAAGCCTGTGGTAGCGGTCGAACTTCCTGAATTAAGAACGATGAGTTCGATGGTCTACATGGCATCAACGCCACAAGGATTCGTTGAGGCAATTCACCTTGCTCTTGACGAAGATAATGATGAGCGGCAGAGGCAAAGACAGGCGTACGCTGCGACCCAAACATGGCAGCGGAGAGCCGACGAACTACACGAGGCGATTGCAACGAATGAATTTGATCCGCTTGTCTCCGTCGTGATCGTTAGCTATAACCAATGGCATCTCACGGAACGTTGCCTTGAAAGCTTGTCCTCAGTAGAAATCCAAGGCGAGTTTAGTCTGCCAATTGAGATTATCGTGATTGACAATGCATCTGAAGGTAATTGCGCTCACGAGCTAACAAAGTGGAGCCAATTAGCTCCGGATAACAGCGGGCCAGTTCGCTCTAAAAGACTGGTCTTGAATACTGAAAATCGGGGTTTTGGACCGGCTGTGAACCAGGGATTGAGAATGGCTCTGGGCGACTATTTGGTGATTCTAAACAATGACACAATAGTAACGTCAGGTTGGGCAAGAGGCCTTTCAAATCACCTGATGAGGAACCCTGACCTGGGACTTGTTGGTCCCGTAACAAACAATATCGGTAACGAGTCAAGGATCGACTTGAGATCGGAAGACTTGGCTGCAAAATTCATTGAGGCTAGAAGGTATAACTTGGACAATGGGGGTTTGCTCTATGAACTTAGCGTCGCAGCTTTCTTTTGTGTGATGATGCCTCGCAGGGTTTTTGAGCTGATTGGAGAACTTGATGAGCGCTTCGTCCCTGGGTTTTTCGAGGATGATGACTATTGTCTCCGGATTCGCAATGCCGGTTTGCGGTTAGCCTGTGCCGAAGATGTTTTTGTCTACCATGAACTCTCGGCGTCATTCGATCAACTTAGCGTTGCAAAACGTCAAGCAATCTTTGATCGAAATAAGGCAATTTTCGAAGCGAAGTGGGGGCCTTGGGTCCCCCACAAGTACCGATCTGCACGCGTGCAAGCGCTAGCCAGTGATGCTTAAAGTACGCATCGATTCATGACGACTGATAAAACGTTGGGGCCGGTTGTGGATCGCGGTTCGAATGGTGTTAACAAGACGACTCGAATCCTGGTTGTGATTGGCACAAGGCCTGAGGTCATCAAGCTAGCGCCGGTTATCCGGAAGCTTTACGCTGAATCCTGGGCTGACACGAAAGTACTGCTGACGGGACAGCATGCGGACCTTGCGCTTCCATTAGTGAAGTCCTTTGGTATAAGCGTGGATGAGCACATGCAAGTGATGGCGCCCAATCAAACGCTTGCTTCGCTGCTCAGTCGACTCATTGAGGGAATCGACAGGGCGCTTGAGCAATACAAGCCCTCGGTTGTAATCGCCCAAGGTGATACGGCAAGCGTACTTGCAAGTAGTTTGGCAAGCTTCTTAAGAAAGATTCCCTTTGCCCACGTTGAAGCTGGTTTGCGGACAGGGAATATTCAGTTACCTTTTCCAGAAGAACTTAATCGAGTACTAACAACGCGTATGACCAAGTGGCATTTTGCCCCAACACCCAAAGCAAAAGAAAACCTCATGCAAGAGGGTATTCAAGAAGAAGATGTTTGGGTAACAGGCAACACTGTCATCGACGCCTTGAAGCATACCTTGAGCCAAGATCGCGACATCGTTTTTCAGCATGCTGACCAGGATCGTGACTGCATGGGTGGCAACGTCAAGGACCCTTGGGAGCGAGTCCTGGAAAGCCGACGTCCTTTGATACTCATCACGGCGCACCGCCGCGAAAACTTCGGGCAGCCGCTCATCGGTATATGTAGAGCGATTCTAGAATTGGCAGATCGCTATTCAAACTATGATTTTGTGTATGCGGTTCATCCGAACCCTCAGGTTAAAGGGCCTGTCCATCAGATGCTGGCCCGCAAGGAGAATGTCCATTTACTGCCGCCGGCTGACTACAAGACTTTCTGTTTTGTCTTGCAAAAGGCCAAACTGATTCTTTCTGATTCGGGTGGCGTTCAGGAGGAGGCGCCCGCTTTGGGTGTTCCAGTTCTTGTGATGCGCGATCAGACGGAGCGACCCGAGGCGGTTTCAATCGGTGCTAATCGACTGGTTGGAACTGATCCGGAGCGAATCATTGCTGCTGTTTCGGAACTTCTAAACTCGCCGGATGCCTACGCCTGCATGTCAACTGCAGGATCTCCTTATGGCAACGGGCAAGCTTCTGATGCAATCGTTGGGGTACTTAGGGCTCAGCTGGCTAAATCGGCCCGAGATTTGTATTTACAGCATCAGCTTTGACAACCAAGTCCGCTGCTTTAATGACTAAACGCCTAACTTCGGGCAAGGCGGCCCTTATCTACTTGTCGCCAATTCCGATTTCCAGCTATGCGCAACGGCCTCACCATTTCGTTGAGTGGTTCCACAAGGCATTTGATGCCGACGTACTCTGGCTGGAATCATCGCCGATACGTTTTCCTCAACTTGCTGACATCGGGCGTCTCAGAGCATGGTTTTTAAGGCCATTTCTCCGTCAGTTGAGATCGAGCGCTTTGCTTAGCGTGCCTTGGCGTGATGCGCCATGGCTAGAGGCGAAGCGGTTGTCCGGCATACCTGCTGAACCTTCAACGCTCGGTCGATTGATCAATCGTCGTATTCGATCTGCCGAGATGGCGCATATCTCCAACTGGGCCAAGCAGTACGAAAAGTGTTGGTTGGTGATAGGCCGCCCTTGTGATGCCGCTTTGGACCTAGTAGATCGACTTCCCGACTGCCCCTTTGTTCTTGACGTTATGGATTTAGTTCCTGCGTTTTATAGCGGGCGTTCTCGGGTCTGGGTGGAATCCGCAGAAAGGCAACTTGTGGCGAAGGCAAAACTCGTGATGGTTTCTTCGCAAGTCCTGCACCAACGTTTAAACCAGTTCGGCGCAAAACTGAGGCTCGTCCGCAACGGTATCAGTCAGACGCTTCTCGAGTATCTACATGTGAATCCGATGCCGTCTCGTCGAGTCATTAAAGAAAAGTCAACACCCAAGCCCCTAATTTTAGGCTACATCGGCGCCATTGCACCATGGATGGACTGGGGCTTGCTCAAACGTTGTCTGAGCGTTTTAACCGAGAGTCTTGACTTGCAGATTCGGGTTCAACTATACGGACCGATCCAAGCCGAGGTGCCGGTTGATTTACCAAGCAACATTTCGATGATGGGGCCTTTGGCTCATGATGAAATCGGTCGCATTTATAGAGAATTCGATCTGGGTCTAATTCCATTTAAGCGCACAGAATTAACTGACGCAGTCGATCCGATCAAGTATTACGAGTACCGAGCAGCAGGCTTGCCGGTCTTGAGTACACGATTGGCTGAAATGAATCATTTCGCATCTGATCCCGGCCTTCTGTTCTTTGATCAATTATTTACCAAGCCAAGCTTGATTCAAGTTCTTTTGGATCAGCGAGGTGAGGTCAGGGCGGGCTACGCTAACGAGGTCAGTTGGGAAAGTCGATTTCATGAGTCGATCTTCATGCTTTGAGGATCGATAAAATCTGGTAGCGATCAACGCCGCATGCAGTTACAGGCCACGCAGCAGTCTTGAAGATAGAGATTGATTCCACCTTAAAACGATCGAATGTTTTTTCTGTGATTTGATGTTTGTGGTCAAGGGACAAAGGATGCGCCTCATTATATGGAGCGATAATGAATGCATAACCTCGAGTATGTTTCAGGATTGACCCAATAAACAAATCTGGATCTGGATGGTGCTCGAGTGCATTAGAGCAGTAAACGAGATCCCACATCAAGTCCGGGTCAATGTTCTCAATTGCGCTATGAATAAAAGAAACATTCGGATAGTTTAATTCAATGAAACTCCGTCGATCTTCAACAATATCCATGACATCAACAGAAACCTTTGGTCCTAAGAAATCCGAGCGATACATTTCGGATATTAATCCAGCCGCCGCACCGAATCCAGGGCCTAAATCAAGGAAACTTACTGACGAGTTTCTTTGGTATTTCTGCAGATAGTGTTGTAGTTGAGGAAACACATCGATCAGAAAGCAAAGGGCTTGGGGGTTGTTGCAGTCCAGTGCGTACCGACCAATTTCGGGATCCTTGCCCGCTGATGCAAGCGAGAGACTTTGAAACAAGCGTCCAAGCAACTTCGGTGGCATTGCCGCCATTAGTGTAAAGCGCAGCGTGGTTAACACAATATCGCTAAGGCGGTCTTTAGTTTTAAGGCGGTCTTTAGTTTTCATCCCAGCAACCGTCCAGTTTGAAAAATCCAGCCTCAAGACCTTGATGTTTGAGTTCAATCATGGCACAGGGGTCGCGCATGTCGTAGCCGTGCAAGCCGCGTTCGCAAAAAAGATAGGCCCCAACGCGATATCGACCTGTGGTGAAAGGAAGACTACTGATTTGAAACCGCGCAACGCCTCGGCCTGTGTCGTCGCGAGAGAAAACAATGTTATTCGATGCAGAAATGCTTGAACCGAGAATACGCCCTGCCTCACTTGAAACAACAATTGCTGCGCTGGGCGAGGGTAGTCTCGGGTCGCTGATGAAATGAATATCAACAGAAAAATGGCTTTTGTCGCTCGAAATTGTTTTTGCCAAATCGGTGCTACCGTTAATTTTTACCACGACCTCCTCGATTCTTGATTCTCCTTTGGGCGATGCAAGCTGAGTTGCGGCGGCTGGTAACCCATGCTCCTGCGGCTGATCGTGTGCCAGTTGTGATCCTTCAACGAGTTGTGATCCTTCAACGGTTGCAGTGGTACTTGAATCCAACGATCGATCGAGGAATTCTTGATAGTCTCTGAGAACAGCTTTGCAGGGCCCCAGAGCTTGAACCCGGCCTTTGTGAAGCCAGAGCGCCCGCTCGCAAAGTGCCTCTAAGTGATATAAAACATGAGAGCAGAACAATATCGCTGTGCCTTTTTTGCGAATTTCTAGGATTCTGTCAAAGGATTTCCTCCGGAATGCACCATCGCCAACTGACAGGGCTTCATCAATAATCAGAAGATCGGCGTCTATACTGGTGGCGATGGAAAAAGCAAGTCGGATCTGCATGCCACTGGAATATGTCTTGACTGGGTCATGGATATGTTCGCCCACGGCTGCGAATTCGAGAATCGCCGGCAAACGTTGGTCTAATTCCGCGCGCGATACTCCTAGTGTTGATGCATTGAGAAAAATATTCTCTATACCGGTAAACTCAGGATTAAAGCCCGCCCCCAATTCAAGAATCGCAGCTACTCGTCCATTCAACTCAATGAGCCCGGTGCTTGGTTTGATGGTCTCGCTCACCAATTGCAGGAGCGTGGACTTACCTGCCCCATTGACGCCAACAATACCAAGCGCCTCTCCAGGTCTAAGTTCAAAGCTGACTTCTTGGAGTGCTACAAAGTCTCGACCTAACATCCGCTTTGGCGGCAAGAAAAACTGCCAAAGTCGATCGATTGGTTTTTGAAAAAGGCGGTAGGTCTTTCCCAGCTTACTTACCTGTAGAACCGGCTTCATGAGTATGTACGGCCTCGGATCATAAAACGTCGCCGAAGCCGTTTTTGAGTTTACGGAATATCCAAAGCGCAAAAGCCAGGAACAAACCGGAAACCCCCAGGTGCTTGAGCCAAGGGGTGCTTTGAAACTCGGTTGCTGACACCAGCAACGATCGAAGCAATTCAGTAGCCCATGCTAACGGGTTGAGGTCGAATGCAAGATGCATCGATTCAGGAACCAGATCAATCGGGTAAAAGATTGGGGTAATAAACATGAGTGCGCTCGTGATCGAAGGCATCGCCTGAACGAGGTCTCTGAGGTAAACGCCAAGGCTACTTAACAGGAGCGATAATCCAAAGCCGTATAGCGTGACGGGGATGAGCCATAGCGGTATCAGGTAAAGATTAGCAGGGGGATTACCTTGGATGCACTTAGCAATCCCGATAACGGTGACAGCAATGAAGACATGAATGAGCGCCGATGCAACGCATACGGCTGGCAACACAATGATCGGAAATCTGAGTTTTGTTACAAGGTATGGTTGCGAGAATATAAGGGAAGGCGCTCGGTTGAGAATCTCAGAGAAGTAGTTAAATACCGCAAGACCTGCTAACACATTTAATGCGTAGTGAATTGCGCTATCCGATTGAAAGCCGTTGATGGAAGCGCTCTCGGTCATGCCTCCAGGCCAACGCATTTGCATGAATCCGAAAAACACCGTGGTAAAAACAGTGAGTTGCGCAAGCGGCTGGAGCAGGGGCCAAAGCAGTCCGAGCAGCAAACCTCTGTATCGTGACTGTATATCGCGCTGGAGCCACTGAAAAAATAGAAAACGATAATGCATCATATTGCCTTGCAGGCTTCATAGGTCACGGTTAACGAATGCGCTAGCCGTTCGGTTCACCTGGGCACAAATCTTTACTGAGTTGAAAAAGCTAACATTAGGCTAACCTTTCCGCAGTTTAACCCTTCAGGAAATTGGCTGCAGTTATGAAAATGGGGTCTTCGGCAGTCGCTGAGCACTGGTCAAGCTGGCAAGATGAATACCAATTGCAGCACCAAAGTGGCAACTTCTACGTCGATTGGGCCGATCATCCGGTCGTTTGGAAGCGGGTCTGTGAGTTTGCTTTCGGGAGCTCAGACCTCGACGTGCCTGGTTACTTGCGCACCCTGGAGCCAGCGTTGGCAAATCAACGAGTCCTGAGTCTCTGTTCGGGCGACGGCCAGTTTGAGATCGACATGATCCGTCAGGGTGTGTTTGGAGAGGTCTTAGGGCTAGATCTCTCACCAGTAAGGGTAGCCGCCGCAAATGCCCGTTGCGATTTGTTACCTGCTTCCCATAGCAGGCGCTGTGCATTTGGCGTCGCTGACATAAACCGACTCAGGTTGCCGGATGACTGCGTGGACGCTGTGTTTGCGAAGTCAGCCCTTCACCATATTCAGGCGCTTGATGATCTCTTTGATGCAATCCGTGCAGGCCTTCGACCCGAGGGGAGGTTAATTGCCCTAGACTTCTTCGGCCCATCGCGGTTTCAGTGGACCGACAGGCAGCTCGAAGAGGCTCGCCGAATTTGGAACGAGGACTGGCCCCAAGAATGCAAGCTTGGGGCCGACGGGGTGCCCTATGAGCTTATCCAAAGGCCTAGTATTGATGCAATGATCGCCTTAGATCCTTCCGAGGCTATTCGATCTGGGGAGTTGTACGCTAAGGTGCATGAGCACTTCGTTGTCGAAGTTGACATCGCACTTGGGGGAACGCTATTGAATTTGCTCTTGTGGGGTGATCGTGTCAATCGATTTCGACCCGATCACCCGGCTCATTGCGACGTGCTGATTCGCACGGTTGAGCTTGAGCAGAACCTCATCAGGGCCGGGGAATTGACAAGCGACTTCCGTTTGATCGTTGCGAAACGCCCAGCCTAACCGTATTGACATACCGGAAAACTGCCTCATGTTGGATCGAGCAAGCGAGCGCATCAGCTATCCATTTGAACCACTCATCCTTGAATCTATTGGCAGGGTTTTATGCGTAGCGCCACACCCCGATGATGAAGCACTTGGCTGCGGTGGTTTGCTCGCAAGACTAGTCGCCATTGGAGGGGTGAAACCTTCCTTGATACTCACTCAAGGAGAAGGTGCGAGCGATCCATCACGCGATGCACTTAGCCGCATGGATGAGTCTTTCCTTGCCGCAAAGAGGTTGGGGCTACCCAAGCCAGAGGTGCTTGATCTTGGGGATCGCCGGCTTCGCTACGGTGAAGTCTTGGTTTCTGAGATTGAGCGCTTCATTGCCAAGCATCAAGTTCAAACCCTGCTGCTGCCCTCATTGTCGGAACCACATCCCGATCATCAAGCCTGTGCGTTAGCCGGGCTGAAAGCAGCGGTCCTGAGTAAGCTCTGTGAACGGGTGCTGTTTTATGAAGTCGGATCGCCAATGCAACCCAATCGCTGGGTTGATATCGATGCCGTTGCAGCGTTGAAATGGTTTGCAATTGAAGCCTTTGAAAGCCAACTATCCATCGAACCTTACTTGGCATCTGCGAAGGCGCTTTCACAAGTCCGGGCAACTCGTATCCCACGAAAATCGGATGGGTCAGTGGCGCGCGTACACCATGCCGAAGCGTTCTTCGAAGTGACAGTAGAGGCATATCGCAAGCGCGGTGTTTCCGCTGCCGTGCCGCATTGGCCTTGGTTGAGATTCAGTGCTCGATTAGCAAATGATGCTGCTGACTTACCTGAGGTTGCAGTTCTTATCCGGAGTATGAATCGTCCCTCGCTATTGGATACCTTAGCGTCAGTTGCATCACAAACTTATCGCCCCATTCACGTGATCATCGTTAACGCAAGCGCGAGGCCTCTTGATAGAGGATTTGCAGATGATCGGCTCAAGACGGAGGAGGATGATCATGAGCAAGCACAAAAGGCAGACGGGATCAAAGTTACGATCATTGATCGCGAAGGTTCTCTAGGTCGAAATCGGGCTCAAGCGGCAAACCGCTTGCTCAAAGAGCTGCGAGGCCTGAGGGTGGCGACCTTTGCGATGTTTCTTGACGATGATGATGTGATTGATGCTGATCATGTCGAGCGCTTGGTGCTGGGTTTGCAGCGGAATCAAGCGTCTATTGCGAGCTACACAGGGGTAAGAGTCGTTGACTGCGAAGGTCGCACGACGGCGGTGTATGACAAGGCATGGTCAATGGAACGACTTATGGGTATTAATTTTATACCTATTCATGGACTGATGTTTCGTGTTGAGATGCTCAGTGATCACAGGCTTGAATTTGACGAAACATTACCTGTACTTGAGGACTGGGAGTTTTGGCAAAAACTTGCCCGCCAGGGTCCTTTCACCCATATCGCTGGGGTATCGGCAAGCTATCGGCAACATCTCGGAGAATCAAAGATTGCTGAGGCGAATCATCCTAATTATTGGAAGCATTGGCATAAATTGATTCTAGATCGTTCTCTGAAATTAGCGAATTCTTCCAATGTCGTCGATTGCCTCGCATGGCACGCAATCGAGCTTGATGAACGCGAGAGGCAAATCGAAAATGCGGCCTTGGCCTATGAAAGAGAGCTTGCACGGCTGCAACACGCACTTCAGTGCGAAGCCCTAGAGGTTGTCTCCTTGCAAGCGAAACTGCAAGAGGTTTCGGAACTTTCCAGGAAAAATTTTGATAGCGCTGAGCAGGCTCATGCATTGGTGCTTCAACGCCAAGGTCAGATTGATACAGTTTCTGCTGAATTAAAGGTGCTGGGAGAAGAGAATCGACGTCTCATCAACGCGATAGAAAACATTCAGAAGACGAAGCTGTGGAAGTTTGGGCAAGTCCTTCGCCGAATCACTGAACAGTTTTCAGGCAGATCCGCGTAGTACGTACAAGGCGCAACTCATGCCATGGCAAACAAGTACCATTGGTGAGCAGGAAGTTCATCAGGTTCTAGAACTTTTTTTTGAATCGTTTGGACATCCGATGTCCGCGGCCCAATGGCATTGGAAATACCTCCAAAAACGCGCCGATACGCTGGAGAGGCCATCATTTGCCGTGGGTGTTTGGGACCAAAACCATAACTTGGTTGCCCACGCAGGGGCACTCATTTTTACGGGCTGGCAGCCAGCACAAACGGTGCCAAGGCAGACGGTCTACCCTCATCGGATTGCTGAGGAAAGCGGTCACCCGAGACAGGAAAGCGGTCACACCAGACTAATGATCCAAATCGTCGATGTGATGGTCAAGCCTGAGGCCCGCGGTGCGCGTCCAGGCGGCCTGGTTTACAAGGTATTGATGGATCGGCTCCGCTCCTGCCTTGCGGATTGTTTCCCAAACGCTTTGGTGTACGGATTTCCGGGTGTCAGGCCGTTTAAATTAGGCGAACAGTTGGGTTTCTATCAAAGGCAGCAAAATTACCATTTGGTTCCTCTGAGCGAAAGCGTGAAGCGACGATCGTTGCTGACCGGCTTGTTGATTGAGCCGGCAGACTGGCGGGTCGGTCTGAATGAGGTATCAGCCTGGTGGCGTGATAGCGTTCAGTATCAGGATGTGGCCATGATATGCAGAGATCAACACTATTGGGAATGGCGCTTTATGGCCCATCCGCATGTCAGTTATCAGCTCTGGCGTGTGAAGGCGAGGGTGCCCTGGCGGCGCCAAGCGATGGCTTGGTTTGTGACTCGCTCCTGGAGCAAAAATTCACACGTACTGGTCGACTTTGTATTTCGCGATGGTGGTCGCGAGCTTGAAGAAAAGCAAGCCTGCCTCGACGCGCTGGCGCAAATGATCGGGCAGGGCTGCAGTCTTTACGGCTGGAGGGTTAGTGCCAAGACATTTCCCGATACGGTTGTTGCAATGTGCTTTATAACCTCGCCTCAGGTCAAAGCCAGTGACGCTCGGGTTTCAATGGGCAAAGCGTCGTTTGCTGAAGAGCCGGAGCCGGGCAATAGGCTTCTTTTCCTGCCGGCAGATACCGATGTTTATTGATCATTGCCTTTGGTTTCGAGTTTTTGCGCGAGCTGTCGTCCGAAGTGCCTGAGCGGCTTCTCCAGTAACCGATGTGCTAACCACGCTAACAGGAGCGTGAAGATCACTGCGATCGCCGGCGCAGAAAGTTCGCTATCCAGGTTCATGCGCTTGGCAAGTTCTATCGCGAGTCTGAGTGCGAGAAGATGAAACAAGTAGACGCCATAACTCAAGCTACCTGCAAGGATCATCAAGTCTTCCAACCTGGAAGGGCGATTAAGGGTGATTTCTGGGCGCGACAACAGCGCGCCAAGCAAGATGATTGAAAAACCAAGCGCAGCGAAGGCTCCCATCTGCCCATTGAGCCATGATCTCCTGATGCCTTGCTCGCCGACGTCAGCAAAGTGAAGCGCGAGTACCGACCATATCAATATGCCCAGAATTACAAGAAACAGGCCGAGATGTTGCCTGTTAATCAAAGATTTCGACCGCCTGTGAGTCACATGCCGGTTGCAGACGTACCAGACCAGCGATCCGAGCAGGAATTCAACCAGTATCCCGGGTAAGTGATGCAGGAGAATAAAGGCTCGATTTTCTGCTTCAAAATCCGCCAGATAACCGAGCACAGCGCGCAAGCCAACCGCGATCATCAGGCAAATCAGAAATCGCTTCAGGCTGCTGTTAAAGATGCGACCAAGAATGGGCACGATCAAATAAAACTCGACTTCGGCTGGAAGACTCCAGTAAGGCGGGTTGTAGTAGAAGGCCATCTCGCGCGACTGCAGGTAGGAAAAGCTTAGGTGCTCCCAGAGATAGCGCAGTGGTTTACCTTCCTGCCATGCCCAAAGCACGTAGATCAGGAGCGAGAAGGCAAACATGGGATAGATTCGAAAGCCCCGGCGTATAAGAAAAGGAAGCCAATTTTCCTTGCGCGCCAACAAATGAGGTCCGAAGACAAAACCGCTGATCACAAAAAACAGGTCGACACCAGTGTGCGCAAATCGAAAAAATTGCATATCGTGATCAGAAAATGCCCAGTAGTGGGTGTACACGACCAGGATTGCAGCCAAGCCTCGAAAGCCTTCCAGCATGGGAAAGCTTTGATCATGGATGCCGTTTTGCTTCAAGTTCATGAGTCGTTTTGGTTTTGCCGGGGTTACGCGAGGCCATTGAATGGAGGTATCGGTTTTCCAAGTGTGAGGAATTTCACATTAGCCCGAACAAGATGGGAGGATAATCGAGGTACAACCCTGCGCTCGGCTGCTCATGCTCACAATCCCGATCACCAAACAGTTGCTTCGTGACGCCCTTGAATGCGCGTTGTTGCTGTGTTTGTCCTTGTTGATCGCGCAAGATGCGCGATCATCGAGTTTGGCATCTGCCATAGGCCGGGTCGCAATGGCCGTCGGGGATGGACAGCGCATAACTCAAGGCGGTACCGAGTCTTTGCGGGTGGGAATGCGCCTTTATGAAGGCGACCGAATTCACACGGGATCGGATGCATTCGTCATTCTGGTTTTTTCAGATGAGGGTCGTTTATCCGTGCGTTCTGGCACTGAATTGCATATCCGTCGTTACAGGATCGATCCGCTGGGTGTAAACCATGATATTTCGCTTGAATTGATCAAGGGTGCGGTGCGTCAGATCTCGGGCAATGCCTCAAGGCTGCATCCAGAGAGTTATCGGTTAAATACCCCCGTTGCCGCCATCGGGGTGCGTGGCACGGATTTCCTAGCCCGAGCCACAGACTCAGGACTGGAGACCTTGGTCCAAGAGGGCAGGATTGTCATTCGCGGTGACCCGCTTTCCTGCGCGTCCGATCAATGCCGGATGTTATCGGCAGATGGTCAAACTGCGGGTACTTATGTTCGAGTCACAAGCAAGGGCGATATTGAGCAACGATCATATGTTGCATCTGATGTCGAGAAGAGTTTCTCGATCAACATGGTTTTGAATCCGCTCAAGAGGCAGGCCTTAAATCAGTGGGTTGAGGGGCAACGCGCCCGTCTTGAGGACGCCGAATTGCCAATGGGTGCTCAATTCGTGACCGCGACCATTTTTACGGTACCTCGTGGCGGTTTGGATCGAGTTCAGATTCCCAACCTGGCTGCCGGTAGCGGTAGCCAGGGTGCAAACGGTGGGCAGGGCCAGGGCGGCACCGGCGGCAGTGAAGGTCTGGGAGGGGGCGTATCGGGTAATGAAGGGGGCCTCATCGGCTCTGGCGCCAACGATCCTTTGGCGGGGGGTAACGAGTCTCTGCTTGCTCGGCAACTCGTTTGGGGGCGGTTTTCCAATGCAGCCAGTCTGCCTACGCAGTGGCTTGTCAGTTATGGCGAGGCGGCTCAGGGACGTCACGTAACCGTCGGTGAACTCGGCCAATACGCACTTTGGCGGGCCGGTCCAAATGGACCGATGAACCCGGGCTTATCTGGCGTTGTTAACTTTAGGCTCGTGGGCGCTGATGCGGTTCTTGATCAGGCTGGGATACTTAGCCAGGCAGCGGTGCAGGCCGCCTCGCTTCAAATCAATTTTGACCGATCGAGCTTTGTTGCTGGTGTCGATCTGTCTCATGGAGCAACCGGGCTGCAGGCAATCCGTGTGAGCGGCATTGTGAATAACGAAGGTGTATTTGTCGGTGTCAAGGACGATGAGCGCGTCGCGGGCGCGCTTAGCCGAGATGGTAGCGAGGCAGGCTATCTGTTTTCGAAAGACACAAAATCGGGGCAACTCCGGGGAATCAGTCTCTGGCGACGGTGATTGCCGTCCCCTCATCGGTGAGGCTGCCTTGCGATTTGCTTGGCTTGCCAAAAGGATGCTTGACTTGCGTCTTTTGTGCTTAGTGCTGCTTGTTTTGGCGGTTCATGGTTGTTCACCTGTTTTTGCCGCGCCGCTGGTTGCATTCACACAACTTGAGCCAGAGCAAGAAGCGATGAAGGCCTTAGCTGAGGCCGAGCGTTCGCTCGACCAAGGTGCATTTGATCAGGCTGAGTTGCAGCTGGAGCGTGCACTCCTTTTGATGCCGGAGCATGCTGAGGCGAGGCTTATGATGGCTAGCTTGATGGCGAGGCTAGGAAGGCTGGAGACGGCGTTACTGTTGGTGAAAAGCTTGATCGACGACCCTTCAACGCCCGCTGCACATCAGGCTCGATTGAGGAGCTTTTACGCCTTTTTAATTCAGGCTCCACGTATGGCATCGGCCCACCGATTGTTTTCGGCTGAGGCGCGACTTCCCAATGTATCGCAGTCCGATCATCCGCAGAGGCTGTGGCGTGGTGAGATGAGTCTCGGGGTAAATACCAACCCACTTGCTCGAACCCGTCTTAGTGAGTTGCCGCTCACCATCAGTGACTCGATTGTCTTACTACCGATTGCTGACCGTCCCGAATTGGGTCGAAGTCTTAGCGCGAGTCTTGGGCGCTGGGGTCCTAGCGATGGCTTCGACGTGTCGCTGCAAAGGGTTGAACAAAGCGCCTCCGGGTTGAATGCAGCTCGAGTCGCTGCCTGGGGGCCCATTCTTGAGGGCCTGAGCGGATGGGCACTGAGTGCCCATCAAGGGATAGACGGCCAACGCCGATACAACCTTGGCGTCAACCTGACCCAAATGAACCACCGGCTTCACTTTGGCCGCTTTTGGGAGCCAACTCGTGACGACCAGGGAAACTTTGCCCGCTATGAATATGCCTTACCAGCGGAGGCAGGTTTTCGACTGCTACCGTCATTTGAGCGAAGCTTCAACCAAGGCAGCGCGCCACCGTTCTGGCGAATGGGGCTCAATGGAGAATTAGCACTCGGTTACCGCCGGTTCCTGAATGTCCAATGGACCTTTCAGCAAGATCTTCAAGGCTACAGCCCACTATTGGAAAACGATCGTCGCCGAAGTCTCACAACTTATATCGTTGCTGGAGAGCAACAATTTGAGCTCGGTGATAAAAAAACGCTTGTTTTTCGGGCGCTTGCATCGCAAAGGAAAAGCAATTTAGAACTTTTCGCTTTCAAGGATTTTGGTTTGCAGGTAAGCTTCGTGCAAACGTGGCGCTAAAGGTGTGGGCAGGTTAGCGGAGTCGTGAAGAATCTCACAAAACCCCGCAAGCACCTTTCCATTCTTTTTAGTGCTGACATTAGACTCTGACCAAGTGTTTATCAAACGACAGGAGAATTCGATGGCTTCCAACCCAACTCTTTGGACCGAGACAACCAAAACCGACATGTACCGCTTCTTTGCGGTTGCCTTCGGCGCTGCACCGGGTTCGGTTTACATGGGTCAACTCTACGATGCAGTCACATCGGGAATGTCAACCCTGCAAATCGTTGAGGCCTTTACGGGTAAGACGGAATTTGTTAACAGGTATCCGGCTTACCTCACTAACAAAGATTTCGCCAATTTGCTGATCGAAAACGTGGTTGGTAATTCAGCCAGCGCATCGGCAAAAGCCTCCGCTAAGGATCAGGTTGAAGCTGCGCTTAATTCGGGGTATTCCAAAGGTAGGGTCATCTTCACCATATTCGATAATTTGGCGCGCAAAAGCCCGACTGATGCCGACTGGGCTGGCACCGCAAAGCAGATGGCGAATCAGGTTGCCGTCGGAAGGTACTACACCGAAACGCTTGCGCTCGGCGGAACAGATATGGCCGCACTGCGCAGTGTTATTGATGGTGTCACGCCGACGACGGACGTGTCGTCGCCAGCTGCACTTAATGCAGCCATTGTTAACGTTACGGGCATTACGATCCCAACTTCGGTGCTTGATGCAGCCGGAATTCAGGGGTACGCAACACAGACCCCGGCCGCTCTGGTTGCATCGATTAAGGCGTCTGACAACGCTGATGTTGCGACGAAGGCCGTAGCCGATGCGGTAAAGGCGGTTGATCCAACGGCTGTTTCGGTGGCGGATTTGGCAGCGAAAGCGAAGGTATCTGACAACGCTGATGTTGCGACGAAGGCCGTAGCCGATGCGGTAAAGGCGGTTGATCCAACGGCTGTTTCGGTGGCGGATTTGGCAGCGAAAGCGAAGGTATCTGACAACGCTGATGTTGCGACGA
>Ga0214917_10002457_pt1 | contig 22492 bp, 14 predicted proteins | sample LL_1208_BB_MetaG_FD_177983 | JGI IMG/M metagenome (GOLD analysis project Ga0214917, IMG submission 177983) | Freshwater microbial communities from Lake Lanier, Atlanta, Georgia, United States - LL_1208_BB | ecosystem: Environmental > Aquatic > Freshwater > Lake | place: USA: Georgia | collected...
TGAGGGCGAGATCGGCGATGCGGCGGAGCGTCTCCCGCTCGTAGGCCCGGATCTCGTCGGGAGACATCGCGGCGAAGCGGGCTTCGGTGGAATCCTGGGCGACGGCCGCCGCAGGGCGTGCCGCCCCACACGTTGCCAGGCCGATCACGAGGAACAGCGGCCAGACTCTGCGGGTCATCGGAGGTATCTCCTCGGGCGGGTACTCGGGGGACTACTTGGGCGTTGCTGCGGACGGCTGCTGCATGCCGCGAGCCCTGCTCTTGACGAGCTGCTTGAACGCCGCGTTCGACACGCGCTGGTAGGGCCAGGTGTTCATGCCGTCGCAGCTGATGCAGAGCGTGAGCGGATGACGCTCCTTTCGGATTGGGATGGTACAGGAGCGCGGTCCATTGCGGATCGGGGCGCATGAATACGGGCACCTCTGCCGGCGGGAGCTTGGGTGCATCGGCGGCGTGCATCCCGGCGAGCGGCGCGACCAGCAGGGCGGCGACGGTGCAGGCGTGGCGCATGGTTCAGAGTCCCGGTGGCACGAGGGGCTGCGACTCGTAGAGGATCACGCCGCCGCGGGCGATGATCTCCTTCTGCACGGCGGGGACGTCGACCGAACGGGGCACCGTGTGCGTGTCGAGCGCGGTCTTCGCCGCGATGCCGCAGGCCTCGCCGAGAGCCATGAAGACGGGCTCCATGCGGATCGTCTGGTAGCCGACGTGGCTGGCGCTGCACGCCACCGGCACCAGCAGCCCGTCCACGCACTTCGGCACCAGGATGCGGTAGGGCAGCTGGAGCGGCTGATGGTCGATGTAGATGTAGCCCTCCCGCACGCCTGGATGCGCGGGGTCGTACTTGTGGACCGCGTGCGAGTCGAAGCCGAACTCGGCGACGGCCACGCCGTCAGGCTTGCGCCGGGGGAGGCCGGTGGCGGGGTCGAGCGCGGCGTCGCGCTCGGTGAACGTGTATTCGCCCCAGATCCGCCGGCCCTGCCGCACGTAGATCTGGTGCGGGCGGTGCCGGTTGTCGGTGAACTCATCCTTGGGGAACCCGTACTGCCGCGCCTCCTCGCGGATGGCGGCGGGCACCTCGGGGTCGTTCTGCAGGAGCCACAGATAGCCTTCGGCGTGCGCCCAGTAGCGGTCGAAGATCCGGCGGCGCTCGGCCGCGTCGGCCTCGGGCCACGACCAGTTCTCCTCCGCGAGGTCGAACGACTCGCTGGGCACGCCGGTCTCGCCCGATGGGTGGGCGTTGTTGAGTTCGTACTTGCCGTTGGGCATCGGGAAGAAGTGCATGAGGGTCGTGAGTTTCGTCACCCGGCCCGACCGCATGTCGTCGAGCATCACGCGGTAGTCGTCGCGGCTGAAGGCGGCGGGCTTCTCCACCGGCACCGCGTTGGCGAGGTCCCTCGTGACGTGCGTGCGGAAGCAGAAGGCCTGGATGCCGTCGTCCGCCTCGCCGGTGGATCCGGGCAGTGGGTTGACGTCCTTGAAGCGGAGGTAGATCCGGCCCGCATGGGCTTCGCCGAACGTCTGGCGGCTCTCCCGGCCCACCCTATACGGCACGCCCGCAAGCGCCGCGAGGTCGCCCTCGTAGGTCGCGTCGATGAATGTCCTGCCACGAAACTCGACACGGGTGCCCGGCCGGGCGAGGTCGTCCGCGGTGATGGCGACGAGCGCGACCGTGGGGCCAAAGTCCTTCGGTTGCGCACCATCGATCCGCCGGCCGTGCTCGGCCGCACGCTCGACACCATCCGCGCCAACGACCCGGGCGGCCGCCAGGCGGTGCCGCTCGACGAGTCGAATGTTAGTCTCGGCGGCCAGCATGGCGCGAAACACCCGCTCGGCCACCCTCGGCTCGAACATGTGGCCGCCCTGGCAGGCCTTCACCTGCGCAGAGTCCTCGCCGTAGGTGGTGACGTAGTGCTCGCGGACCCTGCGGACGAACTCGGCGAACAGGCCGCCGACCGCGCCCTTCCTGTGGATGTCGGTGTTCGTCAGCCCGGCGGACACGATGCCTCCGACGTGGGCCGACTCCTCGAGCAGGATGACGCTCGCGCCCGAGCGGGCCGCCGCGACGGCGGCCGCGACACCCGCCGGGGTGGCGGCCACGACGACGACATCGGCCTCTTCGGCGGCACGGGCCGTCGAGCCCGTGAGACCGGCCGCGCAGACGGCACACACGAGCGTGATCAGTGTTTTCATGGGGTGCATGCCGAGGCCCCGTTCACTTCCGTCTCGCGCAGCGAGGGTGTGGATCCATGCCTTCACAGGATTCATCGCATCGGGTGCCGGAGGGGATACCGCGCGGATTCAGCGTAGCGACAAAGGCTGCCGAAGCGGGCAAAAAGCCGTGGGATCGTTCGGACTTCCGGGCGGGAGAGGGTATCGTGCGACTGACATCCCGCCGCACCCGAACGTGGAGGCCCAGCATGAAGACGTGGCTTCGACCCATGCCTGCACCGGGTCATCCGACGCCATGCGGGAAGCGAGGGCCGTCCGGGCGAGCCTCGGCCTGGGGGCCACGTGATTCCCGTTCCGCGACGGCGGCGATGCATCGCCTCATTCTCGTGCTTTTCGCGATCCCCGGCGGCATGACGGAGACACCGGCGACCACGGCCGAGGAGCCGACCGTCATCAGGATCATCACGCACAACGTGTGGTACGGATTCACGAAGCGGGGTGAGCCGCGGCATGCGGAATGGCTGCGGTGGATGGCGGCCCAGGCTCCCGACGTCGTCGCCCTCCAGGAGCTCAACGGCTACACCGCGGACCGTCTCGCGGCCGACTCGCGGCACTGGGGGCACCTGCATTCGATCCTGCTCAAGCAGGACGGGTTTCCCACGGGGGTGACATCACGATATCCGATCACCGACGTGAAGATGCTGCGGGACGGGTTTCACCACGGCCTGCTCCGCTGCCGCATCGCGGGCCTCTGGTTCTACGTGGTCCACTTCCATCCTGCGAATTTCGAGCGGCGCGTCGCGGAGGCCGGGCTGCTCGAGGAGGACGTGCGGCGGCTGCCGGAGGAAAACCCGCGCATCGTGCTTGCGGGCGACTTCAACGGATTCTCACCGGCGGATCGCAGCTCCTACGACGCCGATCCCCGGCTCGTGCCATTTTTTCGGATGCTCGATGGGCGGGATCGAAATGCGAGGAACCTGAACGACGGACGTCTCGACTATGGCGGCATCGAAGCGATCCTCACGCAGGGTTTCGTGGACATCGTGGCCGCATCGAGGGGGCCGTCGGAGCCGTTCGTGGGCACGTTTCCCACGCCCCTCGTCGGGGACGAGGATCACGGCACCGATCGCCGACTGGACTTCATCTTCACCTCGCCGAACCTCGCGGGCTCCGTTCAATCGGTCGCCATCCTGCGGGATGCGGCGACGGCGAGGCTGTCCGACCACTATCCGGTGCGGGCCGTCCTGCGGCTGCGGGCGGACGCGGCTGAGAGCGTGTTCGAGTCCGCTCCGGAGATGCTTGCCGAGACCGGGGCCGGCGAAGGTCCCGCCTGGCATCCGCGCCTCGGTCTGCTGACCAGCGGCGAGGGCAACATCAACCGCCGGGACGGGCAGGGGCGTGCGTCGGTCTACGTGCGCGACGCCGGATCGAACGGCCTGCTCGTGGATCGCGAGCAACGCGTCGTGATCTGCGAGCCCGTGAGGCGGCGCGTGTCGCGCCGGTCACTCGACGGCACCACCACCGTCCTGGCCGAGACGTTCGAAGGCGGCCGATTCAACCAGCCGAATGACGTGGCGCTCGACTCGCGGGGACGGCTCTACTTCACCGACCCTCGCTACGGGAATCGTGACGGGATGGAACTGCTGGATGCGGCCGGCCGCCCGATCGAGGGTGTCTACCGGATCGACCCGGACGGCACCGTGACGCGCGTCATCGCGCACGAGGTGGACCGGCCGAACGGCATCGCGGTGTCGGCCGACGACCGACTGCTCTTCGTGGCCGACAACACGAACGACGTGCCCGGGGGCGCACGCCGGCTGTGGCGATTCGACCTGCAGGACGACGGCACCGTGGACCTCGCCACGCAGACGCTGATCCACGACTGGAAGACGACACGCGGGCCGGACGGCATGAAGTTCGATGCCGAGGGTCGGCTCTACGTCGCGGCCGGGCTGAACCGGCCGAATCCTCCCGCGGAGACGGCCGACGAGCCGACGGCCGGAATCTACGTGTTCTCGGCCGGGGGCCTGCTCCAGGAATTCGTGCGCATCCCGCGCGACGAGACGACCAACTGCGCCTTCGGCGGCACGGATGGACGGACGCTGTTCGTCACTGCGGGAGGCACGCTCTGGAGCCTCCGCACGAAGACGCCCGGCCGCGTGGCCGTGCCGTGGAGCGACTAGACCGCATCTGGTTTCGCTGGAGCGACGACGTGGCAAACCTGGAGACGGAGGCGAGGGGTCGGCGAACGCTCGAGGAGCTTTGGGCCGCCGCGGCCCACGCGATGGGACTTTCGCCGCCCCGAGCCGGCGACGCACCTGTCTTCAATGCGACGAGGAAGCAGGAGTGGGATCAGCCGTGGCCTTCATCGCGTCCATGAGCGGCCAGAGTTCGTCGATCTGCGGCTTGAAGATGTCGCCGATCAGGATGTCGGTCACGAGGCCCTTGCGGTCCTGATTCTCCCGAACAAAACGGCCGAAGTTGAGGCCGTCGTAAAACTCGCAGACGAGCCTCCGCATCCGTTCCATGCCGGCGATGTACTCCGGCCCCCACGTTCCCAGCTGTGCTGCGGACGTGTCGTTCCGCGCGAGGCCTTCGCTGATCGCGTCGGCGGCACAGGCACCGGACTTGAGCGCGAGCAGGATGCCCGACGAGTAGAGCGGGTCGAGGAAGCCGAATGCGTCGCCGACGAGCACCCACCCATCCCCGGCGACCTCGCGGCTGCGATACGAATACTCCTTCGCCGCGCGGAACGGGCCGACCCGCTCGGCGGTGGCGATCCGGGGCTGCACACCCGGGCAGCGGGCCACCTCCTCGAAGTAGACACGCTCCAGGTCCTTCGACGGCCGGCCCGTGAAGAGATGGTCGTGGGGCGCGACGACGCCGACGCTGACCACGTCGTCGTGCAGCGGGATGTACCAGAACCAGCCCTTCTTGCCCTCCGTCTGCATCACGAGGGTCGCCCCTTCATCTCGACCGGGGTCGCGGTGGGCACCCTTCCAGTAGGTCCAGATGGCCGCCTTCTTGAGGACGGGATCCCATTCACGGAGGCCGAGCCGGTCCAGGATGATCCCGCTCTGGCCGGCGGCATCGACGACGACGCGGGCTCGCATCTCCTGCTGAAGCCCGGCGTCATCGACGGTCCGCACACCCACGGCCCGCGATCCCTCGAAGATCACCTCGAGCACACGCACTCCCTCGCGCACATCGACCCCGGACTCGCGGGCGTGGTCGAGCATGAGCTGGTCGAAATCCTGCCGGAGCACCTGCCACGTCTGCGAGCTCTCGTGGGGCTTGTGGTCGGAAAAGTAGAAGGGGGCGGAGAGCCGCCCCTGCTCGGTGACGAACTGCACGCTGTGCTTCTTGACGAACCGGCTGTCGCGGAGCTTCGGCAGGATGCCGAGGCGATCGAGCACCCAGAAGGTCTCGGGGATGAGCGACTCCCCGACGTGGTAACGGGGAAAATGCTCGCGCTCGAGCAGTCGTACCGAGTATCCCTGCTGGGCGACGAGCGTCGCGGTGGTGGCCCCGGCGGGCCCGCCACCGACCACGATGACGTCGGGTTCGCGGGCATCGGTGTCGACACAACGGATCATGATCAAGTCCCCACGGGTCCCCACGGGCAAAAGGTGTCGTGTTGGGCGTCAGTCGGGCGCAGGTGGCACGCGATCGTTCCCGGGCCACGCGTCGGCCGCATCACGGTCGTGCGGTTCGCGGGCCTGCTTGAGCAGCCTGATGAACTCCCGCAGCGTCTCTCCATCGAGATGGCCCAGCTGGTCGCATCCGCACCGCCGCACGTCCTCGGCGAGAGCCGCCACCACGGCCCGTCCGCGCTCCGTGATCCCGACCTCGACGATCCGCCGGTTCGTGACGCTGCGACGACGCTGCACGAATCCCTGTTCCTCGAGCTTGTCGAGGAGCCGCGTCATGTCCGGCGCGCGGGAGACGAGCCGCGATCCGAGGACGGAAGAAGCCAGCGGCTGGGGATCTGCCCCGTGCAAGACGCGGAGGGCGTTGTACTGCTGGGCGCTGAGACCGTGGCGGGCGAAGACACGCTCGTCGAGTTCCCGCAGCCGGTCGTACGTCCTCCACAGCTGGAGGTAGGCCTCCTGCTCGAGCGAGTCGAATCGCGGCGCAGTCGCGTTCGAGGCCGGGAAAGGGGCGGGGGCAGGGGAACAGGTGACGGGCATGAGCGAGGCCTCTGGACGAGCGCCGTTACCACAATTATTGTTCGAACGAGTGTCGTGACAAGAGGAATCGGCCGCAGCGGCCGAATCGCATGAATCCGGCCGAATGGACCGTCCTGGCGCTCCATTTGGCAGCGATGCTGGCGGCCGCGATCGCCCTTGGAGCGGTCGCGCGGCGGCTCGGCGTGCCTGCCGTCGTCGGGGAAATCGCCGGCGGCCTGCTCCTGGGGCCGACGATCCTGGGCCGGGTCGCCCCCGACCTGTTTGCCTGGCTCTTTCCCGCGAGCGGCCCGATCCCGAGCGCCCGCAATGCCGTCGCGCGGGTTGGCATGCTCTTTTTCATCGTGACGATCGGGCTCGACGTGAGCGTCGGCGAGCTCCGACGCAGCGGCCGCCGCGCCCTCGCCGTGGGCACCGTGGGCACCTTCGTCCCACTCATCCTCGGCTTCCTGATGTGCTACGCGTTTCCCACCGTGATCGGCGTCACCGCGAAGGATCGGTTCGCGACCGCGCTGTTCATGGGCTCGATCCTCTCGCTCTCGGCCAACCCGGTGATCGCCCGCATCCTCATGGACATGGGGCTCTTCAAGAGCGACATCGGCAGGACCATCATGTCGGCCACGCTGGTGGACGACCTCGTGGGATGGGGTCTGTTTGCGGTGATCCTCGCCGAGTTCGCACCGCATGCCGGCCGCCCCGGCGAGGGACTCTCGATTCTCGGCGTGGTCGTCCTCTTCCTCGGAGGCGTCCTCCTGCTCGGACGGCTGATCCTGCCGCGGGCACTGCGCTGGGCACGGGCGAAGCTGCCGTATCCATCGGGCGTGATCTCGTGTGTGATTCTCTTCTGCCTGCTCGGGGCGGCCGGGTCGGAGCACCTCGGGCTCCACTCGTTCCTCGGTGCCTTCGTCGTGGGCATCGCGCTGGCGGACGCCTACGCGGCTGACCCAGGGCCGTTCGAGATCATCGGCGACTTTTCCTACGCCGTATTCACGCCGATCTTTTTCGTCTCCATGGCGATCTCCGCCGACTTCATCGCCGGCTTCGATGGCTGGCTCGTCGTCCTCATCACACTCGTCGCCTTTCTGGGCAAGATCTCCGGCGTCTTCGTCGGCGGCAAGCTGGCGGGCATGGCGAACCGGCAGGCCCTCGCCGTGGGGTGCGGGCTCAACGCGCGGGGCATTCTCGGGATCGTGATGGCCGCCGCCGCGTTCGATGCCGAGCTCATCGACCTGCGGCTCTTCGTCGCCTGCGTCCTGATGTGCGTCATCACGACCATGGCCTGCGGCCCAACGCTCGGGCTCATTCTCGCCGGGAGTCCCAAGGAACCCGTGCCCGAGGGATGAGACATCCGCCGGTCGACATCACGCCCGCGGCGTGCTCGGGTGCCGCCGGCTGCATTCAGGCAAACAGGTCGTGGATCGTGCGGCCCGGCCGGACGAACTGGGGGCGGCCGCCGAGGTCGGGAAGCACCTGCGTCTCCGGCACGCCGAGGGCGTGGTAGAGCGTGGCGACGAGGTCGACGGGAGCCACGGGGTTTTCCTGCGGAAACGCCGCGTGTCGATCGCTGGCGCCATAGACGAACCCGCGGCGAAACGGCCCGCCGGCGAGCACCGTGGTGAAGCAGCCCGGCCAGTGATCACGGCCGTCGGCTCCCGCGTCGCTGTTGACCTGTCCCACGCGCGGCGTGCGGCCGAACTCGCCCGTCCAGACCACCACCGTCTCGTCGAGCAGGCCGCGCGCCTCGAGGTCGTCGAGCAGCGCCGAAAACGCCATGTCCGCCACCGGCATGAGGCGGTCCTTGTGGTCGACGAAGTTGCGGCTGTGCGTGTCCCAGTAGACGCTGACGTTCTTGATGCCGTCGTTGGGCCAGAAGACGGTGACCAGCGGCACCCCGCGCTCGATGAGGCGCCGCGCCTGGAGCACCGATTGGCCGTGCGGATTGCGGCCGTACCGGTCGCGGACCCGGGCGGGCTCGTCGTCGAGGTCGAACGCTCCCCGGCCGTTCGCGGCCCTGGTCAGGAGGTCGAAGGCCCGCTGGTGAAACTCGTCCCGATCGGCGAGCGCTCCCGCCTGCGCACGAGTCTGTCGGTCGAGGCTCGCGAGCAGCTCCATCCTTTCCGAAAGCCGACCCACCGAGAGCCCGGCTGCCAGCGACATGTTCGGCACCCGATAGTCGCCCGCGTGTGGTCGGCGTTGGCATGGGTCATCGACCGGACGAGGCACAGCCGGTCGGTGCGCGTCGCGAGCTTGGGGAAGTGCTCGCCGATCTGGATGCCCGGCACGGCCGTCGAGATCGGCCGGAACTCGCCGCGCACCTCGCGGGGAGCGTCGAGCTTGGGATCCCACGTCTCGAGCTGCGACGGCCCGCCCCACATGAAGAGAAAGATGCAGCGCTTCGCCCTGCCGAAGCTCGGCTCCGCCGGCAGTCCCGCGGCTGCGGCACGCCCGCTGAGCAGTCGATCGAGCGACAGGCCGAGCATCCCCAGCGAGCCGAGCTGCAGCAGCCTGCGGCGGTCATCGCGACGGATGGCGTGCAGTCGTTCCGGCATGCAGCATCGCCCCGGTTCGAGCCGGGATCGCCTACAGGTTCACCGCGCTGATCTGGTGGTGTCCCACCGCGACGAGGGACGCGCCGTCGGCCGCGAGCGCCAGGTCGTGGACGTGGTTGCCGACCTTCTCCTGGGCGAGCAGCCTGCCATCGGTCGCGGCGTAGACGCTGACGAAGCCGCCGTTGTCGCCGCCGGCCGCGACGAGCCAGCCGTCGCCCGGGCCGAACCGGAGCGCCTCGACGAGCCCCTTGTACTTCGTGTCCTCGATCTCCGCCCGCCGCGACTGGGCCTGCCATTCGAACAGCTCGATTCGTGACGCCCCCTCGAGGTGGTCGATGTTGCCGACCTTGCCCATGCCGCCGACCGCGAGCAGCGTGGCGTCGGACGAAAACGCGAGCGACCGGATGCCGCCGATGGAATGGTTTCGCGCCTTCGGGTCCCACGTGTACATGACGGGGGCCTCGAGCCGAGCCGCGATCGAACCGCTTCCGGCCTCGCGCACGAGGATCAGCCCGGTCTTCGACCCCGTCGCCAGGAAACGGCCGTCCGGTGAGAAGGTGACCGTGTAGAGCATCGATGGATAGCCGTGCGGCGTCTTCGCGTCGTAATCGCCCCACTCCGCGACGCACTGCCCGGTGGCGACATCCCAGAGCTTCGTCCGCATGTCGTCCGCGACACTGGCGACCCGGGAGCCGTCGGGGGAGAGCGCGAGCCGGCGAATCCACTTCGCATGGGCACCCTCGATCCGTCGCTGGACGCTGCCGGCGGCGGCATCCCACCAGATGAGGGCGCCGTCATATCCTCCGGAAATGAGCGTGCCACCCGCGCGGACGATCCCGGTGACGTAGCTGCCGTGACGTGCCTCGCCGATCGGCTTCGCCTCGGGCTTGTCGGCCGCGAGGTCGATCCTGTGCACCGCGAAGTCGGACATGCCGAGGAATGCCACGCCGGGGCTGTCGGCCGGCGCGATGCAGAGGGGGATCGCCGGAAGCGGGTGCGTCGTGACGACCTTCACCGTTTCGGGCGTGCGGCCTGCGGACGGTTCGCTCTGCTGCATCGGTGTGGCCCCGCATGGTGACGACGGGAGGAAAACGCCCGGGCGGTCAGGCGAGCACCTCGGAAATCGGCGCACTCCCGAAATCCGCGAGCGGCACCGGCCGAGACCCGAGCATGTATTCGTGTGCGGGATCGATCCCGAGCGAGGCGAGGATGGTCGCGAAGAGGTCGCCGGCCGAGGCCTCCCCCTCGACGACCGTGTGGCCCTCCTTGTCGGTCTTGCCGTACGCCACACCGCCACGGACGCCCGCCCCCGAGAGGCTGCAGCTCCACGCGCTCGCGAAATGGTCACGGCCCAGGCTGGCGTTGATCCCCGGGGTGCGGCCGAATTCGCCCAGCGTGATCACGAGCGTGTGCTCGAGCAGCCCGCGGGCACGCAGGTCGTCGAGCAGCGCGGACATGCAATGATCGAGGTCGGCGCAGAGCTCCTGATGCGTCTCGAAGTTCTGCCCGTGGCTGTCCCACCAGGCTCGCGCGACCTTGACGAACGGCACGCCGGCCTCGACCAGCCGCCGCGCGATCAGGCACTGCTCGCCGAACTGCGTGGACCCGTAGCGAGCCCGCACCGACTCCGGCTCGCGGCCGATGTCGAAGAGGTCGGCGCTCGCCATCATGCCCTGCACCCGCTGGTAGGCCGAAAGGTGGCTGTCGACCGCGAGGCTGCGGCTCTCGGCGGTGAACCGCCTGGCGAGCGCGTCGCGGAGCGCGGCGCGGTCGTGATGATCGACGTCGGTGAGGTTCTCGAGCCGCAGGATGTTCGGCGGGGTCATGCTCTCGCTGAGGAACATCGGCGAGTAGCGGGCTCCGAGGAAGCCGCTCGTGCCCTTCCGGCGCCCCTCGGTGGACGTGTAGAGCGAGACGTAGTCGGGAACCGTGCTTTCGAGCCGCCCCAGCTCGCGGGCGACGATCGCGCCGATGTCCGGAAAGCGCACGCTCGGGTCGTTGCGCCGGCCGCACTCCATGAGTTCCGCGGCGGTGCCGTGATCGGCGATCTTCGTGTTGAGCGAACGGATGACGGCCGTGTGTCGCATCCGCTGCGCGAGGCCGGGCAGGAGCTCGCTGATCTGGATGCCGGGCACGTCCGTGGGAATCGCGCGGAACGGGCCGCCGGTCTTCACGCCCGGCTTGGGGTCCCACGTCTCGAACTGGCTGGCACCTCCTGCCAGCCACAGGAGGATCACCCGCCGTTCCTGCTTCCGGAGCTCGGCCGCGAGCGCGGGCGAACGGAGCAGGCGGATCGCCGACATGTCGGCCACGAGCGGCGACGCCACACCGGCCGCCGACATCGCGAGCAGACGTCGACGCGAGATGCCCGACCCGGGCTGTGCCACACCCGAGCCCTGCGTGGAGCCCTGCGGGTGGACCGTGGTTCCACCACCTGTGTGATCGGGATGCATCGGAGCGATCCTTCCGTTGGTGTCGCCGTTGGTGTCGAACGGTGGGGAGCCGGCCGGCCGCGCCACCCGGGCTAACGCGCGAAACGGGCCTCCGGCCCCGCGATCAGGGCCCATGCGAGCGACCGAATCGAGCCGAGCCGGTCATCGGGGTGGCGTGCCAACCACTCCGTCGCGGCGGCCGCCTCGTCCGCCGACGGATCACGGGTCAGGACGGATCGCCACACATGACGCACGAGCGCGTCGTCCGTCGCGGACGCCTTGAGCCGGCCGACGAGCGAGTCGCCCGAATCGCGGAGCAGGTCGTTCTGCACGCGCTCGTTGTTGCTCATGAAGAGCGCCTCGTCCACGGCGACCTGGAAGCCCTCCGCCGGGTACTCGAACTCCCGCACCCAGCCGCCGGCCTGATTCTCCAGGTCGAGCCGCTGCCTGGACCACGCTCCCCCCGGCTCTGCCGCCTTCGCGACGTCCATCACCGTTCCGCGGGACGCGACGAGGAGGCTCGTCGCCATCTGGCGCGGGGTCAGTGGCCGTGTGGACGCCAGGGCGTAGCTCGAGGGCGGCGGTGGCGTGTCGGCCGATGTCCAGCGGCTGCTCCGCGCATAGGCGTCGCTCAGGACGATTCCGCGGACCAGTCGCCGCAGGTCGTAGCGATGGTCCACGAGGTCGCGCGTGAGCCAGTCCATCAATTCGGGATGGCTGGGCGGATTGCCGGCGTGCAGCTGGTCGGGTGGGTCGACGAGGGCCACGCCCATCAGCCGCTGCCAGATCCGGTTGACGATGTTGCGGGGGAAGAACCGCTGCTCGGTGTCCTTGAGCGCCGCCTCCACGAGCTCGCGGCGTGGGCTGAAGTCGGGGAAGATGACGTAGCCGACCGTGTCCGACTGCTCCATCTTCCGCAGCTGCTCCTCGAGCCGCTTGCGCTCCTCCTCGGTGAACGTCGGCGACCTGTCCTCGATCGTCACCCCGTTGAGGAACGTGAGGGAGGCGGTCTTGTCCTCGCCGGCGGTCGTCTTGAACGTCACCTGTCCGAAGGGCCGCTCCGTCACGACGTTCTGCCGCGTCATGAACGTGCGGCTGAAGAACGCCTGCATCCCGTAGAAGTGCTGCTGCTGCCACTGATCGACCAGCGGATGGTCATGGCACTTCGCACACGACACGTTGACCCCGAAGAGCAGGATCGCCGTGTCGTTGGTCAGCTCGTCCACGTCCCGCACGCGGCTGCGCACGAAGTGGACGGCGCCCTTCTCAGGGCCTTCGGACGGGCGGGCCGCCATGAGGTCGCGGAACATCTGATCCCACGGGCGGCGCGACTGCACGGCCCAGAGCAGGTAGTCGCGGAACTCGCCGTTGTGCGGATGGTTCGGCAGGAGGAGTTCGTCGAGCCCGTTGCGCAGGTGCAGGTCGAAGTCCACGAGGGCCATGAGATGGTCGACCATCGCGAGGCGGCGCTCGGCCTCGGGCAACGATTCAAGCCACTCGTATTCGGCGAGCGTGGGGATGCGACCGGCCAGGTCGAGCGCCGTGCGACGCAGGAGGGTGGGCCAGTCGGCGGCCGGCGCGGCCGTGATGCCGGCCTTCTCCAGGTGCTGACCGACAGCGTGGTCGATCGCCCGTGGAAGATCCGTGGCCGCGGGCAGCCATTCCGCAGCCCCGGCAGGGAGCGCGGCCGTCGCGGGGCCGAGGCCGACGAGGAGTACCACGCGGCAGGCGAGCCGGCAGGTGGGTCGCATGGTGGGCTCGACCGGACGCAGGACTCTCGACGCGGCTGCAGGATCAGGCCGCAGCCCGCCGGCGTCGCACGAAGATCATGACAGTGTAGCCACAAAAAGCCTCCGGTCCCAAGGGGAACGTCGCCCGGTCGCCGAGCCCCGGATCGCTTCTGGTCCGCCGCACCCCGACGGCGTGCCGTGGCGACCATGGGCCGTGCCGGCTGTCCCTCGACAGTGCCATGCCCCCCGACCATCTGGCGAATCCTGCCGCGCACGCCGACAATCCATGCGACATCGCATCACCTCGGAGGACCGTTCATGGCTCGCCCCGCCGTCATCGTGCTGTTCATGGCCCTGGTGCTCTCCGGACCGGTGCACGCCGCACCGCTCGTATCCGCCGGTGACCGTGTGGCGATCGTCGGCGACTCGATCACGGAGCAGAAGCTCTACAGTCGCTACGTCGAGTGCTACCTCCTCGCCTGTGCGGGCATTCCCGACGTCCATGTCATGCAGTTCGGTTGGGGCGGCGAGACGGCGGGCGGCTTCGCGAATCGTGCCGTCAACGATCTCCGTCCGTTCGGCCCGACCGTCGTGACGCTCTGCTACGGCATGAACGACGGCGGATATCAGCCGTGGAAGCCCGAGATCGGCGCGGCCTATGAGAAGAACATGCGGGCCGTGCTCACCCGCCTCGGCGACCTCGGAGTCCGGCGCGTCGTGATCGGATCGCCGGGCGCGGTGGACACGCACTTCTTCCGCCCCGGGCAGGCCATGGGCGACCGACCGGCGCACGAGGCCTACAACGACACGCTCGCCCACCTGCGCGACATCGATCGGGCGCTCGCCGCCGACGCGAATCACGCGTTCGCCGATGTCCACGGGACGATGAGCGACGCCATGGGGAAGGCGCAGGCGGCGCTCGGGACGAGGTATGACGTGTGTGGCGGTGACGGATTCCATCCCGGCCCCAACGGGCAGCTCCTCATGGCCGAGGCCTTCCTGACGGCACTCGGACTCGACGGGGCGATCGGCACCGTGACGATCGACTGGAAGTCCGGTGCCGAGCCGCCAACCGCCGGTCATGCAATCGTGTCGAAGAGCCACACGGCCGACATCAGCACGGTCGAGCTGGCCAGCACGCGCTGGCCCTTCTGCTTCGAGGGAGACCCGCGAGCGAGCGGTGGGACGCGGAGCATCGTGCCGTTCACGCCGTTCAACGAGCGACTCAACCGCTTCGTGCTCGTCGTGCGGAATCTCGACGCGGCACGGGCCGCCGTGACGTGGGGCTCCGAGACGAGGGAGTTTTCGCGGGACGAGCTGGCGGCCGGCGTGAACCTCGCCGCTGCATTCCCGAGCACGCCGTTCGATCAGCCGTTCGCCGCGCTCCAGGCGGCCGTGGCCCAGAAACAGGGGTTTGAGACCACCCTGATCAAGCAGGTGGTCACGAACTTCCGGCTCGTCCCCGGCATCGAGGCCGATGCGGAGGCCCGGCGGGCGGCGGACGTGCTGATCGATCGCCTGCTGACGCGGTGGCGGGACCTCGACGCCGCAGCCCGCGCCCGCGTCGTCCCGGTGTCCCACACGATCACCGTCAAGTCGGTGCCCTGACCCCGCCCGAGCGGCGGCTCGGGAATGAATTCATGTCCGGCTGGCACGGGAGTTGCGTCTCGTGCGGTGTCGCAGGGGGGCCGTCCGGTATCAGCGGCGGCGACACCGGGGGAGCCGGGGACGATCCGCCGCGAAACGTGGGGCGACACACGGCACGGAGACGAATCATGGCACGTTCGTCAAGCGTCTCATATCGAGCCGGCGCGAGGCACCATGCGGCGCGCGTCGCAAAACGCCGCACCGGACAGGGGCGCCGTCTCAGTTTGGAGCCACTCGAAGCCCGGCAGATGATGGCCACGACCCCCACTGGTCACATGCGCGTGGGTATGAATCTGGAGAACATTGTCGACTGGTCGCCGGCCTGGACGTTCACCGACGTCTTCCAGGCTTCCCGTGGATGGATCACCCACGGCGTCAATACCGCCACCGGGCAGATGACCTGGGACATCGGTGCGACGAACCCCGTCCGGGTGGACGCCGACGGGAACGTGACGGGGCTGTCTACGTTCACGAACGCGGCGGGCCAGACGATCCGCCAGCAGGCCGGCACGCTGATGTTCCGGGAACTCAATGGCGCGTATCCAGGCGGCACCTACCGGGCGGAGTGGGAGGGCACCGGCCGGGTGACGTTCGGCATGGACGCCCGCGTCGCCGCGAGCGGACGGACGCCTGCCGGGATGAACTACGCCGATCTGACGGTCACCCCGGGCGATGGCGGCATCTACCTGCGGATCGAGGAGACGACCCCGTCGGACCCGGTCCGCAACTTCCGCGTCTGGATGCCCGACTGGCAGGGGCAGTCGTTCGCCGGGCAACGCTGGCAGCCGGGGGCGTCCTTCTCTCCGTTTCATCCGCTCTTCCGCGAACGGCTCATGCCCTTCGGCGTGATCCGCTTCATGATGCCGCAGCAGACGAACACCTCCGACATCCGCACCTGGGCCGATCGCCGCGACGCCCGCGACATCCGCCAGAGTTCGGGGCTCGGCGGCTCGGCGAGCGAGCCCATGGCCAACGGCATGTCGGTCGAACACATGGTGCAGCTGGCGAACGACCTCGACGCCGATCCGTGGTTCAACATGCCGCACATGGCGGACGACACGTTCGTGCGGAACTTCGCGACCTACGTGCGGGACAACCTCGAGCCGGGCCGCAAGGCTTACGTCGAGTGGTCGAACGAGATCTGGAACTTCGCCTGGGGCTTCGAAGCCACCCAGTGGGTGGCGGAGCAGACCCGGCTGCCAGAGAACGCGGGGCTCTCGCACTGGCAGATCGCCGGACGTGAGGCCAAACGCGACATGGACATCTGGACGCAGGTTTTTTCCGGACAGACGCAGCGCATCGTGCGGGCCGCCGGCGGGTTTTCGGCGAACGATTGGGTGACCGCGAGGATTCTCGAAAGCATGGAGGGCTCGTTCGACGCCATTGCGATCGCGCCCTACTTCAGTCCCTCGGGGCAGCAGCGGGCTGGCTACAGCGCCGCGACGACCGTGGACCAGGTGCTCGCCGACACGCGGGCAGCGATCGACGGCTCGGTGGCGCAGACCAGGGCCCATCAGACCCTGGCGGATACCTGGTCGGCGAGGCTTGGGCGCGACATCGAGGTGGTGGCCTACGAGGGGGGGCACCACCTCGACGGCCGAAACGCGCCCTACCAGAACGTCTTTTACGCCGCGTCCCGGGATCCGCGGATGGGCGACCTCTATCGCGACTACCTGCGACGGCTCGACTCGGCCGGGATGGATCTCTACGTCGACTTCACCTTCACGGGACGCGGCGGTCCGTCGCAATGGGGTGACTTTTCGAAGCTCAACCGCATGGATCAGCCGCTCGAGACCGCGCCCCTCTACAACGCCGTCGTCGCCGCCGCGAACGGCTCGCTGTGGGGACTGACACCTGCGCCGACACCTGCGCCGACACCTGCGCCGACACCTGCGCCGACACCTGCGCCGACACCTGCGCCGACACCTGCGCCGACTCGGACGCTGTCGATCGCGAACGCGGCCGTGGCAGAGGGAAACACCGGCACCCATGACCTGAAGTTCACGATCACGCTGTCGTCGCGGGCCACCAGCGCGGTCACCGTGCGCTGGAGCACGGTCAACGCGACGGCCACGGCGGGGAGTGATTACACGGCCCGCTCCGGGCAGATCACGTTCGCCGCCGGTCAAACGAGCCGTTTCGTGGCCGTGCCGATCATCGGCGACCGTACTGCCGAGGCGGACGAGACGTTCTCCGTACGGCTCACCGACGCCCGGGGGGCGACGCTGGCGACCGACACGGCGACGGGCACGATCACGAACGACGACGTCGCCGCACCCACGCCGAGCCCCACGCCGAGCCCTCTACCGGGCATCACGCGTGACATCACCTACGCGGTGGTCGGCGGCCGGTCCCTTCAACTCGACGCCTATCGGCCCGCAGGTTCGGGGTCTTTCCCGGCCGTCGTCCTCGTGCACGGCGGTGGCTTCACGAGCGGGTCGAAGGGGGGCTATACGGGTGACCTTGCGCGGTCCCTGGCTGCGGCGGGCTACGCCGTCTTTGACATCAACTACCGGCTCCTTCGCGACCTTGGCCCGGGAGCGACGCTCGACCAGGCGATGACCGCCGCCCGCGAGGATCTTGGCCGCGCCATCGACCACGTGATCGCCCGCGCGACCGCCTACGGCGTGGATCCTCGACGTGTGGCAGTGGGTGGAGGGTCGGCCGGCGCGATCACGGCCCTTCTCGCCGCGTACGGCCCGGAGCGTGTCGGCGTGCGGCCTCGGGCCGTGATCGATCTCTGGGGCGGGATGTACGGCCGTGAGAACGCGCTGCGTGCCGGCGACCCGCCGCTGCTCGTCGTGCACGGGACGGCCGACCGCACCGTGCCCTACTCCCAGGCGGAGGCGTTGATGGCCGCCGCCGGCCGCGTCGGCGTGGACGCGACGCTCGTGCGGGTGGAGAACGGCGGCCACACTCTGTCGCTCGACCAGCGGGTCGGCGGCCGCACGATCCGACAGTGGGTGCAGGAGTTTCTCGACCGCACGATGCGCTGAGGACGGCGGGGCTATCGTCGGGGGGACGACTCGCATGAGCGCTGCGCGTCAGCCCGTGCGGCAATTGATCTGCCGTGATGGATCGCCGCGCGGAACGCGCAACTGTCCGCACGCTGGTGGACCGGGCACGGCGTCGCATGCAGCCTCGCGGGGAGCGTCGGCCGTATCGTTGGATGGACCCGCCCTCCGGCCCCTGGCCTCGGGCGGCATCAGGGACGACGACCTGCGTCGCCTCTTCCACACGATCCTGTGGGCGGGCGACGCGCGGAAGGTTCGCTTCCATGAAGCCGCTCAGGCGAATGCGCGGTGCCGCTCGTGCGACGAGGCTGCTCGTGGAGCGGCTCGAGCCGCGGCTCTTGCTTGCCGCAGACCTGTCGGCGGACGAGGTCATGGACCGGATCGTCTGGCAGGGGCGTGAGGCTGATGTCCGATCGGGATTCTGGAACGGACGCTTCGAATCCGCGACGCCCTATGGCTCGCCCGCCATTCCGGCCGCGCTCCTTCCGGTCGTCACGTGGACGACGACGTCGTTGGGCGAGGGCTTTTTTTCACTGTCCGCGCCCGCCGCCGATCCACAACTCGTCATCGACTGGGCGAACCAGACGCCGGGCGTGCTGGCGATCGAGCCCGACTTCATCGTGGACGCGCCGCCGATCGAGCCCGACTTCCCGGTCGAGGTCCTGCCGGACGCGGCGGCGACCGCGTTCGCCGCGGGAACCGAGCCCGTCTCCATTCCCGACGACCCCGACTTCCCAGACCAATGGGCCCCCCCGACGGTTTCTGCGACCTCCGCATGGAGCGTGAGCGTCGGGGCGCGCAGCATCATCGTGGCGGTGCTCGACTCGGGTATCGACCTGTCCCACCCGGATCTCGTGGACAACCTCTGGAGCAACCCTCGCGACGTGGCCGGCAACGGCGTGGACGACGAGGGAAACAGCTTCATCGACGACGTCCGAGGCTGGAATTTCGTGGACGGCGACAATGACATTCAGGACCGCTACGGTCACGGTACCCACGTGTCCGGAATCATCGGCGCGACGGGCAACAACGGCGTCGGTGTCGCGGGCCTGAACTGGCGCGTGTCGATCATGGCGCTGAAGATCCTCGGCGACGACGGCCTCGGCACCGCATCGTCGGCGATCGCCGCCATGAACTACGTGACGATGATGCGTCGTGACTTCGAGGCAAACATCGTCGTCTCGAACAACTCCTGGGGGGCCTCTTCCGGCATGTCGATCGTGATGCAGGATGCAATCGCGGCCATGGCGGACGTCGGGGTCGGATTCGTCGCCGCCGCCGGCAACAGGAGTTCCGACAACGACGTGCTGCCCCGATACCCGAGCAGCTACGACGTGCCCAATGTCATCGCCGTCGCCGCCAGTACCACGTCGGACCAGTTGGCCTCGTTCTCGAACTTCGGCGCCACTTCCGTCGATCTCGCGGCGCCGGGCGGCGGGATTTTCTCGACGCTGCCCGGCGGCACGTACGGCTACCTGTCCGGCACGTCGATGGCTGCGCCGCAGGTGGCCGGGGCCTTCGCACTGCTGTCGGCCGCGAAGCCCGGCTTGACGGTCGCGCAGGCCAGGGCCGCGATCCTGGGCTCCACCGACACCGTCGCGGCGCTCGTGGGCAAGACCGTGACGGGCGGACGTCTCAACGTCAGCGGCGCGATGCAGTCCCTCGGTCTCAACCCGGAGCCGCCACCGCAACCGCCGCCGCCGCCGCCGCCGCCGGTGGATGCACCGCAGCCTTTTGGCGACGACTTCAACCAGGCGGATGGCGCGACACTCTCGGGCTACTGGGCCACCCGTGTCGGCAGCGTGGGCATCGCGAACGAGGCGGCAGTTTCGCGGTCCACGGCTGGTGCCTCCATCGCCACGCTCAACGACGTGCGCGTCACCGACTCCGCGAGCCAGGCATTCGTCAACCTCCGGGCGGGAGCGACCGTGGGGCTCGTCGCCCGCTACGCGGGAGGAGCCGACAGGAACATGTACCTGGCGTCCCTGGTGCGATCCGGCACGGGATTTGTCGGCCGAATCTCCCGCAACACGGGGGGCACGTGGGCGGTGCTCGCCGGCGGCATCGTGACCGCCGCGTCGGGCGTGCTGCGTTTCGAGGTCGCCGGGTCGTCGCTCACGCTCCTCTTCAACGGAGTGCGCGTCGCCGGGGCGTACGACAGGGCCATCGCCGGCCCGGGTGGGGTCGGCATCCGCTTCACCGGCTCAGGCGGATCGATCGACAACTACGCCCAGTCCACGCTGACCGCGCCGACACCCGGCAACGCCGTGATGCCGTTCAGCGACGACTTTGACGGCGGTGACAGCGCCTTCGTGCCAGGATCGTGGACCAAACGGACGGGCAACGTGGCCGTCACGAGCGGCGTCGTCGTGTCCCGCTTCAACGGGGCCTCGGTCATGGCGCTCAACGGTGTGTCCACTCGGGACTCGAGTACGCAAACGTTCGTGAACGTCGTCAATGGGAAAGTCGTTTCGCTGATCGCGCGGTACACGGGGAGCGGCGACAATCGGATGTATGGCGCCGGTCTCGTACGTCTGGGTACCGCATTCGTGGGCCGCATCTGGCTCAACACGGACGGACGGTGGCGGCTCCTGGCCAGCGCGACCGCACCGGGCGGTTCCGGAGTGCTGCGGTTCGACGTGGTCGGCACGGCGTTGACGCTCTTTCTGAACGACAGGAAGCTCGTCGCCACGTCGAACAGGGCGATCACCGGCCCTGGCACCGTGGGAATCCGTTTTTCCGGATCGGGTGGCGTGGCCGACGCCTATCGCGCCGTCGCCCTGACACCGCCGACCCCGACCACCGTGACGTCCCCGTTCAGCGACGACTTTATTCGCGCCGACAGCCCGTATCTGTCGAGTTCCTGGGTCCAGCGATTCGGCAACGTCGTGCTCCAGGATGACTCCGTCGTGTCGCAATTCGACGGCACGTCCATCGCGACACTCTCCGGCGTCACGTCCAGGAACTCGAGCGCCGAGGCCGTGGTCAACCTCAACTCGGGAAGCGTGGCGGGGCTCATGGCGCGGTACGGGGGGTGCGGGGATCGGCGGATGTACCTGGCCGGCCTCCAGAAGTTCGGCGGGGCGTTCGTCGGCCGGATCTGGCTGCACGACGGATGCCGGTGGCGCGTCTTGGCGTCGGTGCCGCTCTCGGTCGGCTCCGGACGGATTCGCTTCGACTGCGTCGGATCCTCGCTCACGCTGTCACTCAACGGCACTCCGATCGCCAAGGCCCACGACACGACACTGACGGGGCGCGGCGCCGTGGGTCTCCGACTCATAGGAGATGGGGCCCGTACGGACGACTATGGCTACGAGCAACGGTGAGCCACGCGCTCGGTGCGGCGATCGACGGCCGTCACCCGCCGGCCTCACCCTTGCGCCCGAGCTCCTGGTCGATGAGGATCAGGCCGTGTCCGTCGCCACCGACGAGCATGAGCCGGTCGTGAACGTCGTCCGCCTCGGCGGTGTCGGCGATCTGCTGCGGCACGAACTGGGTGAGGAAACTGTGCGTCAGGTGGTCGTTGTGCTTGTCGGCCATGTCGATGAGGTCGTTCATCCGCTGGAGCAGCACGTGCTCCTGCGTGCGGACCATGTCGAACGCCTCGATCGGGCTGGCCCACGCGCTCGTCGGCGCCTCGATCGTGGCGAACGTCGCCTGCCAGTCACGGTCGTTGAGGTAGTCGACGAAGAGATTCATGTGCGTGAGTTCCCCATGCGCCTCGCCGCGGAACCAGGAGGCCATGCCGGTGAGGCCGCGGACGTTGGCCCACGAGGCGAGCGAAAAGTAGAGGAAGGCTGCCGACGCCTCGATGCGGATCTGCTCGTTGAGCGACTCGGCGACGTCCTTGTGGAGGGATTTGCGAAAACTCACGGGGTGAAGGCTCCTGAAAGCGGTGGTGTGGATGCCGGCGGACGCAATCCGCTGAGCGGACGCTCGTGCGTACTCTCAGCGTTATAGCCGCTGCCGGCCGAACCGGTGAGATACGGGGCGGGTCGACGACGGATTCCGGCGACGCCGGCCGATCCGCCAGGCACCCACGCCATCAGGCGATGCCCTCGGCCCGCATGGCCTGCCAGTCAGCCTCCGTGGGGCGGGCCACCGTGCCGAAGAGGTAGTCGCCGACGGGTAGCGCGACGTTGAAGTTCTTGTCGGGGTAGCGGTGGTGCAGGTAGTGATGCCGGGCCACGAATTTGAACGCCGCCCACCGACCGAATGGCCGATTGGCGGGCTGGTGCATCTCGAGGTGAATCCGATTCCAGAGCAGGTGGTGCATGCAGACGATCATCGGAAACATGACCGCACCGATGACCGAAAAACAGCCGAGGACGAGGCTCGCCGGCAGAGCCTCGAGCAGCCCCTCCCACACGTTGAGCCGGATGCCCCGGTCCTCGCCGGGGGGCAGGGGATCGTCGCGGAAGGTCGCGCGATACTGGCGATGGTGCTCGACGGCGTGGCTCGTGAAGATGCGTTGCCGTGCCTTCAAACCGCGCAAAAACACGTTGCGCGGCATCTTGTGCATCAGGCGACTGTGCACCTGATGCTCCACGATCGACATGAAGACGACGAGTGCGGCGAACCAGCAGACCACCTCGATGGCGAGCGACATGCGGGGCCCTGCATGGTGTCGAGTGGCCCACATGTCGGCAGGTGGTGCCGACCGGCTGCGGCCGTCGTGGAAGGGAGGTGTACCAGAACACCGCGCACGACGGCAGACCGGTTTCGCAGCCTGAAACACGGATTCGGCGCTCGCAGGCCGATC
>Ga0214917_10002458_pt1 | contig 22481 bp, 24 predicted proteins | sample LL_1208_BB_MetaG_FD_177983 | JGI IMG/M metagenome (GOLD analysis project Ga0214917, IMG submission 177983) | Freshwater microbial communities from Lake Lanier, Atlanta, Georgia, United States - LL_1208_BB | ecosystem: Environmental > Aquatic > Freshwater > Lake | place: USA: Georgia | collected...
TGACTACCTTGCGAATGACGATGCTGGAAGATTGAGGGGTGGCTGGGGTGGTGGGTCTCCTAATTCGCAGACATTTGTTTGAATTCTTTCCATGAAATCGGTTTTCCTTCTACTGGCGGCACTTTTTGTTCCGCATTTTCTCGGTCTAAATTTTCACCACGTTTTAGCGCAGCATCTACGTATAATTCTTTCAAAATTTTACCGACCATTACGGAACCTTCATGCTGGTCGACTTTGCAGTCTTCGATCATTTTTAGAACACCCAGCAATTGTGTCATGATTCCTAAATCAAGTTCGTCTTTTAACACTTTGTTGAAAATATCGGTATAATTACTGAACAAAAACCACGCTTGTTTTTGACAGAGGTCTAGAAATTCTTGTGGGTCCGTCGCGCGCATATGTCCGTCGGTTTTTTTCAATTGTTCTAAACGGCGAATATCATCTCGTATCTTTACACTATGTTTCACGCGACGAATTGTCTCGGTATTGTTTTCGCAATCGGAATTGTCTAACAATTTTTTTAAATTTAGCTTTTCTTCGGCGTTCATGGATCGTATACAAACAATGGCGTTTGGTCTTTATGTATTTTGATACGAAAATATAATATTGCCCAATTTTATATTTGAACACATAAATATGATACCCGGTAAAACTATGATGGAAAATATACAGGAATCCCCGACTGCTGTAATTGTTACAAGCATATTGTCATTGTTGATTGTATTCGGATTGTATGTATTGAAAAAATCACCTATTACACAAAACATTCGCGACAAACTATATGAATACAAGCAAAAAATCATATTGTCGTTAGTCGTCAAAAATGGGGAAATACGTAATACGAATTCATGGTCGTTTTCCAACATGGCATTGTATTTATTAGAATCGTTCGATATGCTTTAGCCGTTTTTATTTTGTCCACGTATTTTATAGAATGAAATTTCGACCAGTATACATTGCTATTATATTTGCATTAGTAGTTATTATATTTATGACAAGTTCTGCGGGTTCTACTTATGTTCCATACATGAAAACCTCTTATTTTGACCAGGCTTTTCCTTATGAAGGTATGCAAACCAATCAAAGTCCTGTTACTGAAAACCCTGCGCAATCTAGTGATTTAGGTTCTTACATGAGTGGGATAAGCAATTTATTTCAATCTAAACAATCTAAACAATCTGAATCATCTGCTCCTACTTCAACTAAAGTGGAAGGATTTGCTCTTCAACCTAGTCCATATACTGCATCTGAAATGATTGACCGTTATGGTAAAACCCCTGGCGAGCCAAGTTGTTTCGGAAAAAGTATGGGATATTCTCGTAGCACTGGACCATTATGTTTCAACGATGAAGATTTGAAATTATTAACCACACGCGGTGGAAACATGGGTAGTCGCGATTCTGTTATAGGGCAACCTATGTAAATAGTCTAAAAACGAAAAATGTATATGGTTTTCGTTTTTACATGTATCGCATCTAAATGTTGATCTTGTATTTTTCATAAACAACGTGCGCGAGGAACAATCCGAAGAAATTCTTAGCAAACAAATCGAGAACATTATACAGTATATTCTTCCAATAATAAGACATCAATGCAGCAATTCCATAGAAGGCCCATATTCCTGAAAATGCCCAAAAGATCAGTTGACCGATTTGTGTATATTTAGCATATTGTTGATAAATAATCATAAAATAGGCTAAAAATGGAATGAATCCTAATGTTACTGCCAGTGTGGTAGGTATGACATGAATTTCGCCTAAATATCCGAAAAGCAACATTGCCCAATTCAGTAAAAAAATTGGAATCAAATAGATAGCATTTGTTTTGAATGAGTCAATCAAAGTATATTGTTTAGGGGTCTCGTTTGCGACGATTGGTTGTTCGATGTCACTCTCGTCATCTTTTTTGTGTTTCACATTTGATTTTGTGTTGATAAAATCCAGATACACACACAATGTATAAAGCATAGTAGGCGTTGTAATTGCCCAGTCGAAATATCTGTTAGGTGTTACATTTTTGATGCTATGTATATTTGTTGCAAACCACGCGTAAAAACTGCCTTCGATGATTTGTACAAATATTTCAATGCCTAATAATTTTTTCAAAACGGAAAATTCAGCTACCACGGGCAGTGTAAAAACATAAATATCAAGAATTCCGATGACAATTTGAACAAACAACGACCCATATACCGTGCGATTCAATGCTTTTTGTAAATTCATATATGTATATTAGATAGGTTTATTTTTCAACTATATTATGAAAACGTCACCATGCATTTTGTGCAATAGGTTATTGTTCTACTTCGGTCTGGATCAATGTCAATCAAATCTGTTATCATGTCGTGCTCGCAATTTTTTTTTAAATATTGTTCTAGTGCTGTGCATAGTTTCGCATAATCGGCGTCGCGATGTTGAAGGGGGACCGATAACAATCGGTCGCGTGCATATTGAACCGCGTCGAGTTTTTCTTCCATGGTATTGTTTCTTGTGTTATAGATTTATTTTATTTTGAATCTATGTTCAATTTTGTTTCCTGTTTGTTGGGGGTGGTGGGTTGAAAAAGATAAAACTCCTCTTTCTGTTTTTATTGCGTATGTATTCTGCCACGGGTGATTTTATATTGGCAAATTTTGACTTTTGGGATGTATTATAGGAAATATCTTGTATTCCATGTTCTCGTCGTATATTCATGTATTCTTCGAAATGGTCGAGGAGGAATATCGTTTCCGGTTCATTTGTCATATCGGATGGAATATTGCCGTCTGAATTTTTGATTGTAGGATTTGCGCCGTTTTTCAACAAGAGTATGGCACAGTCTTTTGTATTCCATCGCGCGCATTTATGCAGCGAGGTTTCTTTGTTTTTTGTTTTAGAATCCACATCTGAACCGGCTTTCAAATATGCGTTGAGCATGGGAATGTTGCCCCACCGAGCTGCATAATGGATTCCCATCCAGCCGTCTCGGTCTTCCATGAAATTGATGTCTCCGCCCATGGCAATGTATTTGCGTACATCGCGGTCATTTCCGAAATAGGCGGCATTGAGAAGGTCCTGGTCGATTTTTTTTACTTTTGCTGGTTGCTTTGAAGACACTTGCCATCCTTTTGCAAATGGGTCCATGTGTTATTTTTTGTTTCTATAATAATATAATAATATTGTTTACATTTTTTTCTAAAAAAATATAAATTACGTAGTAGGTGGAGTCTCATGGACGCATGTCTAAATATCCAATGAAATGGTGTTTTTATCGGAACGCTGCTTGCGTTTACTGCGCTTTGGTAAACTGTTGTTTTGCGCATCACGCAGTGAACTAATACTTATCATACTATCGTCTTCGTTGTTTTGCTCATGAATGTCGACGGTGCGTGTTTTCAATCCTGCTAAAATATTATCTATATCACTATTTTGAGGACCGCGCATTTCTTGTCGCTGTGGTGGTGCATTCACATCTGCATATGGAGTGTTCATACTGACGCCTTCTTCGCGGAACATGGCACCACGACTGGCATTGATGTCTGGGCGATTTCCAGGACGTTCGGTGTAAACCATACCGGGTCTTTGCATAGGTCCTTGATTTTTCGTTTCTACTGGGGCGGGTGGAGGAGGGCCTCTAGGTCTCTGTGATTTTTGGTCCTGCATCATATTGTTCGCCATGGCAAAACCCGGCGATTTTTGACTCATGCTGTTTACTGTGGCATCTGTAAACATGCGCATCAATTCTGGACTTTGTTTGATTACATCGTTGAATCCAGGAGTAGCACTAGAAAGAGCCTTGTTTGTGAAATTGACGACGGCTGCGCTGAACCCTATGCGCAACAACAACGACAATTCTGGAGCCATCTTTCCTCCCTTGTATTTATCGTGCAATTCGGAGAAAATCTCTTCGTAACTGTCAATATCTTCGTTGATTTGTTCTCCCCATCCGTCTAAATTCAACCCGAATGGGTCGAATGCAGCATTCGCATATTCGACGGAATTGACAAAGGTCATGAACCACCATCCCTGTAGTTTAATGCTGTCCTTTTTACGCTTGTCTTCTAATGCAGTTTCGTATTCATCTTCGACCTCTTCATATTGAGAATCCATATTAAAGTGAGTAATATTTTTGACTAAACCCTTTTCATACCATTCCTCCAGTTTCTTGATCATCAGACGTTTCTTCCTGCGTTTTTCACGGTCGGATAGTTTCGAAGAGTTGGACTCAATCGGAATGTCATTCATTTTTGAAAATCCGTCCCAGGTGCTTGTTTTACCTACACTTTCGACTGTTGCAGAACCTAGTTTTGAATCATTTGTAGAGGATTCGGGTTGACTAGGTCCACCTCCAGACTTGAATCCAAACATGTTTCCTAAACCACTCAGTAATTTCGATTCTCCTGTAGGTGTGGATGGTGTGGTATAATTTGCACCGCCCGAAGAAACCCCGGACAAATCATTCAAATCGTTTTCTAATTTGTCTAGTTCTCCTAAATCAATGCTAATGTTTCCAGTAGATGCCTTTTTCTTGTCATTCATCAACAATTCAATCCCTGTTCCGAAATTGACGGAAGGAGTTGCGTCACCGAATCCTGAAGACGACGAGGGTCCATCGTTGAAATTCAATGAAATTGGTTCTAAATTATCTAATCCAATATCAATTACTTCCATGTTATGATAATAATATACTATTTATTTTTAAGTCTTCCGCATAAGTTATTATTTTTTCCCGTTTTAAATACCATATTCCTTGCAAGAAACAATCGGCTAAATCATCGCGCTTTGGTGTTTCGAGAACATGGGACCATTCCCCCAAATCTGTGTTTTTTTCCAGGAATTGTTTGCAAAAGAAAATCCCGTCTTTTTTGTGTTGTTTGTAATTGTTCTCGGTCTCTTTTGTGTTTGCTAAATCTTTGAGTTTGTTTGCCGATGACACAAATTCTATATGAATATCGTGGCGTCCTCGCATAATAAAATATTGTGCTAACATACCCTGGATCGTTTTCATCCGATTTGCTAAAATACCGATTTGGTTCTCCAGTATAACATGTGTAATAGTTCCGTTTGTCATGTCGGGTATTTCATCTAATAGACGTGTCATGTTTTTTCCGATGGATATCAAATCAGTATTGTTTGCGGTTTTCTTTTTAGGGTCGACGAGAACTTTGTAGGTATTTTCTTCGAAAAAGGGGATGATTATTTCTAGGAGGCCCTTTTTTGTGGTGGGTATCGATGGTGGAGGTTGCGGTTTTTCGAAGGCTATTTTTCCTAAATCTTTGTTCTCGAATATTTTGTATTTTTGTGCTATAGGTATTAATTCTTCATAGGTGTGTTTTTTCAGGGTTGCCGTTGAGATTGATTTATCGGGAATGATGTATTCGGTGGATTGTGTCGCGTGTTTTTCGCAATAGGTTTTCTCTGGTGGTCTACTGTATTTGGCTTTTTTGTTGCAGAGCTTTATCGGTGCGTTTTTTTTCGCGGGTTTCAGGGAACAGTTGCAGGTGGTGGTGGTCGAGGGTTCGGTGTTCATCAAATTGAGTATTTCCCATCTTTGAATGGAGGGCGCCCCTGTGGCGGTGGTGGTTTCAAAAATACAGACCGCCATGTTTTTGATTCCGATGTCGAAACTCGCCAGTTTTTGAATGGGCATCGATGTGTATTATTCCTACATTTGTTCCTAAATCGTTTTCTCCGCAAATTCTATATCAGTCGGAACCCGATGATTTCTCAAATACGTGCGGTTCTCAATAATCAAGATAATATGCAAAAAATAAACGTAGTATTGGTTTTGCTGATAGAAATCTACCGTGTTCTCATGGGGGCTCTTTTAGTATCTTTCGTTCCGCAAAATTGCGATGGACATATTTGTTCTCCTACCGAGAACTTGTACAATGGAAATGATTTGTATATTGCTGGATTCGTCATCAACTTTTTCACTCTGCTGTCGTTTTTGACTCTTTATGGCATCGAAACAAAACGCGAGAATCGTCTTATTGCATATTTGGATGTAAACCCCCATAAGCCGAATGACTCCGATAGTGTCAGGGAAGCTCTAATGACATTACCCGAATCAAAGCGCGAGAACATTCTTTATTTAGACAAAATTTATCAAAAAGGGGGGTATTTTGTAACAGGTGTGTTTGTGCTAAATACTGTATTTAGCGGAATCGTTGTTTTTGATAATTATTTAGACAGTAAAACGGTGACCGCTTATTTGACAAACGTTTTGTTCATGGCATCAAAAGTTTACAACGTGTATAGCATTGCAAACACAGAAGAAAACGTGTTCTATTCGGCGTATTTGTCAAACAAACTGCAATACAATGAGGTTGACCCCGATAAAATTGCGGATAATGTAGAATTGACGGGTTGTTCTCGACCAGATAATTTAGACATTTCTGTTCACGGTGATATAGAAATGTATGCTATGGAAAATCGATATGTTTCGGCGGATGCGGAAGAAAATGTCGAAGCGGTTGAAATGGATGATACAGAAATATCAGAATAAGGGGGTGGGTGGGTAAACAAAAATAACATCTATGACACATATTCAGGAGTGTATGAATATTAGAAATATGTATTTATTCAAAATAGGAGGAATTCATAGCGCGCGGCGTTTTTTTAGGTGGTTTTTGTGTAAAATTTTTTATAGTTATTTTGTATAAGGTAATGTCAAAACATGACGAGTATGTCAATAGAATATCTGAAGAAGGCTATGACAAGAATGAATTTATGATAAACAAAATAACAAAAAATTACATGAAAATAGATTTAAACAAATATGTGAATAAAGCAACATTCAATGAAGCAACATTCTATGAAGAAACATTCAAAGAAGCAATAAAAGATTGTTATGTATTTGTAGTAGAAAAAAATGAAATGAAAAATATTGGTAAATATAAAAAAATGGAAATTAAATATTATGCGTTCCCGAACCAAAGTGAGGGTAATAATAATATGAAAAAAACATACGTAATATTTGAAGATGATAACAAAACCGAAACTGAGATTACTGTAATGACTTGTAATTTAGATGATAGAAAAATAATAGGTAAGTCACCTGACCCATTATATATATTGAAAGCCGATTGTGATAAAAATAGCACAAAAACCGTAGGAGGAAAATTAAAACGAAGTCGCAAAAACAAAAACACTAACAAAAAATCAAAAAATACCCGAAGAAAATCAATTCGTCGCCGTCGTTATTAGACCTTTTCTCATTTAAACCGTTGAAGATTTCAATGCGTCCCTTTGTGGCGGTATTACACCATTTTTCATTTGAAACGCCTACAGTAGTTAGGTGTTTTGAGATAATGGAGAATACATTTTCGACATTGGAAATGAGAAAAGGTATAAAATCTTTATCGGCCATTGACCACGAAGAATGTAAATCCGCAGGGACGGTCTTCAACGGTGTAAATGTGCAAAAGTCTAATCATTACAGATTGTTTATAAAAATACATAAACAATCGAGAACATAAAAAAATACAATATATACATATTTTTTGTTTTTTATAAATTTTTTATTTTTTAATTGTCAGTGCCATGAGTGAACCATTCTTCGTCCCATTCTTCGTCCCATTCTCCGTCCCAGTCGTTATCATTATGACAAAAACATTTTATATTATTAGGTACAATAGGATCAATAGAAACATAATTACCACAAACTCGACAATTTATCGCTTGAAATTGTAGATTAGGTCCATCGTCTGCATTTTCAACCCAAAAATACCAAAGCTCGTCATCGTCATCATAATCATTCGCTATCTCAATACTATGGTTGTGAAAAGGATACGCTCTACTAAATGTTTGGTTGTTGAAAAGATGATGGATACGCTCTTTTTTTGATTTAATAAAAGATATAGTTTCCCACGTTTTTGCGTCATAGAAACAATAACTCTTGATTTTATCTAATAAATCACCTGATGAAACATGTAAATTGTTGATAAGTAATTGCTTGATAATACTACTCATTGTTGTTATCTAACCTCTTGTAATAAAATGGAAAGTAGTAACGAAAAGTTTAAAATAAAGTTAAAAGCTAGTTGTTATTATTGTTGTTGTCTTAATGATGTTATTGTCTAAACAAAAAAAAGCCTTTCAATTTTTTGTTATTATATTTGGGCGTTTTCCACCACATGGTTTGCATATATAAAAATATATATGCAAAAAAGTCTAAGCAGATGCATTTAGCAACTGGTTTTGTGTAATAACTGGTGCCATCTTTCTTGCGTTCAATTGCTCTGCACTGAGATACAATTGTTTTAAATCACTGGATTGATAACCGAATGGTTGCGTGTTATCTAAATAGGATTTGTAATAATATGGAACAGTGTTAGTTTGTACAGGTGCAGTTGAATATCGTGCTATATATCCTATATCATTCAATGACTCGGCTTGTTCTTTTTGAATGATTGCCTTTGCATTTTCAGTAAGGTGTCTTCGGTATTCCCAGTTGGATTTCATACCAGTAGCTTGTAGCAAATTGTTGTTTGTCACCGATTCTTGTTGCCATGAAGCGACTAATACTCTGCCGTCATTCATAAAAGGGGGGAAATCTTTGTATAAATTGTGTGTTTGAAATCCATAGGTTGATTTAGGAGGTTCAGCTAATATAGGATATGCAGAATTGATGGCTAATCCGGGTATTGGCATCTTTTGAAATATATTTATATAGACTAAATATATTTTATACTGAATCACCGCCGCCCTCTCCCCTCCCCTCGTATTATTCGGCGGATTCTAACAATTGCACAAGCTCTTGTTTCTTTAATTTACTAGGGTCGGTTGATAAACCCTTTTCGATAACAGTAGCCCTCAAAACCGATAGACTCATTTTTTTGTAGATTTCTTTATTGTCTCTGGTTGAATCATTTGCGACCTCTTCGGTTTTAGTATGTTCGATTTTGTGAATGACGATGTCTTCGTCATTGATTTCCATGTTTTCTTTCAAAAGGGTGGATTCGATTTCTGCTATTTCTATTATTCCTAAATCATTTGCTTCGGGGGTATTTTCGTTGATATCTACGTTGATTACTTTTATGGTGGATTCTGTAGGAGTATCATCGTCTGATACAATTATTTTTTTTGGTTCCTCTTCTTCCTCTTCTTCGTCATCTTCGTCTTCTTCGTCTTCTTCGTCTTCTTCGTCTTCTTCGTCGTCTTCAGAATCGTCGTCTTCTTCGTCTTCGTCGTTCTCTGCAGCTTCATCATCATCCTCATCCGATTCCTCTTCCTCTTCGACGCCATTCGGTTCACTTTTAACTACATCATTAAACATGATATCAAATTCATGCATATTTGTTGGAAGGAATCCATTTGAAAAAGTAACAACATTCTCACTTGGTGCTCGAACAACTGTATTCTGATTTTCGCCTAAATATGTTATATTGATTTGCATATTTTTTATTTGTTTCACTATGTTGTTTATTATTTCAAACATAGTATCTTGTTTGTGTTCTATTACAATCATGCGCTGTTTAAAATGATAAACTAGCATAATGATCATAACAAAAGAAATGCCTAAACTGATAAAGAAAAATGTCTCCATAAAACTAAAAACGCCCATTTTATTATTAAAACATAAAAATTAATTGATATTCAAACGAGAAAAATTTGTGAAAATTTTCTATTAGAATATATATATCATAACTTAATAGAATGGATTCTATAAAACCTACAGTTGAATCATTAAGACCAGTTGAATCATTAAGACCAGTTGAATCATACAATGATTTATTTAGCACAAAAAACGGGATTATTATTTTATTATGTATTTTGTTATTATTATCCTTTTTAGGCATAAATCTGTTAAATATTTCTGGAAACATTATTCAAACGATTGTTAACATATTTGGTCCACTCGTTGCTCAAATACTATCTATTTTTGGATATACTACTGGAAGTCTATTAAATATTACCGCCGACGTCGCAAGTGATACTGCAAAAGCTGGAATCGATATTGCCGAAGGTTCTATTCAATCCGTCGGTAACATATTACGCGATGCTAGTCAAGCAAATGTGAATGAGCAATCAAAAACCAGTTTAGACACTGCATTGAATAAAGCGAAAAATCTATCGTCACCACCTCCATCGTCACCACCTTCATCGTCTCCTCCGCCCGCACCTAAGCCAGACAGTACCGAAAATCCTATTCAAAATCCAATCACAACCAACAAGGCTGGATGGTGTTTAGTCGGCGAATACAAGGGTAGACGTGGTTGCATCGAAGTGACCGAACAAGACAAATGCCTTTCTGGACAAGTATACCCTTCACAAAAAATGTGCCTAAATCCAGTTCTAACTCCAAATGTTCCATATCGCCCAATCCCACCTCAACAACCAGTTTATGAATCCGGTATGTATTTTTCAGATATGTATCCTCCTCAACCTATGCCTCCACCACCTCAATAATCACATGGGTGATGACCCCCCCCCCTCTAAAAATATATTTTTCGAAAAATACACATAAATAAATTGCCTTATGTGTATTTATTACACGCAATGAAACTTTTGAACGTAATTTTGTTGGAAGGCGAAAACGTCCTTTTGTTTGAAAGTGAAAGCATGTATGATTATCAAATCATGAATGAATGCATCGAACATAACGATTTCGCAAAAGAACACAAACCTCTTAGTATTCTTGAAAAAATACAAATCGCAGAGCCATCGATGGTTGACTATTATGTCAAAAATTATATGCAATATTTCGGAATCAATCATGTCCGAGGGGGGTCTTATGATAATGTCACCACAGAGCAATACGAAAATTTGCAAAACGAATTCAAACATCTAGATATAGTACATTTGTTAGAAAGTCTGAAATATTTTGTTCATGATGACGCTCGATACACGATTGACCGTAAGGTAATCGAATCCATTGAATGGTTATCGGATACCATCAAATTAAAATCAACTGTGTTCACATACAAACAAAAGTACACGCAAATCATACGTGAACCTTTTGATTTAGTATTCAATGATGATATTAATGCAAAATACAAGCAATTATTAATGTATTTGATGGCTTTACATGAAAAGATACCTCTTGTCAAAAAAATAGAATGTGAGTATATGTTATCTATAGCAAATCCTACAGAAATTTTCAATAAATTTATTGCCGATGACTATTGTGTATCAACCGACGATATCTTAATCGCAAACAAATTGTGCGATTATTATGAATATGCAGCGTATTGTATAATAAATAAATGCGATGAACTTGAATTTGACATAAATCATGATACTTCTATAGTAGATGAATAAGTATTGTTTTTCGTATTGCGACCAGTAAGGGTAACTGTTTTATTTACGTTTATATTTGGTGTCACATCGCAATTCGATATAGTATTAGTCGCATTTACCGAGTTGATAACTACATAGTTCTGAAGGGTAGAATAATAATCCGATTGGGTGTAATTAGGGTCTTTTGTATCCACTACACTATTGACGTTAATTTTGAAATCATATGTATATCCATTTACAGTATATAAATTGATATTATTAATTGTAATATACCCTGCAAATACATTTGCTTCAAATAGATTGTTTCCGGAATTTGTTGTGTTTAATCGAATCGTGGATATATTAGTCGCATCGATTATGGGATTAACCGGTCTTGCAACATTGGGTGAATTCAATGATATATCATTATAATAAACATTGCACGATGTATTGGATATTGTCATTTCAGATGCGGTCCTAACAAAATCTAATGTATTATCTAACTCGGTGTTGTTTCTTCCAGACACATACATATTAATTGGAATACGTAAAGAAAATGAATAATTCGTATCATCAATTCCGTTTTTAATGGTAAGTGAACCGATTAATACGTCAGATGCAGAATTCGAAATTACACTTGTATAGGATGTATAAATCCATTTATCGTTATTGGAATAATACAAATCTGTATATTCACGGGTCACTTGCAAATTATACAAAGGTATTTCTGGATTGAAATATAAGTTTTGAATGGGTCCAGGAACATCTGAATAATAAGTTGGTTTTTTAATCATGGCATCGGGACAACTGGTTGTTTGATTTGTAATTTGATAAGAACCATTTACCATTTGTGAATACAATTCGGTTTGTGTTAAATTATTTTGCATTGTATTTTTATTGTTTGCTCTATATTGCAATATTTCCGCTTTGCGCCTCATATCTAATTCATATTGCGTGTATGTCGGATAAGGGGATGATGCTAAATTATCAAAACGAAGCGGTATATCAGTTGATATTCTCCTTCTACGCAATTGTTGTAATACGTTACATTGAGATGACATTTATAATATAATATACAATGATAAATATTATAGATTAATTTTATTAGAATACCATAATGCAGATAGATAAGTAGAACCAAACGTAGTGGTTGCTGAACTTAGTTTGCTTGTAGTAAGGTTTGGTCCAGCAGATACAATACTTGTGATTTCAAAAATATTCAAAGCACGGTCGTAATAACGTAAATCAGACAAATTACCGGAAAATCCAGTGGAAACACCATTAGATTGACAAACATAAACATCTTGATAGTTTTGTTTTGGAACATATGGAAAGGTAACACGTTGTGTAACCACTCCATTTATGTAAACATCCAATAAATTGTTTTGCATACGAAGAATAACATGAAACCATTTTTTCAAAGGAATATTAGTAATATCGACATTTTGAACTCGATCTATTGGAGAAACTGTGTTCATTACTACACGCAGAGTTGGGTCGTTCGATGCTTTTAAATACAAACCGGGACCGTTATTAAGTGGAACAATACCATTAGGATTAGTATTATTTGTATCTTCTGTTATAGTAGATGGATTGTCTCCCTTGTTAAAAATATGCTGATATTTACCAAGGTTATTGGTAGATGTATTTGTCTCAGTAATATTCAGCCATATACACCATGTAAATTCAATACCCGTTTTTTGATTATTTGAACGTAATATTGTTATAGAATCCTTCATTTTAGGGTCCTGTGTAATCTTAACTGGGTTTGAACCCGTAAGTAATCCTTTTACAACATATGGATTATTACTTGGTTCAGAAAAATAACCTACTAAATAAATCCCAATACGTAGTAAAATCATAAAAATAATAACTACAATAAATACAAAAGCAAATCTAGCAATAAGACTATTCGATTCTAAGAATTCACTACTAGCCTCACCTACGCTTTTTGATGAAAATTCACCGACTGTATTTGATACAGACTCTTTGAATGAATTAAATTGATCATTAAAACTACTCGCTACAGGTGCAACTGTACTATATGCAGTATCATACGTTTTAGCTACGCTGTCCGATGCATTATTATACATACTAGACAATGTATCGGTTGTTTTTTGATAATTATCTGTTAAAGTATTCTGCATGCGCTGTAGGGTCGATTCTGATTGACTCATAATTATATGTAAATATAACATATAATTATATTAAATTTTTACAAAAACAGGCTTAATATGAAATTTGACTAACTACTGCATCATCTTTTGTAAGTGCAACATTTACACCGAATTTTCCACCGGCATATCCATTGCCTGCCATATAATTCGACCATACTTGTTGAGGATTCAAGGGTGTTGCTTCATATTTGAATCCAGTTACATATGCATCAAATGTACCGAAACTAATGCTATAGTTATCAAATAGAGTCGGTGGTACAGATAATTGTGTAGATTTAAGTAATTTTCCGTCTAAATAACAATCAACAGTTTGAGAATCAACACTGATAACTACATAAACCCATTTTTGAATAGGAAAGTTTTGTGTAATAGTAATGTCGGTAGGGGGTGAAGTTCCGATTCTTGTTGATAAAGTTGGAATACTTGCTGCTAAATCTAATGAGATTAAACCAGAAGAGTTTTTATATATATTTTTTTGAATAGTATTATTCCATGAATTTACAAATATCCATGCAGAATATGAAAATCTTTGCGATTTTGGATTGGTTAAATCAGCTGAATTGACAGTAGCAGTATTCGTGTTCAAATTATACAAAGTAGTTTTGTTATTTGTAGATGCTTTTTTTGAAGTACGGTATAAAAAATATATCAAAACAATAATAACAATAATTAAAACAATAACTAGAGTATCCATAATTTATATATTTTAAAGATATATTTTTAAATGCTAAATGGCGGATTTTTCATAAAAAGTAAATTGTATAGTGCTGAAATTTTTTCAGGTAACAGTGGCGTTTTATAATAACGTATATTACATATGGCACCTTGCAATCCGTTTTTACTTCCTACAGTAATGACGTCAGTTGGTTCGTATTTTGGCATATTGTTTGAAAACTCAAATGTTCTTGCTAAAGAACCATTTACATATAAATCTACCTTTGAATCAAAATAATTGAATACAAAATTATTCCATTTTTGATTCGGCACACTAATTTCATAAGTGGTTTCAACACTGTTTTGGGAAGCATCCGTTTTGGTATTTGTAAATTGTATCTCATAAATATCTTTGTTTGCTAGACGTGTGTTGTCTGATTGATTTTTGTAGGATATACTTGGTTTTCCATTACCAAAGTCGAATATTTTGGCACCGTTTACATAAGCACTATTTGAATTCGATTGTGGATTCAGATAAATCCACATGCTAAACGTATAATTTGTTCTGTATGGATTTGGTTGTTTATACACGCTATTGTCATCAATAGGTTCCATTAAAAACAAGGAACTATTACCAATCGTTATATTTTTATCGATAAACACTGGATTACTTAATAGCAACGTAGTATCTTTTTGCAATATTTTATTAATAATAATTGGTGTGTATACATAAATCAATACCAGGGCAATCTCAATAAACAGCAACAATATAACTATGTTTGGAGTAATTTTGAATTGATTGAACAAATATTGTAAGCCATCACTCACTAAACAAGGAATAAAGAAAAATAAATTGGCGAAAAATCCAGGCCATCCCGATAGTTTTTTGAATTGTCCTGAAAACAATTTGAATAAAATACCTAATCCAATTATCACAATAATCGCAAGTAATATTTTCATTGCGTATCCTCCATAAAAAACGGTAGTTGGAGTCCATGAAGCCGAATAATAGGAAAATATCAAAATCATGAAAATAATAAATCCACCACCAAGCATCAGTAACATAGGAATATCATTTCCGCTTATTACTGGTGAAAATATTATTAAACTAATAAGCAAAGGAATCGTAATTAATGATGCATAAGATATCATGTTTTTATTCAATGCGGTGGGGTCATATGAAGATTTCGCCAATAAAATACAAATAAACATAATTGACAACATAACTCCTAAATATTTAATCAAAGAACCTATTAACAAACTACGTTGCTCTGGTGTTTCCATTTTAATTGATGTAATAAAATTGCCAAATGTCTTTTTGACCGAATCACCCAATGATGTGAAAAAATCCGCGACGCTTTTTTTATACAAAGTGTTATCCATAGTCAACAATGAATACAAAAGCGCATAGACAGGGTTCCCTATTTTAGTATCGATTAACATAATCACTATAGCCAAAAATGCAAACAAAAGTGCAAATCCGAGTGCAATACCGAATCGTTGACTAATTGTGTATTGTTTCGTTTTTTGAATAAATTTTACTATTGCACTGATTAATGCAACCACTATAAATGCTATTATGAATGCGATTACGGTGGTATACATTGTTTTTCCAAAGTGAGAAAAAGAAAATGACGTAAATAATGCGAATAATGAAGTAAAAATCCCACCATATACGCCATTCTGGATATTTTTGCTTTTGATTTTTTTAATGGCTTTTTTCAATTTTTCAACTGGTATGGCTAACTTTTTCAAAAAATCAAAAAATTTAGGAGGAATCTGAGGTCTTTCTATTAATCCATTATCTTCTGACATATTCTTATATATTATACACAAAGTAATTTCATGCAAATTATTTCGTATTCCTAGAGATTTTCCATGGCGGTTTTTTCACCGTGGCAATTTCTACATAAAGCGACTAAATTATCGACATGGTTACTTCCACCATATTCTAATCTGATTTTGTGGTCGACCTCGAACCATGCAGGTAATTGTTTTGCGCATTTTCCACAAGTCCAGTTCTGACTTGCTGCTACGAATTTTTTCTTTGTTTCACTCACGGACCGTTTTGTCGCTTTTTTACCGGATTGTGTTATACGTTCATATTGTGATTTGTGTTGTTGTAATGGTGGCATTGCTAGGTAGGGTGCGCCGCCTAATTGTTCTTGTGAAAATCCATGTTTCGCCGTGAAATCTAGGATAGGAGAAACTACCATGGACGCATTTTTATCCACAGGTAAATATTTCAAATAATCATTCGACGTGGTTATGATTTGTTTTGCGTATAATGGATTTTTTTTCATTAACCAATAAATCATCAGGGCGGCAAATGCTATACCTGCCATTTGATAATATTTCTTCCATGATAATGCGAGTTTCAAATATTTTCCGTCTGTATATATATTTGCCATCAAAAATGCCGTTATTAACACTAATACAATTTCAAATCTCATTAGTTATAGTATCATTAGAAAAAATCAAGCATAGAGATAAATGAGAACTATGCACAAAAGTATCGCCGCGAAATACAAATAATGTTTTTTAATGCGCAATTTTTCCGCTAAATAAATCGGTTTTATTTTGTATTCATCGGAATATTTATGATAGGCCTCTGCAAAAGTCAATTCTTCTTTTCCTATCAGTTTGTTTATTTTGTTGTGGATGAAAATAGTCCATCGAATGAATGATTCGCGAGAATCTAAATAGGGCGATACTGGATATTTGTCGAGAAGTTCACTGAATCGATTCCCCATTTCAACGACGGGTATAAAAATCGGTAAATTTTGTATGACATCATAGTATTTGCGTTTTGTAATTGCATTCGGATGTTCTGGATACGAATATGCTAATGTATGTATGAAAAACCAGAAATGTGGTCCCCATACAGAAGGTTCATATTGCATAACAAAACTATATAGAAAGTATTGATTATTTATATTTAGAAAAAATCCGAATATGAATACTTATGAACATTTTTGTAATAATTGTGGGAAAAACGGCCACAACTTTAATCAATGCAAAATGCCTATTACAAGTTTTGGTGTAATAGCATTTCGTTTGAATATGGATGGGTTGCATGAATATTTGATGATTCGACGAAAAGATACTTTAGGATATATTGATTTCATGCGAGGTAAATACTCTTTGCAGGACAAATATTATATTATAAATATGGTGAGACAAATGACGATTTCGGAAAAGGAGAAAATACAAACCATGGAATTTGAAGAATTATGGAGAGATGTATGGGGGAGCAGTGAACAGTTATCGAATCAATATAAATCCGAACAGCATGATTCTATGGAGAAATTCAAACTACTAAGGGAGGGGGTAACCTATAACAATGAAACTTATTCGGTCATTTCGATTATTCAAGAAGCAAGTATCTATGAAAAATGGACTGAACCCGAATGGGGATTTCCTAAAGGACGTCGAAACTATTATGAAAAAGATTATGATTGCGCTTTGCGAGAATTTTATGAGGAAACTGGATACAATCCGAAATTATTGAAAAATATTCATAATATTCTACCGTTTGAAGAAATATTCACGGGTTCCAATTATAAATCCTACAAACATAAATATTATTTGATGTTTATGCCTTATGAAAACAGCATGATAAAAACGAAATACGAAGAATCCGAGGTAAGTGAAATTGCATGGAAAACCATTGACCAATGTATTTCTTGCATACGTTGCTATAATTTAGAAAAAATAAAACTGATTACGAATATACACACATGTTTGATAAAATACAAACTAGTATGTTCATAATACAAAAAAGATATAATAGTATTATATAATAGTATTATGTCAGATGAAAATAAAATTGTAAAAATTCGTGTAACAAAAAAGAAAAACCCGGATGATTTATCTTTGAAATTTCAGACACTCATTGAACCAGTAAGTAATGCATTGATAAATCCTATTTCTACGATTGTTGAAAATTTTAATGCTAGTCGAGTTAGTCCTGCTGTTCCTGCTAAAAAATGTCCAAAAGGCACTCGAAAAAATAGGAAAACTGGAGAGTGCGAAAAAATCAAAGAAAAAACCGATGCAAAACCAGAGGCAGAGGCAAAACCAGAGGCAGAGGCAAAACCAGAGGCAGAGGCAAAACCAGAGGCAGAGGCAAAACCAGAGGCAAAACCAAAGCCAGACCGGTGTCCAAAGGGAACCCGAAAAAATAAAAAAACGGGAATATGCGAACCTATCAAATCCCCTAAAAAAAAATCGACACTAGCAATTCAACCAGACGTCACAGAAATCCCAAAAGAACAAAAAGAACAAAAAGAACCAAAACCCAAAAAAGCAATAGTCCCCGACGAAGCCAATGACGAAGCCAATGACGAAAACATTGCACCCGACAAAAGTGAACAAAACCCTTTGTCCAACAAGCAACTATTAGAATTCGAAAAACAAGAACATGACAGATTCACCGAGAACAGCGAACAAGACCCCTATGACTTTTTATACCCCGATCTAAATGACCCCAATTTCAGCGAAAAAATCGCGCAACACAAAGAGTTCTCCGACACTAAATATGACGGAACCATCCACGATATCAAAAAACATGCACAAACATTATGCAATGCGAAATTCGAATTAATGCCCCATCAAATCTTCGTGAAAAACTTTCTATCCCTGCAAACACCCTATAACAGTCTATTGTTATACCACGGTCTAGGCAGTGGTAAAACGTGCAGTGCAATAGGTATTGCCGAAGAAATGCGAGCCTACATGAAACAATTGAATATTACACAAAGAATCCTCATCGTTGCATCCCCCAACGTTCAAACCAATTTCCGTTTACAGCTTTTCGATGAACGCAAATTAAAATTAGTACCGGGGTCCGATGGATTGTGGAATATTGAGTCTTGTGTGGGAAATTCCATTTTAAAAGAAATCAACCCCACCAGTCTAAAAGGAATGACACAAGAAAAAGTCATCAGTTCCGTGAAAAGAATCATCAACCAGTATTATTTGTTTATAGGCTATGGCCAGCTTTCCAATTATATTTTCAGTGCCATCAAACGCAGCACCAACGTCGAAAATATGACGAAACAACAACGTAAACGTATTCTTATCAAATCTATCCGAGAACTTTTCGACAATCGTCTTATTATTATTGACGAAGTTCACAACATCCGTCTTTCGAATGACAACAAAGAGAAAAAGAAAACCGCTCTCTTGTTGATGCAAGTCGCGAAACATTCCCAAAATATGCGCATGTTGTTGTTATCGGCAACCCCCCTTTTCAATTCTTACAAAGAAATCATATGGCTGGTGAACCTAATGAATATCAATGACAAACGAGCTACTATCGAAATATCCGACGTATTTGATGCCGATGGTCATTTCAAAGAACCGCAATCACTAGAAAACGGACAAATGACCGAATCCGGAAGGGACCTATTAATCAGAAAACTCACGGGGTATATTTCCTATGTCCGCGGAGAAAATCCATACACGTTCCCCTACCGTATTTATCCGGAAATGTTCGCACCAGAACATACCTTCAAAACGAAATCCTATCCGAAACTACAGATGAATGGAAACCCAGTAGATGACCCAATAAAACATATTCATATCTATTTGACGACCATCGGCGAATACCAGAAAAAAGGCTACGAAAAAATCATCGACATCATGAAAAATAAAACCTATGACACATATACCAATTTAGGAAAAGTTCGTCGCATGCCCACTTTCGAGAACATGGAATCGTTCGGATACACAATTCTGCAGCATCCACTCGAATCCTTGAATATGGTTTATCCAGACCCCGCATTAGACGCCCCTTCGTCAGAATCGGACAACGATGGTGTAATAGAATCGATTGTCGGAAAATCGGGGTTAGAACGCGTGATGAATTATGCCACTGAAAACCACGCCGGCGTCCAGATTCGCTACAATTTTGAATACAAACCCGAAATCGCGGAAACCTATGGCGACATTTTCAGCGAAGCAGAATTGCCTAAATATAGCGCAAAAATCGCCGAAATATGCCGAATCATCAAAAACTCGAAAGGAATTGTCGCCATCTATTCGCAATATATTGACGGCGGAATTGTCCCCATTGCCCTGGCCCTAGAATCCATGGGCTTTTCACGATACAGTAGCGCACCCAATACGAAAAATCTATTCAAAACACCTCCAAAAAGTTCTATAGATGCATTGACGATGAAAACGAGAGAGGAATCTGGCGCAGACGCAGACACCCCCTTCCATCCTGCGAAATATGTCATGATTACGGGGGACAAATCATTTTCAGCGAATAATGCCGAAGATATCAAATATGCAACGAACACCGACAACAAACATGGTGAAAAAGTGCGCGTCATTTTACTTTCGAAAGCGGGTGCAGAGGGTCTGGATTTCAAAAATATACGTCAAATTCATGTTCTCGAACCGTGGTATAATATGAATCGTATTGAACAAATTATCGGCAGAGCTGTCCGAAACCTCAGTCATTGTGCGTTGCCTTTTGCCGACCGTAATGTCGAAATTTATTTGCATGGGACGGAATTAGAAACCGCGGCCGCCGAACCCGAAGAGGCATCCACAGAAGAAGCCGCCGACCTCTATGTCTACCGCCTAGCCGAGAAAAAAGCGATTCAAATCGGAAACGTTACACGCCTACTCAAATCCATCGCAGTGGATTGCATGCTCAACATCGAACAAACGAATTTCACTGTTGATAAACTGAACGAAATGGCCGCAAATCAAAACATCACGATCAATTTATCGTCATCCGATACCCCCATCGACTACAAAATCGGCGACCGACCTTTCACCGAAGTATGCGATTATATGGAATATTGCGATTACAAATGCATCCCGAAAGAAACCATCGACGCATCGAAATCCAACAAAACAGAATACTATAACACAAACTATATGCAATCCAACCAAGAGATTATCATGCAACGAATTCGAGAACTTTTCCGCGAAAAAACGCCGAAACGCATGAATGCCCAAGACACCGCACACGTCTCTCATGTTTTTTATGAAAGGAATCAATTAATCGCCGCCATCAACATTGTCAAAGAATATCCCTATGAACAAATCTACAGTGCCCTTTCGCAATTGATTACTTCTCCAAATGAATATTTAGTCGATGCTTATGGGAGAACCGGTCGTCTGGTCGATAAATACGACGCAGAAACCGATACTGCCTATTACGCATTTCAACCCGTCGAAATCACCGATGAAAATGCATCCATTTATCAACGAAGCGCACCAGTAGAATACAAACGCCGGTCCATCTTTTTGAAAATAGCCGATTCTAAAAACATGCCCCCTCCGCCATCCGAAGAATCCGCGCTCGAACCGTCCACAGAGGTCTCTGTCGCACCAGCAGTCGCACCATCCACCATTTCAACAACCAATTCATATAATTCCATCTTAAAAGATTTAGAAACCTCCATGCAATATGTATTCAATACAAAAGTTCTCAACAAGGGTGAAAAGAACTGGTATAGACATGCCGGCATGGTGGTGTATTATTCTAAACCAGAACATCAATACGAAGAAATCCAGAAAGCGAAGAATCCCGATAAAACGATTACTGTCAAAAAGGTTCTACATACATTACCTATTACACAATTACGAGAACAATACAACATAACCGACGAATCCATCAAAAAATACATGGTAGACCATTTCCTGGACCTCCTCCCTTTTCAAGAAAAAATGACGATTATTCACCATTTGTATGATGGTTCTCCCCTTGCTGCCGAACCTTCTACTGAATACGAAAAAAGGGTGAAAACTTATTTTGACGAACGTATTTTACAGTCCAGTGAACATGTGGGAATAACGGTTATGAAAGACGAAACCCTGATTATTATGATGAAACAAACCAAAAACGGCAAAACTATATGGACCGAAGCAGACGAAGAAGATTACGAAATCATCGGAAAAGAATTGTTGCAATATGTTATTCCGAGAACGCCCGATAAAATGAATGCATTATTAGGATTTGTTACCCAATTTACATCGAAAAAATCGAACGTAAAAGAAATGGTTTTCAAAATAAAAGATATGACTGAAAAACGTAATAATTTCGGCGCAAGAATCGACGATGCTGGCAAAGACAAAGTCATCAAAATTCTGAACAAAATAGTAAAATCAACCTATTACACTGATGATAATACGACGTTTGTTTCACAATTAGGACTATGTATTGTTATAGAAATTTTGATGCGTAGTTTTTCGGATGATTTAGGAAAAGGCGATGGAAAATATTATTATTTGACCCCCGAACAAACGGTGATGAGTGAAATCATCAAAAAATCATTTGTGTGATTTTTACAAGGGTATAAAAATAATGTTTTACACCTTTGCACATTTAAAACGCCCATTATAGATACATTTTCTTTGGGTTTTTGCGAGTTTTATTCTTTGCAATATATTTTTCTTTTCTATTATAAGCACCTTCTATGATGTT
>Ga0214917_10002459_pt1 | contig 22476 bp, 21 predicted proteins | sample LL_1208_BB_MetaG_FD_177983 | JGI IMG/M metagenome (GOLD analysis project Ga0214917, IMG submission 177983) | Freshwater microbial communities from Lake Lanier, Atlanta, Georgia, United States - LL_1208_BB | ecosystem: Environmental > Aquatic > Freshwater > Lake | place: USA: Georgia | collected...
CAATTGACGAAGCGCAACGAATAGAGACGCGAACGGTCCCACAGCCACGGTACGAGGCAATAGATTGCGCCGAACGAGACGTAAGCGACCCAACCGAGAGCACCTGAATGCACATGGCCGATCGTCCAATCGGTATAATGGCTAAGCGAGTTGACCGCCTTGATCGACATGAGCGGACCTTCGAAGGTCGACATGCCATAGAAGGCGACGGACACGACCATCATGCGCAGCACGGGATCGGTGCGAAGCTTGTCCCATGCGCCTTGCAGCGTCATCAGACCGTTGATCATACCACCCCAAGACGGCATCCACAGCACGATTGAGAACACCATACCAAGCGTCTGCGCCCAATCGGGTAGCGCCGTATAGTGTAGATGGTGTGGGCCAGCCCAGATGTAGATGAAGATCAGCGCCCAGAAATGCACGATCGACAGACGATAAGAATAGACCGGACGATCCGCACGCTTCGGAATGAAATAATACATGATCGCGAGGAAGCCGGCGGTGAGGAAGAAGCCGACCGCATTATGGCCGTACCACCATTGCACCATCGCATCCTGCACACCCGACCAGATGATGTAGGATTTCGACGAATAGATCGACACCGGGATTGTCGCGTTATTGCCCAGATGCAGCAGAGCAATCGTGACGATGAAGGCGAGATAGAACCAGTTCGCCACATAGATGTGCGGCTCTTTGCGCTTCCAAAGCGTTGCGAGGAAGACGAGCAGATAAGTAACCCAGACGATGGTCAACCACAGATCGGCATACCATTCCGGTTCCGCATATTCCTTCGACTGCGTGATGCCGAGAAGATAACCCGTCCCTGCGATGACGATGAAGAAATTATAGCCGAGAATGACAAACCACGGCGCGATATCACCAGCAAGACGCGCATGGCAGGTGCGTTGCACGACGTAGAAGGAGGTCGCGAGCAGCACATTGCCGCCAAAGGCAAAAATCACGGCCGATGTATGCAGCGGGCGCAGGCGGCCGAAATTCGTCCAAGGTAGATCGAAATTCAACGCCGGATAGGCCAGTTGCAAAGCGATGACGAGGCCAACGACAAAACCGGCAATACCCCAGAACACGGCTGCAAGGGTCGCAAACTTAACCGGGCCCATATTGTAATTGGGCTTGCCGTTGATCTCTTGCGGCACCGGAGCGGCATCACGCGAAAAATAGCGGTTGAAGATCACGAAAACCACTGCAACGCTGCCAGCCGCAAACAGATAGGCATGAAACGCATATTCCGGCGTCCACGCCTTAGCGGCGACGATGATGGAAAAGACCGCCAGGGCGATGAAGGCAATAATTGTCCCACCTTCCCCGATGGTCAGTGTTTTATTGATCGACGCCTGTTGCGCCATGAGGCACCCCCTTGCGGCTCGGCTCGCCTTGTGAAATCTGCAGATTCTCGCGCCGAAACTACTCGCAAACCGGCTGCGGCAAACTTCGGGCAAACCCGCAAGGAGAAATGCGTATGTTGCGGCTCGAAAACATTGATTTCGGTCAAGTTTCAGTTATGCGAAAGTCGAATTCATGAACCAATGGTCACCCGAACAGGATCGCGCGCTGCGCGCCGTCGCCGATTGGATTGCCGATCGACGTGGATCGCAGGTGTTTCGCCTGTTCGGCTTTGCAGGAACTGGCAAGACTACGCTCGCACGCCATATTGCTGCGGATCAGGACGGCGATGTTTTGTTCGCCGCCTATACGGGCAAGGCGGCCCATGTGCTGCGGCAGCGCGGCTGTGCCGAAGCCCAAACCATTCACAGCCTGATTTACAGGCCCCGTGCCGAAGAGGGTGAAAGCCCCACCTTCGTGCTCAATCGCGACAGCGCGGTTGGCAAGGCCGATCTCATCATCATCGACGAATGCTCGATGGTGGATGAAGAGCTTGGCCGTGATCTCCTGTCCTTCGGCACCAAGGTGCTTGTGCTCGGCGATCCCGGCCAACTCCCACCCGTGCGCGGCGGCGGTTTTTTCACCGAAGCGGAGCCCGATCTCATGCTCACTGAAATCCACCGTCAGGCCGCTGACAATCCGATCATCCGCCTATCGATGGCGGTGCGCGAAGGTGAAACACTACAGCGCGGTAGCTATGGCGACAGCAAGGTGGTGGGCCGGGAGAGCATCGATTCGGCGCTCGCACTCGCCGCTGACCAAATCCTCGTGGGCCGGAATAAAACGCGGCGGCTGTATAACAAGAGGGTGCGCGAATTGATGGGTCTGCGCGACCCGATGCCGGCGGCGGGCGACAAGCTTGTCTGTCTCCGCAACGACAAGACGCGCGGCTTGCTCAATGGCGGCCTTTGGACCGTGAAGGCCCTGCGTGGATTCAAGAAAGACTTGGTTCAGTTGCTCGTCACACCGGAAGATGGCGGCAAATCGGTCAAGGTCGGCGTCAACCGCGAATTTTTCTTAGGCGAACTTGATGAAGTGCCGTTTGCACTGCGCCGTGGCTCGGATGAATTCGACTATGGTTATGCGCTCACTGTCCACAAAGCGCAGGGGTCCCAATGGGACAATGTGCTTTTGTTCGACGAGAGTTGGGCGTTTCGTGAAAACCGCACGCAATGGCTCTACACAGCGCTCACGCGCGCGGCTGAGCGCATCACTGTCGTGGTGTGATCAGAATAACCCTTCGATCTGACCGTTCTCGCTCAGATGAATATGCTCGGCCGCAGGCACGCGCGGTAAGCCCGGCATGGTCATGATCTCGCCGCAGATCATCACGACAAAACCCGCCCCCGCCGATAATCTGACTTCCCGCACATTGACGATGTGATCATCGGGCGCACCGCGCAAAGCGGGATCGGTCGAGAAGGAATATTGCGTCTTGGCGACACAGACCGGCAAATGGCCGTATCCCGCCGCCTCGATCTCCGCGATCCGGTCACGCACCTTGCCATCCGCCGTTATATCTTTAGCGCGATAAATATCATGCGCGACGCGCCGCATCTTATCCCAAAGCGGCAGCGCATCGGGATAAAGCGGCTCGAACCGGGCCTCACCCTTGTCGAGGATCGCGACAACCTTGTGCGCGAGTTCTTCGGCCCCCGCGCCACCTTCCGCCCAATGGCGGCAGATCACAGCGTCGACGCCATAATGATCGCGACACCATTCTTGAATGAAGCGATGTTCAACCGCCGTGTCGCTGATGAAATGATTGACGGCCACCACGACCGGAACGCCAAACTTCCGAACATTCTCGATATGACGACCGAGATTGACGATGCCTTTTTCAAGCGCGGCTAGATTTTCAGTGGCCAATGCATCTTTCGCAACACCACCATTCATCTTGAGCGCGCGCACGGTCGCCACGATCACCGCCGCCTCGGGATTGAGGCCGCCTTTGCGGCATTTGATATCGAAGAATTTTTCAGCGCCAAGATCGGCCCCAAAACCCGCTTCGGTGACGACATAATCCGCAATCTTCAACGCGGCGCGCGTGGCGATCAGCGAATTGCAGCCATGCGCGATGTTGGCGAACGGACCGCCATGCACGAAAGCCGGATTATTTTCGAGCGTTTGGACGAGATTGGGTGCGAACGCATCTTTCAAGAGCACTGCCATTGCACCGGCAGCCTTGAGATCCGCCGCCGTCACGGCACTCTTATCACGCCGATAGGCAACGACGATTTTGCCGAGCCGTTCTTCAAGATCGTCGAGGTCGCTTGCGAGGCAAAACACGGCCATCACTTCGGATGCGACCGTGATGTCGAAACCATCCTCACGCGGAAAACCATTGGTAACCCCGCCAAGCGATGAGACGACCTGACGCAACGCACGATCGTTCATGTCAAGCACACGGCGATATTGGACGCGGCGCGTATCGATGCCGAGCGCATTGCCCCAATATATATGATTGTCCAGCATCGCGGCGAGGAGATTATGCGCCGACGTGATCGCGTGGAAATCGCCGGTGAAATGCAGATTGATCTGCTCCATCGGCACGATCTGGGCATAGCCGCCGCCTGCCGCCCCGCCCTTTACGCCGAAGCAGGGACCGAGCGAAGGCTCGCGCAAGCAGATCATGGTTTTCTTGCCGATCCGGTTGAGCGCGTCTCCAAGCCCCACCGTGGTCGTGGTCTTACCCTCGCCCGCTGGCGTCGGATTTATGGCGGTCACCAAGATCAGCTTACCATCCGGCTTCGCACCCAGACCGGCGATGAAACCGAGATCCACCTTCCCGATCGAACGGCCATAGGGGCTGACAGCCTCCTCCGGGATCCCCGCACGTTTAGCGATGGCCGCCACAGGCTCCATGCGCGCTTGACGCGCGATTGCGATGTCGGTCGGCATGAAAACCCCCGCTAGAGCGGGCAAAATAGCCCAGAATCGTCGTCGAGATGCTCGGTTACGGCCAAGACGGAGTCAAACCCCGCCAATCCGCCATCCTCAGGAAAGGGCGGGAGAAGCGCCCATACCCGCAAAACGGGTGTGAACTTAACAAACGTCACAGAACTGTCGTCTCGCCTTGTCAGGCATCCTCTGGCAGTCTGAGAGTTAGACTGCGTTCGCCAAATCCGACAAGGGAGACTGTCCGATGATCCAGCGCCTCACGCTGCTCTCAACTGTTGCGACGCTCGTTCTGAGCGCCAATGTCGCGTCAGCCCAAACCACGAGCATGACCGATTTGATCGCCGCCGCGAAAAAGGAAGGTCAGCTGAATGTGATTGCCCTTCCGCGCGATTGGTGCGGCTATGGCGCACTCATCGACAGCTACAAGGCGAAGTATGGCATCAAGGTCAATGAGTTGAACCCGGATGCCAGCTCTGGCGACGAGATTGAAGCCATCAAGGCCAATAAGGGCAATAAAGGGCCGCAAGCCCCAGACGTGATCGATGTTGGCCAGTCGTTCGGCCCCGCGGCAAAGGCCGAAGGCCTCACCATGCCTTACAAGGTCGCCACCTGGAACACGATCCCCAACGATCTGAAGGATGCCGACGGCCATTGGTATGGCGATTATTACGGCGTCCTATCGTTTCAGGTGAACGCCGATCTCGTGAAGAACATTCCGCAGGATTGGGCTGATCTGTTGAAGCCCGAATACAAGAATTCGGTTGCTTTGGCCGGCGACCCGCGCGGCTCCAATCAGGCGGTGCAAGCGGTCTATGCCGCAGGTCTATCTGCATCGGCCAATGATTCAGCGAAAGCTGGCGATGCTGGTCTCGCTTTCTTTGCCGAACTCAACAAGAAGGGCAATTTCGTGCCGGTCATCGGCAAGGCGGCCTCGCTCGCTCAAGGCGCAACGCCGATCATCATTCGCTGGGACTACAACGCGCTATCTGATCGCGACACGCTGAAGGGCAATCCGAAAGTGGAAGTTGTCGTGCCAAAATCCGGCATCGTCGCAGGCGTTTATGTACAGGCCATCAGCGCCTATGCGCCGAACCCGAACGCTGCCAAGCTTTGGATGGAGCATCTCTATTCGGATGAAGGGCAGATTGGCTGGCTGAAGGGCTATTGCCACCCGATCCGCTTCAACGACCTCGTTGCCAACAACAAGGTGCCGAAGGAACTGCTCGACAAATTGCCGCCAGCGGAAGCCTACACCAAAGCGAAATTCCCGACGCTTGAAGAGCAAGCCGCCAGCAAGGAAGTCATCACGAAGAAGTGGGACGCTGTTGTCGGCGCCAATGTGACCAAGTAAACGCTTGATCGCATAAAGCAAATGTTTGGCCGCTCCGGTTCGCCGGGGCGGCCTCTCTCATCCGGAAGATGATTTGAGCGCAGCATCCCAAGAAAGGGTTCAACCCGCGCGTTTGGCCGCAACACGCTCACCCATGGCGTGGCTCGGCATCGTACCCTTTTTGTTGTTTGCAATTCTGTTCCTGCTCTGGCCGACCGCTCATCTTGTTATCGGCGCGTTCGAGAGCAAGGACGGATCATTCACCCTTGCAAACATTGCAAACCTCACCCAGCCCGCCATCGTCAATGCTTATTGGCTCAGCATTCGCATTAGCGCCGCTTCGGCATTCATGGGCGGGTTGCTGGGATTTGCTTTGGCCTATGCCGCAATCTCCGGCGGTTTGCCACGCTGGATCAGGCCGACATTGACGACCTTCTCCGGCGTCGCTTCCAATTTTGCCGGTGTGCCGCTCGCCTTCGCCTTCATTGCAACGCTCGGGCGTACAGGCCTCGTGACCACGCTGCTCGTGAAATGGTTCGATTTCAATATCTACCATACGGGCTTCACCATTCTGAGCTTCTGGGGGCTGACACTCACCTATCTCTATTTCCAAATCCCACTGATGGTGTTGATCCTGACACCCGCACTCGACGGATTGAAAAAGGAATGGCGCGAGGCGGCCTCGATCCTGGGCGCATCGCCGCTGCAATATTGGCTGCGCGTTGCCATTCCCGTCTTGTGGCCGAGCCTTCTCGGCGCCGTGCTGTTGCTGTTTGCAAACGCCTTCGGCGCGGTTGCAACGGCTTATGCGCTGACGGGATCGTCTTTGAACATTGTGCCCATTTTGCTGTTCGCCCAAATTCGCGGTGATGTTCTGCATAACCCCAATCTCGGCTATGCGCTCGCACTCGGCATGATCGTGATCACGGCACTCTCGAACCTCGCCTATATCTGGCTCCGCGCTTGGAGCGAAAGGTGGGTCAAATGAGAGAGAGCCGTATCGGCGCATGGATCGCCTTCGGCATCGGCGCGCTTTATTTCATCTTGCCGCTGATCGCGACGTTCGAATTCTCCTTGCGCATGAAGCGAGGCGAATATTCTTTCGAGGCTTACCGCGTCGTCTTTGCCGACCCGCGCTTTCAAGCATCATTCTCCTATTCCGTCGGCCAAGCGCTCGCGACCATTATCGTAGGGATCGCGCTTGTCGTGCCGACCGCCTATTGGGTACGCCTGCGTGCCCCACAATTTCGTCCTATTGTCGAATTCATCACGCTGTTGCCGCTTGTCATTCCGGCCATCGTGATCGTGTTTGGCTATTTGCGGATCTTCAACTCGTCGTCATTGATCCCCCTCACCGACACCAATCTTGGTACCGATGCGCTTTTGATGTTCGGCTATGTCACGCTCGCACTGCCTTATATGTACCGCGCCGTTGACACCGGTTTGCAGGCGATTGACGTGCGCACCCTAACGGAAAGCGCTGAATCGCTTGGCGCGAACGCATTCACGATCCTGACGCGCGTTATCCTGCCGAATATCCGCCCCGCTTTACTCAGTGGTGCCTTTCTCACCTTCGCCATTGTGATCGGCGAATTCACATTCGCTGCTCTGTTGAACCGCCCAGCCTTCGGCCCTTACCTGCAATTGCTGGGTGCCAATCGTGCCTATGAACCATCCGCTCTGGCCATCATGGCCTTCCTTGTGACATGGGCCTGCATGGGCCTGATGCAACTCGCGAGCCGTGGCTTGCGTTTGCCCGCCACCGACACACGTTGAGATCCGCCATGGCTTTCCTGACGCTCTCCGCCATCGCGAAACGCTTCGGTCAAAACACCGTCGTGCATGGATTTGACCTTGCCGTGGAACGTGGCGAGTTCATTTCGCTTCTCGGCCCATCGGGCTGCGGCAAAACTACGGTCCTGCGGATGATCGCAGGATTCGAAACGCCCAGCGCCGGGACGATCATGATCGATGGCAGGGACGTAACTTATAAACGTCCCGCCGAGCGGAATGTCGGCATGGTGTTTCAGGCCTATGCACTCTTCCCGAACATGAACGTGGCCGACAACATCGCCTTCGGCTTGAAGGTGGCCAAGCAACCCAAAGCAGAAATCGATCGACGTGTCGCCGAGATGCTGGAGTTGATCAGCCTGCCCGATCTTGCGGCGCGCTATCCCTATCAGCTCTCGGGCGGTCAGCAGCAGCGCGTGGCCTTGGCCCGCGCCCTCGCCGTCAAGCCGCAAGTGCTTCTACTCGATGAGCCGCTCTCTGCGCTGGATGCTAAAATCCGCGTTTCGCTGCGCGAAGAAATCCGCGCGCTGCAACGCGAACTTGGAATTACCACGATCTTTGTAACGCACGATCAGGAAGAAGCGCTCTCCATGTCAGACCGCGTCGTGGTGATGCATCAGGGCCGTGTCGAACAGATCGGTACGCCACATGCCATCTACAACACGCCGAAGACGCGTTTCGTCGCCTCCTTCGTCGGCACCCTCAACATGCTGAACGCCGAGATAAAGGACGCGGCTACGGGCCTCATCGCCGTGGAAGGTCAATCGCTGCGGCTTGCCCATGGGCCTGTTGGCACCGGCAGTGCGGCGCAATGCACAGTCGCTCTACGGCCAGAAGCGCTCGGGATCGGTCAAGCCAAGCCCGGCGACAATGTCTTGTCCTGCATTATCGACGATGTGCAGTTTCTTGGTGCCATCGTTCGCGTCAAGGCGCGCTGCGGCACGCATAGCCTCTCGGTCGATACGTTTAACCAAGCAGGTCAGCCACGCTGGGCGCGCGGCGACAAGGTTGAGATCCATTTCGCGCCAGAGCACCTCGTGGTGCTCGACTGATCAGTGCAGCCATTCCGGTGCATCGCGCATTTCGGCGCGTAAGCGATTGGCAATCGTCTCGAAATAAGTAGCCGTATCGCCTGCGATCATCGCCTGCTCGCGCACCGATAACCTAACCTTTGTAAAGGTGGCGAGTGCCATGCGCAGAACGATATAGCTTTGCGGATCGTCGGGGTTGAGCGCGGCATCGTCCAAAACGCGTGCGATGACGACATCGAGCTGGTCGGCCACGGCCTTGAGATCGATTTTTGTATCGGCCAAACCGTCATTGTCGGTCATGCAATCATCGTCCATCATGAATTCATCGAGGCTCATCGCGCGTTCCTCCTGTCCTGCACGCGCATAAGCATGTCATGACTGGCCGATCGCATGGACCGGATCAGGCCGTTCGCTCCCGAAATGGGCGAATGCGAAAATTACCTGTTGCCAAGCTCGAGTATAAAAAGCTGTTCAAGAACCGGCGTGCCCCAACTTTCGCCTTGCTGCTCTTTGTGTAAAGCAAAGCCAGCGCTTTCATACAGGCGGCGAGCGGGATCAAGCCCAGCGAAAGTGGTGAGGTAACACGAGGTGAAACCTGTATCGGTCAGATGATTGAGTGCAGCCCCGAATAATTGTCGCCCGACGCCCTGCCCGCGTACGACATCTGACACAATAAACCAGCGCATATGCGCCTGCCCCATTGGAAGAGCGGGGTCACTGCCATCGATCGTGATCGTACCCGCTATCTCCCCCTCGATTTCCGCACACAGCAGAAGATCGCGGCGTCGGTCGTAACGCTCGACAAAGGCGGCCATACCGCTCGCCACTTGGGCCTCGAACACCGGACCGAAACCCCATTCGCGCGCGTAATAGCGCGCATGCGTACTCGCGGTGAAACCGATGATACCCGGGACCCAGCCCTCACGAATATGCGCCTGCATGAAGAAGCTCCTCGACAAAGGCAATCATGGCATGAGAAGGCGATGCCATAAAATACCCTGTTTGCGGATTGCTGCCCCCTAACAAGCCCTCTATTTTAATTCAGGGCGCGCGCGGAGAAGACACGCATGGACTGGAACAATGAAGAGATCAAGATTCCAGCCCTGATATTTATCAACCTGATGCTGTCGCTTGGGACCGTCTTTCTCCACACATGCGCCGGATCGCTCGTCCATAAAGTCGGGTCCATCCTGGTGGGACGATTGCGGAAGCCGCCCACCATCTTCGATGAAACCCTCATCGTCTCAACGATGGTGATTATCCTTTCGACCTTCCATTTTTTGGAGGTGACCTTATGGGGCGCAGCGCTCTACGGCTTAGGTGCGGTCAATACAATTGCCGATGCCGGCTATTTCTCGCTTACAACCTATACGACCCTTGGCGCTACGGATGTCCCCTTCGATCAGCGTTTCCGCGCGCTGGCGGGCTTTGAATCGCTCCTAGGCCCGCTGATGATTGCTTGGTCGACCGCGCTCATCGCCACGGTTCTGGTCCGCCTGGCGGAGCTGAAACAGCAAATGCTGAAGAAATGAAAGAGGCCGGTTTGGGAAGCGGACGCAAACGCAATACCCACACGCGCCGCTTCCCGGTACCGGCTCGTAACAACGAACCTGAAGCAAAAAGGTTCACGCATAGGTTGTGAAATCAAGCAAGCTGCCGCTACCGACTTGGTTCAGAATGAATATTTCGACCCATTTTGGGTATAATGCGATTTTCTGGCAGGCTTTTAACCATCCGGCCCCGAAAACAGGGCTGTGGCACCCTGAGTCACAATTCCGACACATGTTATGTGCTATTCACTATGCGCGGAGAACGAAAGCCCCGCCTCTCACTGGCCAGCCGACCACGGATGTACTGGCGTGCCGACCGGATGAGGGACAAGGACGAGCCGCCTGGACAACCTCCAAGGCGGCTTTTTCGTACCTTGCTTTTGGCCCTTCAGAGCACCTTTTCCGATACCAAGCCGCCCGGTCCAAAACGTCCGGTGCGGCAGTACCCAGCGCCGCAAGTTCCGTGAAAACGAAACTCGCTAGGGTTGGCACAGGTTATCCGGGCGTTCCATTCACCGTTAGCGCAAAAGCGCCCGCATAACCTTGTGTTTCAGTTAGCCGTCGGTTGAACACACGGAGCATTCGCGGCCAAGGTTGCAGGCACATGAAAAATGCCGATCGCCAACATGCGCCATTTCCCATCCGCGCCCCGGATCATGGTGAGCAAACGCGGCCTTTCAACTTTGTGGTGCGGCTGGCCGTCGACGGCGATCGCTGACACCACATCAAGTCGGAAAACCAGCAGATTACCGGAGCGAATTGCCTCCACATTCATTGCCGTTTGGCGATGTTGCAACCTGTTACGGATCGGACCGTCCTGAACTTTTCTCTGCCCATCGGCCATCACATAGGTGAAGCCCTTTGCCTGCACGCTCTTTTCTGTGCCTGCAAAGGACGAATCCTGCATCTCCTCAAAAAGCTTTTTGGCAAGCGTGACATCGGACGTTTTAAACTGCGCCCTTTTCTCCGGCTGTGTCGGCTTGGTGGTGCACAGCGCCTGTTTCGGCGTATCGAAATCAGCGCTGCTGATAACGAGCCAGCGCTTCTTCTGCGTATTCCATCGCACGACAACAAGGCGCGGCTTTGCCTCACCACTCATCAAAGTGGCATTACCGATATCGACGCGGTTAGGCTCGCGCACATTGAAGGCCAGCACCAGCACATCATCTGCACCGCGATTGACATGCATATCGGAGACGATCGCTTCTTCAATATAGCTAGGCCGAAAAGTCGCTTTGGTGAGCCCGTAATTCAAACGCGCATTCTGGATTAACGCCGCATCATCGAATAAGGCCTTCGCATTCTTGATTGCATTCTTATCGGATTGATTGGAGCCGCCGCCAGCCAGCCCCTTCGGGTCGCCGATGTGCGCCATGATGGCATAAGCCTCATTCGCCAACCGGACGCCAAATGCATTGATCTCGTCCTGTGACATGGTGGAAACCATGGCAGGTGGCGTACTAAGCGCCGTCGTCTGCGCATGCATTGGCAAAACAAAACCGAAAAGGGCCACTACGCCCACAATCAACCTAATCATCATTGAGCACCCTCGTTTCACGGCAGACACATAGCATGTGCGGATAAACATGCGTGCACAAATTTGTGCTTATTGTCTGAAATACCACGCAATTTAATGGAAAAACCAAGCCTGAGCGGGCCATATGACATCCACTGACGCACAAAAGATCCAGCCTGCAAGCACCGCCGCCACCCCAAAATGAGGCTCACACAAACCGCCGCCCCAGATGGTAAAACCGCATATTGATCCATTCTTGATCGAATATAGCTCATTATATTGATTGTTACAGTTTTTGTATATTTTCCTATTTTAGAGGCCTTACATTTACATTTTGGTCCACCGTGAATGCACTTCCCCTCGATTAGCCTCGATTTCCATCTTACCTTAAGGGAGTTTGCAGACGAGACGAGACCACGTGTTTCACGACACTGATTTTTCAACCAGAACCGTTGAAACCTTCAATTATTCATTGGCCCTGTTTGAGGTGTCGCCAGTCGAATATCTCGTCTGGCATGCGCTCGTTGTGGCGTGCAGCAACACCGATGGAAGCATCAATCACTATTACGCTGCTTCGATTGCAGATGTCGCCCGCGCTGTCCGGATTCAGCGTGAGACCGTACGCCGTGCTTTATTCAATCTTGAACGCTACGGCTTAGCTCGCCGCATCAACGAACGCTGGATTTTCCTCATTCTGGACGACAATCACGTCCCGAGCCTCCCGCCAACCTAATGGCACAACAGCGCGCAACCGAAGCGTCGCCTAAGGCCGACGGCAGTCAAAAGCGTGGCACGTAAAGCGTGCAATTGGATTCCGTATCCACGGCATTAACCCGCGCCACGGTGCACTCGCCAAAAGCGCCCATGAACCGTCCCTTGCCGCCCGTAACAGCGAATACATGTTTACGATGCTCATGAGCACGTCCCGTGTTGGCCATAAAATGGCCGACACCCATCATGAGAAAAGCGTCCCGCCCCTCGCCAAATGAATACTCCACAACGAGCATGCGGCGCTCTCCATCATGCCATACATCGGTCGCGCGCGTGATGACGTCGAACCGACCGATGATGTTCTTTTTGGCATCAAGCAATTCGCCATAACTGTCCGCAGTATCACTGATCGAGTGACCCGGAGGGCCATTGTCAATGACAAGACGGTCCGTCTGGCGTCCGACATACTTCAACTCAATTTTGAAGAACCGGGCAGACGATTCTGTAGGGCTCGTTACACTGTAGGAATCTTCTGCAAACACTGAACTCGTCAGCGACAAAAACAGACATGCTGGCAAAGCAAGCGTCAGCGCACGGAAGACCTTACCGATCATGGAAGAAAGACCTCAATCGCATCAAATTCGATGTGAAATTATTTCATAAATCAAAAGGGGCCGCAACTTTCATATCTAAAAAACACTGATCAATGCCCTTCCCATTCGGAAGCATACAGGCCCTGCATGAGCCAGCCGCGCTCCGATGCAAGACAATGACTCACGTTGCCTTTTCAATCAGAGACGTTTCGCTCGCGCGGCGGTGCTTGTTGTGCATCAGCATCCGCTGTTTCAACGTTTTGTAGGTCGATGCGACCAGCCGACGGCCATTACATTTGGTCCATGCCGCTCTGTAGCGAAAATCAACTTGCAGCAAGCGGCGTATTGAAATTGCACGACCAAGCACGGCGCAACAACATGCAATGCAAGGTCAAACACAAAATTTCGTTGCGAACGGAATTGCCCGACCTAGGGCTATGTGGGGCATGCAACACCGTGATGGAGTTACGTTTTTGATGATGTTTTCTGTTGCTTGTTTTTTTCTACGCGCATATCAAGGCTTATGATTTCTCAAAGAGCTCGCTACGCGATTAAGGCGCTGTTGGCGCTGGCTGCAACTGAATCGGGAAAGCCGCTTCAGACGCGAGAGATTGCCGAATATGGGGGCAGCATCCCACGCAGCTTCCTCGAACAGATCCTGCTTGACTTGAAACGTCACCGCTTTGTCGAAAGCAGGCGCGGCAAAGAAGGTGGTTTTAGGTTAACCAAGCCAGCTTCAGAGATTACGCTAGGGAATGTTCTGAGGATCATGGATGGGCCGATCGCACCGCTCTCCTGCCTCTCGGTCAACTTCTATCGCCGTTGCGACGATTGCCAGAGCGAAGAGAACTGCGCCCTTCGTATCGGCTTGATGGAAGCCTATAAGGCGCAAGTTGAATCACTTGAGCGGACAAGCCTCGCCGATATGCTGGCTCAGGCGAATTCAAGCAATGTCGTTAAATCAGAAGATAGTTCTGATTTTTCCGGCTCTTACATCTAGTTGAAGGAAAATTAGGCCGCTTCTGGTTGCACTCATCTTTAATGTTGACTATTTTGATAAACATTATCGGTTTAGTAGAGGTGAAGGTTATGGGCGATCGCTTGCTCTTCAACGCCGGAAAGCGTGTCTTGGTTTATCCACGATCCGCACCGGCCATCGGCAGACGACGTCGCATCTTCGACATCGGTCTGACGCTTGCTGCCTTCGCCATCCTCTTTGTTGCGATGAGCCAAGCACGCGCCCAAACGGTTGAACTGCTCAATGTCAGCTACGATCCGACACGCGAACTCTATCGCGCGGTGAACGCGGCCTTCTCTGCCGAATGGCGCAAGAAAAACGGCAGCGCACTCAGCATCCGCCAATCCCATGGCGGCTCTGGGGCGCAGGCGCGCACGGTGATTGATGGGCTCAATGCAGACGTTGTGACGCTCGCTTTAGCTGGCGATATCTCTGCAATTGCCGAACGCGCAAAGCTGCTGCCGCAGAATTGGCAGAGCCGCCTGCCGAATAATTCCTCGCCCTACACATCGACCATCGTGTTCCTCGTCCGCAAGGGCAACCCGAAAGCCATCAAAGACTGGGCCGATCTTGCTCGCTCAGGCATTGGCGTTGTGACGCCTAATCCCAAAACATCGGGTGGCGCGCGTTGGAATTATCTCGCCGCATGGGCATGGGCTGATCGTAACCTTAAAGATGAAGCGAAAATACGCGACTACATGTCCGCCCTTTTACGCAACGTGCCTGTTTTTGACACAGGCGCACGCGGTGCACTGACAAGTTTTGCACAACGCGGTATCGGTGATGTCTTCCTCTCATGGGAGAATGAGGCATTCTTGGCGCTTGATGAATTCGGGCCTGGAAAATTTGATGTCGTCGTCCCAAGCCTCTCAATTTTGGCCGAGCCGCCTGTGGCACTGCTGGACGCCAATGTTGACCGCAAGGGCACGCGCGCTGTCGCTGAAGCCTATCTCGAATTTCTCTACACGCCGGCCGCACAAGCAATCATCGCGCGTAATCATTATCGCCCGCGCTTTCCCGATGCGGCCGATCCAAAGGACCTCGCAAAATTCGTCAAGGTTGATCTCGTCACCATCGACGACGCATTTGGCGGCTGGGCAAAGGCTCAGAAGACGCATTTTGCCGATGGCGGCACATTCGACACGCTTTATAAGCCCAGCCGATGAGTATGCTTGTCAAAACAGGCTTTCGCCAGCCCAGCATTCTGCCCGGCTTCGGCTTAAGTTTTGGGGTCATCATCACGGCGCTTTCGCTCGTGGTACTTTTGCCTCTTGCTGCTTTATTTCTTAAAGCGGCAAGCGCTGGGCCGAGTGAAATAATTGCTATTGCGTCGTCGCCGCGCACTTTGGCCGCTTTGCGGTTGTCATTCGGTGCGGCGTTTATTGCAGCAATTGTCAGTTCGATTTTTGGGCTCCTGATTGCATGGGTCCTCGTACGCTATGACTTTCCGGGACACCGATTTGTTGATGCGGCGGTTGATCTTCCGTTCGCTCTTCCCACTGCTGTCGCAGGGATTGCCCTCACCGCTTTATGGGCCGGCAATGGTTGGCTGGGCACATGGCCGGCACAATATGGCATTAAGATCGCCTATACGCCGGCTGGTGTTGTTGTCGCGCTGATCTTTGTCAGCCTTCCGTTCGTTGTACGCTCCGTGCAACCTGTCTTGGCCGATGCACAACAAGATGTAGAAGAAGCCGCAGCACTTTTGGGTGCAAGCAGGCTTCGGGCAGTATTTGGAGTCATTCTTCCAAATGTATGGCCCGCTCTGCTGACGGGCTTCACCCTCGCCTTCGCGCGGGCCATCGGCGAATATGGCTCGGTCATTTTTATCGCCGGCAATATTCCAATGGTATCGGAAGTGGCGCCCTTGCTCATCGTCATTCGCCTCGAGCAATTTGACTATGCTGGCGCCGCCATTGTAGCCGCCTTAATGCTGATCGCATCCTTCGTTCTGCTGATCTGCATCAATACCGTGCAAAGCTGGAGTCGAAGGAAGCTCGGCTATGTCTAAGATGATATCAGCATCACGCAGTCAACCGGCAAGGAATGGAAGTGCCTTGCGTGAGTCCAATGCGGTCAAAGCCTTGTTAATTGGTACCGCTCTCACTTTCCTCGCACTGTTTCTCTTTCTGCCGCTCGTAATCGTCTTCATGGAAGCATTGCAGCGCGGATTGACAACTTATCTCGAAGCCATCACGGAACCTGACGCTCTCTCTGCAATGCGGCTTACACTCCTCGTGGCCGCCATCGTTGTGCCAATCAATGTGATTGTCGGTATTGCCGGCTCCTGGACGATTGCGCGCTTCGATTTTCGTGGAAAAAATCTTCTCGTCAGCCTGATCGATCTTCCGTTTTCTGTCTCGCCCGTCATTGCCGGGTTGATCTATGTGTTACTTTTTGGCGCACAAGGCTATTTCGGTCCTTGGCTACGTGAACATGGGATCGAAATCATCTTTGCGCTTCCAGGCATTGTATTAGCGACAATGTTTGTCACTTTTCCTTTCGTTGCACGCGAGCTGATCCCGCATATGGAAACGCTTGGTTCAACAGATGAGGAGGCCGCATTAACACTTGGTGCGTCGCGATGGCAGACATTTTTTAAGATTACCCTTCCAAATGTGAAATGGAGCCTTCTCTACGGCGTGCTGTTGTGCAATGCGCGCGCTATGGGCGAATTCGGTGCCGTTGCTGTTGTCTCGGGTAAAATTCGCGGCGTCACCACAACCCTACCGCTTCAAGTTGAAATCCTTTACAACGAATACATGGGCACAGCCGCATTTGCGGTTGCATCGCTTTTGGCTTTTTTAGCCCTCATTACCCTCGCCGCCAAAACAATTCTCGAATGGCATTACGCCAAGGAAATTGCGGCAATGCGTCACAATTCGTGAGAATCTTATCATGCCAGTTTCACTTACAGTCGAAAACATCGAGAAAAAATTCGGTCAGTTTCCTGCTTTGCGCGGCGTTTCGATGACAGTTGCTCCAGGCGAACTGATGGCGCTTCTTGGCCCCTCCGGTTCCGGCAAAACAACGCTTTTGCGCGCAATCGCCGGCTTGGAGCAGGTAGAAAAAGGTCGCGTTCTATTTGACGATATCGATGCAGAAAGCCTGAGTTTCCGTGATCGTCGCATAGGGTTCGTCTTTCAGCATTATGCGCTCTTTCGCCATCTTTCTGTTTATGAAAATGTTGCATTCGGCCTGCGCGCGCGCCCACGGCGCGAAAGGCCCAACGAAGGCGAGATTCATAAACGAGTGAATAACTTGCTTGATCTCGTGCAATTAGGCGAACTGGGGGGACGTTTCCCAAGCCAATTATCCGGCGGTCAACGGCAACGTGTTGCGCTTGCGCGCGCGTTAGCAATTGAGCCGCGCATTCTTTTGCTCGATGAACCTTTCGGCGCGCTTGATGCACAAGTCCGTAAAGATTTGCGGCAATGGCTACGCGAATTGCATACGCGCATTGGGCAAACAACATTGTTTGTCACCCATGATCAGGCTGAGGCCACAGAGCTTGCCGATAGAGTGGCTATTCTCAACCATGGGATCATCGAGCAATTAGCAAGCCCTCATGAAATCTATGAGCACCCGCAAACGCCCTTCGTCTGCAAATTTCTTGGTGAAACCAATGTGATCCCCGTCGAACTAAAAGGCGGCCAAGCCTATTTCGATGGATATCGGGTTTATGACGCCACAAACTATGCCGATGGCACTGCCGATCTCTATATTCGTCCGTATCTTTTCAAATTAGCTCAGCCCGGCTCTTCTCCTTTGTCGGGGATTATTACACATGTGCACCAAACGGGACCGTACTGGCGCGCCGAACTGACCGTTGGAAATCTGGCAAAGCCGCTTACGATTGAAGGCTTAACGAGGCCCCTTCCAATCTTGGGGGAACATGTCGCAGCGACGATTGAGAGCGCGCATTTATTCAAAACACCGTAATGGCTTTCGCTTTCTTTGAAATCGACCTGTTTCAATGTGCGCTGTATTTTATTTGAATTTGATCCCGCAATCATGCGCAGTGAAACGCGGCTTAGCCTTGTCCGCGGGGCAAGGTATTCAAAAGTCGCTTTTCAGCGGTAACGTCATTTTATATGGGACATCGAGCGTCGCCGTTCGGGGGACGATAGGCGTATCTTGAGCGAGCGTCAGAACATTCGGCAAACTGATTTCGGACGATTGGGACTGAGATCGGCTCGTGATGATGCTTTTGGGCTGCAAAAAGGCAGCGTATACCTGCTCTACTATTTGTCTTCGTTGACGTTTTGGTAGCGGAGGAGGGACTCGAACCCCCGACACAAGGATTATGATTCCTCTGCTCTAACCAGCTGAGCTACTCCGCCCCGCGCCGCAGCCTTTCCGGGGCCGACAGCAGGACGGCGGCTTATAGGCCGCGCCTTCGGGCCAAGTCAATGGCGAAAGCGGGCGCGGAATAATCTTTTCTGTTCAGGGGCTTGCAGTCTCCTAGGTGGGGCATCTCAGCCCTCGCCCTTACCAATCCGCACCAGCGAGAACAGCCCGAATGGATTGAGAGTGCGGCGTTCAATGAGACGCGCGCCAGGCTTTCCTTCGATCCAACCGCCGATACGCGCCCAGGGAAAATCCGGTCGCCAGCCGAGATTGGGCGCGTGCTTTGCTAGCCAGCCTTCAAAAGTAGCGATCAGCCCTTTTTCTGCGCCGATGTGATTGACGAGCACAATCTCGCCGCCCGGTCGCGTGACACGCCACATTTCATCGAGGGTGGCTTCAGGGTCAGGCACAACGGTGATCACATAGGGCGCAAGGGTAGAATCGAATGTGTTATCCGCAAAAGCGAGGCGCAACGCATCCATCACGAGCACGCCATTAATGGCGCCGAGCTGTTTCTGCAGCACCCGGTCGCGCGCACGGCGCAGCATGATCTCGGAGAGATCGACGGCGGTGACGTTCGAGGTTGACGCGAACAGGGTGAATTCGAGGCCCGTGCCTGCACCAACATCGAGAATGGTTGGGCCACATCGTTCTGCGGCCGCAACAGCGGCCCGACGCCCGGGTGCCATCACCGCATCGAAGGTAAAATCATAAACAGGTGCCCAGCGTGCATAAGCCGCTTCCAGCGCCGTTTTGTCGAGCGCATCCGCCATGTCTGCCTCTTGATGTCAGGCTGCTATTTCGGTTGCGTCGGTCAACGCTGCTGCACGCTTGATGATCCCGCCGCCAAGCACGCGCGCCCTTGCATCCACACTGTCGTAAAACACACAGGCCTGCCCGGGGGACACGCCATATTCGCCATCGAACAATTCAACGCTGATTGCATCGCCCTCGCGCCGCAGCAAAGCCGGCTGGGGTGGCCGGGTCGATCGCACCCGCACAGCAATTTCGCGCCCGTCTTCCATCGCACCGGCGCCGATCCAGTTCATATCCCGCAGAATGATCGTGCGCGTCGCCAAGGCTTCGCGCGGCCCTACCACCACACGGCGGTTCGGCGCATCGATCCGAACGACATAGAGCGGCTCGCCCGTTGCAAGCCCCAAACCGCGGCGCTGGCCAATCGTGTAGTGAATAATGCCCTGATGCGCGCCAAGCACGCGACCATCGACATGAACGATGTCACCCGCTTCCGCTGCATCGGGACGCAATTTTTCAATCACATCGGTGTAGCGGCCATTCGGCACGAAGCAGATGTCTTGGCTGTCATGCTTATCGGCGATAGCGAGGCCGAATTCACGCGCCAGAGCGCGCGTTTCCGCCTTACCCATATCGCCGAGCGGAAACCGCAATAGATCGAGCTGCTCGCGTGTCGTGGCATACAGAAAATAGCTTTGATCGCGATCGGGATCGGCCGCACGATAAAGCGCGCGTCCGTCGCCTCCAACGGCACGGCTTGCCACGTAATGGCCAGTTGCCAGTGCCGAGGCACCAAGCTCGCGTGCCGTTGCCAGAAGATCGCGGAATTTGACCGAGCGATTACACTCGACGCAGGGGATCGGTGTTTCACCCTGCAGGTAGGATTCGACAAAATTGTCGATCACCGAATCGCGGAAACGACTTTCATAATCGAGTACGTAATGCGGAATACCGATATGTTCCGCCACACGGCGCGCATCGTGAATGTCTTGTCCGGCGCAGCATGCACCGGCGCGATGCACCGCTTCGCCATGATCGTAAAGCTGAAGCGTGATGCCGACAACATCATAGCCCGCGCGCTTCATCAGCCCGGCGACGACCGAGGAATCGACGCCGCCAGACATCGCGACGACAACGCGGTGCGAGGCGGGATCTCCGGGAAGATCAAGCGGGGCAATCATGGGGTCCATTCCTTGGAGCTGATCTGAATGTAGGGATTTCACGCAGCCATGACCAGCGCAGGGCGGCAGGATTTGCCTGAGCCAGGCAATTCTTTCCACCAGCGCGCCTGCCTTTTGTGCCTAAGCCGTTGAAATTGCAAGCGGCAAGACTGGTGCAGCGTTTGCTCTCAGAAAGTCTGCACTGAGCGAGGACCCATGAACGCAGCCCCAATCCCACCCCGCGACGTGAAACCGGCCGATCGCCCGCCGCCCCGCGACCCACAGGCGGCGGGCGCATCGGACGGGACACAGGCATCGGAAGACGCCCGTTTCACTGATCTTGTGAAAGAGGCCGCAGGCGAAACTGACGGCCCCGCCAAGGCGCAAGATAGGGCCACGGCGGCCTCCGAGGCGGAAAAAGCCAAGCAAGCTGATGAAAAATCTATCGGCGATGCCGCTGCGGAGACCGGGACACGCTTTGCCGGAACAGAAAAAGCTTGGGCCGAAACTGCTGGAGCCGAAACAGTTGGAGCCAAGACAGCGTCGGAGATGACCGCGCCTGCCATACCCTTTGCCCAGCCGCATCCGTCCACGCCTCCCGCATTCGGTTCAGAACCGCCTCAAAACGGCGCGGAAGCGGACGACGCTACGGGACGCGATGGCAATGGCCGGACCATTTACACCCATGCCGCCGGTTTGCCCGGACCAACCGAATTGAATTCGGCATCGGACGCGCGAAAACCCCTGAGCGGAGGTGAGCAATTCGAGGCCCTGCTGACCGCATCACTGCCACAAGCCGAGGCAAGCCCAACGGCAGCAGCAACCGCTCCAGCGGCCGCAGCACGGCTGTCTGAGCCACCGACGCCCATGGCTGCATCACAGCCGCCGCAACCGCCTCTGCCTGTTGCCGCCCTCCCCGCCTCGATTGCGATCAAGGCCCTCTCCGGCAGCAACCGTTTCGATATCAGGCTCAATCCCGAAGAGCTCGGCCGGATCGATGTCGCGCTCGAGATTGATCATGACGGGACAATCCGTGCCTCTATCGCAGCCGAAAAACCAGAAGCGCTCCAACTCATCGTGCGGGAAGCGCGAGCCCTCGAACAGGCCTTCGATCAGGCCGGCTTCCGGCGCGACGAAGGCGCGCTGAATTTTAGCCTATCGGACCGTCAATCATCGCCGGAGGATCAGCATAAGTCGCAAAATCGACCGCCGATGACGCGCTTCTTTGTGGATGGCGAAGGCGAACTGCCGCCCAGCCTCGCTGCCCGCGTCAATGTCAGTGCCGGCCGCGCCGATGGGCGCCTCGATGTGAGGATCTGAAATGAGCGTGTCACCCCTCGGATCGTCAGCACCGAGTACAAACGCCAAACCACAAAGCGGCGCATCGATCGCAGCCACCTTCGACCAGTTTCTCACCTTGCTAACAACGCAATTGCAAAATCAGAACCCGCTCGACCCGCTCGATACGAACCAGTTCACGCAGCAACTCGTGCAGTTTGCAGGCGTCGAACAGCAACTCAAAACCAACAGCCAGCTCGAAGCGTTGATCGTTCAGGGCAAAACCCAGAGTGTGCCGGTCGCTGCTGGTTTCGTCGGCATGAAGCTGACAGCAGATGGCTCAACCGCAACGCTCGCTAATAATCAGGCCAGCTGGAATCTCAAAAGTCCGGCGGCAGGCACAGCGACCTTCACCGTCACTGACAAAAACAATAAGACCGTCTACAGCGAGACACGGAAGATTACTGCGGGCCAGCAAAGCTTTACCTGGAACGGCAAGGACCAGAACAAGGTGACCCATCCGGCGGGCGATTACAGGCTGTCGGTGGCCGCCAAGGACCCGGCTGGCCGCGCCATAACAGTGTCGACAGAGATCGAGGGCGTGGTCGATGCGGTCCGTTTCGAGGGGGATCTGCCGATCCTGATGATGGGCAACCAGCAGATCGCCTATGACAAGGTCCGCCAGATCCAGCGAAACTAACCGAGACCAGCCAGACCCCGGTTGCACCGAACCGGGACCAGCCCCGCCGACAAGGCTTAGTCAAATTTTAAGCCGGAGCCCCTTATGGTCTTCAACATTGTTGGTTTGTCGAGCGTGCGTGAGCGTAACATGACAGAACCCTATCGTCCGAGGGTGAAATATGTAATCGGTCCGGATGGCAGTCCCCTGACTGTCGCCGACCTGCCGCCGCAGAATACACGGCGTTGGGTTATCCGGCGTAAAGCTGAGGTGGTCGCTGCTGTTCGCGGCGGTCTGCTCAGTCTCGAGGAAGCGTGCAACCGCTATACCTTGACCGTGGAAGAATTCCTGTCCTGGCAGGCCTCCATCGATGAGCATGGCCTTGCCGGACTACGCACGACACGT
>Ga0214917_10002460_pt1 | contig 22467 bp, 21 predicted proteins | sample LL_1208_BB_MetaG_FD_177983 | JGI IMG/M metagenome (GOLD analysis project Ga0214917, IMG submission 177983) | Freshwater microbial communities from Lake Lanier, Atlanta, Georgia, United States - LL_1208_BB | ecosystem: Environmental > Aquatic > Freshwater > Lake | place: USA: Georgia | collected...
TCAGCGAAACCACCGCTGTTTGCCCATGTGTATAGATTTTTGGATCCGGAATCGAAGAACCCAAGATGCTGAAGCTCGTCGCCCCGGCCTCAACGGAGAACGAATCCCCCACCGTGATGCTGCCGACCGTTACAGTGAACACCGCACGGGCAGCGTTTTTCAAAGCAGAAGACAGGCTGATCGTGAACGGATTGGCCGGATCGCCGATGACGATGGTTCCCTCGGGAGCGCGGCCGGTCAAAGTCGGATCCGGAATTTTAGCCACGGCGGAAATAAACTGCCCAACGATCGAGACCACTGGAGCAACCGGAACAACGGGAGCAGGAGCGGGCGCCGGCGGTAAAGGAGCAGCCTTCGCCAACGGGGCCGCCGGAGCAGGGGAGGGGCCACCTGCGGCAGTGCTGATGTCCAAATTATCGGGAGCAGGTCCGCCGGCCATTTTGGCATCTGCTTTGGGCTCAGGCTTCATCCCTCCATCTTCTTTTTTGCCGGCCACCTCTTCCTTCTTCGCAACCACATCTTCTTTTTTGGTAGGTGCATCGGCCTTCGGTTCTTCTTTTTTGGCGGGCGCCTCAGCCACGGGTTTGGGGGCACCCACCAAGACATCCCCGTCGGCTTTCACGGCCACAATCTCAACCCCCAACGACTCCATTTTTCCCTCGGCCATCTTGGCCTGCTGCACTTCCACCGTGGCCTGAATTTTTTGTGCCGACGGCAGGGGCTTGTCGAAGGCCTGAATCAAAGGAGTCGAAGCGACCACCTTGGCCACATCCACATCAAAAACCTGAATTGTCGGCGCCGCAGGGGGCTTTCCTCCACCCGCATTAGCTTCACCAGGTCCCTTCTCGGCGGCAGGCGCTGGAGCAGCCGCCTTTGGTTTCCCCCCATCGCCGCCACCCCCCGTGTCTCCTCCGGATTCCTTGGTCTCTGCCCCGGGCTTATCCCCGCCCGCTTTCTTTTCACCGGGTCCGCCGCGACTATCCTCTTTTTTGCCGCCCCCCTCACCGCCACCCACAGATGCCGCTTGCCCTGGTCTCACAATGGTTGTTTTGCCTCCAGCTGTTACCCTCATTCCTTCCGTGCCTTCCAAGAGCACAAACATCTTATTCCCGTTTCCGTCGACGCTCGCCATGAAGGTGGTGCCGGTGACGGACGCCGTCACTCCTCCGCAATCCACCGTGGCCCCACCGGCTCCGGGCGGCGTATTGATCAGAACGGTTCCTTTGTCGAGTTTCACCAACCGCTCCTTGGACTGGAACGAGAAGGAGGTGTTGGCCCCGACACGGGTGATCGAGGTATCGGCAAAGGTGAGTTCAGCCATCGAAGCGGCCGCCGTGCTCAATTTCGATTTTTCAAAAATCTTCTCGCTGGCATGGGCTGCCGTTGCCCCCTTCCCCTCTCCCGTATCGTGTTCCACGATGTTTTTCAGTGCCGTGATTTCCGCCTCCTTCAATTCCACAGCCCAAAGCGGAGCTGTTCCGAAAAGCCCACAGACCCAAAAGAGATGGAGATTTATTTTACCCAAATACATACGACTTAACCTTTGACCGGACAGCGGCCCATAAGGTTCAAATTAAAGCATGAGGATAGGTCGTCGAACGGCACAACTTAAATATGGATATAACTTGTTGAAAGTCAAGGTTTTTTGGCCTCTTTAGCACCTTCCAAAATGCTTCGTTTCAACAACTTATGCCTTTATACATCCTGCTGTGAATAATTGCTGTTTTTATACCATATGTTGTGTTCCTAGTCGTTGCAGATTTGAACAATCCGTTGCATCGGGCCCGCTGAGGTTTCTAGGGCATGGGCCCGGGGTGTTGAATTCGCCCGCCCAGCTAAAAGCCACACACTAAGGCCTACTCGAAGCGGCCTTCGCGAACGGATTTTAGACCTTATGCGACCCGAGCCACCTGCCACCAAAATGCGGCTGAAACGGCCGAGAGAACGGAAAGCTCCGGCACCGCCCAAGCGCACCCCAGACAAAGCCCCGTGAATCCCGCCCCCACAAGGGCTGCCACCAAGCCTAGCGGACTACGCATGACTTGCGACCGGTCTCCAGACCAGCTCCAGTTCCAGCCGCCGGCGCAAAGACGCCAACGCGTCCATCCCCCGGCTGATGGTTCCCCCCGTGTTTTCCCCGCAATGGGCGCAACATGCTCCGGCGGCTTCCCAGTCCGCCCGGTTGGTGTCTTCCCCGCAGGATCGGCAATGCATCAATGTTTCCATTTGTGACCTCCTTTTTTCTTGTGCCATCCTGCCTGTTGGGGTAGGACATAAAGAGTCCTATGAAGAAAAAAGTTTTGCCCACCTCGGGAGGCCATAGCCGCCCTCCTTTGGAACGGATGCACCGCCTGCACGACCTCCTTTCCAGCGAGCAACCGGTGAACTGCCAACAGCTGGGAAAAGATTTCGAAGTTTCCTACAAGACCATCCAGCGCGACCTGGATTTCATGCGGGACCGCCTCAGCCTGCCCATCGAGTACGACGCCACCCGCTACACCTTCCGCTACACCGAAAAAGTCAAAGCTTTCCCTTTGCTCCAGGTCAGTGAGGGAGAAATTCTTGCCCTCTTTGTTGCCCAGAAAGTTCTCGCCCAATACCGAGGAACCCCTTTTGAGAAAACCCTCGGGAGCGCCTTCCAAAAACTAACCGGAGCCCTCAAGGAGACGGTGAGCTTCGACTTGGGAGAATGGGGATCCGACTATTCTTTCCGGGTTACCGGCGCGTCGGCAGCCGACCTCGAAGTTTTCCGCCTTCTGGCCCGTGCCATCGTCCAGCGCCAGGAAATCTCTTTTTCCTATCAGCCCCTGAGAGCTTCTGCCCCTGAGACACGCCATGTCCACCCCTATCATCTCGCGAACATCGACAACGCCTGGTATTTGCTGGCCCATGACCCTCAGCGGGGACAGATCCGCACTTTCGCATTGCCCCGAATCCGAAAACCAAAAGCCACCGGCAAAACGTTTGATCGCCCCCGTGGCTTTTCTGCCGAAAAGGAGCTCAAGGGCGGATTTGGGGTTTTTGCCGGCACGGGCAAATACCCCGTCCGAATCCGTTTTGATTCTTTTGCCGCCCGATTGGTCCGGGAGCGTGACTGGCACCCCAGCCAAAAAATCCGGGAAATTAAAGGGGGCGAGATTGAATTGGAAATGACTTTGGGGGCACTTGAAGAAATCGAGCGCTGGATACTCAGCTGGGGAGACCATGCCAAGGTACTCGGCCCCAAAATCTTGATCGATTCTGTTTCCAAAAAGATCCGCTCAATGACCGGACTTTATCGGCGGTCTTAAGGGTTTTTAACATTTTATTGTATTAGGCGTAATATATCGCCTATATGTTGTATATAGTCTTCCCACCCGCTAGTAAGTCGAGTTGGTGGAAAAGAGTCTTTTTCAGCTCATTCCGAGCCGATGGGGTATGCCCAAAATTTGGGCTACTTCTTGTTGCCTCCTTTTGGTCAGCCTCGGTTCCTTAAAAGGGCAGGCTTTGCCTGGTGCCGTTTCGCAACAAGCGGTGACGGATGCCCAAGCTCAACAGGAGCGCGAACGGCAAAAAAAACAGGCGCAGCAGAAAAAGCCGGAGGACCAAACGCCCGTCGAGGCGACCGCCGTCTCGGAAGATCTAGGATCCCTTCAACTGGTGAAGGAAATTCCCGATCTGCCTTTTGCCCGGCTGCATGTGGATCAAAGCTATAGCTGGCTCTCCAACGCCAACTACGCGAAGAACTCCCAGAATGTGGTGGCGGCCTGGCAGGCGATCTCCTCGATCGAAGGGGCTTGGGCTCCTACCTTTCAAACGATGCCCGGATACGACAAGTTCTCCCCGGAAATCGGGGTACGGGCCTCTTTTTTCAACTACTTCAGCCAAGAGGAACCCTCGCAGACCAACAACAGCGCTGGAACCTATGACATCGGCCTCGCGCAGGATTTCCTCCTCGCAAACATCTTTTTCCGTGGGACCCAGCAGGTTTCGGACGAGCTCAGTGTTGGCCTCTCCGTCGATGTGAACGGTTACTTTTTCCTCAACACCCCCTCGGAAAGAACGAGCGTGGCCGGGGAAGCCGACACCAATTTTCTCAATGAAATCACCGCTGCCTACTCCGCCAGCTATTTTCACCCCTTCACCGATAATCAGGCCGTATCCCTGAATTGGCGGGCGTCCTATGTCTTTTCCAATCCCGCCTATTACACCCGCACAGACAACAGCCTGACGGCAACTTACCTCGTCAACTTCACCGATCAGATCAGCCTCAGCCCATTCGCCTCCTACCGCCTAGCCTACTATACGGACGCCTCGAGTGCCCCCGCGACGGCCGATTACAACAATCAGGGGACATTCACCGGAACAGCCAACGGCTTTTATCGGCGCCTAGACCAGCAATACACCCTCGGGTTGGGACTGAACTTTGCCCTGACCCCGCAATTGGGGACCGGCCTGAACTTCAACTATTCGAAAAGTGACAGCACCAGCCAGATCGCCGAAACCGGGGATTTCGTCAACCTGACGGCCGGCGCGAACTGGTCGATGACGTACAAGTTCTCGGAAAAGGAGTTTGTGGTGGAACAAAATTCCGAATGCCTGGGGCCCTATGTCCGCACCGACCTCGGTTTTGGTTTCGTGAACAATCTCGAAAGCTCGCAGACTCTTACAGGGAACGTCCTTCCGGGGTTACATGGAACCCTGAGTAACCCGTCGATCTCCATCAACCCCGGAGTCCGGTTTGATGTTTCACCTGGATTCAACTTCACCGACTGGCTCGGGGCGGAACTCTCCGGGGGCATCCTTTACAACGGCCTCGACCATTTGAATGGCAGCGGAACCGTCACCCTTTCCGGTGGCACAGAGACGGTCGCCAACGGAGGTCTTTCGCTAACGGGCACCTATTTGCAGGTTCCTGTCCTGGTTTCTTCCGTTTTTCGATGGCCAGGCCAAGGGCGCTGGAAACCCTACCTCTCGACCGGCTTCGGATTTGCCTACTCCCAACTTCAAATTACCCAGGTCGACAACACCCAGACCTCGGATGAGTTTGAGGAGCAATATTCCCCGGCTTTTTCTGTGGGGTCGGGATTTATGTGGCAGGTTTCCGACAACGTTGACTTTGACGTCCTCTACAAACTTCTCGGCGTGATCAACCCCGATTACGCGGGATTCCAACCCGGAGTGGCGCTTTCGAACTCCGTACAATTCGGCATCAATGTCCGCTTCTGACCTCACCGGCCGAGTTCTGCAGCTGAACTCCCACCTACGGGGTGGCGGCACAGATGCCCAATGCCTTGCCCTCGCCCACGGTCTTGCTGCCCGGGGATGGTCCGTCGAAATCGCCGGGCCGCAAGAGGCACCTCTCGGCCCACAAATTTATCCCCTCCCTTTTTATGGGTTGCCCCGTTTCCGCCCGTTGCAGATTTTGGCCCTTGCCCAACTGCTGAAAAAAACCCGTCCCCGAATTCTCCACGCCCACCATGGCGACGATTACTGGACAGCTCTGCTTGCCTGCCGACTCGTCCAACATAGACCGCTTCTTGTTTTTTCCCGTCACCTCGCAAAAAGCCCGCGTTCCGCCTTTAGTCGACGTCATCTGTTTGCCCAAGCCGACGCGGTCATCGCCGTGTCAGGCTTCGTTTCCCATGTTTTGCAGTATGGCCACGATGATCCCGCCTCGCCTGTTGCCGAACGACATCACCGCCCGGCTTGCCGGATCGACCCGGCCAAGCTCCATGTCATCCATACCGGGATCGATACCTCCCTGTTTCGGCCGAGGGAGCCCTCCTTCACCGCAGCTGCCCGGAGAAAACTGAATCTCAGCGAAACAGATGTGGCCTTTGGTGTTGTGGGAGGATTCGATCTTCCGGTTGGCAAGGGCCAACGGGTTTTTCTCAAGGCCGCCCAACAGGTGATGCGTCGCCTGCCGAAAGCCCGTTTTCTCCTTGCCGGTTCTGGAAACATGGAAGATTTGTTGCGGGACGACATCCGACATCTCGGACTCGAGGACCGAGCCCGCTTGGTTGGACAACAACCGGACCCAGTCCTGCTTCACCATGCGCTGGACTGTTTAGTCCACCCACAGATCGCCACCGAAGCCTTTCCCTCTGTAGTGCTGGAAGCCCATGCGTGTGGACGGCCGGTGATTGCCTCCAAGCTGGATGGGATTCCGGAAGCCTGGAAAATTGGAGGGATGGGACATCTCGTGTCCGCAGGTCAACCAGAGGCCTTGGCGGAAACCATGATCCTTCAGGCGGAACACCGGGCTCCCTCTTTAGAGGAACAGACCGCCGGCCATGCCCGTGTGCAGGCCCAAGCATCACTTCCCGTTCAGGCGGCAAGGATTTCCGATCTTTACCGCCGCCTGATGTCGGGCAGGAGTTGGCGTAGAGCGGCGGCGGGAAAAACCGGGGATTGAGCCGCACTCCTCTTTTGCCCATTCTTCTCCCTATGCCCATTTACGAAAACATTCTTGGGACCATCGGCCGAACCCCCTTGGTCAAACTCCAACGCATCTCTGACGGTCTGCCGGCCACCGTGGCCGTGAAGTGTGAATTTTTCAATCCCCTGGGCAGTGTGAAGGATCGGATCGGGGCAGCCATGATCGAAGCTGGGGAAAAAGACGGCCTCATCACCCCCAAGACCACCATCATCGAGCCGACCTCCGGCAACACCGGCATCGCCCTCGCCTTCGTCGCTGCTGCCAAGGGCTACAAGCTCATCCTGACCATGCCCGAAAGCATGAGTCTGGAACGGCGCACCCTGCTGGCCTTGCTGGGGGCCAAACTCGAACTCACCCCTGCCTCGGAAGGAATGAAAGGCGCCATCGCCCGGGCCGAAGCCCTGGCCAAGGAAACACCCGGCTCCTTCATCCCTCAACAGTTCAAGAATCCGGCCAACCCGGCTATCCACCGCAAAACGACTGCGGAAGAAATTTGGACGGATACGGATGGGAAAGTGGATATCTTCATCTCCGCCGTCGGCACGGGCGGAACGATCACCGGCGTGTCGGAAGTGATCAAAAACCGGAAAAAGGGCTTTCAAGCCATTGCGGTCGAGCCGAAGGATTCCCCCGTCATTTCCCAGACTCGTTCCGGACAACCGGTCAAACCTGGTCCGCATAAAATCCAAGGGACGGGTGCCGGTTTTGTTCCCGACAATCTCCATCTGGACGTCATCGACGAAGTCATCACCGTCAGCAACGATGACGCCTTTGCCATGGCCCGGCGGATCTGCAAGGAGGAAGGCATGCTGGTGGGCATCTCGACGGGCGCCAATGTCCATGTCGCCATGGAAGTGGCCAAGCGACCGGAAAATAAGGGGAAGCTGATTGTCACCATCGGTTGCAGCACCGGGGAACGGTATCTCTCCACCGCCTTGGCTGACGAAGCCCGTCGACTCGTCGGCGGATAAACTAGATCATGGCGAAGGCAAAAAAGAAGTCGCCGGCCCGCCCTGTTTCCCGGCCTCCTCTTTCGTTGCCTCCAGAAGTTCTGGAAGAGGCGGCTCAAGGCTGGCTTCAATCCCACGGAGTGGTCTCCCCGCAATCTTCCCCACCAGCGCTGAAGGAGTCCTTTCAGGACTTAACCGAAGGCCTGGCAAAAGTTTTACACGAAATTCGGAGTCAGATGGATGAGCTCGGAGAGAGAATTTCCCGGCTCGAAAAAACAGACCGTTAAAGAGACAACAGAAGGTCAACGAAGTTTTTCCACCGCACCTCCTCTCCTGCAACCAAATCATCTCGGTCCTGTTGAGGAATTTCTTCCTCGCGCTCGATGGCTTCCATCCGGTTTTCATGATCCTTTAGCGCCGCGTGGTATTTTCTCTCCTGCTCCGGCGAAAGAAGGGCCATCTTGTAACTACTGTCCTTGAACTTAATTACCACGGGGCGGTTTTGATCCCGATTCTCCCACTCCCAAAACTGCCCCAACGGCCGGGCCATCAGGTGCTCGGCCGGTTGTCTCATCAATAAGTCGTACGCCTCCCTTGTGGTACCCGACGCGGCTGTGATCGGAAGGCTGCAGACCCAAGTCGTCATGGTAAAAGGAAGAACGGCCAAATCCAAAGGCCGCACCAGCCAAAAATCCGTAAAAGCGTACATCGTGATCGGGGGGGCAAAATAATCACTCGGAGTGATCGCCCCTGCAGGGGAGCGGGCAAGAATCAGGCAAAGGGTGGCTGCCAAGAGAACACGACTGCGCATAATCTGGAAATACCCTGCTTGCGAAATGGGTCAATCGACAGAAGCAGCCTTCGGTGAATCGCTTGGGGACAATCCGGAAGGCCGCAGGAGGGCAAGACACTCGACATGCGCCGTCCGGGGAAAAAGGTCGATCGGCTGAAACCATTCCGGCCTCCAATGGGAGGCCAATCCTTGGAGATCTCGTGCCAGTGCGGGAGGATCGCAGGATAAATAAAGAAGCCCTTCAAAGGGCAGGGGGCGGGCCAACAGCCGCCTCGCATCCGGACTCAGCCCTCCTCGGGGGGGATTGATCAGACAAAAGGCCGGGCCGGCTCCCAGTTTTTTCAGCGCCTCGTCGAAAGCGTCTTCCAGCCTTGCCTCGAAAAGTTCGGCTTGGGGCGCTTCTTTCCGAAAAACCGGGGCTGCCGCCGCACTCGATTCAATCGCGACGACTTGAACCCCCCGGGATTCCAGGGGCCCGGTAAAAAATCCTGTACCGGCATATCCCTCCAGGACGGCACGAGTGCCCTCAGGCACTGCCGCCGTGACCAGCTTTCGTAGCGCCTCCCCCAAAGGGCGATTCGACTGATAAAAGGCCTCTCCCCGAACCTCATCCGCACGTATGGAGTAATGAGGACGGGGTCGTGGCCTAGAGCGCAAGGTTTGTAATTTTTCATTTACATCATCCGCGGCAAGCAGACACCGGGGAACATCCACCAAAGTTTTCCCGTCGACCCCCAAAAATCCCACCCTTCCCTCCCGGTTGTGTACGGTGATCCGGTTTCGGTAGGCATACTCGGGCCCGGTCAAAGCTGGTCGGAGAACGGGGTGCTCGATTTTTCCAATCCGCCGGAGGGCGGACTCGATCTGGGCGACTTTGACCCGCACTTCTGCCGGATAGGCTAGGTGTTGGGTGACGCAGCCTCCGCAATTTTGAAACAGCGGACAGGGCGCCCTCAATCGATCGGGTGAAGGCACCAAGACTTCGAGCAGCCTGCCCCGGGCGAAGGTTTTATGTTGTTCCGTCAAAACCGCGCGGATTTTTTCCCCTGGTGCGGTGAAGGGAACAAAAATAACCTGCCCGTCGTGCCGGGCGACTCCGTCGCCTCCATAGGCAATCTCAGTGATGGTCAGTTCGATGGGTTCGTCCATCGAACCAGTCAGGCGTTTCAGTACCAGTTGTCTTTCAAGTCGGCCGGGGGATACGCCTGGACCTGGCCCGTATCGTGCGCCGGCATTTTCATCGATTTTGTCGGAATGAAGAAAGTCCCCACTTCCAGAGTTCCAACGGCGACATCCATGACCATCCGCGAAATCCCCTGCGTGATCCCATAGGTATCGCCGTAGGTGCCGCCCCCTTGTTGCGTCGCAACATAAGGCGAATCAAACAACTCGGAAACAGAAAGGGTAATGTTGGCGACTCCCCGGCCCAGTTTTTCCATCATGGTCGGTTTGGGAGGAAGTCTCAGATCCGCCCAGGACAAGGCCGGCAGGCTCAGGAGGACGAAAGCAAGGCGGAAAGAGGTTTTCATAGTTCCTTTAATGCCTTCTCCCGCCCGTCCTGCAAGGGGGAAGATCTTTTATGGGGAATAATTTGTGAATGCCGAAGAACGACTCGGAAGGCTGCGAAAACGCTCGATCAATCCCTCCGCCACTCTGTCGGCGTATTCTTGGAAGATATTCTGCCTCTCCTTGCCCCCGATCAGGCGGGTTCCTTCATATTCCCCGGCCTGAATCCAGCCATAGGTCATCCGATCATTCATATACGGGCCTTCCACAAAAACGACGGGTCCGGAAAAAAGTCGGTTTGCGATCAGGTTTCGATGCCAAACATACGGGCTGGCTCCGGTCGGCGAAGCATAGCCCGAACCGCCATAATCCTCGGCCCGGAACCCCCACTTTTCCTTAAACTCCCTGGCCACTGCCGCCGCCAGATCCACCTCTTCCCCAGAACTGTTTTCCAGGAGCTTGCGGAGAAGATGAAATTTTTGGTCATCGTAGACGAGCTCCGACGCGGTGTAAGACCCGTGGGTGAAAAGAACAAGTCGGCTGACGGACGTCAGGCTGGCCCGGCCTGCCCGGCCCCAAGGAGCTGCATTGTAATGGAGGCAAAGCGTGAAGTCCGGATGCAGCTCTTCATTTACCCGACGGGCACGGGCCTGAATCTCCGCCGAGCGGTAAAAAAGCAACTCGGCATTCCAGCGGATCAGGTTGTTCATTGAATACCCCGACTGCCGGCGGCTGACCGGATCCTGAAGAAAATATTGGATGGCCTCCGGATACAGATCTGCGGGACGGAGATTTGTCGTCGGAGCAAAGCCCTCGTGGGTCCACACGACCTTGGCTCCTGCAGCACTCAGTCGCTCCGCCAAACGCCGGCATGTTTTCAGGTTGAGCTCTCCTTCAACCACCGGGCGATCACGGCCGATTCGGAAAGTGCGCTCTTCGACGTCCGCCCAGTCCCCTCCAATATGTCCCGGATCGAGACAAATCACCCGCCCCAAAAGGGGGCGTTGAGGATCCGGCAGGAAATAAGCTGCCGGCGTGGAAACCGTTGCAGCTTCAGGCCGGGACCAACGAAGCCGGAAAAGGGGCTCTGTCCTGGCAACATCGCGAAAAACTCCCACCCCGCCCTCATCGATTTGCAGATACTTCCGCAAAGCCCCTGTCGGGTCGTAAATCCGTTGAAGTTTTTCCTCAAATTGAGCCTGGGTGATGGTGCCTTGGTAATTCTCCAGCAAGCGCCATTCGGGTGCTTCGGAAATTGGCGAAAAAAGAAAGGCCTTCTCTTCCTCGGCAAAAGCCGAAGTGCATCCCACCCCCCAGACGGCCAAGGCCAGCAGATCTCTCCACTTCATTCTTCTGCAAGGATGAGGCCGAATTGTCCTCAAGCAAGACGAGAGGGGGGCTTGAGGAGGATTCGTTCCCTCCATACCCTATCCGGATGGAGCCCTCCTCATCCACGCCTGCCCGATCCCCTTGGGACCGGCGGATCGCCGTCAGCATGGTGGCCCTTTCAGCCCTGATTGCATCGGCCTGGATCATGCGGGAGCGTCAATGGGCCACCGATCTTGCCGAATCCCGGGAAGACCTCCGTCAGGCGATGCACCGCCTGAAAACCCTCTCTTCCTCCGCCGACCAGATCCGCGCCGCTTACCTGCAGCGAAAGGCCGAACTGGATAGCACCCGCAAGAAACTGGAGCAGGCCAGCGCCCGCCCCCCCGAGGAAAAATTCAAGGCCCCGGCAACACCGGAGGAAAGGGCCAAAGCGGGCAAGATCATCCTGGCCTATGCCGAAAAATTGTCGCAGGCGAAACTCCCCTCCTGGGTTGCGATCGAAAAAACCGAAACTTCGATTCGGCTTCTCCCGGGAGTCGGCCTCCCCGCCGGCAATGAGGGGTTCGCCACTTTTGCGGGCCTTGCCCGATCCCTCTCCTCACTGGATCCGGATTGGACTTTGGAGCTCACCGCTCGAGCCGAACCCGGAACCGACGCATGGGAAACCGCTCAGGATCGCGGGAGCCTGCTCATGAGCTCCGCACAAAAAACCCTGAAAGGGGAACCTGTCCGCCTCCGCCTCCGTATCGATGTGGCGAAAGGGCCCCGCATGGAATGGCGCCTCATTCCTCCGGAAAGCTCCGCGAAACCCTTGCCCGAAGCGAAAGCCTCGAAGAAGTGAGCATGGTCTTTGTCGACGGGCACTACTACGCCTACCGCAGCTTTTACGCCATCGCCTCCCTGACAAACTCCAAAGGGGAGCCTACCAACGCGGCTTACGGATTTGCCTCGGCCCTTTTGCGGATGGTGGAGGATTTGCACCCGACCCGGGGAGCGGTGATTTTCGACGGGGGCATTCCGGCAGAACGCTTGGCCACCCATCCGGAATACAAGGCAAACCGCAAAGAGACTCCCGAAGCCCTGGAAAAACAGTTTCCCCTCCTTCGAGAAGTCGCATCCGCCCTAGGTTGGCCCGTGATCTCCGTGGAGGAAGAAGAAGCGGACGACGTCATTGCCAGCTATGTGAGGGCGGCCCAGGCGCAAGACTGCGTGGTGGCGACGAACGACAAGGATCTAATGGTTCTTGTGGATCAAGGATGTCGCATCTACCAACCGCAATCGCAGGGGTTTGTTCTGCTCGGCCCTCCAGAAGTGGAAACCAAATGGGGAGTGCCGGCAGAAAAAGTTCCTGAGCTTCTCGCCCTAACGGGAGATGCCTCCGACAATTTTCCAGGAGTGCCGGGCGTAGGCCCCAAAACCGCCGCCAAATGGATCCGGCAATACGGCAGCGCAGAGAATGTGCTGGCCGCCGCAACCACTCTCGAACCAGAACGCCTCCGCCCGATTCTTCAGGAATCGACGGGAATCGTCCGCCGAAACCGAAAGATGGTGGAACTTCGAACTCAGGTTCCCCTCCCCATTCCCGTCGCCGACTTGGTTTTGCAGCCCGACCCCGCCCGGCAGGTGGATCTTTTCCGCAAGCTCGAGTTCAAGCGATTCACCCGAGAGGCGGAAGCCCGCCTTGCCTCCCTCGGGCCGAAACAGGCCGACCTGTTCGGGGCCTGATTCTTATGAAGCCCCGGGTGGAAAATCTTTATGTCCATGTGCCCTTCTGCACCCATCTGTGCCCATATTGTGACTTCCCCAAAGAACGCCTGGCGGGGAATCGCATGCGGGATTTTTTACGGGGCCTACAGGCGGAATGGGCCTGGGCGCAACAATCGTTCGATATCCTCCCCCGACGTGTTTTTTTCGGCGGGGGCACTCCCACGGCGCTCTCCCCCTCACTGCTCAAGGAGCTCCTCGAAATCGCCCCCTGGGGCCAAGCCGAGGAGTGGACCGTCGAAGCAAACCCCGACGGCTTCGGCCTCACGAAAGCCTCCCTACTGAAAGAAGCCGGAGTGACACGCCTGAGTTTGGGCGTCCAAGCCTTCGAGCCAAAGGATCTGGCTTGGCTCGGTCGCCGACATAATCGCGCCGCTGTTGGAACCGCCGTGAGGGACGCCCGCCAGGCCGGTCTCCGCGATGTGAATCTGGATCTGATCTACGGCCTGCCGGATCAAGGCCCCGCCGAATGGCAGAGCACCCTCGAAGAAGCCTGCTCGCTCGAACCCGATCACCTCTCCGCCTACGTGATCACTCCGGAGGCGGGAACGGAACTGACCCGAAGGATCGAGCGCGGAGAATGGCACCCCGATTCGGAAAGCGAGTCGGTGCTTTTTCTACTTACCCAGCGATTTCTCGAAGCCCGCGGATATTCCGCCTACGAAATTTCCAATTTTGCAAAACCCGGAAAAGAATGTCACCACCATCAGGCGATTTGGTCGGGAGAGGATTACCTCGGTCTCGGGCCCGGAGCCGTTTCCACGGTGGCGGGTCGCCGCTGGCGGAATATCGCGGACACCACCCGATACGCCCGCTCTGCCGAGGCCGGACCGCACCCTGATCATGGGGAGGAGGAAACCTGCGGGACGAACGAACGTCGAACAGAACGGATTTTACTCGGATTGCGAACCAGTGCGGGGCTGGAGGAAACCAGTCTGGCGGGACAGGAGGCATGCCTGTCCGAATTGGTGGCCAAAGGGTGGGGAAAACGGCGCGAAGGAAGATTCCTCCTCACTCCTCGGGGAAGACTGCGGGCGGATGAAGTTGCCGCCATGCTCATCTAGCCATGGAACCGGCCATCCTCACCCGCGGACTGCGCAAAACATACCGGGTTTTTGAAAAGAAACCGGGTTTGGGCGGTGCCGTTCGCGGACTTTTCCAGCGTCAATACAAGGACCTGGTGGCCGTCGATGGGGTCGACTTGGAAATCGCGCCCGGTGAACTCGTCGGATTTCTCGGCCCGAACGGTGCGGGAAAAACAACCACCTTGAAAATGCTTTCCGGCTTGCTGCAGCCCAGCGGGGGTTCCGCCACCGTCCTTGGGCATGTGCCGTGGAAGCGGGAGGAATCCTTCCGCCGAAAAATCTCTCTTCTCCTCGGTCAAAAGAATCAGCTGGTTTGGGATCTCCCTGCCCGGGAAAGCCTCGAACTGAATCGGGCCATTTATCGGATCGAGCCGGCTGATGCCCGGCGGACGATCGATCACCTTTCTGCCCTTTTGGAGGTGCGCTCCCTTCTCGATAAGCCGGTGCGGGAACTTTCTTTGGGAGAAAGAATGAAGATGGAGCTGATAGCGGCTCTTCTTCACAAGCCGAAGGTTCTTTTTCTAGATGAACCCACCCTGGGTCTCGACGTCGTCTCCCAACACCGAGTGCGAGATTTTCTCCGCCATCTGGTTGCGGAGGAAAAAATCACGACGATTCTGACCAGCCACTACCTACAGGACATCGAGAGTCTGTGCCGAAGAGTGATCATCATTGATCACGGCCGGGTGATCCACGACGGCTCATGGGAGCAGATCGTGAGGGATTTTTCCGACCGGAAAGAAATTGTTCTCCGCTTTGCCGGCCCCCCTCCCGATCTTCAGGGTCCTGAGTGGGGGGAAATCCTCGGAAAAGATGCCGCCACCCTCCGCCTGCGAGTTTCTCCGGCTAACGCGACCGAAATCAGCCGCCGCGCCATTGATCTCCCCGGATTGGAGGACATCCGCATTGAAGCGATGCCTGTGGAAGAGGTGATCCGCCGCGTCTTTGCGGCGTCTTCGACTCACTAGCCACCCCGGTTCAAAAAAACCGCCAAGGCGACCAGCCCAAAGCCGAGAACCGCAGACACGCTCTTCCAAAGCTGCCCCTCCCGCTCTTTCAACTCCGGAACCAACAAATCAAACCACGCCAAATAGAAGAACGTCCCACACGTCGCCGCTGCCAGCACCCCGTGAATCATTTCCCACCCCTCCAGATCCACCTTCGCCGCAAGCCATGCACCTCCGGGACTGGCCAAACTTAAAAGAACCGTCGCTCCAAAGATCTTTCCCGCCGACAAGCCGTACCTCCCCAGAGTGACCGCCAAGGCAAAGGTGTCTGTCGCCTTATGAAGAAGAATCGCCAACGCCAACGCCTCCTGCGACGCGCCGGCTTGCACGGAACCCAGAGCCAACCCCTCCAGTAGGGAGTGAAAGCCCAACATTCCCCCCAAAATGTAAGGCTTTGCCGCCGTGCCGGAACCGCCGTGAGGATGGCACCCGTGCATCTCCGCATGGGCATGGTGACCTTGCCGATCCAGCCAAAACAAAAAACCCATCGTCCCCACCATCACCCCTACGCCGGGCATAGCCCCCAGGGTTTTCAGGGACTCCGGCCCCAACTCAAAAAGAGCCGTCGCTAAAAAAGCCCCTCCCGCAAAAGTCCCTCCCAAACAAAGCCAGGATGTTTTGCTTCCCGCGGATCGCATCGGCAATGCCACCAACCCTCCCCCAATTCCCGCGGCAAAAAGGAGAGCCAAAAGAACGGAGGAAATCACTCGCCTGATCTAGCCGAATTTCGCCCTGATGACGAGCCCATGGAGTTGTCTCTGCTTTTTGTCCGATGGTACAATCCGGCATGGATCCCGTGCCCCTGCCAAAAGATTTTCTGATTCGCACGTTGTCGGAGAAAGATTACCCCGAAATCTCCGCCATCTGCGCAAAGGTATACCCAACCGAGCGCCCCTACACTGACGCTGAACTCGCCGCCCACCATCGGCTTTTCCCCGAAGGCCAATTCGTCGCGGTTCATCAACCCACTGGAGCCGTCGCCGGAGCTCACTTCACTTTGATGATTTGGCTCACTCATTTTCATCTCGATGATCCTTGGGAGACCTTGACCGCGAATGGAACATTTCTGGATCATGACCCCACAGGTCACACCCTGTACGGGGCGGACCTTTTTGTTCATCCGGCACACCAACACCATGGCTTGGGCCGTGCTCTGACTTGGGCCGCCCGGAATCTGGTCTCCTGTAAAAATCTCTGGAGAATGGTGGGTGGCAGTCGCCTGCCCGGCTACCACAAGGTTTCGACCCAACTATCCCCCGACAACTACATCACCAAAGTGAAATCCGGGGAAATGACCGATCCCGTGCTGACCGCCCACCTCCACGATGGCTGGGACGCGGTCACGGCGATCCGCGGATACCTGCCCCACGACGATGAAAGCGAGGGATGGGCGGCTGTCATCCAGTGGGTCAATCAGGCTTGCCCCCCGCCAGCCGATTGGGCGATCTCGAAAGTTCCCCGCAAAAAATAAATGGCAGTGGAGGGATTCGAACCCCCGACCCAAGGCTTATGAGTCCCTTGCTCTACCGGGCTGAGCTACACTGCCGTAGATATTCCGTTCTACCTCCGCCGGGGCCCTTCGCCAAGCCACGACCTGCCCTGCCGGCCTGACAAAATGGGTCGGCGGCGTTCCTCCAAACGGCTAACGCAGAAGGATGCGATTGGATCGAGTTTCTTGGATTACGCTCACCGGCATTCTTTTTGCGCCCAACCTCCTGTTCGCCGCTTCCTATACGGTTCAAAAAGGGGAGACCCTGTATCAGATCGCCAAAGGCCATGGCACCTCGGTGGAAGCCCTGACTCGCGCAAACCCGGGACTCAATCCTCAACGTCTCCATGCCGGCGACGTCCTCCAAATGCCCTCCTCCGGCAGCATCTCTCCACCGGCCCCCAACCCTGCGCCATCCGCTCCATCTTCCTCTTCGGCGAAACCGGAATGGGTGCGGATCAAAAAGGGAGATACCTTGGCCAAAATCGCCCGCGACCGCGGGGTTTCCATCGAAGATCTCCGGAACTGGAATCGGTTGAGGGGAGATACCCTTCACCCCGGCAATCTCCTGCGCATCCGCGCGCCCTCGTCGGCCCCGGAAAGGGACAGCCTCCAAAAGGCGGAGCCCCCTGCCCCCGCCAAATCGACGGCTTCCGAGTTCATTTTTATCCCTCCTGTAAAAACCCTGATCGACTCGGCCAAGCCGAAATTGCGCAACTGGGAATACATTGTCGTCCATCACAGCGGCACCAGCGGTGGCAATGCCCGCATCTTCGATGCGTATCACAAACAAAGGGGGATGGAGAACGGAATGGCCTACCACTTTGTCATTGGGAACGGTTCCGATTCCGGGGACGGTCAAATCGAAGTCGGGCAACGCTGGCTCAAGCAGATCCAAGGCGGCCATTTGGCGAGTGAATCGCTCAACGAAATTGCCATCGGGATCTGCCTCGTGGGAGATTTCAGCAATCATCGGCCGGATCCCCGGCAAACGGCAGCCCTGATCGAACTCGTGCAGTACCTTCGAAAACTCCAGCCGGGCTCACGTTTGAAGTTCCGGCTGCACCGGGAAATCAACACCAAGCCGACGGAGTGCCCCGGAAAACTCTTCCCGGCGCCGGCGATTCACGAAATCTTGGATTGAGGCTCCGCCGACAAAGTCTGGAATCCCACCCAGGCCCGCCGCGTTCGCGGGCCGTCAAACTCGCAAAAATAAACCATCTGCCACGTGCCGAACTTGAGCCGCCCTTTCTCGATGGGCCAAGCCAAGTGATTCCCCACCATCGCCGCCTTCACATGCGCTGCCGTATTGCCTTCCCCATGCCGGTAATCCCGGCTTTCCCACGGCACCGCCTTCTCGAAGGCCACCGCCATGTCCCGCCGCACATCCGGATCCGCCCCTTCCTGGATCGTGACCCCCGCCGTCGTGTGGGGGATGACCACGTGCAACAAACCGTCCCGCCAGCCACGGCGGGCGGCCGCCTCCTCCAAGAATTGTGCTAGGGGGACAAATTCGGTATGACTTCGTGTGTTGATGACTACTTCTTCCAGCATCGGGGGCATATGATTGTCGTAACAGGTGGAACCGGCTTTGTCGGGCGAGAAATTTGTAGTGCCCTGACCTCCGAAGGCCTGTCTGTTCGTGCTGTCGCGCGGACAGCCCCTTCTCATCTCCCGGCAGGGGTCGAATTTTTTTCGGGGGACATCACCCGACCTGAATCCCTGCGAACAGCTTTCCGTGGGGCCAAGGCCGTTGTTCATGCCGTTGGCATCATCCGCGAGCATGGGGACCAAAGTTTTGAACGGGTTCATCTACAGGGAACCGCGGATGTGGTCGCGGCCGCACGGGGTGCCGGCGTCCCACGATTCCTTCATCTCAGCGCCCTCGGTACCCGTCCATTGGCCGCCTCGCGCTACCATCAAACCAAGTGGGGAGCGGAGGAAATCGTCCGCCACAGCGGTCTTGCCCACACCATCTTTCGGCCCTCCCTGATTTATGGGAAGGAGGATGACTTCACCACACGGCTTGCCTCGTTGATGCGACCCCCTCTTTCCTGGCTTTCCGGAGGATTCCTCCCCATCCCCGGGGGCTCGGAGGTGACGCTCCGCCCAGTCCCGGTCAGAGCGGTTGCAGAAGCCGTCGTTCTTTCCCTCGGCCAATCCGATGCTGTAGGGCAAACGTTCGATCTGTGCGGCCCCGAAACCACTCTCCGTGATCTCGCCCTCGATATCGCCTGCGCCATGGGACGGCCTGCGACTTGGGTGGAAAACTCTCCCGAAGTCATTTTTGCGACGCTTCCCTGGCTCTGGTTCACCTTGAAAAAGCCCATCCTCTTTCCGGTTCCCCTCAAGCTCTGCCGGCTCTTCGCCTCTCTGGCGGAAAGAATTTTGCCCAATCCTCCCCTCACCACCGACCAGATTCTCATGCTGGAAGAAGGCCAGGTGGGCGACTCTTCCCCGGCCGCCCGCATGTTGGGATTCCATCCCGGACCGCTCCCCCAAGGACTTGCCGCGTATCTCGCTCCCCGAGAAGGAGGCCGCGCGGACCTTCGCCCGTGAGCGAAACCCTTCGTGCCGCCCGCATCCGGCGGGTTCTCTTGGTTGCCCTCGGCACCAACGTGGCTCTCGCCACCATCAAATTTGGCATTGGATGGAAACTGGGAAGCCTCGGCGTTCTTTCCGACGCGATGCATTCCCTTTTGGACGGGGCGGCAAGCGTCATCGCGCTGATCGGCATCACCGCCGCCGCCCGCCCCCCGGATCCGGAACATCCCTACGGTCACCGCAAATTCGAAATTCTGACCACCATGGTGGTCGCCGCCCTGCTTTTTCTGAGCGCGTGGGAAATTCTCGGGGCTGCGGTCCATCGGTTGCTTCATCACGCTCCCGCCCCCGGTTTCAGTTGGCTGGGGATCGGCCTGCTCGGCATGAGTCTGATCGCCAACGCGATTCTTTCGACGTGGGAAAAACGCGCCGGGCTGGAGGTTTCCAGCCCCCTCCTTCTCGCCGACGCGGCTCACACCCGCACGGACATCTACTCCTCCTTTCTGGCCATCGCCTCCCTCGGTAGCGGCGTCCTTGGACTTCCCTGGCTTGATCCCCTTCTCGCGATCGGGATTGTTCTATTCCTCGGACGCGCGATTTACGAAATTTTTTTGGAGGGGGTCAAAGTGGTGTCCGACGCCACCCGACTCGATCCAGAATTGATCCGTTCGGTCGCCGAGGAAGTGGACGGCGTCCACGGGGCCCACGCCATCCGATCCCACGGAATGCAGAACGACATCCATATCGATCTGCATATCCAGGTCGGGGACCAGCTCACTTCCCGGCAGGTTTACGAAATCGAAAATCGCGTCACGGAGGCCCTTCATCGAAAATTTCCTGGCGTGACCCATGTGGCCCTCCGTCACGAGCCGGGCGACACTCCGCTCGAGCCCCATGCCTGATTTTGCCCGAACCCGCCTTCTGCTCGAAAAGGGATTGGCGGAAAATCATTGTACCGGGTTTTCCTTTGCGATTTTTTTTCAGAAAACCCCTTATTCTTTTGTCGGTGGAAATGTCCCGAGTGCCGGAGCCTCCGTGTGCTGGCTCTCCGCGGGCAAACCCGTCACCTCCGTGGGAATCCTTCGCTTGCTGGAACAAAGGCCGGAGCTTTGGCCCCTGCCCATGGAGGCCACTCTCCCCGAATTGCGGGGGAGCTATGCGGGCGGCCTTGATCTTCTTTCGATTCTGACGCACCGGACAGGCCTTCGGCATGCCGATCTGGACCTAACCGCCCCCAAGGCAACCCTTTTCGAAATTCTGGCCGGATCCACGCCGGATAAATTCCAGCTTCGCCCCGGCCAACCCGCTTACGACCCCCGTGGAGGTTGGTGGATTTTACACCAATGGCTGGAGCGGAACGCCGGCATGCCGTGGCAGGATTTTCTTTCGCGTGAGGTCCTTCTTCCCGCCGGTGCAGGGGAGATGTTTTTTGCATCCTCGGATCGGGAGGCGGATGTCCCGATGGACGAGTGGAAGGGTGGCCGATGGCATCCGGCCCCTGCCGTTCAAGGCCGTGGAAATCTATGCGGCTCCGCATCCGCCTTGGCCCGTTTTTATCTGACTCTCCTTTCGGGGGAGATTCTTCAGCCTGACTCTTTGATAAAATTTTCCCGCCGTTGGCGTGAGGGAGAAAAGGACGCAACCTTCGGTCATACCTTGGATTTCGGCTTGGGAGTCATTCTCGACAGTAATCGCTATGGCGCCTCGATCGTACCATATGGTTTTGGCGCCCAATCCTCCGATCGGACCTTCGGCCACGGCGGAGCCCGCTCCTCCGTGGCCTTTGCCGACCCCAAAATGAATCTTGCCGCGGCGATCTGGCTCAATGGACAGGTTCCCGAAAACAAGCATCAGCCCCGCATGCGCGCGATTCTCGACCTTTTTCGCGAGGAATTGACCTGAGCTTGTTTCCCTCCCCGGTTGCCCGAAGCCCCGATTCCTTCTAGAACATCAGGATGCGAATCACCCTCAAAAGGAAGTTTGATTTTGAAGCTGCCCAGCACCTGCCTTCCTTCCCGGAAGGCCACAAGTGCCGCCGCGTCCACGGGCACAGTTTCATTCTGGAAGTTTCCGTCTCCGGTTCCGTCGAGCCCAAGTCCGGCCTTTTTTATGACCACGGAAAAATCGCGACCGAAGTCCGCCCCATTATAGAGAAGCTCGATCACACCTCCCTCAACGACACTCCCGGCCTCGAAAATCCCACCTTGGAAGTCATGACAAAATGGTTCTGGGACAAGCTCTCTCCCCGACTTCCCGGGCTTTCGGAAATCACCCTTCACGAAACGCCCCGCGCCTCCTGCACCTACCACGGAGACTAAAGATGTCTGCCCGGACTTTTTTAAGCGTGGGGTTGGTGGGGCCGGATCGGTCCGGAGCCATTGCCGCCGTCACCCAACAACTTTTTCGCTTGGGCGCGAACATCGAATCCCTCGAGGAGCAGGTCGCACGCGGAAAATTCCGCATGAGTCTGCTGGCTTCCTGGTCGACCAATCATCTCCACGACAAGCAGGTTCGCGCCGAACTGGAGAAAGTCGCCCGCCATCTGCGCATGCATTTAACCCTCCGCCTGGCGAGCGGAACGAACCGTCGCCGCCGTCTTGGTATTCTGGTCTCCAAGGAAACCCATGCCGCGGAGTCCATTCTCCGCTCCTGGAAGTCCGGCAGCCTGAAAGCCGATCCGGTTTTGATGGCCGGAAATCACCCTCATTTGGCCAAGATGGCGCGCCGTTACGGACTTCCTTTTCAAAAAATCGATTATCGGGACAGGGCGAAGGCCGAAACGACCCTCCAAGCTCATCTGGAAAAGGCTGAGGTCGATCTCGTTGTTCTAGCTCGCTTCATGAAGATTCTCTCCCCCGACTTTGTCTGGCACTGGAAAAACCGGGTTCTCAATATTCACCCCTCGCTTCTCCCGGCTTTTCCCGGAGCTTCCGCCTACCGACAGGCCTACGATAAAGGAGTAAAAATTGTTGGCGTCACCGCCCACTTCGTTACCCCGGACCTCGATCAGGGCCCGATTCTGTGCCAGGACGCCTTACGCATCCGGCCAAACGAGCCCCTGGAGAGCATCGTGACCCGGGGCCAAAAGTTGGAAAGCTCCTGCCTTCTGCGCGCCCTCAAGCTTTGCCTCAGCCGCCAGTTGGACGTCCATTGGGGCCGGGTTCACGGCGTCTAAGGCGCCGTAACGTCTTCTTTTTTCTCCCCTTCCGTTGTCGGCCCCTCGGCCGCCGGAACTTCGGATGGGTTCGAAACCTTGGGAGCCGACTCCGCAGGGACCTTCACGAACTTTACGGGGCCTTTCCGACCCAGAGAATTCTTCCACGTCCCTGTCAGAGTTTTTGCATCGGCGGAAATCTCAAGATCGAGATCCACCTTCGCATCAAAGCCGGGCTTGGGCAGTTTGGTATAGGTCAAAGGGAGCTTCACCCGAGATCCTTCGACGGTTCCCTTGCCGTGCCACACTCCAGATCCTGCTCCCGCCCAAACGCCGTATCCCGCGACATGCAAAAAAGCCCCTTCCTGGGAAACAATGATGCTCGATTGCGAAATTCCGACTGCCGTGTTTTTCCAAAGACCGGC